>ERZ773069.792-NODE-792-length-19603-cov-5.477849_pt1 | contig 19603 bp, 14 predicted proteins | sample MGYA00580619_ERZ773069 | MGnify/ENA primary metagenome ERZ773069 (study PRJEB29015, sample SAMEA2738007) | human oral metagenome | biome: human oral; feature: human-associated habitat; material: dental | place: China | collected 2108 ...
AGGCAGGAGGCAAGATCGTACCATTTGCAGGTTTCCTTCTCCCTGTGCAGTATGAAAAAACAGGTGTTATTAAGGAACATATGGCAGTCAGAACTCAAGCGGGACTTTTTGATGTCTCACATATGGGCGAGGTACTTTGCAAAGGTAAGGATGCACTTGCAAATTTACAGAAAATACTCACAAACAACTTTGACAACATGGTGGACGGGCAAGCAAGGTACAGCCTTATGTGTAACGAGAAGGGTGGAGTTGTAGATGACCTTATCGTATACAAGAAGGGTGAGAATGACTACTTTATAGTTGTTAATGCCGCAAACCGTGAGAAAGACTTTAATTGGATGGTTGAGCATAAGTTCGGAGATGTTGAGTTTATTAATGTATCGGATGATTATGCACAGCTTGCACTCCAAGGTCCTAAGGCTATGGAAATCTTAAGAAAGCTTACCAAGGAGGAGAGTATTCCTCAGAAATATTATCATGCGGTATTTAATGGAGAAGTTGCCGGAATTCCATGTATAGTATCAAAAACAGGCTATACAGGAGAGGACGGAGTAGAGCTTTACCTTGAAAGCAAGTATGCCGAGCAAATGTGGAATAAACTTTTGGAAGCAGGGGCAGAGGAAGGGCTTGTACCTTGCGGACTCGGAGCAAGAGATACACTGCGTATGGAAGCAGCTATGCCTCTTTACGGACATGAGATGAATGATGATATAAGCCCTCTTGAAACCGGACTTAAATTTGCCGTAAAGATGGACAAACCTGACTTTATAGGCAAAGCTGCTATAGAGGCAAAGGGTGAGCCTAAGATAAAGAGAGTAGGACTTAAGGTAGTAGGCAGAGGTGTTATAAGAGAAGAGCAGGATGTTTTGGCAGACGGCAAGGTAATAGGTCACACAACTTCAGGAACACATTGCCCGTATCTTGATTATCCGGTAGGTATGGCACTTATTGATGCTAAATATTCAGAGCTCGGTACAAAGCTTGAAGTTGAAGTAAGAGGTCGTAAAGTCGAAGTAGAAGTGGTTGCACTTCCTTTTTATAAGAGAGATAAGTAATTAAGAGAGCTAAATAATTATTCAAGGAGGATAGATATATGTCAGTAGAAAAGGGTTTATTGTATGCAAAATCTCATGAGTGGGTAAAAGAAGAGGGTGGTGAGTTTGTTGTAGGAATCACCGATTATGCCCAATCAGAGCTTGGAGATTTGGTATTTGTAAATCTTCCGGAAGAAGGAGATGAAGTTACAATGGGTGAGTCTTTTGCGGATGTAGAGTCAGTAAAGGCTGTTTCAGACGTACTCTCACCTATTTCAGGTGTTGTAAGTGCTATTAATGAGGCAATCTTAGATGCACCTGAAAGTATCAACTCATCACCATATGAGGCATGGTTTATTAAGGTAAAGGATGTTACAGATAAAGAAGAGCTTCTTAGTGCTGAGGAGTATGAGGAGTTCTTAAAGACTCTTTAATTTTATAGTGACTTTACTCAAATAACACAGAATGTGTATGGTTTTTATGACAGGTATACATTCTGTGAAAAGTAAATTGATAAAAATATTTACCAAATGGTTTTTATGGTATGGTATTAAAATATAAGAAAGGTGGTGTAATATATGGGAAAATACATTCCCAATACAGAGGCGGAGCAAAAGGCTATGCTGTCCGAGATAGGTTTTTCATCTTTTGATGCCTTATTTGCACACGTTCCAAAGGAAGTAAAACTTACAGGTGAGCTTGATATACCGTCAGGTTTATCAGAGCTTGAGGTTCGTCGTGAAATGACACACTTAGCTGAAAAGAATAAAGTATTTTCTACTATCTTTAGAGGAGCGGGAGCTTACAGACATTTTATTCCTTCTATTGTTAAAAGTGTTATATCAAAGGAGAACTTCCTCACATCATATACACCTTATCAGGCAGAGACCAGCCAGGGTGTTTTACAGTCAATATATGAGTATCAGACTATGATAGCTGATATTACAGGTATGGATGTGTCCAACGCATCAGTATATGACGGAGCATCCGCTGCGGCTGAAGCGGTAGCTATGTGCCGTGAAAGAAAGAGAGCAAAGGCTTTAATTTCATCACTTATGCACCCTGATACCATATCAACTATCAAGACCTATTGCCACGGCAACGGTATGGAAGTTGAGATGATACCCGAGAAGGACGGAGTGACGGATGTTGAATACATAAAGGCTCATGTAGATGCGGCTACAGCTTGTGTATTTATACAGCATCCTAACTACTACGGAAATCTTGAGGCTGCAAAAGAGATAGCCGATATTACACATGAAGCAGGTGCAAAGTATGCTATGAGTGTAAATCCTATATCACTTGGTATAGTAAAGACACCTAGAGAATACGGTGCGGATATAGCTGTAGGTGACGGACAGCCGCTTGGTCTTTCCATTGCGTTCGGTGGACCTTACTTAGGTTTTATGGCTTGTACGGACGATCTTAAGAGAAATCTCCCGGGAAGAATAGTAGGTCAGACCGAGGATAAGCAGGGAAGAATAGGTTATGTACTTACACTGCAGGCAAGAGAGCAGCATATAAGAAGAGAAAAGGCATCAAGTAATGTATGCTCCAATCAGGCACTTTGTGCATTGGCAGTAGGTGTATATCTTGCAGCAGTAGGAAAAGAAGGACTTAAGGAAGCTGCAACACTTTGCACATCAAAGGCACATTATATGGCAAAAGAACTTGAGAAGATAGGATTTAAGCCGGAATACAAGGCTGACTTCTTCCATGAGTTTGTAACAACATCAGAAGTATCTTCCGAAAAAGCGCTTAAGGCACTTGAAGAACAAGGAATCCTTGGAGGTTATCCTCTTGATGATAAGAGAATACTTTGGTGCTGTACGGAAGTTAACGGAAAATGCTGTATAGATAAGGCAGTAAGTATCTTAAAGGAGGTGAAGTAATGTTAATATTTGAAAAAAGCAGAGCAGGCAGAAGCTGTACTTTATTTCCTCCTTGTGATGTAGATGTGGTTGAAGTACCGGCTAAGGATAAGAGAGAACTTGAGTTACATCTTCCGGAACTTTCAGAAACAGAACTTAGCAGACACTATACAGAGCTTGCTAAAAAATCAAGAGGTGTCAATGACGGATTCTATCCTTTGGGATCTTGTACTATGAAGTACAATCCTAAGATAAATGATGATATGGCATCCTTACCGGGATTTACAGAGATACATCCTCTTCAGCCTGAGCATACAGTTCAAGGTTGTCTGGAGGTTATACAGACTATTGAAAAATCTTTATGTGAGATCACAGGTATGGATAGGCTTACAGTGCAGCCGGCAGCCGGAGCACACGGTGAGTTTACCGGACTTATGCTTATAAAGGCATATCATGAAAGCAGAAATGATACAAAGAGAACCAAGATCATAGTTCCGGACTCAGCACACGGAACCAACCCTGCAAGTGCTACTATGGCAGGCTACAAGGTAGTATCTGTTCCTTCAGCTCCGGACGGCTGTGTAGACCTTGAAAAGTTCAAGGCTGTTTTAGGTGACGATATAGCCGGACTTATGCTTACCAACCCTAACACTGTAGGACTTTTTGATAAGAACATACTTGAGATAACAAAGCTTGTGCATGACTGCGGCGGACTTAACTACTATGACGGTGCTAACCTTAATGCCGTTATGGGAGTGGTAAGACCGGGAGATATGGGCTTTGATGTAATACATCTTAATTTGCATAAGACCTTCTCAACACCTCACGGTGGAGGCGGTCCGGGAAGCGGAGTTGTAGGCTGCAAGAACTTGCTTGTAGACTTTATGCCGGGTGCACTTGTAGAAGGTGACAGCGAGAAGAAATTCGTTAAGCAAAGCAAGAGTATAGGTGATATGAAGGCTTTCTACGGTAACTTCTTAGTAGTGGTAAGAGCTCTTACCTATATAAAGACTCTTGGTAAAGAAGGTGTACCACAGGCTTGCAAGAATGCGGTACTTAATGCAAACTATATGATGGATAAATTAAAAGACCTTTACACCATGGCTTATGACGAAGTATGTATGCATGAGTTTGTTATGAGCCTTGAGGACTTAAAGCACAAGACCGGAGTTTCCGCTATGGATATAGCAAAGGCACTTCTTGATAACGGAATGCATCCGCCAACAATGTACTTCCCGCTTATAGTGCATGAGGCTTTAATGATAGAGCCTACAGAAACCGAGTCAAAAGAAACACTGGATAATGCTATAGCAGTATTTAGAAAACTTTATGAGGAGGCACAGACTAATCCTGAAGCCTTACATGAAGCTCCTATTACCACACCTGTAGGAAGACTTGACGAAGTTAAGGCGGCAAGAGATCCGGTTCTCAGATATAAATGGTAAAAAGCTATAGATAAGAGCCTTAAAGTTTGAGATGAATATTATGTGATACTGTGTAAAAGGGATGCCTGTACTAAGGTATCCCTAAGTATTAAATATAAATTTCAAAAGTAGAGGATAGTAATAATGATAGAAAAAATCACATATATAGAAAGTCGACAGACTTACCCCTATAAAAACCTTGCAGTTGAAGAACATTTACTGCTTAATTGTGAAAAGAACCAATGTATACTGTATCTTTGGCAAAATAGGAATACTATTGTAATAGGCAGAAATCAAAATGCTTGGAAGGAATGTCTTGTAAGTAAACTTGAAGCGGATGACGGATTTATAGTAAGAAGACTTTCAGGAGGCGGAGCGGTATATCATGACCTTGGCAATCTGAACTTTACCTTTCTTGTAAATAAGGATAACTATAACTTAGATAAACAATTACAGGTAATAATAGAAGCGGTTGCCAAGTTTGGAATTAAGGCTGTAAAGTCGGGACGCAATGATATATTGATAGACGGAAAGAAATTTTCGGGAAATGCCTTTTATGAAACAGGCTCACAGTGTTATCACCACGGAACCATAATGTTCAATGTAAATATTGACGAACTCTCAAAGTATCTTACCGTTTCCAAAGAAAAGCTCAAATCAAAGGGAGTGGATTCGGTAAGGTCAAGAGTTGCAAACCTCACAGATTTTAATAAAGATATAACACTTGAGAGCTTAAAGAAAAGTCTTTTTGAAGCATTTGAAGAGGTTTATAAATTGAAGGCAAATGTTATAGAGTTTGAAGATCTTGATCAAAAAGACATAGAAAAGCGAACAGCACACTTTGCTTCATGGGATGTGATATTCGGTAAAAGAATAGACTTTCAGCATGAGGTTTCAAAACGCTTTGAATGGGGGCAGTTACTTATACAGTTTAATGTAGACAGCGGACTTATAAAAGATATAGCAATATTTTCGGATGCTATGAAGACTGAATTTGTACCGAAACTTGAACAGGGTTTAAAAAATTGTAAGTATAGCAGAAAAGAAATCTGCGCTGCACTGGAGGGAGTTTCTCTTTTAGATGAGTCTGAGAAGGCTATGAAGAAAGATATAATTTTGTGGTTTGAGGAATTAGATCTATAGATATCTGAGTCGGGCTTAATAAATACGGTATACTGATGTTTAAAAAGCATTAGTATACCGATATAAAAAATATATAGCTTTAACTTGGTTATGTTTTATCAAGTAATACAGCAAACGGTAAGGAGACATGATGGAAAATAAATTTGATCTTATAGTCGTAGGTGCAGGTCCGGGTGGTTATGTTGCCGCACTTAAGGCGGCAAAGCTCGGGCTTAAAACTGCCGTTATTGAAAAAGACAGGGTAGGAGGTACCTGCCTTAACAGAGGATGTATACCTACCAAGGCTATGATACATGCAACATCTGTATATAAAGAGATGAAGGCAGCCGCTGAATACGGTATTTATGCAGAGGGTATAAGCTATGACTATGAGAAGATTCTTGCTTACAAGCAAGATGTTATAGATAAACTTTGCACCGGAGTTGAACATCTTTTTAAAACCAATTCAATAACTTATATTAAGGGTAAGGGCAGGCTCGAAAAGGATGGAAGTGTAACAGTGACTGATGGAGAGGGTGCGGGAAGCTACGAAGCAAAGCATACAATACTTGCAGTAGGTTCAAAGCCGGCACTTATACCTATTCCGGGACTTGATAACGAGGGTGTACTTACCAGTGACGATCTTTTCAATTTGGAGAAGGTACCTAAGAGCCTTGCCATAATAGGAGGAGGAGTAATAGGAGTTGAGTTTGCTTCTATCTTCTCAGCTCTGGGAACCAAGGTAACTATACTTGAGGCATTACCTTCAATACTTGCCAATATGGACAAGGATATATCTCAAAATCTTAAGCTTATACTTAAGAAAAGAGATATAGATATACACACAGGAGTATCGGTAAGCAAAGTGGAAAAAGAAGCTGACGGCTTAAGTTGCCACTATGTGGAAAAAGAAAAAGAAGAAAAGATTACAGCGCAGTATGTGCTGTGTGCAGTAGGTAGAGTTCCGAATACAGAGGGACTTTTCGGAGAAGGTGTTGAGCTTGAAATGGAGCGAGGCCGTGTTATAGTAGACGAGCACTTTAAGACCTCAATGCCGGGAGTTTATGCGATAGGCGATCTTATAAAAGGCTTACAGCTTGCACACCTTGCAAGTGCGCAAGGTATATGTCTTGCAGAGGAGCTTGCAGGAGAAGAAAGAACCGTTGACTTGAGTTTGGTACCCGGATGTGTATACACAGACCCTGAGATAGCTTCTATAGGAATTACAGAAGCCGATGCAAAGGCAAAGGGTATAGAAATAAGTGTAGGAAAGTTTATGATGAGTGCCAACGGCAAATCACTTATTTCAAAAGAAGAGCGTGGATTTGTAAAGATACTCGCAGACAAGGCAAGCAAAGAAGTACTCGGCGCACAGATGATGTGTGCAAGAGCTACGGATATGATAGGAGAACTTGGAACCGCAATTGCCAATAAACTTACGGTAGATCAGCTTCTAAAGGCTATGAGAGCGCATCCTACATATAATGAGGCTGTAGGAGAAGCGCTTGAGGATGTATTCGGAGAGTGTGTACATTCAGCACCTAAGAAAAAATAAATAGATTATAGATTTTAGGCGACATAATGAAGCTGCTATGTAAGTATAGTTTTACAATTAATTTGGAGACCGGAAATACTTTATATAGCAGCTTTGTGTAAATAAAAGCATATAGAAAGGATATCTCACATCGGGATATATGGTGAACAAAAATGGGTTTTAAAAGTGATATTGAAATTGCTCAAGAGGCGCAGCCTAAGTTAATCAACGAAGTCGCTGATTATGTAGGGATTCCTGATAAGTATGTAGAAAATTACGGAAAATACAAGGCAAAGATAGATTATCGTTATTATAATGATGAGCTTGTAAATAGACCTGATGCAAAGCTTATACTTGTAACAGCTATTAATCCTACTCCTGCCGGAGAAGGAAAAACCACAACAACTATAGGTCTTGCAGATGCTATCAACAGTCTTGGCAAGAAGGCTGTAGTTGCAGTAAGAGAGCCGTCTTTAGGACCTGTATTCGGAGTTAAGGGCGGAGCTGCCGGCGGCGGATATGCACAGGTAGTTCCTATGGAAGATATCAACCTTCACTTTACAGGAGACTTACACGCAATCAGTGCTGCAAATAACCTTATAGCGGCATTGCTTGACAACCATATACATCAGGGTAACAAGCTTGATATAGATCTCAAGAGAGTTACTTGGAGAAGATGTATAGATATGAACGATCGTCAGCTTAGAAAAATAGTTGACGGTCTTGGCGAGAAACCGGACGGTGTAACAAGACAGGACGGATTCGATATAACAGCGGCTTCAGAAGTAATGGCGGCATTCTGCCTTGCTAACGATATAAGCGACCTTAAGAGTAAGATAGCAAAGATCATAGTAGGATACTCAAGAGCAGGTGCTCCTGTAACAGCAGGCGATCTTAACGCACAGGGAGCGGTTGCCGCACTTCTTAAGGATACATTAAAGCCTAACCTTGTTCAGACACTTGAGGGAACACCTGCATTTATCCATGGTGGACCTTTTGCAAATATAGCACATGGCTGCAACAGCGTTATCGCAACCAAGATGGGTATGAAGCTTGGTGAGTACATGATTACAGAGGCAGGATTCGGTGCCGACCTCGGAGCTGAGAAGTTCATAGACATCAAGTGTCGTATGTCAGGTCTTAGACCAAATGCAGTTGTGCTTGTAGCTACAATCAGAGCATTAAAGTATAACGGCGGAGTTGCCAAGGAAGAGCTTCAGACAGAGAATCTTGAAGCACTTGAGAAGGGACTTCCAAACCTCTTAAAGCATATAGAGAATGTAACCAAGGTTTACAATCTTCCTGTAGTTGTAGCAATCAATAAGTTCCCTACAGATACAGAAAATGAGCTTAATCTCGTAAGAGCAAAGTGTAAAGAGTATGATGTAAATGTAGCACTTTCAGATGTATGGGCTAAAGGAGGCAAAGGTGGTGTAGAACTTGCTGAGGAAGTTATGAGACTTGCTGAGGGCGATAGCACCATGGAATTTGTATATGATGTAAATGATCCTATCAAGAAGAAGATAGAAGCAATCGCTACAAGAGTATACGGAGCTGACGGTGTTGACTATTCACCAAAGGCAGACAAGGAAATCAAGAACCTTGAAGCAATAGGACTTGGAAATGTTCCTGTTTGTATAGCTAAGAACCAGTACTCTATGACAGATGATCCTAAGGTACTCGGAAGACCTCAGGGATTCAGAATTACCATAAGAGATATCACACCTTCAGCAGGTGCAGGTTTCGTAGTTGCACTTACAGGTGATATTATGAAGATGCCGGGACTTCCAAAGGTACCTTCAGCTGAAAAGATAGATGTTGATGACAACGGTGTAATCTCAGGATTATTCTAAAAAGAGGTTATCTATATGATGCTTGAAAAGAAAACTACAGAGTTTTTAGAGGCACTTGCATCCTCCCAGCCCGTACCGGGCGGGGGAGGTGCCAGTGCTACAGTTGGAGCATTGGCATCCGCACTGGGTATGATGGTGGCAAATCTTACCATAGGCAAGAAAAAATATGCCGATGTTGAGGAAGAGGTAAAGTCTGCAAGAGACAGCTTAAACGAGCTTATGCAGGAACTTATCAAACTTACGGATAAGGATGCAAAAGTATTTGAACCGCTTTCGAAAGCCTACGGACTGCCTAAAGAGACCAAGGAACAGCAGGAATATAAAGAGAAAGTACTTGAGGAAGAGCTGTATAAGGCAAGTATAGTTCCTATGGATATTATGGAAACAGTACTTAAGGTTATGAAACTCCTTGACCTTATGGGAGAAAAGGGAAGCCTTATAGCCATCAGTGATGTCGGAGTAGGTATACTCTTTGCACAGGCGGCGCTTGAAGGTGCTTCACTTAACATATATATCAATGTTAAACTTATGAAGGATGAAAATCATAAGAAGGAACTTGAGACCAAGGCTGATGCTTTGATTGCGGAAAGTAAGAAACTTAAAGACAAAGTATTTACAGCTGTTATGCAAAAAATAAGACCGGTTTAGGAGGGGTTATGTCAATAGTTATGAAAGGCTTGGAAGTAGCTACTGCCATGAAGGAGGAAATGATCAAAAAAGTTTCCGAACTTAAGGCGGAGGGCATTTCTCCCAAACTTGCAATATTAAGAGTAGGAAGCAGAGCTGATGACCTTGCCTATGAAAAGGGTGCGGTAAAGAAGATGGCTGATATAGGCATAGAGTGCGAAGTACATGAGCTTGCACCGGATGTGTCTCAGGCAGACTTTGAAGCGAAGTTCAATACGATCAATTCAGACAGCAAAGTACACGGTATACTTATGTTCAGACCGCTTCCAAAGCATCTTGACGAGTCGGCGGTACTTTCGGTAATAGATCCTAAAAAGGACTCCGACTGTATGTGTGATGTAAATATAGCAAAGGTATTTTCCGGAGATTTAAGCGGATATCCTCCATGCACAGCACAGGCAGTTATAGAAATGCTTGATTACTACAAAATAGACCTTACCGGTAAGAGAGTTACCTTGGTAGGAAGAAGTATGGTAGTAGGAAAACCGCTTGCTATGCTTTTATTAAAGCGTAACGCTACGGTAACCATGTGCCACACAAGAACCAAGGATCTGGCAGCTACCTGCCGTGCAGGAGAGATACTTATAGCTGCTGCAGGAAAAGCAAAGATGATTACTGCGGATATGGTATCAGAGGGCAGCATAGTTGTAGATGTAGGTATAAACCTTGATGAGAACGGTAATCTGTGCGGAGATGTGGACTATGATGCGGTAGAGCCTAAGGCAGCCTATATAAGCCCTGTACCAAGAGGCGTAGGAAGCATTACAACTTCGGTACTTGCAAAACATGTTTTAAGAGGAGCAGGAGCGAAGTTTTAGTTAGCCGATTAAGCTAATAAAGTTGATTTGGTTTATATACTTATATTGGTGACAGATGAAGTTAGCTGATATTCTAAAATGTCGCCTGTATACTTGTAAAAATCATAAACCAATCAGTATAGTTTTTATAAAGACTATATTTTCGTATAATAAAATACAAAAAAATCACCCATATAAATAAATTCTTATAAAAAGGATACATTTAAGCATTTTAGAAAAGTGCTTAAATAGTATCCTTTTTGTTTTTATGTTATAATAGTAGCCGTTGTATATTAGTATATCACTAAGAAACTTTACTAAAAGCACAGAATATTTTAGCAGGAACATCAAAATGCAGATTCGGCAAGTTATGCTGAGGATTTTGATGTGTGCAATAGTTAAATCGGTGCACTGACATATTGATATTTAACATATCTGCCATATCTCCATCATAATAAGAGAGGTTAAGAGTATAGTCAAAATTAGAATTAATATCAATGTGTCTAACCACTAGGCAAGTTGTTTGACTAAGTTTTTTAGAAATGATACACAGGTTTATATTTTATAAAACTTAATTACAGTTAAGGAAGGAACACAATTATGGACTTTTTATTTGATTTACATACACATACGATAGCAAGCGAGCACGCCTACAGTACACTTAAGGAAAATATAGAAGAGGCATATCAAAAGGGTCTTAAAGCTTACGGTTTTTCAGACCATGCACCCAATGTAAAAGGTGCACCTACAGAGCTTTATTTTATAAATTTTAAAGTCATTCCGAGAAAATACAAAGATATGAGAGTTTATGCCGGAGTAGAGGCTAATATCATAGATTATGAGGGAAATATAGACATAGGCGGCAAGGTCTATGAAAGAGTTGACTATATTATTGCCAGTATGCATACCATGTGTATAAAGCCGGGTAGCTTGGATGAGAACATGAGAGGCTACATAGGAGCTATGTCCAATGAATACATAAAGGTAATAGGGCATCCGGATGACGGAAGATATAAACTTGACTATGATGAACTTGCAAAACAGGCGGCAAAGCATAAGGTGGCACTTGAACTTAATAACTCATCTCTGCACCCTGATTCAGCCAGACAAGGCGGTCGTGAAAACATAGTGAAGTTATTAAATGCCTGTAAAAAACACGGAGCCTATGTACTGTGCGGTACAGATGCACATATTTGCTATGACATAGGAGTATTTGACTATGCTAAGGAAATCATAAAAGAAACGGACTTCCCAAAGGAGCTGATACTTAATAAAAGCTTGGACGGGCTTAACTATGTACTCAATGATACTAAGTATACAAGTGCATTGTTTGCAAAATAATGGTTTACTTAGCTAACTGCTACAAGATATGCTATAATAATATCTTCAAAACCTACAATTAGACATGGTAGAAAGGAGGATATAGTGCTAAGTTCAATATACCAAATATTTCAAAAATCCTCACCCGTTTCAGATATAATAATCCCTGTAGCATTAATGCTTTTTTCGGGCTTTGCCTTAACAAGGGTAACTAAAAAACTTCGCCTGCCGAATGTTACGGCATATATAGTTGCAGGTATACTTATAGGTCCCTACTGCCTTGATCTGGTCAGTATGAATATTATCGAAGGGACTGATTTTATTGCAGATATAGCTCTTGCATTTATAGCTTTCAGTACAGGAGAGTTTTTTAAGTTCTCAACACTGAAAAAGAACGGAATAAAGGTCTGTATTATTACTTTTTTGGAAGCTGCTATAGCCTCTGTGCTTGTATTTATATTAAGCTTTTATATATTAAGGCTGGGGCTTAGCTTTTCGATGGTACTTGCAGCCTTGGCATCAACTACCGCACCTGCCTCAACGGTTATGACCATAAGACAGACAGGGGCGAAGGGAGACTTTGTCAATACCTTATTACAGGTAGTTGCACTTGATGATGTATTCGGACTGGTTGCCTACAGCATAGCAATATCTGTAGCCATATCTGCAAAGTCAGGAAGTTTTAGCCTTTCAAGTGTTATAAGCCCTATCATATTTAACCTCTGTGTACTTGTGATTGGAGGCTTATTCGGCGTGTTTATGAAATTGCTTATGCCTAAAAACCGTTCTACCGACAATAGGCTTATTATTACAATAGCACTGCTTTTTACCTTTTGCGGTATCTGTGCACTACTTGATGTATCACCTTTACTTGGCTGTATGTCAATGGGAACGGTTTATATCAACATTACGGATGATGATAAGCTTTTTAAGCAGGTAAATTATTTCAGTCCGCCGATATTATTGATATTCTTTGTGCGTTCAGGGCTTAATTTTAAGCTTGATATATTATTAAGCCCTAAGGCATCCGGTGGCGGAGCGTCTTTGCTTGTCATAGGTATATTATACTTTTTGGTGCGTATCTTGGGTAAGTATGCAGGGGCTTTTTGGGGCAGTGTTATTGCAGGAAAAAGCAAGGAGGTAAGAAACTACTTAGGACTTGCTCTGATACCCCAAGCCGGTGTTGCCATAGGACTGGCAGCCCTGGGTGCAAGGATACTTGGAGGAGACATGGGCAATGCCTTACAAACCATTATTTTGGCCTCAAGTGTGCTTTATGAGCTTATAGGTCCGGGCTGTGCAAAACTTGCCTTATATCTTTCAAAGTCCTATTACAATAAGCTTGAAGACCTGACTGCGGAAATAGAGATACCGGAGGAGAAAAAGCAGAGCGAACTGGAGCTTTTAATAGAACGAATACAGGCTATACAAAGAGAACTTCCCAAGCGAAACAGTGCCATCTCAGAGGAAGAAGCCGCATTTACAGAGGCTGCGGAGGAGCAGTATAATAGCTATGGAAATCCGCACATGATAAATGAAAGATAAGGGGTAGGATATGATTAATTCATTTATAGACAGTATAAGTAAGACGGTGCATCTTACAGCTGATATCAGTCTTTTATCGGTGGCTTTGCGAATTGCGGTTGCAGTTTTACTTTCTTCAATGATAGGCTGTGAAAGAGCAAGTAAAAGACACTCGGCAGGGCTTAGGACCTTTATACTTGTATCATTTGCTTCTGCTATTGCCATGATAATGGACTTGTTTTTAATGCACAATACGAAAATGAGTTTACCGGTTTTATCGGCATTTGCAATACTGAGTATATCAATACTAAGCAGTAAAACCATACTTTTCAGTTCAAGAAATCAAATCAAGGGACTGACAACATCCGTAGCACTCTGGTCTTGCGGACTTATAGGACTGAGTGCCGGTGCAGGACTTTATATAGTAAGCGTAGTTGCATTTACCGCACTTTGGGGCATACTTTTATATTTGCCGAAGCTTGAGATGTACCTAAAAAACAGGTCGAATCATTTTGAGATACATCTTGAATTAAAAAACAAAGAAAATTTACAGGACTTTGTAACCACTATAAGGAGGCTTGGACTTAGAATTGATGATATAGAGTTTAACTCAGCCTATATAGGTTCGGGATTAAGCGTATATTCGGTAATATTTACAATAGACAGCAAGGAGCTTAAAAAGTATAAGACGCACAGTGAGATAATACAGGCTTTGGCTACTATTGATTACATATATCACATAGAAGAAATGAGATAAAATAAGGGGAGGTACGCAGTGATAGTACTTCCCTTATTTTATCCAAGGGATAATGAGGCTTAGATATATTTTATCCATATATATAGGCATAGGGCAGGAATTTGTCTGTGCTATGCATTGTAGTCTCATCGGTGATATTGTATAATTTTTCATAAAGACAAATAAAAAAATGAGGTATAAAGATTTATGTTTTTTAATAAACCCAAGCAAAATACGCAAAATATGCTTGAATCAAATGCTACATTAAAGTATTCCATGATTTTTTATTCTTTTATTATAGGCATACTAAGCGGTCTTATAATAGTTGTATACAGAATACTGGGAGAGATACTCCTAAAACACATGGTCAGCATTTATAATACTGCAAAGACAAATCCCTTGCATATGGCAGGAGTTTTTGCCGTGCTTATAGCAGCTGCGGTATTTGTGGCTTTTTGTGTAAGAAAAGAGCCTGATATATCCGGTTCGGGTATACCGCAGGTAGAGGGAGTGGTTACAAGGAGACTTAGGACTAATTGGCTAAAGGTGCTTATATACAAGTTTTTTGGAGGTATTACGGCACTGGCGGCAGGACTTTCAGTAGGAAGAGAAGGTCCTTCCATACAAATGGGAGCGGCTGTAGGTGCGATTTTGTCTAAAAAAGCCGGCAGAATGGATCATGAAAGAAAATACCTTCTTACAAGCGGTGCAAGTGCAGGGCTTGCAGCAGCATTTAATGCTCCCTTAGCCGGTGTAATGTTTGCACTGGAAGAGGTGCATAAAAACTTCTCACCTGTAGTTCTTCTTTCAGCCATGACATCGGCAGTTACAGCGGATATGGTGGCAAAATCGGTATTTGGTATAGTGCCGGCACTTGAATTTAGGACACTTAGTAAGATGCCCTTAAAATACTACTGGTCTTTGGCAATACTTGGAGTTCTTATGGGACTTAGCAGCTTTGTATTTAACCATGGAGTTATAAAGGCAAAACATATTTATAAAAAACTGCCTGTAAGTATAGAATTTAAGATCATGATACCCTTTATTTGTTCAGGTATTATAGGCATGGCCCTGCCGGTACTTATAGGAGGCGGACATGCCATTATAGAGGAATTAAGCTTTGCCAAGTTTAGTATATTGACCATACTTACATTTTTAATAATAAAATACTTATTTACCTTTGTATCATTCGGCTCAGGAGTTCCGGGAGGAATATTCTTTCCGCTGCTTGGACTGGGGGCAATGCTTGGAAGTGCTTTCGGCTTACTTTGTGTAAATTATCTTAATGTACCTACGGAGTATTTGCTTAACTTTGCAGTACTTGCCATGGCGGCACACTTTGCAGCCATAGTAAAAGCACCTATAACCGGAATCATATTGATATTTGAAATGACCGGCTCTTTTGAACAATTACTGCCACTTTCGGTAGTAGTATTTACCGCAATGGTAACCTCAGACTTACTTGGAGTTGAGCCGGTATACGATATGCTTTTGGAGGATATACTGAAGAACAAAAAAGAAGCTAAGGGTATTAAGGAAGATGAAGCTATGAAAGATAAAAAGACCTTACTTGAGCTTTCGGTGCATTTGGGAAGTAAGGTTGAGAATAAACTGGTAGCGGAGCTTGACCTGCCAAGTAACTGCCTGCTTGTATCGGTGCAAAGAGGCTCAGCGGAGATACTTCCAAGAGGTAATACCAAGATACTTGCAGGAGATATGCTTTTGGTCATGGTTAATCAATCGGAGTCAGCCGCCATGCTTGAGTATATGACGGAGATTACAAGTGAGGTGTAGGGTTTATTAAAATCATCAAACCGGTGTATAGTATCATTGATATTGGGTCTTATTAATAGATTGCAACAAATATATAATAAAGAGTTTTGAAAATATAAACATCAATAGTAAATAACATGGGGTTAAAAATGCAAGCTTATACAAAAGAAACTAACGGAAGTACACAAAGGGCTGAACTTCACAGAAAGATTTGGTCTATTGCGGATGATGTCAGGGGAGCTGTAGACGGTTGGGACTTTAAACAATATATACTGGGTATACTTTTTTACCGTTTTATATCGGAAAATATGGCGGAATTTTTTAATGTGGCAGAACATGAGGCGGGGGATCCGGACTTTGACTATGCAAGGCTTTCCGATGAAGAAGCTGAGACCGACTTTAGAACAGGTACGGTTGAAGATAAGGGCTTTTTTATATTGCCGAGCCAACTTTTTGAAAATGTAGTAAAAACGGCAAGAACAAATGAAAACTTAAATACCGACCTTGCAAATATATTTAGGTCAATAGAGAGCAGTGCGATAGGATTTAGCTCGGAAGAGGATATAAAAGGCTTATTCGAAGATGTAGACACAACAAGTAACCGCCTCGGAACAACTGTAGCGGAGAAAAACAAACGCCTGAGCGATATACTTAGCGGAATTGCAGATATTAATTTTGCAGATTTTAAAAGCAATGATATAGATGCCTTCGGAGATGCTTATGAGTACCTTATTTCCAACTATGCAAGCAATGCCGGCAAGTCAGGTGGAGAGTTTTTTACTCCTCAGACAGTGTCAAAACTTTTGGCAAGGCTTGTAATGGATGGGAAAGAAAGCATTAACAAGGTATACGACCCTACCTGCGGCAGCGGCAGTTTACTCTTACAAATGAAAAAGCAATTTGAGGAACATATCATAGAAGAAGGTTTCTTCGGTCAGGAAATCAACATGACGAACTTTAACCTTGCTCGTATGAATATGTTTCTTCATAATGTAAATTATAACAACTTTTCGATCAAGCGAGGTGATACCTTAATAAATCCGCAGCATAAAGATGAAAAGCCATTTGATGCAATAGTTTCCAATCCTCCCTACTCTATCAAATGGGTAGGAGATGCCGATCCTACACTTATTAACGATGAAAGATTTGCACCGGCAGGAAAACTTGCTCCAAAGTCCTATGCCGACTATGCCTTTATCATGCATTCATTAAGCTACCTTTCAAGTCGTGGAAGAGCTGCTATTGTATGCTTTCCGGGTATATTTTACAGAAAAGGTGCAGAGCAGACAATACGCAAATATTTAGTGGAAAATAATTTTATAGACTGTGTAATACAACTCCCGGACAATTTATTTTTCGGTACTTCTATCGCCACCTGTGTACTTGTCATGTCTAAAAACAAGACGGAAAATAAAGTACTGTTTATAGATGCGAGCAAGGAATTTAAGAAAGAAACCAACAATAATATTTTAGAAGATAAAAATATCGAGGCTATAGTAGAAGAATTTAGAAACAGGACTGACAAGGAGTATTTTTCAAGATATGTGGATAAAAAAGAGATAGAGGGAAATGACTACAACCTCTCGGTATCCACCTATGTTGAAAAAGAAGATACTAAAGAAGTAATAGACATCAAGGTCTTAAATAAGGAAATTGAAGAAACGGTGGCGAAAATAGACAAACTGCGTGCTGCAATCAATGAGATCGTAGAGGAACTGCAAGATGAGTAATGATCTTATCATTTATAATACCGAAGACGGAAAAGCGAAAATCAATCTAAAATTGGAAGATGGAACAATATGGCTAAGTCAACTTGAGATTGCAGAGCTTTTTCAAAGCAGCAAGCAGAATATAAGTAAGCATATTAGTGCTATTTTGTCAGATGGGGAGTTGGATGAAAAAGTGGTAGTAAACTATAAGTTGACAACCACCAGACATGGAGCAATGCAAGGAAAGGTACAAAGCAGAAAAGTTGCATATTATAATTTAGATATGATATTGGCAATAGGTTATAGGGTGCGTTCCCCTCGTGGGACACAATTTAGAAATTATGCCACAACTGTATTGAAAGAGTACCTTATAAAAGGCTTCGCCATGGACGATGAAAAACTTAAAAACCTTGGAGGAGGTAATTACTTTAAGGAACTTTTAGATAGAATAAGAGATATCCGCTCAAGCGAAAAAGTTTTTTATCGTCAAATCTTAGATCTGTTTGCCACAAGTACAGATTATAATTCAAGCAGTGAAGCTGCAAAGAGCTTCTTTGCAACAGTGCAAAATAAGATGCACTATGCGATTCATCATAATACTGCAAGCGGACTGATTTATAAGCGTGTAGACAGTGATAAAGAGTTTATGGGGCTTACTAATTTCAAAGGAGAATTACCTACCCTAAGTGAAGCCAAAATAGCGAAGAACTATTTGGCAGAAAATGAATTAAAAAGGCTGAATGCTTTGGTGTCAGGATATTTGGATTTTGCAGAAATGCAAGCACAAAAAGAAATACCTATGACCATGAAGGACTGGGTAGCTCATGTAGACAGGATATTAACGGCAACAGGGGAAGAATTGCTAAAAGATGCCGGAAAAATAACAAAAAAGCAAATGCTAAAAAAAGTAGAAAAAGAGTATAGAGAATACAGCAATAAAACCTTAACAAAAGTAGAACAGGACTATTTGGAAGAAATACAAAACATAGAAAATATAGCAAAAAGTGGAAAAGGTAAAAATGAGTAAGATAGATGAAATGCTGAAAAATGAGAAGGTGGAGTGGAGGAAGCTAGGAGAGGTATGTAATAGGCAAAAGGGAATTTCCATAACAGCAAGTAAAATGAAAGAACTATCTAAAATTGACGGGAAAGTAAAGATTTTTGCCGGAGGAAAGACTATTGCATATCTTAGTATAGAAGATGTTGGAGAAGAAAATGTAATCACAATTCCAAGTATAGTAGTTAAATCGAGGGGAAATATAGACTTTGAGTTTTGTGATGAAACATTTAGCCATAAGAATGAATTGTGGTCATATTCATCTAAAAATGAAAAAGAAGTTAGTATAAAATTTCTTTATTATTATTTAAAGACAAACCAACAATTTTTTATAGATTCTGCTATAGCAGGTAAATTGCCACAAATTGCTACAGGCAAAACAGATAACTATTTAGTTCCTATTCCATCCATTGAAACTCAGAAAAAAATTGTAAAAATACTTGATAAATTCACAAATTATGTTACTGAGTTACAGGCTGAGTTACAATTTCGCACTAAACAATATCAATATTATAGAGATATGCTGCTAAGTGAGGATTATCTTAATAAGATTTCTGAGAAGATATTTGCATTAGATAATAAACTATCATGGATTACATTAGGAGAAGTAGCTAAGATAAATAGAGGAGCCTCACCAAGACCTATTTCTACATATTTGACGGAAAATGAAGATGGAGTTCCATGGATTAAAATAGGTGATGCCGGTAAAAATTCAAAGTATATACTTAATACAGAACAAAGGATAACAATAAAAGGTGCTGAAAAATCAAGAGTTCTAAAAAAAGGTGATTTTATTATGTCTAATTCCATGAGTTATGGAAGACCATATATACTTGGTATAGACGGTGCAATTCATGATGGATGGGCAGCAATAAGTGAGTATCAAGATAGCTTAGAACCTGATTTTTTATATCATTATCTTGTGTCACAAAAAGTGCAAAAATATTGGAAAAGTAAAATAAACAGTTCATCTGTGAGCAATTTAAACTCGGAGATAATTCGTTCCTTACCTTTGCCATTAGTTGATAAAAAATTACAGAAAAAAATTGCTGAAATATTAGACAAATTCCAAGCTCTTCTTGAAGATACCAAGGGACTACTCCCAACAGAGATAGAACAAAGAAGAAAACAATATGAATATTATCGAGAAAAACTCTTGACA
>ERZ773069.794-NODE-794-length-19595-cov-53.200051_pt1 | contig 19595 bp, 20 predicted proteins | sample MGYA00580619_ERZ773069 | MGnify/ENA primary metagenome ERZ773069 (study PRJEB29015, sample SAMEA2738007) | human oral metagenome | biome: human oral; feature: human-associated habitat; material: dental | place: China | collected 2108 ...
GTTAAACGTGGAGCCGCCGGGAATTGAACCCGGGTCCTACGCCATGTTGCCAGGGCTTCTCCGTGCGCAGTTCGTGCACGATCTTTTACTCTGACCCTCCAGCTTGGACGAACCCTCCTGGATGATGGGCCACAGTTAACGATGAAAGTCCCGCTGTACCTCGTTAACCAAATAAAGCGGCAAGTCCCTTAGTCGATGCCAGGGTCCGGAACAGGGACGATTCCGGTCTGACAGACACGCGTATCGCTGTATTAGGCAGCGAGAGCGTAGTCGCGCTGAGTGTTCTCGGCGCTTATGAGTTGCTGCGACGCTTGCGGTGGTCTCTAGCCTGCACCGGCACGCTTCCCCTGGCGTAATGTTCGTAGTCGAAACCTGAATCGACCCCGTGCACTAGTCGGCGGGATGTGCATCTTTCCAACCAGTTCAGTCATTATAACACGCAAAGTTAACCGGTTATTCCCTTTACTCGACGCCCGAGGTCACGCACGATTTCTCGTTCTTCGGTGCGGCGTTTAATGTCTTGGCGTTTGTCGTAGGCTTGCTTGCCTTGGGCAAGCCCAAGTTCGCATTTCAAGTGACCGTTTTTAAAATAAAGGCTCAGCGGCACCAGGGTTTTATTTCCGTCCCGAACTTTACCAGTGAGGGTGTCGATTTCGCGCCGATGCAGCAATAGTTTCCGAACCCGGCGCGGGCTGTGGTTGGTCCAATGTCCGCGGGAGTATTCGGGGATGTGGAGGTTGCGGAGCCAGACTTCGCCGTCGTCGATCGTCGCAAAGGCGTCGACAAGCGATGCTTTGCCTTCACGGAGGGATTTCACTTCGGTGCCAACGAGCACCATGCCGCATTCGTAGGTTTCTAAAATATTATAATCGTGCCTGGCCTTGCGGTTTGTTGCAATGGTGGGGTTGAGGTTTGTGGTTTTTTTCTTCTTTTTAGCCATAGTTGTTTCATTGTAGCTTTTCGACGCCCGCCGCTTGCGGTTGCACTATTTGCGGACATACCAGCGGAGAGTGCCTTGGGCGGTGATGGCTGCGAAGGCGATGCCGATGAGTGCCACGATGGGGGTGATGAGCCAAATGTCCGCGTTGGTGACTCGGGCGACGAGTTGGGAGTCGTAAAGGACTTTGAGGATTTTGTCGACAACCCAGATTTTTCCGGCGAAGAGGGCGAGGGCGGAGAGGATGGAGCCGGCAAGGACTGCGATGATGGCTTCGAGCACGAAGGGGGCTTGGGTGTACCAGCGGGAGGCACCGACCATGCGCATGATTTCGGTTTCTTGGCGGCGGTTGAACGCAGTGATTTGCACCATGTTGACGATGAGGAAGATGGCTGCGAGTGCTTGGACTGCGGCGAAGAGGAAGGTGGCGTTGCGGATGGCGTCAAGGTTGCTGGTGGCGTCGCTGAGGTCGTCGACTTGGTCGATGATCGTTGCTACCTGGGGTAGTTGCCGGATGGGGTTGAGGGGTGTGGTGTCGAGGGGGTTAGTGAGTCGAACGTGGAGCGCTGCGGGGAGCGCATCAGGGGAGGTTTCCTTGACGAGGAGCGGGTCGGATTCTTGGAAGAGTTCAACGTACCTTTGGTAGGACTGTTCGCGGGACCGGAAGGTGACGGATGCTACCCCATCGGATTTGCTGAGGAGGTCGCGGACTTCGGTGCATTCTTTGCTGGTGCAGTCTTTGTCTTTGGCGGAAACATCATCGTTGAATTGGACCATGACTTCTACGCGGTCGAGGTAGATGTCTTTGGTACGTTCGGTCATAGTGGTGACGAGGAAGCCGGTGGCGAGTAGGGCGAGGGAGATGGCGGTGGTGATAATGAGCGCCATAGTCATGGTGAGGTTGCGTCCGAGTCCTCGGAGTGCTTCGCGGATAACGAAGTTGAAGCTCATGGTTGTCCTCTCTTGGGTGCTGCTTGTGCGGGTGGCTGGTGGGTTTTATGCTTCGCCGTAGACACCGTGGGCGTCATCGCGGACGAGGTTGCCGAGTTTGAGTTCGATGACTCGGCGGCGCATGTCGTTGACGGCGCGGGCGTTGTGGGTGGACATGACGATGGTGGTGCCGGTGCGGTTGATTTGGTTAAGGAGGACCATGATGCCGTCGGCGGTTTCGGGGTCGAGGTTGCCGGTGGGTTCGTCGGCGAGCAGCACGAGGGGGCGGTTGACGAAGGCGCGGGCGATGGCGACGCGTTGTTGTTCGCCGCCGGAGAGTTCGTGGGGGTAGCGGTTTTCTTTGCCGGCAAGGTCGACGAGTTCGAGGGTGTTGGGGACGATGCGGGCGATTTTGTCTTTTCTGGTTCCTATGACTTCCAGGGCGAAGGCTACGTTATCGTAGACGGTTTTTTGTTGGAGGAGTCGGAAGTCTTGGAAGACGTAGCCGATTTTTTGCCGCAGTTTGTTGATCTGGCGGCCTTTGAGTTTATTGACGTGGAAGTCGTCGATGTGGATGTCGCCGTAGGTGACGTTGGTTTCGCGGATCATGAGTTCGAGGAAGGTGGATTTGCCGGAGCCGGAGGGGCCGATGAGGAAGACAAAATCGCCTTTGTCGATGGTGAGCGAAATTTCGTTGAGAGCTGGGCGGGTTGAGGTTTTATAGAGTTTGGTGACGTTGTCAAAGGTGATCACTTAGACCACTGTAGCCAAGCCCCTGTGATTGTTGGGGCTCATGATGCTCGTGTTGCAGGGGTTTTATTTGGTTTCGGTGTGTTGTCCCTTGCGCCACCGAATCCCTGCTTCGAGGAATTTATCAAGGTCACCGTCTAACACTTTTTGGGGATCCCCCACTTCGAAGCCGGTGCGGAGATCTTTCACCATTTGGAAGGGGTGGAGCACGTAGTTGCGCATTTGGTTGCCCCATGATGCGTTTCCGCCGGCACCGAGGGCGTCTAGCTCCGCGCGTTCTTCTTGGCGCTTGCGTTCCAGGAGTTTTGCCTGAAGCACACGCAGCGCCGAGGCTTTATTTTGAATTTGGGATTTTTCGTTTTGGCAGGTGACAACGATACCGGTGGGGATGTGGGTGAGTCGCACGGCGGAGTCGGTGGTGTTGACGGATTGGCCGCCCGGCCCGGAAGAACGGTATACGTCGACTCGTAGTTCCGAGTCGGGAATGTCAATGTGGTCGGTGATTTCCACCACCGGGAGTACTTCCACTTCGGCGAAGGAGGTTTGCCGGCGGGCTTGATTGTCGAAGGGGGAAATACGCACGAGCCGGTGCACGCCTTGTTCCACCGATAAGGTACCGTACATGTATTCGCCGTGGACGATAAAGGTGGCTGATTTTATTCCGGCCTCTTCGGCGTAGGAGATATCGTACACTTCTACTTTGCGTCCCTGTTTTTCGGCCCATCGAATATACATGCGCATAAGCATTTCGGCCCAGTCCGCAGCGTCGACGCCGCCCGCACCGGAGCGGATGTTGATGAGTGCTTCCCGGGAATCGTATTCCCCGGACAGCATGGTGGTGACTTCGAGGGCATCAATGTCGGCCCGCAGGTTGGCGAGTTCTTCGTCAGCAATGTCGGTGCCTTCGCCTTCTTCTTCGGCGAGTTCATACATGATGGGCAGGTCGGTGAGCCGGGAGCGTAGTGATTGCAATCTTTTCAGCTGGACTTGTACTTGCGATAATTCGCTGGTGACCTGTTGCGCATGTTCGGGGTCATCCCACAGGCTGGGGTCGGCGGCTTTTGCTGCTAGTTCCCGGGCACGATCACTCAAATCGGCAGGGTTCATCACCTTTTCAATCGAGGTCAGGGTGGTATCAAGCGCAGTAAGTTCGGCTGAAGTCTCGGGTCGCATAACCACCTAGTTTATCGCACGCTGCCGGGGAAAAATGGTAATCGCACTGCTAGGCGCATGGATTTTCTTCACTGTGACAGGGCACAATAGACATCATGAGTTCTCCAACACCATTACATGAGATGATTCCGGCGTTGATCAAGACCTTTGCGGTGGGGCATGAGGCCGATAGTGATGAGCATTTGGCTCAGGCCTTGGTGTATAACGCGGGCCGGTTGGCGTGGCGATTGCGTGAGGCGGGGCTGCAAGCCCCGGAGCAGAAGACGTCGGTGTCCGATATTGTGACTGAGGCGGATAAGGCCGCGGAGGCGTTTGTGGCTGGGGTGTTGGAGTTGGTGCGTCCGGCGGATGGGGTGTTGGGCGAGGAGGGCACCCAACGGGCCTCGGAGAGCGGTAAGACGTGGGTGATTGATCCGGTGGATGGTACCTATAATTTTGCGTCCGGCAGCGACTATTTTTGTTCGGCGGTGGCGTTGGTGTCGGGTTCGCCCGCGGATCCCACCGAGGTGCATTTCGGTGCGGTGCACCGGCCGGCCATGGGATACACGTGGTTTGGCGGGCCGAATATTTCTTCGACTAAAGACGGCAAGCCCTTGGCGCCATTGGTGGATAAGCCATTGAATATGGTGTCGTTGGGCACATATATTCACCCGTCATCGCTCGCTGATCCGAAAATATTTTCGGCATGGAATAAGGTGGCAACCCGGGTCGCAACGCTGCGGATGTTGGGGGCGGGGTCGATTGATTTAGCAACGGTTGCCGATGGTGGGTTGGGCGTGTGGCTGCAGCATAGCGTTGCGGATTGGGATTGGCTTCCCGGGCAGGCTTTGGTGGCCGGCGTGGGCGGATTATGCCAACGTGTAGCAGCAGGCGGGGTAACATGGTCGGTTGCCGGCAATCGCCAGGCTGCCACTGAACTCATCGAACTGCTCCAAGGTTAACAAATGCCCTACCGCTCTGATATTGATTTTGCGCTCACCCTTGCGAATACCGCGGATGCTATCACCATGGATCGTTTTGAGGCGACGGATCTGAATGTCTCATCGAAGCCCGACATGACACCCGTGTCCGACGCCGACGTCGCCTGCGAACGGGAGTTGCGCCGGCTAATTACGCGGCAGTACCCCAACGACACAATTGTGGGGGAAGAATTTGGGGGCGACGCGGAATTTGCTGGTAGGCAGTGGATTATCGACCCTATTGATGGCACGAAAAACTTTGTGCGGGGCGTGCCAGTGTGGGCGACGCTCATTGCGTTGCTTGTCGACGGCATCCCCAAGGTGGGAGTGATTTCGGCCCCAGCTTTGGGCCGTCGTTGGTGGGCCGCTACCGGGCATGGGGCATTCCGGTCGGTGAATAATGTCACCAAGAAAATTCGGGTATCGAATGTTAGTTCGCTAGAAAATGCCTCCATTTCCTTCTCATCTTTGGAGGGGTGGCAGCAGCTAGGGATACGTGATCGTTTTCTGCAGCTTACCGACGATACTTGGCGACTCCGGGGATTTGGGGATTTCTTCTCCTATTGTCTCGTGGCGGAGGGTGCGGTGGATATTGCGGCGGAACCGGAGGTATCGCTGTGGGATTTAGCGCCGTTAGCCGTGTTGGTGACCGAGGCCGGGGGGCGGTTTACGTCGTTAAGCGGTGTGGACGGACCACATGGCGGCTCGGCGATAGCCACAAATGGGTTACTGCATGACCAGGTGTTACGGTATCTTGGTCCTGCGGAATAGCAAGATAGGCAATAACGCTAGCTTTTTATAGAATTTTGGATACAATAGTACCAAATTCGCTATTGGTTGAAAGAGCGTTATTGTGACTGTCCCTAGATCCCCATCAGACACGCCACCACCGCATGATTTTCGTTCGCCGGGGGTTCGTCTGCTTACCTATATCGTTGCGGGCACTACCGCACTCCTGGTCATCATTTTCCCCCTCATTGACCATGGGTTTTCCAGCGGGGAACTCTATTCCTTCTTATGTGTTATCAGCACGGTGATGTTCATTGCCGTGGGACACGTCATGCGGTTAAAAACCGTGATTGCGCTCGGCGTCATTATGGCGTTGTGGGCCGGTATATACCAAAGCGTGATTGCCGCGTTAGCGCTGCCAATCTCGCTGTCTCACATATCTGCCCCAGAAAATATATCACCTCTGACCGCCACCGCCGTGACGATGTGATAATTAATCACGCAACGCACCGCAGTAAATAACAATATAACCGTGTAATTACGCTACGATGCTGGGTGATTTAGGGAAAATACGACAGATACTACAAAGTAAAATCTATAATTCGATATGTAGATTAAGGACAATCCTATGCCTCGCCTCCGGTTCCACAATCTCAATAATGGCACGAATAACCGCATCGGCTCGGAAGACATCACCTCGACCGCCCTGCTTATCTTTTGTGCCGTCGTAGTATTGATCCCAGTCACGGGAATCGCCACGTTTACCTGGTACATGCCGTTCGCCTTCTTCAGTGGTGTCGCGGTCATGTTTTGCGGCACCGTCGTGCAATCCAGTCGCGTGGTCGTGGCCGGTACCGCTGTCGCAGCCTGGACCGTGATTAGTCCCCTGCTCTATTTGTGGATGAGCAACCTCACCGTTTAGCCACCACCATAAGCGTAAACCCGCCCCACGGTCCCATATGGACCGGTGAGGCGGGTTACATTGTTTTCCGAAGATTATCTGCGAGCGGATTTAGTCGTCCGGGAGCCGGAAACCGGCACCAACGCCATCCTTAGCGTCAATGTCGTGACGCACTGCTTCAAAGTTCGTGGAAATCGTCGGCATGTGGGCCGAGCCCTGCCATGGGGTGCGGCAGGACAGGTTATGGTCGGGCAATGCGCCGCCGGACACCATGCCCACCAGGCGATCGCCTTCCATCACGGGCGCACCGGAATCACCGGCCATGGCACACACTTGCGATACGTTACGACCTTCATCAGCCACCCACACATGACCACAGGTGGTACCGCTGGCAACACCAGTCTTGCACACACGCTTCCACTGACCAGGGGTTTCCCCACCAACATGGTTAACAGTCACGTTGTTATAGTGGCGACTCACCCGAGCATTTGAATCCAATTCGATGACCGAGTAATCCAATTCCTTGTTCGAATCCACGACCGTGCCGGAACGACCCACCCGCCAAGAGTCGGCGGATTTCACCGGATCCCCGGGATTACCACAGTGCCCGGCGGTGATGGCAACCTTGCGGCCCTGCTTGTCGTAGCCAGTGGCGGCAACGGTGCACAGCTGATTATCGCCGACATATACCGGGGTAGATGGGCCATACAGGGAATTACCCTCCCGTTCGGTAAACACCGAGGCCAGCGGGGTGTCTGGTTGATCAAACCAGGAGCCCGGCACCCGATGCAATACCCGGTTTGCGGTAAACCGCTGCGCCATAAACTTGGAGAACGGATCGTACTGCCAGTGGTAGTTCGGGCCATCAATAATGGGCCGATAGTCCTTCCCCACTTCCTTGTACGGCTCCCCGGCATAGTTCACCCCAGAGCTAGCCAATTGGGCCACCTGGGACTCAAACTGGGCAACCTGAGCCTCAAATTCAGCCGCATTGCGGTTAATGTTGGGCCGCTGCATCAGCTTATTCGCCGAATACTCGGTCGAGCTGAGCGAACCATCGCGCAGCTTATTGATGTTTTCGAATAATTGGCTCACGCTACTGATTGCCCGTTCCGATGGTGCGGTAGCCTCTTTGATTTGGGCATCGATATAGCGTCGCACGAGTGGCGGAGTTTCGGTTCGCCCCGGCTCATACTCATCCGAGTCGGCACCGGCTTCGGTATCCTGAGTTTTGTTCTCAGGCTTTTCCGTGTTGACGATGTTTGCCGCACCACCTAACGCATTCGCAGGTACACCCGGCACACTCGGCACGGTTGGGGTGTTCGGGGTTTCTGGCGTTACGGCGGTCTCGGGCACGCTTGGCGACGGCGCCGGCTGTTGAGAGCTACTGGTCATCGAATTAATCGCCGACGAAAGCTCCGAAGAAATCCGCGGCACTACCTCGGGCATTGCCTGCTCCGGGGGAATATCCTGCGTAAAATTAGGAACAGCTGGGGCCTCCGGGACGGTAGGCGCAACCGGTGTGGCAGCCGATAAGGAATTCACCGCGGAATCCACAGCCTGCTGCGCATTTTGGGCCGCCTGCTCGGCATTTTGCGCCGCAGCGACTGCCCCATTGGTCACGGACGGGTCGACAGGGATACCGGCATTCGTCAGTTCTTGAGCCGTCTGTGAAACAACATCAGACGCAGAAGGCGGCTCAAGCGCCCCAGCGCTAGGGATGGTTGTCATCCCCAACGAGCTCACAAACGCTGCGATAGCAAGGCAGCGAAAGGTGGACTTTTTATGCATGAAGCAAAGCCTCTCTCCCATAGAAAAACGGGGGTCAATTGTTAAGCTGTGGCTATCATGCCATGGAATTTAGTTAGTCGGTACCATCTACCCCCATCAGGGTTATGCCAGGGGGTCATTAGAGTGCTACCAGAATACCACCAGAATGCTACCAGGATCCTGACAGGATATTGCCAGAATGCCATCGCAGCGATGCGCGTGAGCTAGGATTATTCGATTTCGATCAGTGCCTGCCCACCCTGTACGGAATCACCCACGGCGACATGCACCGCAGTCACTACACCAGCATTGGGTGCTGTGATTTCGGTCTCCATTTTCATGGCTTCGAGGATGAGCAATACCTGCCCTGCCTCAATCTCATCACCCTGGTTAACCAGGATCTTAAACACTGAGCCGGCCAGCGGCGCAATGACGGCGTTAGCGGACACGCCCTGCACGGATGCAGTAGCCGGTTCCTGATGGTTGGCGTTGCCGCCACCCCCAAAGACGATCGAGCCTAACTGCCGGTGTTCTTCTTCGACCTCAACTTCGACAGCATAGGCAATACCGTTGACGGTCACGGTGAGTTTCATGTGTTTTCCTCTTCTGATATTTCAGTCGTTAATTCCCCAGCATGCGCTGCTGGACCGATTGGCGACCTTGGGCGGCCCAAGTACGGTGCCGCAGGTAGTGCACCGCCTTCACCTTGCCCTTATTCCCCATAAACGCACTGACCGCTGCCGAAATGGCAATGATGACGTCTTCTGGAATGGAAGCATCGGAGCGTTTGCGTAGCTCAGCAATCTCCGCCTCGGCTTGGTCGAGACGAGCACTGAGCTTGTGGACAAGCTCAACCAGTTCTTGATTGGTTAATTCACTCATGATTTTTCGCCTTGGTGGTGTTCTTATGATGGGGACAGGCCGTGCTTCTTCTTCGGCCGGTGCACCCGCTTATTCGCCAAGATTTCCAGGGCATTTGCAACATGCCGACGGGTGTCCGCCGGGTCGATGATGTCGTCGACCAAGCCCCGGGATGCGGCCATGAATGGCGTGGAGAAGGTTTCCTTGTACAGGGCAATGAGTTCTTCCCGCTTAGCGGCCGGATCCTCAGCGTCGGCGATTTCCTTACGGAACACCACATTGACGGCGCCTTCGGCACCCATGACGGCGATTTCGGCGGTGGGCCAGGCAAAGACCCGATCCGCACCCAGGTCCTTCGAGCACATGGCCAGGTGGGCGCCACCGTAGGACTTGCGCAATTCCACGGTCACCTTCGGCACCGAGGCCGACGAATAGGCGTAGAGCATCTTGGCACCGTGGCGGATAATGCCACCGTGTTCCTGGGCCACACCGGGCATGAAGCCGGGCACGTCCACCAGGGTGACCAGCGGGATATTAAAGGCGTTACAGAAGCGGATGAACTGCGACCCCTTGTCAGAGGAGTCAATATCAAGCACACCGGACATGACGTTGGGCTGGTTAGCGATCACACCAACGGTACGACCCACGATACGACCGAAGCCCACCACAATATTGCGGGCAAAACCGGCCTGGACTTCGAGGAAATCCCCACGGTCCACAATGCGGGTGATGATTTCCCGAACATCGTAGCCCTTCTTGCCCTCAACGGGAACAATGTCACGCAATTCGTAATCGGGTTCCACCACCGGATCGGGATCCACCACCGGCGGCTCCTCCGTGTTGTTTTGCGGCAGGAAACTCAGCAGTTTTTGGGCGATCAGGATTGCTTGTTCGTCATCATCGGCAATGAAGTGAATGTTGCCGGACTTGGTCATGTGGGCATCGGCACCGCCAAGCTGTTCGGTGGTGACCTCTTCACCGGTGACCGACTTAATCACGCCGGGGCCGGTAATGAACATATTGGCCTGCCGGGTTTGGATAATGAAGTCAGTGAGGGCCGGCGAATAGGCGGCACCCCCGGCGCAGGGGCCGGCAATGATGGAAATCTGGGGAACCAGACCAGATAGCAGCACATTGTGGTAGAACACCTTGCCATAGCCAGACAGGGAGTCAATGCCTTCCTGTACGCGGGCTCCACCGGAGTCGTTAATGAAGATGAATGGCGTGCCGGTCGTGGCGGACGCTTCCATCATGGCCGCAACTTTGTTCGACTGGGTTTCGCCGGCGGAACCACCCATAACGGTGAAGTCTTGGGAGGCAATGTGTAGCGGGCGACCGAAAACGGCGCCGGAGCCGGTTACCACACCATCGGCGGGTGCATCGGCTTTGTCCATGCCGAAATGGGTGGTGCGGTGCTTGGCAAACATTCCGGTTTCGAAGAACGTATCGTCGTCGACAAGCAAATTGATGCGTTCACGTGCGGTGAGCTTGCCTTTGGCGTGTTGTTTTTCAATTTTTTCTTCGCCGCCGCCTAATTCAACCTTATGGCGGGCTTCGGCCAATTGTTCGAGACGCTGCTCCATGGTTGGGTCATTAGCCATGATCTCTCCTTATTACTTCGACGTTATTCGGCTGGCTCGACGTGAACGGTTTGGGTGCGGCCACCAACGCTCACTTTGTAGGTGATGGGCTCTAGCACGGGTTCGTTCTCCCGCTTCTTTTGCTTGCTGGGATCTACGCCCACATTCTTCGGCCCCTCGGGTCGGGTCTTGAAGAAGCCCGGTGCCACGTTGGGGAATAGTGCGTTGGTGAGCACGTCTTCGTCGGTGCCGTCGAAGCCTTCCAACTTCTCGGCGTCGGAAACCAGGGTGTCCCATTCGGGTTCTAGCAGGTCGGCAGGGCGAACCGTGATCTGCTGCTTCTTGGTTTGCTGTTCCGCTTGCTTGATGAGCTCGGGGTCGCGTTCACCGATGCATTCGCCATAATAGCCCAGCATAAGGTCGGCGAATTCGGCGGTCATGACCTTGTAGGAACCCATGAGCACGTTAAACACCGCCTGGGTGCCCACGATTTGCGAGGATGGCGTCACGAGCGGCGGGTAGCCAGCTGCGGCACGAACTCGCGGCACTTCTTCCATCACTTCGTCGATGCGGTCGCCGGCGCCTTGGGCTTGGAGCTGGGATTCCATATTGGACAGCATGCCGCCGGGGATTTGCGACAGGAAGATATTGGTGTCGACCAGGGTTTTCGACTCGAATTCGCGGTACTTCGGGCGAATCGTCTTGAAGTGGTCGCGGATCTTAATCAGGCGATCCATGTCCAGGTCGGTGGTGTAGCCGGTGCCTTCCAGCATTTCCACGAGAGATTCCGTGGGGTTGTGACCTGGGCCAAGCGACAGCGAGGAGATGGCGGTATCAACCACATCGGCGCCAGCTTCGATGGCCTTCATGAGCGTGACTAAGGTAACACCGGTGGTGGAGTGGCAGTGTACGTTGATTTGCACGTCGTCGCCGTAGGTGTCTTTGACGCCGCGAATAATGTCGTAGGCAGGTTGTGGCTTCAGCAGAGCTGCCATGTCTTTGAGGGCGATGGAGTCTGCCCCCATATCGAGGAGTTGCCCTGCCAGTTTAATGTAGCCGTCGACATCGTGTAGGGGGGATACGGTGTAGCAAATGGTGCCTTGGGCATGGCCACCGACTTTCTTCACCGCGGTCATGGCACGTTCTAGGTTGCGGGGATCGTTGAGCGCATCGAAAACGCGGAACACGTCCATGCCGTTTTCCTTGGATTTTTCAACGAACTTATCGACAACCATGTCTTCATAGTGACGGTAGCCCAGAAGGTTTTGGCCGCGGAGCAGCATTTGCAGCCGAGAATTGGGCATGAGCTCCCGGAAGGTGCGTAGTCGCTTCCACGGGTCTTCGTTGAGGAAGCGAATGCAGGCGTCGAAGGTGGCGCCGCCCCAGCATTCCACCGACCAGAAGCCGGCCTTATCGATATCATCGCAGGCAGCAACCATGTCTTCCAAGGCCATTCGGGTGGCAAATAGACTTTGGTGCGCATCTCGAAGAGCTACTTCGGTAACTCCAATTTTTCGTGGACTCATAGCTTTGACACTATTGCAAAATCTTCGGTCACGCTTGGTGTTTTTCAGTTTATGTCGACCCGAAAGCAAAAATATTTTCGTTAAAAAATGTGGGTTTTTGCCCGACCAAACACTTTGTGCTGTTCAGGGCACTGAACACTATTCTATTGGTAACTATCTTGAAAACAGCCTCCCCCCATTTTAGTGAAAAATATCGCATTTTTATACTGAAACTTGTCGCCATTAAGAGGAAATTATGGGCATATTTTCCCGCTTTTCGACGCCTAACGCAGGCGTTGACACTCCCCCACAACTGTCACTTGCCGCTCTCTGTGAGTCACCAGGAAATTCGGCATGGGGTGAATGCCATTACCCACCCCATGCCAAATCGGCAGGAAACCTTGTGACCGATTTCCCGAAAACCAATATCATCGAACATGCTGTCGATTATCCATAGAGGCGCCCCTACCGTTGTGGGATTCCCGGCAGGTTCACGCCAAGGTTTTTGAGTGCCGGACCACCGAACTGCATGATCGCGGCAACGATGGCACCCACGCCCAAGACGCCGAGAATCACAGCGATAATGCCTCGCACACCGGAATCCGTACTGGAACCCTGACCGCTCTTATCAGGAGCCCCTTTGATAGCTGCCCCTAAATTATTGCGAAAACCAACAGAGGCGATGTCAATGTTATCTTTTAGCTCCTGTAATTCTTCCAATCCCAGTGTGGGGAGCTTTTGTTTCATCAGCTCAGCATTCGCCTTGGACATTCGCGCGAGGTGGACATAGTTTTTTAGGCTATCGGTTTGTTCTTTCTTTTCCGCGATAGCAAGCGTTTCATCAATTTCTTTCAGAAACGCATCGATTGCCTGAGAGGTTTCCTGCCGAGCCTTCACCACATCCGCTTCGGAGGCACCAACGTTGCTAGCTTTCCGCTTTACGTCAACAGCAGCTTCTTTCAACACCCTAGCCCGAAATTCCAATGCCCTAAGGACATCCTTATCACGAGTCGTCGCAGCAGCCTCTTTAAGATCAGCTGCTTGTTGTTTGATCTTTGCTGCATCATAACTTTCATTGCCAAGGTCTTTTGCCTGGGCAATGGCGATTGCTTCATCGGCAATCTTAATGGTCTCATCCAAGAGAGCAATAATACGTTCTTGCTGCTCGCTCATGACACCATTACCAGAGGCATCTTGTTGGTTCATGTTTTGATTCTCATTGGTGAGATTTTCCTGCTCATCAGCAATAACATCAGCAAGTTGCGTATTAACATCCAGATCTTCGGCAACTGCCAAACCCGCATGGGCCGCCATCGCACTAGTAACTGCAAGAGAAGTAACAATCATCCTCGCGGAATAACGAGATGGAAACACTATAAATAACCTCCGATAAAAGCAACAGATATGCAGCAAATAACATTTTGCTTAAATGCTACATTGATTCATCTTAGTAAAAGTAAAAGTTTGTTGAGGTAGATATCATAAGATATCACCCCATAGCAATACTTCACCTGCAATTATGCCCGTATTATAATGTAAAAATTACCCCAATATGTTCTATAGAAAAATTACTATGTTCGAATCTCCGTGCCGGTAAACAATCCAAGTATGGCAAGCAAGGCTGATCCACACCTGATGCAATCAGATTGCATTCCCTCGAAAATCAAAGAAAGTCTTTAGGGCGTCGACAAACAAGCAAAGGCCCCCGGCGGGATAGACCAGAGGCTCATTGATTATCGGTTTATAGCCCAGGCAAGTTAATACCGAGACCCTTCAGCACCGGACCAGCGAATTGTACAATGGCGGCGGCAATAGCGCCCAAGCCCAAGACACCGAGGAGCACAGCAATGATGGTCTTCACCTTCGAATTGTCAGAAGACTTGTTCTGATCATTGGGAACTGTATCAATGGTTGCACGAATATTACGGAATTCATCCCGTGCACCCTTGAGATACTTTGTAAGATCGTTCAAGGCGGTCGTGGAGGTAATCCCCGGAATGGCCTTCTTGGCTTTTTCGGCATCGGCCTTGGCAGTTTCGGCTTGTGCGACAAGTTCTTTCAGGGTATCGGTTTGCTGCTTCTTCTTGGCAACCTTCAACGCTTCATCAATGTCTCGGATGAACGCATCGGCGGCCTCATTTGCGGCTTTCCTCGCCTTCGCCAGGTCTTCTGGGCTGGTTACTTTCTCGATATCCGCTTTTGCGCTCTCAGCCTGGTATTTCGCGGCATCAGCCCGATTCATAAGCTCCATCAGGCCCGGCTCATCGTTGGTTGTTGGCAGCGCCTTTTTGATTGCTTCAGCCTCGGCCTTGGCTTTTTCAGCGCTCTTGACAAAGTCTTTTACAAGCTCTGGATCCTTAGCTTTAGCTGCAGCGATCGCTTCATCGGCTGTTTTGATCGCGCTGTCAGCGAGAGTTGTGATGGTTTCTTTCACATTCTCATAGTTGTTTTTGTCTTCGGTACCGGAAGAACCGTTATTGTTACCGGTGGCCGGATTTCCCTGGTCCTCTTTGGTGACTTCGGCGGCCTGTTCAACAGCCGCGGGAGGGGTTTGGGCTTCTTCAGCGGTGGCGACGGTCACGCCAGAAACGGTCAGAGAGGTGGCAATAGTCAGCACAGCGAGACGGGATATACGTTTCATTAGAAAACTCCAAAATATAGCAAAGTTAACTCTTAAGGAAAAGGAAATTTTGGTTAAACTTCCTTGCTAAATAAAACTACCCATATGCTCCGTTAAGTATCCCCATTTGATTAAAATCACCCCCTCAAACAGGGTCTACCTAGGTCTTTGCCATATAAGAATTATAAGAAACTACCCCCTAGTTTTGAGTAGCATAGTTTCTGTAGGTGGGTGTCGTGGGTAAACACAACAAACCCCCGACCAAAAATCGGCCGGGGGGCTGTGATTCAAGATCGTGGTTTTTAGAACTTAGGCAGTTCAATCCCCAGGTTCTTGAGTGCGGGTCCTGCGAACTGGAAGATGGCTGCCACGAGTGCGCCCACACCCAACACGCCGAGGACTACGGCAAGTGCGGTACGTACGTTCTTGTTTTCCGAGCTAATGTTACTCGATCCCTTCTTGTCGGCAACTTTATCAATTGCTTTCTTGTGCTCTGCCACCGTAGCCTTGGCCTTCTCAGCCTTGTCTTTCTGGGCATTCAGAGCAGCAACAGTCTTGGCCTCGGAAATCTCTTTCTTGAGTGCTCCGAGATTGGTCTTGAGGGTCTCAAGTTCCTTGACTGCAGCCTTCAGCGAATCGGTTTGTTCCTTCTTCTTGGCTGTGGCAAGTGCTTCGTCAGCTGCCTTGATGGCCTCGTCGACTGCCTTGTTGGCAACGTCCTTAGCTGCGGCGATGTCTTTGTCGCTATCAGCTTTCTTATCCGGAAGTTTAGCGATTGCATCCTTGGCGGCCTGAGCCTCAGTCTTGGCCTTCTCTACCGCTGCCTGCTGGGTCTTGACTTCATCAGCAGTCTTAGCAGCCTCGATCTTCGGCTTTGCCTCCTGCGCAGCTTTCTTAGCGGCATTGGCCTTCTCAACATGATCCTTAGCAGCAGCAGCGTCCTTCTTAGCAGCAGCGGCAACCGCATCATCAGCGAAAGAGATGGCCTCATCCGCAGTCTTGGTGGCAGCCTTCTTAGCTTCGGTCAGATCCTCGGCAGGCTTGTTTGCAGCTTTCTCAATCACGGTCTTTAGCTGGGTGAGCTCAGTCTTTTTTGTTTCAATCTGGGTCTTGATTTCTGTCACGCCAGCAACTTCAGTTTTCGCCTCGATCTGCCCCTTTAATTGCTCGACAGCAGATCGGATGGGCTCGATTTTTCCAACTGCTTCCTTTACTTCAACAGTTTGTTCCTTGGTCTGTGCAAGATTGGTCAGCTCTTTAGCCGAGGCAAGAACAGCGTCAGCAGCTTCGGTAGCAGCCTGCTTAGCATCCTTTAGTGCATCATTTGCGGGAGCAGCCGGGGCGTTTTGAGCGTTGTTGGCAGGAGCAGGATCAGCTTGACTGTCACTGGCGGCAAAAGCGTTGGGGGCGGTCAAACCACTGAAAGTCAACGAGGCAATGACAGCGAGCGCGGAGAGGCGAGATGCGCGTTTCATAAGAAAAATCCAATCGAAAATTGGGAAGATATATAGGGAAAAAGTAGCTTTAGTTAAGCTCCTCATGAACTGAATTTACTCAGGAATCCCAATATGTTCTAGCATCAACTTCACTTTACCCCCATAGACCGTCATTTACCTGGTGCTTTGAGTTATTAAGAAGCGCTAAGCATTACCCCCGATACTTTTGGATAGCATAGTTTCTATCTATTAAAGATTCTCTTAGAATCTGCTACCCGCATGCAAAATCCCGCCTCCTGTATGCACAAGAAAGCGGGATTTTAATGTGTTACTTCATCTAGGCCACAAACTTCACCCATTGTTGTGGGCATACGAACTCATATGCCTACGGGAGAACGTCGAAAAGCTTGGCCGGCTTCAAAACTTTTAAAATTGCTGGCACATATATGGGCCACTGGCTGCGTCCATTACCGGTCGAACCAGGGTGCATCCCACGTATTCAGAAAGTGCAATGGGAGCAAACGCAGACAAGGCAGCAACGGCAAGCGACCCAAAAAACGCTTGATTCTCCAAATCTTGTGCTGATGCTGCGGAAGCTGGGGATACTGACGTGACGGCTAATGCAGTGCAAACAGCAACAACCGCAACCTTGGTACGACGCTTCATAGTGGAAAACATAATGACTCCCCATAATATTGGATAGCAAACATCCTGCCGATATGAGCGATGATACCTATTGAATTTATTGCCAGTCATGTAATTTGTCATTTACGACCACAATTACCCCCATATGGAAATGGCCAATATTTATGTGTTTTACCATAAAATATAGATTGAATAGGGAATACTCCTCACCGGCTAATCGAACTTTGAAAACCAATCTCGATCGACCGTCGAAAAACAGCACTGGACTTATGAGTTGCGGCACAAGCAAAGAACTGGTCTTTGGACTGTCGTATCTCAAAGCTCCACTTCCGATCAAGCCTCTTGCCATTCTTCTTTACCTAGATCGGAAGTGGAGCTTTCGAATTTTCGGCCAAGGCCAATCTTCCACAAATGAGTGCCAGAAACCCTGACAAAACAATTCCTATTGTTGACGGCAAGCACCAGAGTCTCCGTGAGACATGCCGAAAGCTCCCCTTCCGCATCTAGGCATAACAAGAGTGGAAGATACCCAGGTTCATCCCGAAAAGAGGAGCTTTAACCTATTTCGATTAGCACTAACGCGACCGTTTTCGAGCAGCTATTCCATAGCTATATGCCGCTGTAAGAACGATGCCGGAGAGCGCAATGGCAAGGTACACCCACATATTCTCACTGCTGGTCTGCTCCGTCTTCGGAGGCAATGGGGTATTTTCCGCGGTCAAGACGCTCTTGGTGTCACGACCGCTAGTAACGTCGTTCACCCAGTCGACGGTACCCGCCAGCGTAGTAATTGCCGCGCTAGGTGAGGGCAAATCTGGGTCGCCATTAGCAGTTCCCGCGGTGGCGAGACCAGCAAGCTTACCGTTCACGAAGAATGGGCCGCCAGAATCGCCACCCTGCATGCCGGCACCGGAAAGCGAATGCGCATCAAGGATAGTACTCGCCATCGACATCATGGCAGCATCAGCGGGCACATTCTCACCCTCAGCCGACACTGCGGGAGTACCGGGGACAGCTACACTCTCACCGCCAGCAGCTGCCGGGGGAATCACCACATTTTCGCCATCGACAGGTGGCATGGCGGGAGCGGTGATGCTTTCGCCATCCGTAGGTGCAGCAGGGGCAGTGGGCGCAGTAGGTGCAGTGGGTCCACCAGTAGGAGCGCCACCAAGGCGTTCTTTCACCTCCATTTTTGCCATCGGCAATTGTCCCCGACGAGCCATGGAAGAACTACTACTCCAGCCATAAAGGGTACCCACCTGGCCTACCTGGGGTTCTTCCTGCGCAAGGGTGGCTGGCTGGATGGAAGTAACCTTACGGGTGAGGTGGAGCAAGCCTGCGTCAGAATGCGGGGAAAGTGCCCAGGAATCCACGTCATATACTTCCTGGCCTAGCCGAACCTGGGAACCTTTATTGTTGACGGATTCAAGGCAATGGCGTGCCGTGAGCACCCACTGGTCCGAAACCAAGGTACCAGTGCAATCACCAAAGTTACCCACACGACCAATCTTGAGCGAAGCCACAGTGCGGCTCTCTGGGGTATCAGGGGCAAGCTCTCCGTGTTCAAGGGCATTCGCTGGAGTTGCAGACAAGGCGATGATTCCAGTAGCGAGGATAGCTGCACCTAGTTTCTTGAATTTCATTTTTAAGCCTTCTTTCCTTCGGCTGGCACAATGATTTGAATGGCTTTAGAAACAAGCAACTCAAAAGGCCCTCGCCCCACAAATTTCTTCCAGAGGCTGGCAATGATGAAGAAGAAAATTACGAATCCTAATGCCCACATAGTGGAATGCAACGCTACATTCTGCTGCCAATAGTAAGCAGTGAGCACATGCAAAATATAAATGGTAAGCGACATTGAGCCCAGGGCAGCGAATGGGTAAGCCAACGTCGGAATACGCTTGCCGACGATTAAACACACGTGGAGAACAACTGCAGCAACCGCAACCGAGAGGATAATTTCGCCCGCAACACCAGTATGTCCGGTAAAGCGCAACCAACCTGGTACATTTGGATCAAAACGGAAGTACAGACCAACCACAGCAATGACGACGCTCACGCCTGTCACAACCCAATGCATGATATTGGCGCGATGATAGGTGTTGCTCAAATAAATTTCGTAGAGAAGCATCCCACCAATGAAGTAAGCGATCCACGCCACCAAGGGGTAAATCTGTGGCAAAGTCTGTGGCGCATACATTACTGTCGCTGCAACGGTAGCGATAAGGAAAAGCGCAACCTTCCACCAGAAATTGAGCGGGGGAACCCAGGAAACAATCACCATGGTGATGCCCATGGCTACAAGCACGATTTGGATCTCGCCACCTACTGGTAACAAGGCAAGACCGAGCAGTATTATTATGCATCCCCGAGCCACCAGCCGCATGAAGGTGGTCAGAGTGTAGTTCCTTCCGATAATCATCAGCGTAATACCAGCGATGATGGCAAACAAAGATGAAGGCAATCCGGAAAGAATGACTTTAGTGCTCCACAGCAACGAGGCCATATGAATGATAATCATGCCAATAATGGCAAGTGAACGGGCTATGTCCAGCCCTACAATGCGCGAAGGTGTAGACGTAGACACCCAGCACTCTCCTTTAAAACTCGATTGAGAAGAAGGAAGCGCACATACCCACCCACAAGCTTGGCAAGCGAATGTACTTCCTAACTCTAGTTCTTATAGTGTCCTTATTATTCATATCGCGCGAATCTGGCAAAAGACTGAGAGTTTCTAATAGTTACGCTGCATCTTCTCTGTATTTTTACGGATTAACATAAACGAGACTAGACGACCAT
>ERZ773069.796-NODE-796-length-19587-cov-7.432675_pt1 | contig 19587 bp, 12 predicted proteins | sample MGYA00580619_ERZ773069 | MGnify/ENA primary metagenome ERZ773069 (study PRJEB29015, sample SAMEA2738007) | human oral metagenome | biome: human oral; feature: human-associated habitat; material: dental | place: China | collected 2108 ...
GTCGGCATGCCGTGACCGTCCCAGTCGAGGAAGGTGCCCTGCCCCTGGGTGGCCTCCCGCCGTGCCTTCGCAGCCGAGTAGCTGCCGATCGTCACGGCCACGGGACCGCTGCCGGGGGCCGTACCGCCCTCGCCGACGGGGCATTCGGTGGAGATCGACTCCAGGCTGTGGGCCTGTTCCTTGTGCGACGGCGGGATGACGTAGCGCTCGTCGTACTTGGCGATCGCGAGCAGCCGGAACATGTCCTGGATCTCCTGGCCGGTCATGCCGACCTTGGCCGCGATCTCCTCGTTGCCGACCCCGCCGAGGTTGATGTCGCGCATGTAGGAGCGCATCGCGGCCATCTTCTCCAGGGCGGCGCGCACCGGGGTGACGTTGCCGGCCGTGAACAGGTTGGCCAGGTACTCCATGGGGATGCGCAGCACGTCGATGGCCCCGAACAGGTTGTCGACGTCTTCTGCGTCGTATCCGGTGGAGGCGACGGAGTCGACGATCGGCGACAGCGGCGGGATGTACCAGACCATCGGCATGGTGCGGTACTCCGGGTGCAGGGGAAGCGCCACCCGGTGGTCCATGATGAGTTTCTTCACCGGGGAACGCCGGGCCGCCTCGATCCAGTCGTGCGGGATGCCCTGGCGTTCCGCCTCGGCGCGGATCTCGGGATCCTCCGGGTCGAGGAAGACCGTGAGCTGTTTCTCGTACAGCTTGTGTTCGTCGCGTTCGGCCGCTGCAACGAGCACCGCGTCGGCGTCGTAGAGCATCAACCCGATGTAGCGCAGCCGTCCGACGCAGGTTTCCGCGCAGATCGTGGGGATCCCCAGCTCCACGCGCGGGTAGCAGAAGGTGCATTTCTCGGCCTTGCCGGTGTGGTGGTTGAAGTAGACCTTCTTGTAGGGGCAGCCGGAGATGCACATGCGCCAGCCGCGGCAGCGGTCCTGGTCCACCAGGACGATGCCGTCCTCGGCGCGTTTGTAGATCGCACCGGAGGGGCAGGAGGCAGCGCACGCCGGGTTGAGGCAGTGTTCGCAGATGCGCGGCAGGTAGAACATGAAGGTCTGTTCGAACTCGAACTTCACCTTGTCCTCGATGCCCTTGAGCATCGGGTCCTTGTGTCCGTATTCGACCGCGCCGCCCAGGTCGTCGTCCCAGTTCGGGCCCCACTTGGGGGTCATGGGTTCCCCCGTGATCAGGGAGTGGGCCCTGGCCACCGGGAAGTGCTTCTGCCCCGCCGGGGCGTTCAGCAGGTTCTGGTAGTCGTAGGTCCACGGTTCGTAGTAGTCGTCGATCTCGGGCATCTTCGGGTTGCCGAAGATGTTGAGCAGCTTGTGGAACCGGCCGCCGCCCTTGAGGCGCAGCCTGCCGCGCTTGGTGACCTCCCAGCCGCCCTGCCATTTCTCCTGGTTCTCGTACTCCCGGGGGTAGCCGAGACCCGGACGGGTCTCCACGTTGTTGAACCACACGTACTCGGTGCCGGAGCGGTTGGTCCACGCCTGTTTGCAGGTGACCGAGCAGGTGTGGCAGCCGATGCACTTGTCGAGGTTCATCACCATCGCCATCTGGGCCATGATTCGCATGTTGATTAGGTCCTTTCCGGCTCAGAAGTAGGTGACGTCCTGGGAACGCCTGCGGATCATCGTGACTTCGTCACGGTTGTTGCCCGTGGGTCCGTAGTAGTTGAACGCGAAGGCGATCTGTCCGTAGCCACCGGCAATGTGGGTCGGCTTGATCATGATGCGGGTCATCGAGTTGTGGATGCCGCCACGGCGACCGTCGCGCTCGGTGAGAGGAACCTCGATGAGGCGATCCTGGGCGTGGTACATGTACACGGTGCCCTCGGGCATGCGGTGCGAGACGATCGCGCGGCAGCTGACGACGCCATTGCGGTTGACCAGCTCGACCCAGTCGTTGTCCTTGATCCCGACCTTGGCCGCGTCCTGCGGGCTGATCCAGATCTGCTGACCGCCGCGGGAGAGCGTCTGCATGAACCAGTTGTCCTGGTACTGCGAGTGAATGGCCCACTTGAAGTGGGGGGTCAGGTAGCGCACCGAGACCCCTAGCTCGTTGACCTCGCCGAGGGGTGATTCCCCGAACAGCTGGGTCATGTTGAGGGGGCCGCGATAGGTGGGCAGCTGCTCTCCAAGCGCGATCATCCAGTCGTGGTCGAGGTAGAAGTGCATGCGCCCGGTGAGCGTGTGCCACGGCTTCATGCGTTCCACGTTGATGGTGAACGGTGCGTAGCGTCGGCCTCCCGACTCGGATCCCGACCACTCAGGTGAGGTGATCACCGGCTGCGGCTGGGCGACGATGTCCTGGAACTTGATGTGCTTGCCCTCGTGCTCGGCCGCCAGGTCGTGCAGCTGCACGCCGGTCCGTTTCTCCAGGGTCTTGAACCCCTGGGTGGCCAGGTGCCCATTGGTGGTGCCGGCCAGCGACATGATCGCCTCGGCGACGTCGATCCCATTGTCCAGCTGCGGACGGCCGTCGGCGGGGCCGCCGCGGCGGGTGCCATTCTTGCCCTTGAGGTACGCGATGGCCGACGTGACGTCGGTGACGAGGCCTTTCTGGGCGGTGCCGAGCTTGTCGAGCAGCGGACCGACGGTGCCGTATTTCGCCCCGATCGCGGTGTAGTCGCGTTCGACGACGGTCAGGCGCGGCATGGTGACCGCCGGGATCGGGTCCACCTCGCCCTTGCTCCAGTCCCTGACCACACCGTGAGGCATGGCCATCGCGTCCGGTGAGTCGTGCATCAGCGGGGTGGCCATCACGTCCTTGCGCACCCCGAGGTGATCCTTGGCCAGCTCGGAGAGTTTGTCGGCGATCAGCTGGAACGTCTCCCAGTCCGTCTTCGCCTGCCACGGCGGGTTGATGGCGGGGGTGAACGGGTGGATGAACGGGTGCATGTCGGTGGTGTTGATGTCGTGTTTCTCGTACCACGTGGCCGCGGGCAGCAGCACGTCGGACATCAACGTCGAACTGGTCATGCGGAAGTCCAGCGTCAGCAGCAGGTCGAGCTTGCCCTCGGGCGCCTGCTCCCGCCAGACCATGTCCTTGGGGCGCATCTCCCCCTCCGCCTCGGCGGCGGTGACTGCGTGGTCGGTGCCGAGCAGGTGCCTCAGGAAGTACTCGTCGCCCTTGGCGGTGTTGCCGATCAGGTTGGAACGCCACAGGGTCAGGGCCCTGGGGAAGTTCTCGGGATTGTCGGGGTCCTCGACCGCGAACTTCAGCCTGCCCTGTTTGAGCTGGTCGACGATGTAGGCGGGAGCCTCCTGCCCGGCGGCGGCTGCCTCGTCGGCCAGGGTGAGGGGGCTTTTCTCGAACTGCGGGAAGAACGGCATCCAGCCCAGTTTCGCGGACTGCACGTACAGGTCGGAGGTGACCTTCTTGTCGAACAGGTCGTTGCCGAACTCCTTGGCGGAGAGGGTGTCGGCATCGAAGGTGTCGTAGCGGTACTGGTCGGTGTGGATGTACCAGTAGCCGGTGTGGATCATCTGCCGGGCGGGCCGGTGCCAGTCCAGTGCGAAGGCCATGGTGGCCCATCCCGTGATGGGGCGGGCCTTCTCCTGACCGACGTAGTGGGCCCAGCCGCCCCCGTTGCGGCCCTCGCAGCCGCAGAACTGGATCAGCGTCAGCATGGTCCGGTAGATCACGTCGGCGTGGTACCAGTGGTTGGTGCCGGCCCCCATGATGATCATGGAACGTCCGTTGGTGTCGATCGCGTTCTGCGCGAACTCCCGGGCGACCCGGATGACCTGCGCGGCGGGAACGTTGGTGATGGTCTCCTGCCACGCGGGGGTGTAGATGCCCTCGACGTCGTCGTAGTTCTTCGGCCAGTTTCCGGGCAGACCCGGGCGGGCCACGCCGTACTGGGCCAGCAGCAGGTCGAGGACGGTGGTGACCAGCCGGTCCCCGACCCGCCGCACCGGCACCCCGCGCCGCAGCCCGAAGGGCTCCTCGGTGTCGTTTGCGAAGCAGGGCAGTTCCACCTCGACCATCTCGTGTCCGGGGGTGTCCATCATGGTCAGGGCGGGTTTGAGATCACCCAGGATCAGGTTCCACCTGCCCGCATCGGCGTCGCCGAAACGGTGCCCGAGGGTGCCGTTGGGGCTGGCTATCCGGTCGGTGTTCTCGTCCCAGACGAGCGGTTTGAACATGGCATTGGCCTGCTCGGCCAGTTCCCCGCCGACATCGCCCGCGACGAGGTTCTTGCCCGGCCGGTACACCCCGGGGGCGTGTTCGTCGAGGGTGATCAGGAATGGGGAGTCGTTGTAGGTGCGGTTGTACTCGTCGAAGAACGGCACCCGCCGGTCGGCGAAGAACTCCTTCAGCACCACGTGGCCCATCGCCATGCCGAGGGCCGCGTCGGTGCCGGGTGCGACCGGCACCCACTCGTCGGCGAACTTGGTGGCTTCCGAGTAATCGGGCGACATGACCACGACCTTCTGGCCGCGGTAGCGGGCCTCGACCATCCAGTGGGCGTCGGGCGTACGCGTCAGGGGCACGTTCGAACCCCAAAGCATCAGGTAGCCGGCGTCCCACCAGTCACCGGATTCGCGGACGTCGGTCTGGTCGCCGTAGACCTGCGGCGAGGCGGGCGGCAGGTCGGCGTACCAGTCGTAGAAGGACAGCATGCAGCCGCCGATGAGGCTGTGGTACCGGGCACCGGATGCGTGGGAGACCATCGACATGGCCGGGATCGGCGAGAAACCGGCGATCCGGTCGGGACCCCAGCGTTTGATGATGTAGGTGTGGGCGGCGGCCACCATCTCGACGGCCTCGTCCCAGTTCGCCCTGACGAAACCGCCCTTGCCGCGGGCCCGTTTGTAGGTGCGCGATTTCTCCTCGTCCTGGACGATGGAGGCCCACGCCAGCACGGGATCACCGTATTGGGCCTTGGCCTGCCGGTACATCTCCAGCAGGACGCCCCGGATGTAGGGGTAGCGCACCCGGGTCGGAGAGTAGGTGTACCAGGAGAACGACGCTCCGCGCGGGCAGCCGCGGGGTTCGTACTCGGGCCGGTCGGGACCGACGGAGGGGTAGTCGGTCTGCTGCGCCTCCCAGGTGATGATCCCGTCCTTGACGTAGACCTTCCAGGAGCACGACCCGGTGCAGTTCACCCCGTGGGTGGAGCGGACCACTTTGTCGTAGGCCCAGCGGTCCCGGTAGAAGGAGTCGCTGCGACCGCCCTTCTTGTGAACGGTGCGCCCGTCACGGGAGACCTCACCCCGCGTGAAGAACCGGCCGGTGTCAACCAGCAGATCCGTGAGCGGACCATCCATGCCCACCTCGTACGTGTTGGTCATTGCTTCTCTCCTTCGTGTCCGGTTTCCCGGCTGAGCCTCAGGCAGCAGGGTCCGCCTGAGAAGTCTGCTTCGAGTTCGACGTCCGTGTCAGGTTCCCCGAGCGCCCCCAGAGCCCCGCGGATGAGCCCCCGGTGCGCGCCACACACGGCCTCGGGGCACGAGAAAGCGACCCCGCGGAGTGGGCAACCATTCAACTCCGCGGCCAGACGGCACGGCCCGGTCCGCGTCACCCGGGGGTCGTATCCCCAGGACCTCAACAGCCCGAGCACGACGTCGACCTTGTCCTGCCAGCCGGCCTCGGAAGGCTTGGGCAGCCCCAGGATGCCGGCGTCCAGGGTGCGCATCACCCACTCCCTCAGCACCTCCTCGGCCTTGGCGCTCTCGACGTCCAGCACCTGGGCGAGCACCTCGGTCAGCATCTGGTAATCGTCCTGGATGGTGGCCGAGGGGACGGCGCGGGGCACCGGGAAGTAGCGGCGCCGGGGCCGCCCGACCCCCACCCGTTCGTCGCGCTGCAGGAGTCGTTCCTCGGCGACGAGCCGGTTGAGGTGCACCCGGACGGTGGTGACGTGCAGCCGGAGGTGCTCGGCGACCTCGGCAACCGTGAGGCCCTCGGGATGGCGCGCGAGGAGGTCGAGGGCAGCATCCTGCGCGGATGCGGTTTGTTCGCCCCCGGCCACCTGCCTCGCGATGGTCACCGACGTCCTCCTGATTCAGAATAAAAAGGGAAGCCCCGGCCGGCCCGAAACGAGATTTAGCAATGAACTTCTTGCTTAAAACCCTTGCCGTTGGGCCTTCCGGCCTCGTTTGTTGACTTGATACTACAGCCACACATAGGCTCCTGCCAGCAATTAAAAGGGACCACCCCCATGGAGGGAGCGCCGTGAGCGCCGACACAACCAGACATCGTGAGGCCCCGGGCGCCGTGCGTGTCCTCACGATGTCCAGCATCTCGTTCACCCTGATGTTCGCCGTGTGGCTGATGTTCGGGATCCTCGGCAAACCCATCCAGACGGAGTTCGGCCTGGACTCCGTGCAGCTGAGCTGGATCAGCGCCGTCGCGGTCCTGAACGGTTCCATGTGGCGCCTGCCCGCGGGAATCCTCGCGGACCGTTTCGGCGGCAAGATCGTCTTCACCGTGATGATGACCTTCGGAGCGGTGGCCTCCCTGGCGGTTTCCTTCGCCGACAACTACGCGATGCTGCTGGTCCTGGCCTTCTGCGTCGGCATTGTCGGCAACTCGTTCTCGGCCGGTGTCGCGTGGAACTCGGCCTGGTACTCCCCGCAGCACAAGGGCTTCGCCCTCGGCGTTTTCGGCGCGGGCAACGTCGGCGCCTCCGTCACCAAGATCATCGGCCCCGGCATCATCACGGCCACCGCGGGTAGCGCCGTGCTCGGTTTTCTCCCCGGCGGCTGGCGGCTCATCCCCATCGTGTACGCGATCCTGCTGGTCGTGGTCGGGATCCTCCAGTGGTTCATCACTCCTTTTCCGGATCGCACACCGGGGGCGAGCGCCAGGATCTCCGAGATGCTGACGCCACTCAAGGACATCCGGGTGTGGCGCTTCAGCCTCTACTACGTGATCGTCTTCGGGGCCTACGTGGCCTACTCGGCGATCCTGCCCACCTACTACCAGGACGTGTTCAGGGTCGATCTCGGCACCGCCGCCCTCCTGACCACCACCTTCATCTTCCCCGCCTCCCTGCTGCGGCCGCTGGGCGGCTGGGTCTCCGACCGCTGGGGTGCCCGCACCGCCATGTACGCGACCTTCGTGCCGATCGGCGCCCTTTTCACCGTCCTGTGCATCCCCAGCGGGGTCGACGAGCAGGGCAACGCCTACGGCCTGCCGCTGTGGCTGGTGGTGACGCTGGTCTTCTTGATCGGCTGCACCATGGGCATCGGCAAGGCGGGGGTCTACAAGCACATCCCCACCTATTTCCCGCACCACGTCGGTTCCGTCGGGGGCCTCGTCGGCATGCTGGGTGGCCTGGGTGGTTTCTTCCTTCCCCCGATGTTCGCCTACATCGAGAAGTTCACGGGACTGGCCTCCACCCCCTTCATCGTACTGACCGTCCTGACAGGCCTTACGCTGATCTGGATGCACCTCGTGATCTCCCGCATGAAACGGATGAACCCCGAAATGGATCTCGTCGAGGTCCCCGACGGCACCCGGCCCGTGTAGGAAGGAGAAGAAAGACCTATGAGCACACCAGCAGAGAAGCCCCGCTCCAGGGAGTGGCTCGAGGACTGGGATCCCCAGGACGAATCGAAGTGGGACTCGAAGATCGCCTGGACCACCCTGACCATCACGACGTTCTCGCTGACCATGGCGTTCGTGTCCTGGTTCCTGCCGAGCGCGATAATCCCGAAACTCACATCCATCGGCTTCACCTTCAGCAAGGACGAGCTGTACTGGATGACCTCCATGGTGGGTCTGTCCGCGGGCATCCTGCGCCTGGTGTGGATGGTCCTGCCCCCGATCCTGGGCACCCGGAAGCTGGTGACCATCACGTCGGTGCTGATGATCCTGCCGCTGATCGGCTGGGGGTTCGCAGTCCAGAACCCGGACACCCCCTATTGGTTGTTCATGGCCCTGGCCTTCCTGGCGGGCATCGGTGGCGGCGCGTTCTCCGGTTTCATGCCCTCCACGTCCTACTTCTTCCCGAAACGCCTCCAGGGCACCGCGCTCGGCCTCCAGGCGGGAATCGGCAACTTCGGTGTCTCGCTGGTTCAGCTGCTCACCCCGTGGCTGATCGGTTTCTCCATGGTGTCCTGGCTGGGCGCCGCCCAGCACGGCCCGAAGGGTGACGTCTGGTACCAGAACGCGGCCTTCGTGTGGGTGCCGCTGCTGGTGGCCATCGCGGTGTGGGCCTGGCTGGCGCTCAAATCCGTGCCGATCAAGGCCAACATCAGGCAGCAGTTCGACATCTTCAGCAATCCCGACACCTGGTGGATGACCTACCTCTACATCATGACCTTCGGCACGTTCTCGGGTCTGTCGGCCCTGTTCGGCCTGCTCATGACCAACCTGTACGGCTCGGGGGCGGGTTTGAACGACCTCGTCGCCCAGGGTTACGTACTCAAGGACCCGGCTGTCTACGCCTTCCTGGGTCCGCTGGTCGGCGCCGGGGCGCGGGTGGCCTTCTCGCCGCTGACCGACAAGATGGGTGGCGCGATCTGGACCCTGATTTCCGGGATCGGACTGGTGATCGCCATTCCGGTCACCATTCTCGGCCTGACCCCGGACAAGAGTTCGGTGGCGGCCCTCGACAGCAGCTTCAACCTCTACCTGTGGGGCATGCTCGCGATCTTCCTGTTCTCCGGGATCGGCAACGCCTCGACGTTCAAGCAGATGCCGATGATTTTCGAGCCGCGGCAGGCGGGCGGTGTGATCGGCTGGACGGCCGCCATCGCCGCCTTCGGGCCGTTCCTGTTCGGCGTCGGCGTGACCCTGCTGGGTGCTGTCGCGTTCTACTGGGTCGGTGTGGTCTTCGCCCTCGGTGGGGTGGCCATCACCTGGCAGCGCTACGCGCGCAAGGGCGCTCCGAAGCCCAGCTGATCACCGCCGGTTGGTGGTCCGTGCAAGGCCGGGTCGCACGGGCCGCCACCGGATGGGATAAGCTGCCACAGTTGGCCCCGTAGCTCAGGGGATAGAGCACCGCTCTCCTAAAGCGGGTGTCGTTGGTTCGAATCCAACCGGGGTCGCCAGTGAAACGCCTAGCCAGACGCGACTAGGCGTTTGCTTTTCCACGACTGCTCCCCCTCGGAGTCCGCATCTGTTCCGCATCAGCCAGCACCACCCGTGGAGTTCCTACCTCTCCCGTTTCAGCAGTTCCTCGAAGGGAATGACCTGCTCGAACCCGTCGACGGGACGTCGGCGTTCTACGCCCGTCAGGCAGGAGCGCAGCTCCCCCACCGCCTCGTCGATGCGCCGCCGGAGCGCTGCCGCACCGGGGCCGCCGAAGTCCTCGGTGGCGGCGAAGACCCCGGTGCGGACGGCCTGGGCACCGAGGTAGGCGAACATCGGCCGCATGGAGTGGTCGATCATCAGCGAGTGCCGGGCGGTGCCGCCGGTGGCGGCCAGCAGCACCGGCATACCCTTCAGGACTCCCGGTTCGAGGATGTCGAAGAAGCTCTTGAACAGCCCCGAGAAGGATGCGGAGAAGGTGGGCGTAACCGCCACCAAGGCATCGGCCCCGGTGACGGTCCCGATCACGTCGGCGAGCGCGTCGGGGACGAGGCCCGTCAGCATCGCGTCGACGATGGCATGGGCGTGATCCCGCAGGGCCACGACCCGCACGTCATCCTCTGGCATGGCGGATACGAATCCGTCGGCCAGCAGTTTCGTGCTGGACGGGACCCGCAGCCCGGCGTGGATGATGACGATCCTGTTCACAGCCTGCCCGCCGCTCCTGCGTTGTCCTCCTCGGCCCGGGTGCCGGTCCACCGGTCGACGACGACCCTGCCCTCAGCGGGTTCACCGGTTCCGAGGGCGGAGCGCCGGGCCGCGTGGGTGGGGGCATCCGGAACGCCCGGGGCCCGTCTGGCCTCGAACTCGCGGCGCAGCACCGGAACCACCTCGGTGCCCAGCAGCTCCACCTGCTCCAGGACGGTCTTGAGCGGCAATCCCGCATGATCCATGAGGAACAGTTGGCGCTGGTAGTCGCCGACGTAGTCGCGGAACCCGAGGGTGCGTTCGATGACCTGCTCGGGGCTGCCGACGGTCAGCGGGGTCTGGGCCATGAAGTCCTCCAGCGACGGACCGCCCCCGTAGACGGGGGCGTTGTCGAAGTAGGGGCGGAATTCGTTGACGGCGTTCTGCGAATTGCGGCGCATGAACACCTGCCCGCCGAGCCCGACGATCGCCTGCTCCGGGGTGCCGTGTCCGTAGTGGGCGAAACGCCGCCGGTACAGCTCCACCATGCGCTTGGTGTGGGAGGGACCCCAGAAGATGTGGTTGCTGAAGAACCCGTCGCCGTAGTAAGCGGCCTGCTCCGCAATCTCGGGGCTGCGGATGGAACCGTGCCACACGAACGGTGGCACCCCGTCGAGGGGCCGCGGGGTGGCGGTGAAGGCGTGCAGCGGGGTGCGGAAGCGGCCCTCCCAGGTCACGACCTCCTCGTCCCACAGCCGGCGCAGCAGCGCGTAGTTCTCGATGCTGAGATCGATGCCGTCCCGGATGTCCTTGCCGAACCACGGGTAGACCGGGCCGGTGTTGCCGCGCCCCAGCATCAGGTCCATGCGGCCCTCGGTGAGATGCTGCAGCGTTCCGTAGTCCTCCGCGAGGCGGACCGGATCGGTGGTGGTGATCAGGGTGGTGGCGGTGGACAGGATGATGTTCTTCGTCTGCGCACCGATCCACGCCAGGGTGGTGGTGGGCGAGCTGGCAACGAAGGGCGGGTTGTGGTGCTGCCCGACGGCGAACACGTCGAGCCCCACATCGTCGGCGAGCCTCGCGATCTCGACGGTGGCCTTGATGCGTTCGTGCTCGGTGGGGGTGCGCCCGGTGGTGGGATCGGTGGTCACGTCACCGACGCTGAAGATTCCGAACTGCATGTCTTCTCCTCGGACGGGTCAAAACTGCTTAAATCGTAAACTATCTTGGTGGTTGGTTTATTCCCCGCCCCAACACAAACCCGCGGCTCAGCGGGCGCACAGCAACCCCACAGCAAAGCGCCGTTCGATGGGATCAGCAACAACCCTCACGAAGGGAGCAGACCATGACAACCTTCATCCGCAACACAAAGATGTGGGCCGCGGCGACCTTGACCGCCCTGTCCTTGGGAGCAGCCGTCCTCACCTCAACCTCCCCCGCCACGGATGCGGCGATCCAGCGATCCGATGTGGTGGCGGTCAGCACCCTGAACATTTGAACGACACCGGGTCGCCCCGAAGGTCGTAGTGCGTCTCCCCGGTGGCACCCAGGGGAGACGCACTCCTCGTCACGCCGGCCGCGGCCTCGCCCCTTGGCCAATCGAACGAATCGACGATCAGGCCGGCGCCCAGGCCGCCAGATGGGTTTCCTTCCTTTTATCGCCGCGCTTGTCCTTCTCGCCCTTGCTGAGAAGCAACCGGTTCTCCGGCATGTTCGGCACCGGATACCAGTCGCCGTCGTCACCTGCCGAAACGTCGAACCGTTCCCCGGAGCCGATCTCCTGGATGCAGATCTTCCCCGAGGCTTTTCGGCCGGCGAAAAGGGAGTTGAATCCGTGGGAGACGCCGTACCCCTGAGCCAGGTCGAAGGCGAGATCATGCACCGAGGCCTCCCGGCCGAAATCCACGGGAGCCAGCAGATAGCCTTTCGGAGTGCCCTCGGGCCTTCCCGTGGTCCTCATGAACATCACATTCGGCACACCTTCCACATAGGCCATCTGATACCCCAACTGAGGAGTGTCGTACGCTTCCTTGGCGCCTGGAACTTCGAGGCAACTCGCGGTGGTTTGATCACCGCACAGCAGAAGTTTCACACCTCGTGCCGTACCGCCCCCGGGCAGCGACGATTCCTCGCTTCCCACCTGCACCAGGACGCCCGATCCGTCGGGCCAGGATGGATATTGATAGTCGTTCTTCGTGGTGTCGACCTTCTCGAACCGCCCCTCACCGGAATCCGTCATTCGCGGATTGACCTCGATGCTCAAAATCTTCGGCCCCACGTTGAACTGGTCGGAGTACCGGGTCGTGGATATGGTTGCCAGCACCTCCCCGGTCTTCGCGGAGCGCAACTGCTCGGTGCGCCACTCCCCCGACCGGGCATCGGTTCTGATCCGGAAAACGTCGCCATTCACCTCAAGGGATCCGGCGCCATTGGATCCAAAGCCATATTCCCCCGAGAACTCTTCCCGCCAGAGTTCCTCCCCCTTGCCGTTCAACCCAAGCAGGTGGCTGGTCGCGGGATTTCCCTTGTCGGAAAGGACGACGACCGCCCCGCCCGCCCAGGAATCGACCAGTCCCGTCCAGACCGCGTCCTCGGCCTTGTCCGACTTCCCGGAGAACTTCGTCACGTTCTCCCGGGTTCCTGCCTCGTCCATGGTGAACACATAGCCCTCGCGATCGACGCAGGCGATCTTGGGAACGTCGGGAAGCGCGTCGCAACTCCACCAGGAGTGGGCATCAAGGCTCCATGCCACCTCCCCGGTCTCCGCCGAAATCCCGGCGAGCTTGCCCGTCCCGAGATCGTGGCAATCCGAGACCCAGATCACCCAGACCTCACCGATCACCAGCGGCCCCTTGTGCAGTGGCCCCGTGATCAAGGCGTTGCTTTCGCCCGTCATTGGCGGATCATAGGGATTCTTCGCGAGGCAGAGGCCCGGTTCCTTGAGGTCGGGGAAAGCCGCCGTGACATCGAGCTCCCACAGTTTCTTCGCTCCGTTCCTGAAGCTGCTCCCCGAGTCCTGGACCGGTTTGAAGCTCGGGACCGCGGAGGGTGTTGGAAGCGTCGCCGCGGAGGATTCCGTCGACGAGGACGAGCCCACATGGTCAAGCAGACGCGGCACGAGCAGCCCCGCCGCCGCAGCGACGGCAATCACCACGAGGACGACAACACCCCGTCCCGGAGGCCAGCCACGCATCACCCGGGCCCGTTGACCATCGCCTCCCCGGGACCGCTCAGGACCCTCACCGGGTTTCTCCTCACTCATGATTCTTCCTCTCGATCGATGACGAGTACCGTTGACTCACCGCCCGCAAATCCCTTTGTTCCGCCGTTCGTGAACCGATCACCAGATCCCACCGGCGAGCCGTTCTGCTCCATGATTTCCGGCAAAATTCGTGTTCCGGTACTCCACGAAATGGTCGGTTGCCCTCATGGCCGAGATGCCTCGCAGATCGGCCATCGCGGTTTCTCCCAGAAAGATTGATCCCGTTTCGTCCTCAGAACAGCCCTTGGAGAACAGGCGCCATCCAAGTTCAGCGTGACCATTGGCCGCCACGACGGACCACCCCAGCGCGTTCATCAACCGATTTCGCAGTTTCAATCCATCCGGGATCTGATCGACGGGCGCCGTGTCGATGGCGGCGAAGAGTTCGGTCCGCCTCATTCCAGCATCCCGCATCTTTTCAATCCGCCTCCGGTAGATCTCGGAATCGGAAGAAGGTTTGAGCTCCTCGCAGTCGCTGATCTTGTTAGAAGTCTCGAAATAGTCGATTGCATCGGAGGATCCGGATCGAATCAGCTGTTCCAGATAGCGCAATTGTCCTTCAGCAGTCGCTTCCGGCAGCTTGACCCCGAAGGCCCCTTCCCGGGGTTGCAGTCCATTCCGTGCGGCGAACCAGACGGATCCCGGGCGTCGCTGCTCCAGCAGGCGCCCCTCAGGATCTTTCTTCGCGATCATTCCCGGGGAGTGGGAGATCCCAAACGTTGTTCCGTCCGCCGTGACACCTTCGAATCGGAGATCGATTCCCTGCCTCAGGACGGGCTTCTCCGCGACATACCGCGTACCGTCAATGTTGGCCACCAGGGTTTCCGCACTTCCCAGACCACTGCCGCAGACCAAGGCCCAGCCGCCATCGAACTCCCCCATGCCAGGTCCATCTGCCCGTCCGGGCAGGATTCGACCTGCGTGGGGCGCGCAGGCGTTTCACCGGACAAGGCTCACGGCCGCAGTTCCTCCGAAGGCCCCCATGCGGACAGCGTGTTCGCTTTCTCGGCATATTCGCTGGAGTCCGCCATCCTGCCCAGCAGCAGCCGGTTCTCCGGCATCCGCGGTATGGGTCGCCAACTTTCGGACGCCTGCATCCCGAGTTCCACCCCCGTGCCCCGGTCGGTGACCACCAGCTCCCAGATAGCGCCTGCTGGAAGGTTCCGTTCTCGCAGAACCACCCACGGTTTCCGTTTCCTGGCACATCACCCAGTCCATCAGACCACCTCACGCCCGGCCCGGGCCGGATCGTCCTCAATCTCCAAGGCCCCGCCGCAGATATTGCCCAGTCCACGGATTCACCAGATCTCTCCTTCAAGTTTGACCACCCGATATCGCGGAACCATGTGGGTGTTCCAGTATTCCTTGAATTGATTCATGCAGATTTTCGCGGAGATCACCTCAAGACTGATCATCATGTACACCAGGGTGGCCTGCCAGTTCGTCCACTGTTCACACTTTCCTTCACGCAAGGCCTGCGTCATGTCGGCCCGGGCGTCGAAAGCGGTGGCGGAGTAGGCAAGCCCCTGACGTATCCGGTTCACGAGTTCCACCCCTCCGTCAATCCTGTCCACCACGACTTCCTCGACCCTCGTGATCATTTCGGCCCGGGTCCGCGACAGCTCTCGAAGTTTCGCCACCGCCTCCTCATCACCGGATTTGTTCGTCGTAGAGCACCGTTCCAGCGAAGCGCCGCCATGACCATCATAATTAGAAGAAGTTTTTTCAAACTGAAGAATCTCGATGAGGCGACGGAGTTGTTCACCGGTCGGTTCAGACGTCTCGTCGATGGAAATCACCTTGTTTCGCGCCGCGTACCACGAGGTTTTCAAGCGGCGTTGTTCCAGCAATTCTCCTGCGGCATTCTTTCGAATCAACATTCTCGATGACGTATGCAGCGCATATTCCTCGCCGTCTGGGATGCTGCCGTAGAAACGAAGACTCCCTTCCACCCGAGCAAGTTTTGGATCCGGTATCTCACGCCTTTGGCCATCTATGTTGATCACCATGGACTTCGGGGACAGCAACGTGGTTCCACAGACCAGCGCCCACCCGCCATCGAATTCCGCCCAGGCCAAGTCGGCCTGCCCTTCGCCGCAGGATTCAATTTTTTCCAAACGCTCCTGCTGCTCCCCGGAGAAACTCCAAGGCCGGACCTTCTTCGCGGGCCCCCAGGCCGAGAACGCGGTTTGGCCATCGCTGTTCCCATCCCGCGACTTGGCCGCGGCCTTGGCCAGCAGCAGGCGATCCGCCGGCATCTTCTCAATGGGATACCAGCCTTCGGCCACCTGGTGTCCGATCTCCGCCCCGGTCCCGAGGTCCGTGATCTGCAACTCATTATTTTCATCGGAGCTCACCATGATCGAGTTCTTTCCCTGAGAGATCCCGAATCTCGCAATTGCATTACGGGTGATCTCACTGGTTCTCACCGGTTTGTCCTGATCCAGCGGAATCAGCGTGTAACGCTGAGTCATGGCGCCGCCTTTTTCTGCACCCTGACGCAGGAACAGCTTGGTCGCATACGGGGTGTCGTTGATCTTCACCGGGCGAAGATCAACGTCCCAGCCCGGGAATTTGTCATCGACATCGAACCGGTATGGGAGCCTCCGGCAGCTGGCGGTGGTGAGGTCATCACACATATCGGGGAGCGCCTCTCGTTCCCGGGGAATTCTGTAAAGCATTTCCCGATCTTCTGTTCCCAGATATCTCAGATCCGACGCCAACTGCTCAGAAACCACTTCGAACTGGCCTTTCCCGGCCTCGGTGAGGATCAGGTCATTCGCTCCGGGCGTTTTGCGCGAGTAACTATCTTCCTTGGAATAGAGAATTTTGGGGCCGACGTGTCCTATGCTGGACTGATTCGTCGCCAGGACAGTGCCGTTCCGGGCGGAGCGGACCTCACCTTTCCGGGAAAAGGAAAAATTCTCGAGGTTGATCACGAATGCCTCTCCTTGAGCTGACAAGGAGGTAGAATCAACTCGGAACCATCGCTCCGTATCCACGATATTGTCCTGCCAAGTTTTGTTTCCATTCTGGTCCATGCCCACCAAGTGGACCGTCTTGGACTCAGTTATCGTGACGACCGCCCCCTCTCGCCAGACGTCAATGCTGACGTCCCTGACCCTCTCGGAGGCCACCGTGGCGACCTCGGAGCGTTTTCCCTCCTGGTCCACCGTGAAAATAACCCCCTTATCGTCTACGCAACCCAGAATCGAATCCGCGGGAAGCGGGGTGCACCTGCCACCGAGCACGGGAAGTCGCCAGAGGACTTCTCCCGTGTCTGCGCCGAAACCGACGAGGAAGCGATTCTTGTGTGAGTCCTTCACCGGGATGACCCACACATTCCCGAGCACCATCGGTCCCACCGGCTCATTGCTTGAGGGACCATCCGCCAGTTGCGCTCGCGGTTCATCGAGGTCCGGAAGTTGTTGCGCGATGTCTACTTCCCAGAGTTTTTCGACGCCGTTGAAGTAGCTTTCCTCCGACTGTTCGGGGGGCTCTGCGCTGGGCGTGGGGGACGGTGAGGAGACATCCGGAATGACGTTAGATTCTGTGGAGATCCTGAACGGCAGCGTCACGGTTCCCGGTTCCTCTCGCTCCTGCTGTCCCAGCAGCTTTGGAATCACCAGTCCGGCCGCCACGGCAACGGCAAGTGTCGCCACCGCCGCTATCAGCATATACCGCCTCGGGCCGCGAGCTGCTTTCGCCTGTTCATTCTCCTCGGATCCGCTCATGCCACCTCTCAATGAAATACTCGACAAAATCAATACAGGAGATCGTTTCCTTGTTTTGCAACCGCCCGGATCACATCGCCCCGCACCGGCAGGCGGCTCTCTCAATTCATGATTTCCCTGTTCCCACACCCCCGGAACAACCGCTTTTCGAGCGCACGCAGCACCGAATACCGGTCCCGTAATGTCGAAAATCAATCATCTCCGGAAGCAAGACGCCGGCCACCTATCAGCAACCGCCCGCAACCGCACTTCAACAGCGAGAACAGTCAGCTCACACTCTCCGGCGAACGGGCCTCATTGAACACGAGCTTCACTTGAGGGTTTCCCGCCAGCACATACCCCATTTCGTAGCCCTCGTGCCAGATCTTCCGCCTGAATCGGACTCGGCATTCTGCGCCTGTCCGGGAGACTCGGTCTGCTACATCCCAAGGCCTTTCCTCGAAAAACGATGGACAGCAAAAGGGTACAACCCAAGGGGGTCATACCCTTTGCGTCTGGTTTCGCGGTCTCCCGGGAAACCCGTTATTCCGTGTTGTGTGTCCTCGGTGGAGCCGGGAGCACCAGCGGCGTGCCCGTCACCGGGTCAGGGGTCACCGAGACCTCGAGGCCGAACACCTGTTCCACCGTATTCGCGGTCATCACATCGGAGGGTTTTCCCTGCGTCAGGATCTGCCCGTCGCGCATGGCGATGATCCGGTCCGCGTAGCGGCAGGCCTGGTTGAGGTCGTGCAGCACGGCCACCACGGTGGTGCCGAGCACCTGGTTGAGCTCCCGGCACAGCTCCAGGACCTCCACCTGGTGGGCCAGCTCCAGGAACGTGGTGGGTTCGTCGAGGAGCAGCACGCGCGTCTGCTGGGCCAGTGCCATCGCGATCCAGACCCGTTGCCGCTGACCGCCGGACAGTTCGGCGACGCGCCGCGTGGCCAGCGCGCTGACGTTGGTGCGTTCCATGGCGGTGCTGACCTGCTCGTCGTCCTCGTCGGACCACTGGTGCAGCACGCTCTGGTACGGATACCGGCCACACCTGACCAGTTCGCGGACAGTGATGCCCTCGGGGGCCATCGAGGACTGCGCCAAGAAGCCGACCTCCCGCACGAAGGCCTTGGGGCGCATCCCGGCGGAGCTCAGCGCTGAACCGGCCTCGGCTGCCTCTTTTTTTTCTTGAGCGTGTCCAGCAGGGACTGGGACGCCTCCCGTTTACCGAGGGCGTCGATGTCCGGTCCGCTGCGGGAGCCGACCTTCGTGATGGCCTCGATCGCGGAGACCTGGTCGGGGTGGGTGCCCTTCAGGTATTGGGAAACGGGCCTCTCGGCCCCGGATGTGGCGGGGTCGGTGGCGTTACTGACCGCGGGGGCCTATCCGGTGTCCCTCGACATGTTCCTGGATGTGTTCCAGGGCAGGGGTGGGGATCTGGCCTCCTTCATCGTTCTCGAGCAGCGGCTGCCGCGGGTGACGGGGCGGTCGTCACCGGTGGCATGCTCGGGATGTCGGGAGCGATCTTTCAGAGCGTCTCCCGCAACCCGCTGGGCAGCCCCGACATCGTCGGTTTCACGCGGGGCGCGCTGACAGGTGGCCTGTTCGCCATTCTGGTACTCGTCTCCTCCAGTGCCTTGGCCACCGGGGCGGGTGCGATTGGTTTCCTGGTCTTGGCCGCTCCCCAGCTGGCGGGCCGGCTGTCGCGCTCGGCGGGGATCAATCTCCTGCCGACGTTCATGGTGGGTGCGGCCCTGCTGGTCCTGGCCGATTTCACTGCGGGACGGCTGCTCAGTCCCTTCCAGATCCCCGTCGGGCTGATCAGTTCGGCCCTCGGTGGGCTCTACCTGATGTGGCTGCTGGGAATGGGGGGCCGGCGTCGCGCATGAGGGGTTCGGGGGCAGCGATCACCCACTTCCCGTGCCCGGTTGCCGCCTCTCACCCCCGTCCGGGCAGGGCTTGCAACCGGCCGGAGAGGGTCGATACTGTTTTTCCGCCCCGCCTCCGATCCCGAGAAATTCGGGGCCGTCAGCGGAGCGGAGCGACGCACCGGAACTCCCGGGCCACTTCCCGCGCACCTGGGCCACAGGCAAGGAAAGAAATTTGGAAAGGCACTCCCCCACCCGTGAGGGCCGCGGACGCACCTGGGCGAAGGCCATCCTCCTGGGCGAACATTCCGTCGTGTACGGGCATCCCGCCGTGGCCGTGCCGCTGCACGACCTACCGATGCAAGCAACGGCAACACCCGTCCCCGGACCCTCGTGGCTGGACAGTCTCGACCACCGGGGACCCATGGACCAGGCAGGTCCCCGGTTCGCCTGCGTCGTGAGGGCCTTCGAGGCGGCCCGGGAGTTCTCGGGATGCCCCGGGCAGTCCTTCGAGATCACCACGCGCAGCGATTTCCCCCACGAACGCGGCCTGGGTTCCTCCGCGGCCGCGGCGGGCGCGATCATCCGCGCCGTCCTTGACGCCTGCCGGTGCAAGGCGTCCGCCGACGATCTGTTCGCGCTGACGCAGCTGGCCGAGCAGGTGGCGCACGGAAAACCGTCCGGGCTGGACGCGGCGGCGACCAGCTCCCCCCACCCCATACGGTTCCAGGGCGGTCGGATGCGTCCCCTCAGTCAGCGCATCGAACAGGCACACCTGGTCATCGCAGATTCGGGCGTCCACGGCAGCACCCGTCAGGCCGTCGGCGGCCTGCGACTGCGCTACGAGGAGAACACCGGAACCATCGGCCCGCTCATCGACGAACTCGGCGCGCTCGCGCAGACGGCTGTGACCGCCCTGGGTGACGGCGATGCGCCCGCCCTCGGGGCGGCCATGGACCGGGCACACACGGTCCTGGCGGAACTCGACCTGAGCCTGCCGGTCCTGGATGAACTCACTGCCTCCGCCCGCCGGGCCGGGGCGCTGGGCGCCAAGCTCACCGGTGGGGGACTCGGC
>ERZ773069.803-NODE-803-length-19481-cov-3.511016_pt1 | contig 19481 bp, 16 predicted proteins | sample MGYA00580619_ERZ773069 | MGnify/ENA primary metagenome ERZ773069 (study PRJEB29015, sample SAMEA2738007) | human oral metagenome | biome: human oral; feature: human-associated habitat; material: dental | place: China | collected 2108 ...
CACCCTCCGTGCGCCCGTTGAGCCCTCGGCCGCCAATCGCCCCGATTCCTCGCCGTCCGAATGGCCATAGGCGGCGGGTTGGCGATCTGACATCCCGATGAGCTCGAGGAGCGCCTTCCTACCCGTCACACTGGCCTTTTTGTAGACGCGTGCCATGGTGCTGCGAACCGTTGCGGGCTTCACCCCCAGAAGCTCGCCCACCTCCCTGGAGCTCCCCCCGCACACGACCCCGACCGCCACCTCGAGCTCGCGGGGAGCGAGCCCGAGGCCTAGCAGGGCCTCCCTGGCCTCCTCGTCCGGCCTCACATGCCCGTCTCTGAACGAGGGCTCAGGCTCTGCCGAATGACTCCGTCGTCCCTCGGCCCCATGTGCGGAGAGGGCAAAGAGGCAACGAGCGCGAGGCAGCCAGCACGCCACGGCAATGAGGGAGAGCAGTGCATACGGCCACGAGACCGCCTGACCAAGGGGGATCACCCTCGTAAGGGACCACCAGGCAAAGGATCCGACGCCCACGCGCATGGGCATCGGGTCCAGCTTGCCGTCAGGGGTCGCACTCACCCCCAGGAGGATCAGCGACGCCACGGGAATCACGACAAGGTTCACGGGAGAGAAGCCAGTCGTCCAGAGCCTGCCGGGCGCCATACGACCGTCGACGACGGCCGTGACGGCATATGACAGCCCCCTGACGAGAAAACCCGCCGCGATCGCGGCGAGACCCCCTCCGCCGCTTGGCTTCTTCTCGTCAAGGCCGCACGAGGCGCCGCGAGGGGGACGCGTCTCCTCCCCGGACGGGCATGAGGAGAGGGCGAGCGCGGAGGCGAACGCAAGCACGGGAGTCGCCAGGAGCCAGGCGTGCCGGAAGGAGGCGAACCAATCCATGTCGAAGGGCCATGCGTATCGTGACATTCTCGCAAGCGAGAGGCAGAGCGCCCACTCCACGGAAGCCAGCGACGCAAGGGCAACGACGCCAGCGGCTCGGAGCCGTCGCGCGAGGCCATCCGGAACAACGCGAGCGAGGACGAATTCCGCACAAAGCCCGAGCGCCACCAGCGCCTGGTTGCCGGACAACGCTGGGTTCGGCGCCGTCAACGCATAGAACGGCATCGTCGTGAGGAGGGCGAGCCCCACAAGGCGGACCAGAGGCCCACGGCCTTCCGCAAAGCGCGCTTCCATCGGATGGACTCCTCCCCCTCTCTAGACACACACATCATAGGAGCTCGCCCTGCACGGCAGGAAAACCGCTCGCACTGCGCACGCGCCACTCACCGCCGCTTCCCCTATTATGAAATCGTTCTCAGATAAGATTATGAGCAGATATGTAGATGTGCCGGAAGGGTCCGTACGGACCTCGGCACACCCAGGGAAGGGGCATTTCATGAGTGACGAATCCTGGCGTCCCAAACTCCACCTTGCACCCCAGAAAGGCTCCCTCAGCGACCCCAACGGGCTGTGCCAGTTCCGCGGCACCTATCACATCTGCTGCCAGAACGCCCCCGAGTACCCCGGCAACTTCGACAGCCCCCACGGCTGGGGCCACTACGTCAGCCGCGACCTGACCAACTGGGTCTTCCTGGGCTGCCAGGTCATGCCCGACTGCCCCTCCGACAGGGACGGCTCCTACTCTGGAGGCGCCTACCTCGCCACCCCCGAGGACGGCGCCGACCACGGCGGAGAGGTCTGGTACTACTACACGGGCAACGTCCGCCTGCCCGAGGGCGACGGCACACTTGACGGCCGCCTCGCCAACCAGACGCGCATGCGCAGCTACAACGGCATCCATATGGGTCCCAAGGAGGTCGTGCTCGACAATTCCGGCTACCCCGCCTACTGCTCCAACCACGTGCGCGACCCCAAGGTCTGGAAGCAGGACGGTGCCTTCCACATGCTCCTGGGCGCGAGGACGCGCGAGGACAGCCGCGGCGCGGTTCTGTGCTATCGCTCCGAGGACGGCGAGGCCTGGGAGCTCGAGGGCTCGGTCACCAACACCGACCCCACGCCCTTCGGCTACATGTGGGAGTGCCCTGACCGCATCGTCCTCACGGACGAAAAGGGCGCGCCCCGCGAGTTCCTTGCCACCTGCCCCCAGGGCACGGACGAGCTCGGCCTCCCCTACATGCTCCAGAACGTGCACGGCAACGGCTACTTCCCCATCGAGGGGACCCTCCTGGACCTCCTCCACCAGGACCATGAGCTCATGGACGCCAAGGCCCCGCACGCCGCCATCGACCAGACGACCTTCGTCGAGTGGGACCACGGCTTCGACTTCTATGCCTGCCAGACCCTCGTAGACGAGAGGGGTCGCACGCTCCTCGTGGGCTGGATGAGCCTACCCCATGACAAGAACGACGTGCGACCCTACGACAATCCCACCAGCACCTGGCGCGGCTGCCTCACGGTCCCGCGCGAGCTCGCGCTGGGTCCGGACGGATACATACTTCAGAACCCCGTGGCGGAGATCGACGCGCTCCGCGGGAAGGCGGTCGCCTTCGAGGGCAACGCCAGCATCCCCAAGGTGTCGGACCTCGTGGTCTCTGGCATCGAGGGAGAGGGCACCCTACGCTTCGACGACGCCCTCGAGCTGCGCTTCCACGACGGGGTGGCAGAGTTGGAGTTCATCGATGACGAGGCGGGCCAGGGCAGGAAGGTCCGCCGCGCCAGGGTCGATGCCGCGCGCGACGTCCGCGTCGTCATGGACACCTCCGTCCTCGAGATCTTCGTCAACGGCGGCGAGACCGTCTTCGGCACCCGCTACTACAGCGAGGCCGAGGAGATCAGGGTGAGCGTCGACTTCCCCGAGGCCACCGCCACCTGGTACCCCATGTCGCCCATCAGCGTCAACTACGTCGTCGACCGCTAGGAGCAGGACCCGACGCCACAAGACAGCCACCACGGAGAGGCGCACATGCAGAGCATCAACTTCCACACGCATCGGGGCTGGATGAACGACCCCAACGGGTTCATCTACTACAAGGGCGAGTACCACCTCTTCTACCAGTACTTCCCCCATGCCACACAATGGGGGACCATCTGCTGGGGACACGCCGTCAGCCCCGACCTCGTCAACTGGCAGCAGGAGGACATCGCGCTGTTCCCCTCCAAGCCCGCCGACCAGAACGGTTGCTTCTCGGGCAGCGCCATCGAGAGCGGGGGCAGGCTCCGCCTCTTCTACACGGGCGTCCACTACGACGAGTTCGACCCCGACGACATCAACAAGTGCATTCCCGGCCACTTCACCTCGGCGCAGCTCACCATCGAGTCGCCCGATGGCCGCAGCTTCAACAACTTCGAGGACAAGCGCGTCATCATCCCACCCATCGAGGACCCCGAGCTGGGCGACGCCACCCACACGCGCGACCCGAAGGTATGGCAGGGTTCCGATGGCTGGTACCTGGTCCTGGGCAGCAACATCCACCGCAGGCAGGGAGAGGTCCTCTTTTACAGGAGCCAGGACCTCGTCAACTGGGAGTACGTCAACCGCACCGTCCTCGATCCCGAGCTTGGCTGGATGTGCGAGTGCCCCGACCTCTTTAGGGTCGACGGGAGCACCGTGCTCCTCGCCTCGCTGATGGGCTATGAGGGCGGCAGCGACCAAAGCGTCTGCTTCGTCGTCGACTACGACGAAGCGGGCTGCTCCATCGAGTTCACTGGCGAGCGGCGCCTCACCGACTACGGCCACGACTTCTATGCGCCGCAGACCACGACCGATGCCGAGGGTCGTCGCGTCATGGTGGGCTGGATGCGCATGCCCGAGCCCGTCGACGACACGTGGATCGGCATGTTCACCGCACCGCGCATAATCGAGGTCGTCAACGGGCACACCTACTTCCGCCTGCATCCCAACGTACGCCATGCCATCGCCCACCGCACCAATGCGTCAACGCACCACCGTCCCTATCTCTTCGGGACCACCTTGCACGAAGGCGACCACATCGACATCGGCGGTCTGCGCGTGTGGCAGGACAAGAACCGCGTCCACGTCGACCGCAGCAAGGTCTACCGTCCGCGCGAGGGCTTCACGCATATGCACTCCATGACGCCCGAGGTGGCAGACGAGAACAAAATCGAGATGCTCGTGCACGGGCACATCGTCGAGGTCTACGTCAATGACGGCGAGTACGTCATCAGCAACATGGTCTATGGCCTGGGCAACTCGATGTCCACCAACTCGTCAGCGGACTTCACCATCCTCGGCCTCTAGGCCACGGCCGAGCCACGCACGGAGGCACGACATCCACAGCACCCACCAGCCGCAGGGAGAGTCACATGAGGTTCGAGAACAAGATCATGCTCATCACCTACGCCGACAGCCTGGGGAAGAACCTCCGGGACCTCGACCAGGTGCTTGCCAGGCACTTCGACAAGGCCGTGGGCGGGGTGCACATACTGCCCTTCTTTCCTAGCTCGGCAGACCGCGGCTTCGCCCCCATGCGCTATGACATCGTCGACCCCGCCCTTGGCAGCTGGGATGACGTGCGTCGCATAGGCGAGAGGCGCTATCTGATGTTCGACTTCATGATCAACCACATCTCGCGCCAATCTCCCTACTTCCAGGACTTCCTGGCCAAGAAGGACGAGTCCGAGTTCGCCGACTTCTTCATCAGGTACAAGGACTTCTGGCCGGGAGGGGTCCCGACCCAGGAGCAGGTGGACGCCATCTACAAGCGCAAGCCCAAGGCGCCGAGCGTCGTGGCGGAGTTCGCCGACGGCAGTCGCGAGGACGTGTGGTGCACCTTCGGGGAGGAGCAGATCGACATCAACATCAAGTCCGATCGCGCCCAGAGCTTCTTCCGCGAGACGCTGACCCACATGGCCGAGAACAACGCCTCCATCATCCGCCTCGACGCCTTCGCCTACGCCGCAAAGCGAGCAGGCAGCAGCTGCTTCTTCGTGGAGCCCGAGACCACTGACCTCTTGCACAGCATGCAGGCGGTGCTTGACCCCTACGATGTCATGGTGCTCCCCGAGATTCACGAGCACTACACCATCCAGATGCAGGTCGCGGACAAGGGCTACTGGGTCTACGACTTCGCCTTGCCCGTGCTGACCCTGCATGCCCTCTATTCGGGCGAGGGCGGCTACCTCGCGAACTGGCTCACGATGAGCCCCAAGCACCAGTTCACCACCCTCGACACCCACGATGGCCTGGGCATCGTCGACGTGAAGGACCTGCTGCCTGACGAGGCCGTCGACTACACCAAGGACAAAATGTTCTCGGAGGGGGCCAACGTAAAGAGGGTCTATAACACCGAGGCATACAACAACCTCGACATCTACCAGGTCAACACCACCTACTACTCCGCACTCGGCAATGACGATGACGCCTACCTGCTCGCCCGCGCCATCCAGTTCTTCGCCCGCGGCGTGCCCATGGTCTACTACGTCGGCCTGCTCGCTGGCAGCAACGACATAGAGCTGCTCGAGTCCACCAAGGAGGGCCTCGGAGCCTTCATACAGCTTGTCGGATGCGACGATGACGGACTGGAACGCCTTATCGGAGACAAGCGATGCGAGAACGTTCCCCTCCGCGTCGACGAGATAGACCGCGAGGTCGAGCGCCCTGTCGTGAGGGACCTCGTCGAGTTGATGGAGCTGCGGAACAGCCATCCCGCGTTCGACGTCGAGGGCGAGCTCGAGGCAGACGCCCAGGGCAGCAGGCTTCGCATCCGCCGCACCGCAGGCGAAGCCTGGGCGCAGCTCGACGCGGACCTCTCGTCGCATTCCTTCGAGGTAACACACTCGTAGGGACATGGCCACCGACGGGCACGGCGCCCTCCAACCCAGCCGGAGCCCGAACACGAAGGAGCACCCCTTGCTACCCGCAAACACGCACTTCCCCCAAGGCATCGGCGCGGCATTCTATGACCTGGACGGCACCATTCTCGACCTGACCCGCGTCTCCGGACGCACGGTCGCCGCCCTGGAGGCCGTGCATGCTGCGGGCTGCGCCAACGTCATCTCGACCGGCCGCAACCTGCCCATCGTGCCCGACGCGATCAGGCTACCCTGCATCGACTACTACATCACCGTCAATGGCGGCCAGATCCTCGACGGCGACGGCCGGCACCTCGCAGGCAAGGCCATCCCCCGCGACATGGCGCTCGACATGGCTCGTTGGCTGCACTCCCGCGGCGCCGGCCTCAACGTGCTCACCTCGAGGGGGGCCTACTTCGAGAAGCGACTCGTGTCCTACATGACCCAGGCCGTGCATCGACTGGACGACAGCAGCACCCTGAGCGACGAGGACCTCGACGAAGAGATCTCGAGCATCCCCAACCGCTTCACCGTCGACGACGTGGAGCCCCAGATTCTCGCGGTCGACGGAGCGACGAGCTTCGTGGAGAAGATGGGCGCCTGCTTCGACACCGCAGACGACCTGGCGCGCGATGCCGCAGAGTTGGAAGGGCGAGGAGACCTGCAGATCGCCGTCGTCACTCCCACCGAGATAGAGATCACCCTCAAGGGGGTCGAGAAGGGCTCGGGCATCGAGTGGGTGCGGGAGCGGCTGGGGCTGGACAGGGAGCAGCTCGTGGCCTTCGGCGACTCGGGCAACGACCTGCCCATGGTGCCGCACGTCGGCGTGTTCGTGGCCGTGGGCAACGCCTCCGAGGCAATCATGGAGCAGGCGTCGTGCGTCGTCGACACGATGTGGGAGGACGGCGTCGCCAAGTGGCTCGAGCACGCCCTCGAGGGTGAGTGGTACGAGGCATAGCCACTGACTTGTCCGCCGCAGCGGAGGTTTGGGACAATGCGCGGCTGGCCCACCCCGTAGGGAGAGAGCCAGCCGCGCGCTCCATTCGCAAACTGCGCGTGACTTCACGATGACCTGCAGCTTCGCACAGGCGCGCGCAAACTACGGCTAATCTGCGCGCGCCCGTGGCCACGTGCAATGCCACGCGTCACGCGGGCGTGCTACGCCCCTAGCCCACGTTGTTGAAGACAAAGGCGCCCATCTCCCACGCGCCATGCAATGCCTGGAGGTCAGACGTCACGTGCAAGTCGGTAACCTCCAGGGGATACCAGCGCGTGGTCATGGTCTTCTCTCCCCCGTTTACGTAGATCTCTATGACAGAGGTGTCCACCAGGATGCGCAGGTCGGTCACGCGTCCCGCGCTCAATGCCGAGAGGGGCAGGCGGCGGTTGGTGCGCCAGCGTCCCGAGGGACTCTGAAAGTCGAGCTCGAGCATGTCCCCATGGAGGAGGAGCTCGAGGTCGGAGCCAATGATGACGCGCCCCTCTCCCTTGATGTCCTTGATGAGCACGTCCGCCGTCCCGTTGGGGAAACGGGCAGACTTCGCCCCTGTGACGTCGAACATGTCGCAGGTCGTCTGTGACCCCACATAGCCCGTGGCGCCCGGCGCGGCGTCCTCGCTAAACTCGACTTCCGTGCCGCGCAGGGAGTCCACCTCCTCGACGGGCCAGAAGCACACCTGGCCGGACTCATTGAGGGAGAGCTCGCGCGGCAGGGTCAGCGTGTGCATCCACTCGCGTGTCGGCGTCTCGTACTGGAACTCCACGTCCGGCAGGCCAATCCATCCCACGCAGAGCACGCGGCCGCGCTCATCTTCGAAGACCTGGGGGCAGTAGAAGTCGAAGCCGTAGTCGGTCTCGACGAAGTCCCCCTCGTCGAAGCAGGCATAGGGCCCCTCGCCGTCCATTCCCTTCAGGTCCCGCCCAAGCAGGTCGATGACCTTCCCCTCCACCGGGAAGTAGCCGCAGTTGTGGATGTTCTGGTACTTGAACGGCTGCTTGGGGACCCCTTGGGGACACACGAAGAGGAACTCCCGACCGTCCAGTCGAACGGCGTTGGGGCATTCCCACATATAGCCGAAGCCCCTTCTGCCGTGCGACGTCGCCGACCCCTCGAACTCCCAGGCGAGCCCATCGCCCGAGCGATATAGGAGCACGGCGCCACGACTGTCCGACGTACGGGCGCCCAGCAGCATGTGGAAGGCCCCGTCCTGCTCCCACACCTTGGGGTCGCGCACGTGGTTGGAGCAGTATGCGGGATATCCCTCGTTGTCGAGGACACAGACCTTCTCGCTGAATGTGTTGCCGTCCTCGGAGGTCACGAGTATCTCGTTTGCACGACGCCCCTCGAAGTCATAGTCATGCTCGCCGGGGTCGAGCACGTTGCCCGTGTAGTAGCACCACAGCCTGCCATCCTTGACCAGCGCGGACCCCGAGTAGGAGCCGTTGCGGTCAAGTTCGCAATCGGGCCGGATCACCTCGCCATGGAAGGTCCAGCTCACGAGGTCCTCGCTCGTCCAGTGCCCCCAGCCATGCCCCACGGCGGGCCACTTGGGCGTGTACTGGTGGAACCAGTGGTAGACCCCGTTGAGCTGGGACAGGCCGTTGGGGTCGGTCAGGCCGCCCGTAGGCGTCTGCAGGTGGAAGCGCAGTCGCCAGTTGTGCTTGGGGTTCCAGTTGATGTCGACGGCCATGAGGCTTCCTCGATTCGGGAGGGTTGACGTGGGCGCGCGCGAGGGGCAGGCGTCGGCTGTCTACGCCAGAACCCTGAGCACTTCGGCACGCTCGGGCATCGCGGGGATGCCACCACGCTTGCGGACGCAGAGCGACGCCACGGCATTGCCCATGCGAGCCATCCCCACTGCCTCATCAAGTGCCACCTCTGCGGGGGCCAGGCCGCTTTCGAGAAAGGCGGCAAGGAACCCGCCCCAGAAGGAGTCGCCGGCACCCGTGGTGTCCACCGCCTCGGTCTTGAACGGCGGAACTGCCGTGACGCCATCTTTGGTGCATACCAGGGCACCTTCGGAGCCCAGGGTGACGCAGCAGACCTTCACTCCACCAGAGACCAGCGCCCTCGCCGCTTCGGCGGGGTCGCGGCGACCGGCCAGCAGCTCGCACTCGTTGTCACTCATCTTCATGATGTCCATGTAAGGCACCACGGCGCGCATCTGCTCCATGGCCGCCTCCACGCCCGGCCAGAGGTTGGCGCGGTAATTGGGGTCATAGCTCATAACGCAGCCGGCGGACCTTGCCACGTCCAGCGCAGCGAAGGTCGCGGAGCGTGCAGGTTCGTCGGTGAGGGAGAGGGAGCCGATGTGGAAGACCCTGCTCTCGGCGATGAGCCTCGTGTCGAGCTCGTCGGTGGTGATCTGGGTGTCGGCCCCAGGCTTGCGCGCGAACGAGAAGGAACGGTCTCCCTGCTCGTCGAGCGCCACGAAGGCCAGGGTCGTGAAGTAGCTCGGATCCGTCAGCAACCCTCGCACGTCGATGTTGTTGGCCTCCATCGTGGCACGCAGGAACCTGCCGTGCATGTCGTCACCGACCTTGCCCAGAAAGGCAGTCTGGTGACCCAGGCGCTGGAGGGCGACCAGCACGTTTGCCGGCGCACCCCCAGGGTTTCGCTCGAAGAGCTTCTGGCCGGCGTCAGATATGCCCGCGTCCGTAAAGTCTACGAGCACCTCGCCCATGGCAGTAACGTCAATCATGCCGAGCTCCCTTTCAAACGATGGGTCGGCCCACAAGGGCCCTCATTCCAACGGGGGGCAGCCGCTCGTGGCAGCCGCCCCCCACACGCGCATGTCTGGCGCAAGCGCCCTATCCGAGTTCGATGAGCGCGACTCCGGCCTTCACCGCGCCGCCAATGTGGGTGTTGACGGTCCCGTACTCGTCAGTGTTGGTGACGATGACCATGGTCGTCGGATCGAGATTGGCGGCCTTGATGGCACCGAGATCGACCTCCATGAGCAGGTCACCCTTCTTGACTGCCGCACCCACGGTGGTGTGAGGCGTGAAGGGCGCGCCCTTGAGGTTGACGGTGTCGATGCCGATGTGGATCAGAATCTCGGCACCCTCGTCAGAGAGCAGGCCGATGGCGTGGCCGGTCTCGGCCAGGACCGTGACGGTGCCCGTGACGGGGGCGTACATCTTGCCGTCGCTGGGAACCACGGCGGCGCCGTCACCCATCGCCTTGCTGGCGAAGACGGGGTCGTCCACCTGATCGAGGCCGATCGCCTGACCGGCGCAGGGCGCGAAGATGACCTCGGCGTCGGTGGGGGCGGTGACGCCCTGGTTGGACTGGGCGACGCTCGCGGCGACCGCAGCGGTCTGGTTGGCAGCCGCCTGGGTGGAGGCAACGGCCTGCTCGGGCAGGGACTTGCCCTGCCTCTTGGCGTCGGCCTCGTCGGAGTAGAGGGTCCAGGTGATACCGAAGGCGACCGCAAAGGCGGCGGCGAACATGATGACATAGCCAACGGCATTGTCGATGCAGAGCAAGATGCCGAAGATGCCGGTCACGCCGGTGCCGGTGGCAGAGAGGTTGGTGAAGTAGCAGATCACACAGCCGACGGCAGAGCCGACCATGCCAGCGACGAAGGGCTTGACCTTGGGCAGGTTGACGCCGAAGATTGCGGGCTCGGTGATGCCAAGCAGGCAGGAGATGCCGGAGGGCACCGCGAGGGCCTTGGTCTTGTCAGACCTGGTCTTGAGGGCAACGGCCAGGCAGGCACCGCCCTGCGCGATGTTTGCGGCAGAGGCCAGGGGCAGCCAGTAGGTGACGCCGTGCTGGGCGATCATCGAGACGTCGATGGCGGTGTACATCTGGTGCAGGCCAGTGACGACCGACGGGCTGTAGATCAGGCCGATGACCGCGTTGCCAAGGCCGAAGGGAACGGAGAGCAAGGCCATGAGCAGGCCAAGGATGGCGTTCTCGAGGAAGACGAAGATGGGGCCGATGAAGAGGATCGTCACGTAGGCCGCGATCGAGACGGACAGGAGCGGCGTCAGGAAGAGGTCGAACATCTCGGGGACGATCTTGTGCAGGCGCTTCTCGAAGAAGCAGAGAATCCAGACTCCCACGAGGATGGGGATGACATGCCCCTGGTAGCCCACCCAGTCGATGCTATAGAGACCGGGGACGACGTTGAAGGTGACCATCGTGCCGTCGGCGATGGCGGTGGAGGCGTTGTATGCGTTGATGAAGTCACCGCTGATGAGCAAGGCACCCAGTGACGCGCCGAGGTAGGGGTTGCCGCCGAAGACGGTTGCGGCGGAGAAGCCCAGGAGGATCTGGAGGTTCGCAAGCGCGCAGGCGTTGATCAGGCCCGCGATCTTCCAGTACACGTTGTTGGAGAGGTCGACGTTCGGGAAGAGGAAGGGGATGGCCCCCATAATGCCCATGAGCATGCCGGAGGCGACGATTGCCGGGATGATGGGGACGAAGACGTCAGAGAGGACCTTGATGGCCGCCATGAACTTGTTCTGGTTCTTGGCGGCAGCCTCCTTGACCTCGGCCTTGCTCGCCGCGCTGATGTTGCCCTGGCCGATGAACTCGTCGTAGACCTTGTCGACCGTGCCCGTGCCAAAGATGATCTGCAGCTGGCCCGAGGCCTCGAAGTTGCCCTTCGCGCCGGGGATGTCCTCGAGCTTGTCCTTGTCGATCTTGCCGTTGTCGGCAATCACGAGGCGTAGTCGGGTCGCGCAATGAGCGGCGGACACGACGTTTGACGCGCCTCCGATCGCCTCCAGCGTGGCCCTTGCGGCCTCTTTGTAATCCAGCGCCATTCTTCCTCCCTTGTCCTGCTACGACCTGCAGTCTTAGGTCTGTGTGAAATCGTTCTCACACCTTTGAATAAGATTAGGAGGACGCCTTCACAAAAGAAACACCTTTTGCCGAGCGCATGCGAACGGTAGGTTTTTGTCGACAAACGGGGAACTTTGCAGGCGGGTGAACCTGCCGCTCCCTCGCCGACGGAGGCGAAGGACTATGCAGGACTGTGCGTCGAGCCTCCCAGGACGAGCTTGTAGCCCATCTTGACCTCATGCGGGGCTGCCTCGCTCTGCTCCATCAGCTCGAGGAGCATGCGTGCCGCCTCCGCGCCGCTGGTGCGATAGTAGTAGTGGGCGGTGGTGAGGCTGGGGCTCACCACCTTGGCGAGCATGGAGTCGCCTAGCCCCGTGAGGCGCACGTCCCCCGGCACGACGCGTCCGCTGTCGTGGAGGTACAGCAGGGCACCCGCCGCGATCTCGTCGGTGGCGCAGACGATGGCGTCCGTCTGAGGATGGGCCTCCATGATCCTTGCCGCGCAGTCGAAGCCCGACCGCACGTTGAACCTGCCTTCCTCGATGGGTGCCGCGTCCACGTCGAACCCCTGGTGCCCGATGGCGTCGACGAAGGCCTTGCGACGAAGGAAGCCCGTCGCGTAGTCCCTCTCGGGCACGGCTATGAAGGCAGGATGGCTGCTGCCCACGGTACAGCAGAGCGTGAGATCATACATGCTGTCATAGTCGTTGAAGTAGACGCAGTTGACGCCTTTGACATGCTGGCCCAGCACCACGAGGGACAGGGGAAGGCTCCTGAAGAGTCGCTCGTGCTCTTCCGTTATCTCAGTCCCGATGAGGATGATGCCGTCGCTCCGGCCCTGGTCGGCCAAGGACTTGATGTATGAGATCTCTGCCGATCCGTCGCCGTCCGTGTTGGCGAGCACGGTGCTGTAACCCGAGGCGCCAAGGACTGAGGTGATGCCCGCAACCTCCCGCGCGATGGACTCGGAACTGATCTTGGGGATGATGACCCCAACGAACTGCGTCTTGCCCGTGCGCAGGGTGCGCGCCTGCTGGGACGGCACATAACCCGTCTGCTCGATCACGCGGGCGATGCGCTTGCGCTTCTCCTCGCTGACATACCCGTCGTTGAGGTAGCGCGACACGGTGGCCCGCGACACGTTCGCCATCTGGGCGATTTCGTTGATGGTCATGCCCTGTCCCCCCAAGACGCGCCCGACCGTCCCGCGAGGAAGGCACGGACCTCGTCCAGGCGCTTGGTCACCTGCTCCCTGCCCTGCAGGTAGAGGTCCAGCAGCTTCCCCCCGTCATGCTCGTTGGTCGAGACCTCGACGGGCTGCGCGGGCGCTATCACCAGGACCGGGCTCGACTCTTCGGCCTCGAGGGCGAAGAGCCTCTCGCGCTTGGCGTTGTACGAGGAGGCACGCACGGAAAGGGCCTCCTCGTAGTAGGGGAAGCCGTCGTAGCGATGGCTCCGCACCGTGATGCGCTCGTTGAGGCCGGACTTCTGGTAGTCGCGGTCCTGCGTGATCACCACCAAGGCGCGATCGGCCGGTTCGTAGCCCTCGACCTTCGCCGCGCCCTCACGCCCCAACGCCACCTCGAAGGGGATGGAGTCCGTGGTGCCGCCATCCAGGTAGCGGTGCCCGTCGATCTGCACCATGCTGGAGACCAGCGGAAGCGAAGCCGAGGCGCGCACCTTGACCACGTCCTCGGGAAAGCTCGCACACTCCAGGTAGGCGGGAGTGCCAAACACCACGTCGCTCGCCACGGCAAACATGCGCGTGGCATTGGCGTTGAAGGCCACGTCGTCACCTGGGTCCAGGTGGTTCTGGATCTCCTCGTACATGAACTCGCCACCAGCGAGGTTGCCCGTCGTGGCAAAGGACCAGAGCGACATGAAGCGCCGGTCGTCCCGGAAGGCGAGCATGATGCGCATCGTGCGCCCGATCTGGCGCGACTTGTAGCTCGCCGCGTTGATGGCACCCGCCGAGACTCCCCAGACGCTTGCGAAGTCGTAGACGCCCCTCTCTTGCAGCACGTCCAGGACGCCAGCCGTGAACATGCCCCTGAAGCCGCCGCCCTCGAGGACGAGCGCGTTGCCTCGTGCCATGCAATCCCCCTCCCGTCAGTGCCGCCACCCAACGCCAACGGGCCGCTGGCATCGGGCGTCCGAGCCATTCTCATCATGGATGATATAGTGCAGCAAAAGGGAGAGGAGCGCCTGCCACGACTAGGCGCGCACGGGGAAGAGGGCAAGATGGACGCTACTGCATTATTCAAGTTCTCATCTGGTCTGTATGTCGTGTCCGCAAGGGCGGACGACGGTGACGTGGGCGCCTGCGTCATCAACACCGGACTCCAGCTCACGAGCAAGCCCCTGCAGGTCGCAGTCGTGGTGAACAAGCAGAACCACACGGAGCAGGTGATCGAGAAGGCCGGTCACTTCGCGCTCGCGCCCCTGACCCAGACGGCAGACATGCCCTTCGTCGGCCGCTTTGGCTTCCGCAGCTCAACCGACTTCGACAAGTTCGAGGGCATCCAGAGCGACATGACCGGCAACGGCGACCCCTATCCCACCGAGCACGTCGCGGCAATGGTCTCGTGCAAGGTGGTGCAGAGCCTGGACGTCGGCACCCACATGCTCTTCGTCGGAGAACTGGACGACGCGCGGAACCTCCTTGCGGAGGAGCCCCTCACCTATGCCTATTACCATGCGGTCCTCAAGGGAAAGACGCCTCCGAAGGCCTCGTCCTACGTTCCCGAGTAGGCCAGGAAGCAACAGGCACGTGCCTCGCACGTCGGCGTCATCCTTTCGGGACGGCGCTTTGGCAGCGCCTTTTTAGGGATAGCGCAAAGGCTGACACCACGCGTCGCATGTCACACAAGCCCCCTCCCGCACAAGGCGGGAGGGGGCTGACGTCATCATGGTGGAGGTGCGGAGAATCGAACTCCGGTCCAAAGCAATCCCCTGGCAGGTGTCTCCAAGCTCAGTCGTTGGTTGGCTCTCGGACGCCTCGCACCCAACGACACGCGTTCGGCATCCCAGTTGGTTCGGTCTTAGCCTGCGGCATACCAACCACGTCCGCAGGAGCATCTCCCTAGAATGACGTCACCCCGAAGACGGGAGCGATCCCCGGTTAGACGGCTGCTAGTAAATTAAGCAGCGAGGGCGTAAGAGCCCTGATAAGAGTTGTCGTCAATTCAATTTGACGGTACCCCTGTTTAACGTGGCGAGGAGACCACGGCTTGCTGCCCACCTCAGAACTACCCTGTCGAAACCAGTCACCCCCATGAGGTTGTGGGGCTGCTGCCACCATGCGCGCTGTCAAGGTTCAAGAACGGGCGATGTGCGTCGAAGGACGACGCGTCCGGTGTCCGTATTCTACCCAAGGGCGACAAGGGGCGAGGCGGGATTCGGTGAAAGTGCAAGCCCACCACCCGTGCCCCACCCCAGGCTGGGCCTCGGGCACCCGACGTCACGACGAGATGCAGACGGACGCCGTGCTACAGCTCGGCCATTCCCCTGCTACGTCCCACGACGAGCGCCACGAGGAGAATGGCAAGCGCATAGAGCATCGCGACCCCAAGCGAACCGAGCAGCGGAGCTATGGTCAAAAGCGAGACCTCCGAGGGCGCAGAGGCGCCCGTGATAACCTGCGTACACCAAAAGCTGGGCACGAAGTGCGCCGCTGCGACGACCGCCGAAGGAAGCATGCCAAGGTCAATCCACGCGCCCCCCATGAAGGACATGGCCATCCCCAAGATGACGGCAACGGCATTTGCGGCATTCTCGCTTGCTCCGAGCTGACCCAACAGGAAGCCCACGCATGTCGACACGAGCGCATAGACCAGAAGGCCCAGGACCGAGAGCGTCACGAGAGCCGGCGACTCCAACAGGCTCTGCCTTGCAAAGAGGACGACGCCCAGAAGCGAGGTAAGCGCCCACGCGAAGAGACCGACCGTCAGACATGCGGCATAGAGCCGCAGGTTGCGCCTGCGGGCGGTGGTCGGCGCACCCATCCTGCGCTCACGTATGGCCCGCCCGTTGAGCCTGGTCATCAGGATGGCGATGCAGACGGTGACGCTCGCGAACAGGGGATAGGTGGCAAACATGCAGTAGGTCTGAAACGACTTCGGCAGGGGCGTCGTAGCCTGGGGAATCAGGCTTGCCTCGACCTCGCTTTTCATGGCCTCGTTCACGTGCGCCACGATTCCGTCCTAGTCGAAGCCGGTCGTGGCGGCATAGCCATAGAGCCCGCTTGCATAGGACGTGACGCTGGCCTGCATGAGCGCTCCGGCGCCGGACTTGTAGGAGACGTAGGCCTCGAGGCCAGGCGCTGAGGCCCCAGCCCTGGCCGCGGCGACGAGCTTCTCGCCCCAGCCCTCGGGAATCACGAGGATGTAGCTCACCGTGTCCCTGGCAACGGCGTCCTGGATGGCCCGAACGTCATCGGCCAGCTTTCGGTGGTCCCCTTGGGCTAGGACCGCGTCCTTGAGACCCCGAGAGAGCCTGGAGCCATCCCTGTCGATGACCGCAACGCGCGCGGGGTCATACGAGAACGCGGACGCCGGTTGGTCGTTGGAGGCGCTCGCCCCTATGAGGACGCCCATGAGGTTCATGAGAACGAGGTAGATGGCTATGTAGGCCTTATGACCCCAGATGATCTTGAGCAGAAACCTAAAGGTGGGCATAGGAGAGCCTCCTCATGCGAAGGACGGCGACGGCAAAGAACGCGGTTGCCGTGGCGAGCAGGACGAGACAGCTCTCGAAGAATGGCCCCAGAGTGTCGTAATACAACAGGGCGTAGAAGCAGTTCGCCATATGCCACAGCGGGTTAGCGTGAGAGAGCGGGGGACGCCAGCTCGACGGCGTCAGCCAGACCCTGTGCCGTCGGTCCATAGAGTCCCGTGAAGAGCGAAAGCAGGCAGCTGATTCCCGAGACCGCACCCGTCTCAATACGGGTGGTGCCAAGCGCGGCACCCAGCGCACAGCTCGTCAGGGATGAAACCGCGAGGGCAACGAAGGCATAGCCTGCCTCGCCACCAAAGCCGACTCCCACGACCAGCCACATGAAGAGGTAGGTCGTGCAAAGGCATGCCAACTCGCAGACCCAGGCCGCCAGCAGCGTCGCCAGGAGAATGCGCCAGCGCGGCGTTCCTGCCATGGCACTGCGCACGCCAAGGGCCCGAAATGCCCGGCTGCGTCCTCTTGACGGCAAGGACGGCCAGCATCATGCCCATTTCGGCGGACATGGCCAGCAGGGAGTAGTAGTAGCGCGCGTCGGGGTCGGGGGCGGCCTTGGTGACCTGCAGCTCTTGCGTGTCAACGCCTCGAGAGAAGGTGGTCGTCAAATCACCACCGGCAAGAAGCTGGGGGGCCTGCCTTGCGACGTCGGCAATCTCCATCCGCGTGCGCAGGTAGGAGTTGAGCGCCACCCGCATCGCCGCGGGGCTCAGCTTGCCGTTCAGGGACGCGTCGACGTGCAGCCGGGGAACGCCTTCGCCGTCAACCGTGACGTAGCCGTCTATCGCACCATCGCGCGCCGCCGCAATGGCGTCTGTCTCGCTGCCAAAGCGGCTGAGGGACGCAAGCCCCCCATCGTCGCCGGATATGAGGTCGAGCATCTGGCCAAGGCCATATGCCCTCTCGTAGTCCCCATCCTCCACGACGCCGAGGCACTCAGGTCAGTGATGGCCGGCCAGAGCGTCCTGGAGGGAGAGGTCCTGGAGAGGGCGACGACGCTGGGCGGGAACGTTGCGACAGGCGACGAGTCCGCCCTGGCGCCGCTTTCCCAGCGCGAGCGAGAGGTGGTCAGACTCGTCTCGGAGGGCCTCGACAACTCCCAGATCGCCGCGCGCCTCTTTCTCTCGGAGGGAACGGTGCGCAATCACATCAGCGCGATCCTTGCCAAGCTCGCCCTGAGGAACCGCACCCAGATAGCCGTCTTCTACTACAAAAGGTGCCGATAGGCAGAACGCCGCCAAGGGCAGGAGCAAGGCGGCCTACGACTCCTGGCTCGCCCTGCCCTCTCGGTCATGGAACATGAGGGTGATGGCCAAGGCGAGAAGCACGCAGCTCACGCGGATGGCAGACAGTTCGAGGGGCACCAACAGCCAGTTCCCCAACACTGCACCCACGACGAAGCAGGCGATCACGCCGTAGTAGAGCGCCGCCGTCCTGAGGTGGACGCGGCCGCGACCGTGCGCGTACGAGACCAGCGCCTGCGTGCCGCTACGAAGGTTCCCTATGCACATGGTGGTGGCGAATGGCCTGCCGTGGAGCTTTCGGAACGCCTGGACCTGCATGCCACAGGCAAGCGAGGTGAGGCTGTTGGCGAGCAGGTTGAGATCGTCCGGCATGAACGAGACCGCAAGGAGCAGGAGCACCTCGACGACGAGGACGTACTGCCTCCAGTGAAGCCCGCGCGGCATGCGGAGCTTGAGCTCGTGCGCGAGGACGCAGCCCACGGCGAAGCCCAGGACGGGGCAGGCGTAGCGCGTGGTCGCGGCGAAGTCTCCGGCAGAGAGGTGCACCCCCAGGAGCAGCAGGTTTCCCGTCTGGGCGTTGGCGAAGACCTTGCCGCGCCCAAGGTAGGAGTAGGCGTCCATGAGCCCGCCCGAGAGGGCGAGGATGAGGGCGAGCTCTATTGATTCGGATGTCTGCGACGCGCGCTTGCGCAAGGCTGGGCCTCCCTTGATTCGACCGCCCCCTACCCTACTACGCGTGAGCGAGCCCGTTCGACGCCACACCTGCCCGACACATTCCATCCCGCGTCAAAAGGGACGGCTGGTTGCCCAGCCGTCCCAGGAGGTCACGCTATGTGGTTCAGGCTACTCCTCGACGAGCTCGAACATGTCGGCACCGACGCCGCACATGGGGCAGGTGTAGTCCTCGGGAAGCTCGGGGGTGTCGACCTCGACCTCGAAGCCACAGACGGTGCACACGAACTTGTAGGTCTTCTCGTCAGCCATGGGTGTTTCCTCTCTCCGTTGGCCGCCCGTTCCCCGCGGGCGCGCCAGTTTGTTACCCGAATGGGCGCAATTATCATACCCCACGCAAAGTACCTGCGGCAACGCCGTCTGCCGAGAAGCCATGGCAAACCATGGCCCCAGATGCCCAACTCCCTTGCTAGCGGCTGCGCTCCTTGAGGGCGCGCTGTATGTCGCGGTCCGTCTGCTTCTTGGCGAGGTCGGCCCTCTTGTCATAGAGCTTCTTGCCGCGCACTAGGCCGAGCTGCAGCTTGACCCGATTGTGCTCGTCGAAGTAGAGCTCCAGGGGCACGATGGCCTGGCCCTTGGTGCGGAGCTTGCCGTCCAGGAAGTCAATCTGCCTGCGGTGCATGAGTAGGCGCCTCCTGCGATCGGGGTCCACGTTCCACACCCCCCCGTTGGAGTAGGGGTGGATGTGCATCCCCACCAGGAAGAGCTCTCCCCCACGGATGATGCAGAAGGAGTCCGTGATCTGGGCCGAGCGCTCGCGCAGGCTCTTGACCTCGGTGCCCGTGAGCTCGACGCCGGCCTCCCAAGTCTGGTCGATGAAGTAGTCATGCCATGCGGTGCGATTCTTCGAGATAGTCCTCTTCTGGCGCCTAGTCGGAGCTGGCATTGCCGTCGCCCCCCTCCTCGTCCTCGGCGCGGATCAACCTGAGCAGCTCCATGGTGGCCTCCTCGCCCACCAGATAGCGGGCGCGGAGGGTGAGCTGGGCCGCCGTGTCGCGCTGGCCGAGGTCCGCCGCGTCGGTGGCGCACATGAGCAGGCAGACTGCCACCTCCGCGTTGGCGCCGTCGGGCAGACCCTCGGCTCCTTCGTCGGCGCACAGCTGCTCAAGCAGGGCGAGGCCGGCATCTTCGGCGGTTGGATGATGGGCATGGCCATCTTCAGCCTCACCGGCATCGTCGTGGTGCTCATCTGGCCCCGCGAGAAATCCAATCGCGACGAGGCCCGTGGCGAA
>ERZ773069.804-NODE-804-length-19466-cov-68.668538_pt1 | contig 19466 bp, 19 predicted proteins | sample MGYA00580619_ERZ773069 | MGnify/ENA primary metagenome ERZ773069 (study PRJEB29015, sample SAMEA2738007) | human oral metagenome | biome: human oral; feature: human-associated habitat; material: dental | place: China | collected 2108 ...
GCTGGATTGAGATTGAGCTAGAAGATGGCACGACCAAGAAAATCCGTATCGAGCGAGCCCACTTGGAAGAAGATGCTGGAAAGAATACCCACGGCAGCGATGGCTACTCTTATGTGGACCTCAACCGTCAAGGGGTGCCTCTGATTGAGATTGTGTCTGAAGCGGATATGCGTAGTCCAGAAGAGGCCTATGCCTACCTGACTGCCCTCAAGGAAATCATCCAGTACACGGGCATTTCTGATGTCAAGATGGAAGAGGGCTCCATGCGGGTCGATGCCAATATTTCCATCCGTCCTTACGGTCAGGAAGAGTTTGGTACCAAGACTGAGCTGAAAAACCTCAACTCCTTCAACTTTGTCCGCAAGGGTCTAGCATTTGAGGAAAAACGCCAGGCTGAAATTCTACGTAGCGGTGGTCAAATCCGTCAGGAAACCCGTCGTTATGACGAAGCGACTGGCGAAACCTTGCTCATGCGGGTGAAGGAAGGTTCAGCGGACTACCGTTACTTCCCAGAGCCTGATCTGCCAATCTTTGAGATTGAGGATGCTTGGATTGAGCAAGTACGCAGTAGTCTGCCTGCCTTTCCAAAAGAGCGCCGGGCTAAGTATGTGGGCGACTACGGTCTGTCTGACTACGATGCCAAGCAGCTGACAGCGACGAAGGCTGTGTCAGACTTCTTTGAAGCAGCTCTTGCAGCAGGCGGTGACGCCAAGGCTGTCTCTAACTGGCTCCAAGGGGAAGTGGCTCAATACCTCAATGCCGAAGGCAAGACCATCTCTGAGATTGAGCTGACACCTGAGAACCTGACTGAAATGATTGCTCTGATTGCAGACGGAACGATTTCTTCTAAGATTGCTAAGAAGGTCTTTGTCCATCTGGCTAAAAATGGTGGCTCTGCCAAGGAATATGTACAGAAAGCAGGCCTGATTCAAATCTCAGACCCTGCCCAGCTTCTGCCAATCATCCAAGAAGTATTTGCCAACAATGAAAAAGCTATTAATGACTATAAGGGCGGCAATAAGAATGCGGCTAAATCCCTGATCGGTCAATTGATGAAGGCTACTAAGGGGCAAGCCAACCCACAAGTAGCGCAAAAACTGCTTAATGAAGAGTTGGAGAAATTATAGAAATAAGTAGAAAACCAGTCAAGAGGCTGGTTTTTGTTGTGGAGAAATCTAAAAAATTCAACTGTATAAAACGTTGACCAAGTGACAACTTTGGATTATAATTAAGGGGAAAACACAAATAAAATTGTCTTTTTAGAAAGGGAGATTATGGAAGGAAAAATTTTGTTGAAGGATATTCTAGATTTCGATGATAAAGAACTCTCAAGAGTTAAAATAAAGTTTAATAATTGGACAGGGGAGAATCCAGGATACTGTCAATAATTTTGTGTAAACACTCAAGCAGAGTTACGAAGTGTTAATCAAATAAGCTTTCCAGTGTGTCAGAACATTGGCCAAATCCTTTATGGATTCGTTGACTTTGTTTGAAATTATAATCTTCAAACAGGGTAACTAAATAACGTTCCAGAGCCTCCTCATTAGGGAAAAGAACCTTCTTTTTCGTTTGACGTTTGATTTCTTTGTTGAGAGACTCAATGAGGTTTGTCGAATAAATGCTATGCCAAATCTGGTAGGGAAACTGATAAAAAGTTAAAAGATTGTCCGTATTCTCTAGACTTTCCATGACTTTCCTATACTTTGGCTTCCATTCGGCGATAAAGTCCTCTAAAGCTTGTACTGCCATTTCTAAATTTTCAGCACGATAAATCCTTTTAAATTGCCCCAGAATGACTGCTCTATCTACTCGTTTGACTTTACTAGCCAAATTTCGACTGATATGAATTAAGCAACGTTGTTGCTTGGCTAATGGATAAGCCTGACTGATCATCTGCTCAAGTCCCTTGAAGCTATCTGTGACTATGAGTGAAACCTGTTGAATCCCTTGATTTTGAAGCTTGTCTAGCAGAGTCGACCAAGAAGCATTATTTTCATTTGGGGCAATCTCATATCCAAGAACAGCTTTCTGTCCTTCTGGTGTAATGCCAAGTGCGATATGAATACATTCTTTACTAACGGTTCCACGTCTTAATGGAAGATAGGTTCCGTCAAGAAATAAGACAGAGTAATTAGCTTCTAAGCTTCGCTCATGAAAGGCAGCGACATTCTCCTGAGTTGCTTTTGAGATATTAGAAATTGTGGCAGGACTATAGTGATGACCATACATACGCTCGATGATATCACTAATTTCTCGAGTCGTTACACCGGTTTGATAGAGTTTAATCACCATTTCTTCTAAGTGATCATCACGACGTCCATAAGCGGGGATCAAAGCTGGACTAAAGTCTCCATTACGATCTCTGGGAATGGTTAACTGAACAGTCCCATATTTGGTTTCAAATTTCCGTGAATAGGTTCCATTACGACTATTACCAGAATTATAGCCTACTTTATCGTAAGGCTCATAGCCTAAAAAGGCCGACAATTCTGCTTGAAGCAGATCATTCATAGCTGTTTCAAGGGATGAACGGAAAAATTCATCAATATCTTGCTTTTGGGCTAGAAAATGTAGCAATTCTGTGGTAAACTGTGTCATAGGAATAAATCTCTTTCTAGTAATGTTTTGCAACTCTACTATAAACGGATTTATTCCTTTTTGTGTTTACACAACTTATTTTACACTACAAACTGGAATAATTATGGTATAATGTAAATTACACCTTATGTATTATTCGTTACTGAGAGATTATTGCTATTCAGTTGATAATTTTTAATTATGTATTTCATTTGAAAAATGGTTTACATTTTTTACTTACTTCAAACCAACCAATTGATTAGTGAGCAGTTTATTTTCTTTGAGGAGGAAATGATGTATAAGATTTTAGTCATTGATGATGATAAAGAAATATTAAAGCTCATGAAGACCAGTCTAGAGCTTGAAAATTATAACGTAACGGTCTGTCAAAAATTACAATTACCTATTAGTTTTGAAGATTTCAGAGGTTATGATTTAATTCTTTTGGACATTATGATGCCAACCATTAGTGGCATCGAATTCTGCCAACAGATCCGCAAAGAGATAAATTCTCCAATAATTTTTGTTAGTGCTCTAGACACTGATGAGGGTATTATTCAGGCTCTAAATATAGGTGGAGATGATTTTATTGTAAAACCATTCAGTCTGCAACAATTTATAGCTAAAGTTAATTCTCATTTGAAGAGAGAAGAACGAGCAAAATTAAAAGTCGAAAAGGAAGCACGAAAAAGACGCAGTATACCACCGATAGAGATATATTTGGAGGAACGTATGTTGTATGTTGAGAATAAACCTTTATCACTAACGTATCGAGAATACAATATTCTAGAGTTACTTTCACGAAATCCTTATAAAGTTTTTTCAAAAGAGGAAATATATGAGCAAGTGTATGATGAAGAATCTTCTGCCTTGTTTCGTTCTATTTCAGAGTATATTTATCAGATTAGAGTAAAATTTTCAAGTTTTGGAATTAACCCAATAAAAACAATTCGTGGGACTGGTTACAAATGGAATGTTTAAAAAGTATTCAATAAAAAATCGTGTTTGGCGTGCAGTTATGGAAATTGTCTTTGGAATCTTTATTACTGTTTTACTGATTTCCATGATGTCAACTTCTTTTTTACAACTAAATATTGTGACCTCTCATAATGTTGGAGAAAAATATTTTATTACTGAAAATGAGTCAGTCAGACAGATTACAAATTACATGAAATCCTTGGGATTGGATTATGCTATTTTTGATAAAGAAACAAATAAAATAATTGAAGGGAAGTACACATCCAAAGAAACTTATTTGTTTAAAGAAGTCGTCAATAAAAAGACTAACCTATCTCTCAATACGGTACATTATGACTTTTATATAAACAAGAATTATTATATCGTTATCAGATATAATGAAATACCAGAATTTTCCAGCCATTTCTTCAGAAATATTTCGTATAACATGTTGACTTTTTGTTTGCTTGGATTAGGAATTATTATTAGTATTGTTGCAGCTTTAACGAAGTTTGTAAAGGAAATAACTTCAAACTTTAAGGAAATTAAGCAAATAGCTAATATAATGGGGAGAGATAGCTTGTCTGAACAGGAATGCTATTCTAAAATTATTGAATTTGATGATATTCTAAAAAGTTTACATAAAAAAGGCAATGATTTGAAAAATTTAATCGAGAGAGAAAAATCAGAAAAGCAAGATCTATCATTTCAGATAGCTGCACTCTCTCACGACATAAAAACCCCTTTAACTGTTTTAAAAGGAAATCTAGAGTTACTAGAATTAACTGACTTATCTATCAAGCAACAAGATTTCTCCCTTTCTATGAATAACAGTATTTCTGTCTTTGAGGGATATTTTAATTCCTTAATTTCCTATACTCGTATGCTCTCAGAAGAGAATCCAGTTGAGTTAATTACAATTGATGAACTATTAAGTGACCTACATTTTGAGGTTGAGGATCTTTTGAAGATAAATAAGGTTGCCTATTCCCTTAATAATACTCTTACAAGTACCTCTTTTTATGGAGAGGAAAGTTATTTAATAAGAGCACTTTCGAATCTCTTAGTTAATGCAATCAGGTTCACTCCTTTATCAAATAAAAGAATTGAAGTCACATTGTCTGAGTCAAGCGACAAAATTTGTTTTGAAATATGGAATAATGGACAACCCTTTAGTGAAAACACTTTGAAAAATGGTGGAAAGTTGTTTTATACAGAAGATTATAGTCGAGGAAATCAACATTATGGGATTGGACTGGCTTTTGTCAATGGCGTTGCTATTAAGCATGGTGGAAGCCTACAATTAGTTAATCCAATCAGAGGAGGGGCTAGTGCAATTCTATCTGTAAGGAATAATCTCCTCCAATAACTATAATAAAATTTGAAATTATATTCGATTATTTGAGTTTTTTTTACTATTTGTTAATAGTACTGCGGTTTACAGTACTCAATATATTCTGAATGTATATCAAGGAAATATCCAGAAGATAAGTTTGAGCTTTATTTTAGAATTTTTAGCATACTAAAAGACCACCTTATCTGGTATTTCTTGACATAAAGTATTACAATAGTGTGGTATCACCAAATTTTAATGACTATAGTTGAAATATAGTCATAAAGTTTATCAACTGAAGTATGTTGACTATAGCTAACTCCGTGAGAGGACGAAATCTGTTCTCTCTTTTTGATGTTCAAAGGGATGAGAATGAGTTTTTTTAAATTATTAAAGTCCCAAAAGCCAAAAGCTCTTCGCTTGATGGCTTTGATGAGGTTGTTAATCCTTTCTAGCTTTGTATTTGGAATTCGAGCGGATAACCGAGATATTCTTCTCAATCAGGTTGAAGAAGACCTCTGCATTTTTCTCAGCTTTATAATTTTTGTAGTGGATAAAATCAGCGTAGAAATTATGGATTCTTTTTCGATTAAGGTATTATTTTCTGAACGAATTCTGAACTAGAGATGGCATAATTATAGTGTAAATATATAGGATTTATAGATGAAAGTGAGGAATAGATAATGAAAAACACAATTAAAGACTTCGATTTGAATTTAAAATCAACTAAAAATGAAGATGCTTCACCAAGTGTAGGTAGTCGTTATCTTTGTACACCAGGTTCTTGTTGGAAGTGGGTATGTTTCACAACAACTGTCAAATAATTAAATTACGACTGTTAGTATAATTTTGTACAATCCGATATATTTACAATTAAAAGGAGTAGGCTATTAATAGTTTACTCCTCCTTTATTAATAGATAAGGAAGTTATGAATGATAAAGTCTCAACTTAAGAACTTGATGAAGACCATTAATCTTGTAAAAGAGGTAGGTTCCTCATTGCTGATGACCTCAATTGGTATCAGTTTACTACAAGGGATTACACCAATTTTTAGTATGTTAATAGTCCAAAATATTTTAAATATTATTACAAGTAATAATAAGGATTTTCGTACATTGATGATCTCTTTCAGCTTTTATATTGGTTTAACATTGCTAACAATTGGAATAGAAGAAATTGATGGATATATTGACACTAAATTACAAATACTTCTTCATTATAAGATGAACCATTTAGTTATGCAGAAAACGGCAAAATTAACATTAGCTGAATTTGAAACCCCAGAAATTTATGACGATATCACACGTATTCAGAATCAGATATCGTATAAACCATTTCAAATATATAAATCTATTATTGCTGTAATATCTTCAGCAGTATCTTTTGTATCGTCTGTTATTATACTACTGAATTGGAAAGTGTCGATTTTGCCACTCTTGATTATACTCCCTATAATTTCTATATATATATACTTAAAAATAGGTAAAAATGAATTTGAAATGCTATACAGAAGAAGTAGTGAAGAGAGGGGAAATTGGTATATTAGTCATCTTTTAACTCATGATTTTGCAGTAAAAGAGTTAAGGTTAGGTGCTTTAGAAAGTTATTTTTTAAATAAATATGATAAAAATAATCAATTATTTATTAGTCAAGAGAACAAAGTTAATAAGTCTAAAATGAAATATGGCCTCTTTTTAGGTGTTTTAGAAGTGATTATACAAGCAGTGATACTGTTAATTGCAATTAGAGAAGCTTTTTTAGGTGTACTTTTAATTGGATATGTAACAACATTTATAAGAGCCTTGTCCACAATGCAAACTAGTACGCAAAATATAGTAAACAATATCTACTCTTTTTATAATGGATCAATGTATATGAAGTTACTGTATGATTTCACTCGTAAAAAAGCAGATGACAGAGATCAAACTAAAAATATAATTAATACAATTCAAACACTTGAGTTTGAACAAGTTTCTTTTTCATACGATGGGAAAGACAAAGCAATTAATAACATTAGTTTTTTTATAAAATCAGGAGAAAAAATAGCCATTGTTGGCAAGAATGGTTCTGGGAAAAGCACCATTTTTAAGTTGGCTTGTGGTCTCTATGATAACTATGAGGGGAATATATATATAAATGGTATAAATCTTCGTTCTATACAGAAAGAGACGTATTATAAAAGAATATCAGCATTGTTCCAAGATTACTTAAAATATGAGCTAACACTTCGCGAAAATATAGGTTTAGGAGAATTATCCAAGCTACATGATGACGAAGCTCTGATAAATGCATTGCGATATACTGAAGTTGACTCTGTATTTTTCCAAGGCCAAGGAAAATTTAATTCGATAAATTTAGAGCAGCAATTGGGGAATTGGTTTGAAGAAGGCAGACAGCTTTCTGGAGGACAGTGGCAAAAAATTGCATTGTCAAGAGCGTATCTAAAAGATGCTGATTGTTACTTTTTAGATGAACCAAGTTCAGCGTTAGATCCAGTATCAGAAACAAAAATTTTTAAAACATTTTTCGATTTATCTCAAGATAAAATTGGTCTTTTTATTACGCATAAACCAAGTATTACTCAGTTTGTAGATCAAATATTATACCTAGAAGATGGCTGTGTAGTTGAGAAGGGAAGTTTCGCTGATTTAAACAGTACTGGAAAGAAATTTAAACATTTGCTAGATAAAGAAATAGGAGTTACTTATGACACCTCAAATTAAACAAATAGTAAATTATGTCGCAAAAAGTTTGGAAAATTACAATAAGATAGTAACAGAAAGTAAAAATAGAGACGTTACTAATATAGACATGAAGTATCGAAATACATTTTTTGATAAATCTCTAAGTCATGGTCTCCCATCATTAATGTTAATGTATAGCTCACTATATAAAGTGACGGAACAGGAGAATTATCTAATTTTATCAAATTTATATGTTGAGAAACTGGTTGAAATTATCTCTGAAGAAGGCATAGAGTCCCCCTCTCTCTATGCAGGGACTTCTGGTATATCATTAGCTGTGCGAGAAGCAAGTATGTCTGGAAAATATTATACAAAATTATTAAATTCCTTGCACTATCTGTTGAAAGAACAGGTTCGAGAAAAATTGGCCATAAGCTTATCCAATATTGATAAAGGAATAATTGAACCATATGACTATGATATGGTCAACGGCTTTAGTGGAATAACTAATTATTTAATTCTTGAACGAGAATATTTTTTTGAAGAATTGAGTCAAGTAGGGATATATCTTTTGAAATATATTGAAACAATTTTAAATAAAGTTGCTTGTTCTGCGGATATGGAATTTGAACTAGATTTAGGAATTGCTCATGGAATTGTTGGTCCCATATTAACTCTTGCAAAATTAAAATCCGAAAAAATTATACAAGAAAATGTGACAGATAAATTGAATAAGGTTGTTAGTATGGTTTTATCTTTTAGGAGAACTGACAAACTTTGGCCTGGGAAAATATATTCTAATAATATTTTGAATATTGATTTTGGAAATCTTCCTACTAGAATGGCGTGGTGTTACGGGACACCTGGAACAGCACTCGCTTTATTTAAAACTTGTCAACTAGTTAATCTAAATTACACTAATGATATTATAGAGAGTCTAATTGCTCAAATCAGAAGTTCAGAAAAAAATACCTTTTCCCTTTCAATTTGTCACGGTTTGGCAGGTGTAGCTTTTGTATATGATATGATTGGTAATAAGAATACAAATAAAGAATTAATTTCCTTTGCTAATGATCTTCGTCAACGTATTATCACATCATTTTCAACTGCAAAAGTGTTTGGATATAGCGACAGAGAGAAGATAGGAAATGATTTAATTGAATTAGAATCAGTTGGAATATTGCAGGGTGTCTCAGGAATAGTTTTATTTTTGTTAGATGCTTATAGTGATGAAAAACTATTGTGGAAAAAAATGCTTATCTAATAAAAGGAGGATGAAATGTATAAAGTGTTTCCAAACGCAATGATACGAATTCCGTTACAAAAACAGGAGTTTTGCAATAAGGATTATCGAAGCTTAATAAATGATGAAATCTTTATGGAGCAACTTCTAGTTGCTAGTCCTAGTCTTTATAATAGTGTAATAAATATTGATAATTGTAGTGAAAAGAAAAAACAAAGTGTGAAAGTATCGTTAAATAGTTATGCAAAAAGAGCAGCATTTCGTACGACTCCATTTGGAATTTTTGCTGCAGTAAATGTGGTTAGTTTGTCTAAAAAAATATGTTCTCCTGCAGAAAATGTTAAATTTAGCAAAAAAGCTATGCCAGATTATTTGTGGATTTTTTCTTTAGTAAAATCCTATGAATTAAATAATCTTAAAAAATTAACATTAAAAATAAATACTGCGGCGTTCCATCAAGGAGATAGATATGTATTGCCTTTTACTTTAAATGAATCTGAGGAAGATAGAAGTATAAGTAATTCAAGACCAGTCCAATTACTTATGGAAAACTGTAGAAAAGATTATAAAAGATACGAAGAGCTATTATTAGTGCTCAAAGATAATTATCCAGAAGTATCATCAAATGTATTAACATCCTTCATCCATGATTTGGTTTCAAATGATTTTTTGATTTCAGATTTAAGACCACCGCTTTGTAATATTAATCCTCTAGATTATTTGGTGTCCAAATTAGAGGATGGGAAACTGAAAAATGATTTAAATAATTTAAAAATAATGATTGAAAATTATAATGATTTAAAAATTGGGGAAGGTAGAGATACACTTCTTGAAATATTTGAAACTATGAAATCGATTTACCCATATGATAATGGCGGAAATTACTTAAAAGTCGATTCATTAGCAGAGTTTGACGGTGATCTGAACCTGTTATCAAACAATACGTTAAAAAGCATAGAGCTACTTGCAGAAATGTTTGTTAAATTAAATATGAATTTAAGAAGGAAAGGGGGGAGGAAAAATTCTCTCGAAGAATATAAACTGAAGTTTGTTGGAAAATATGGTGAAAATTGTTCAGTTCCTTTTGTGGAAGTAATTAATAAAGATAGTGGAATTGGATTTCCTGAATGTTATTATGGTGAAGGAGGGGAGGCAATAGAAACAAGTGAGCCAATAATGCAAATGTTTGAAAGAAAATACGAGGAGGCTCTTCTACATGGAGACAGTATCAATTTTGATTCAAATGATCTAGATACTTTAAAAATAGACGACAGCAATAGTTTGGAATCATTTGAATTGAATTTTAACATAAAAAAAGTAAACGATAATATAAAGCTATATCTAGGTCCTAATATTGGTTCTGGTCAAGCAGGTAGGAGTTTTGGGAGATTCCATGCACTAAATGAGCCATTGAGATCAACAATTAAAAAATTAAGTACACAGAATAGTATGAATGTAGAATTATCATTTGTACCAAGACAAATAAGAATTGCAAATGTTATGCAAAATTATAGTGCTGAATGCTACAATACTTCATTTTTTACTACTTCATGGGACTCAGTGAATGAATTAAGATTAGAAGATATTTATATAAGATATAGTGATGGTAAGTTTCACTTCACAACCAGTAAAGGTGAAGATGAGTTGAATTTTACCATGAACAACATGTTGAATACTGATAGTCAAAGTAAGATACTAAGGTTGTTAGTGGATTTATCGGAGCTTGAATACGGCCTGTCTCATTGGTCACTATTTCCCTGGGATATTTTAGCTCAGGAAAGAATCTATATTCCTGAAATTTCATTTGAAGGAATTACATTGGCTACAGCACAATGGAACTTATCAGTAATTAGAGAACAGTTGCTTGTAAAAAATAAATTTGCTGATCAAAAGGAATTATTTAACAATTTTATACAAACTTACAAAGTACCTAATGATATTATCCTAAAATATGCCGATAATGAATTAAGGTTAGATTTATCTACGGATAGTGATTTAGAAATTTTGTTTAAGAATATAAGGAAATATAAACACGCTACTCTAAGAGAAATTGAGCAAGGCGAATCAATCTTCAAAGACCATTTAGGTAACTATAATGCGGAAATAGTAGTTCCAATTATTAAAGAAACGAACGAGAAAAATAATCCGGAGGCTAAAGTAACTTTTAAAAATGAAGTAAAGAGAACATATTTACCGTTTTGTGATTGGATATATTTTAAGTTATATGGCCCCAAAGAACGTCAAAATGATCTGTTAAGCTATTGGAATGATTTTTTAAAAAAAATATTGCCGGATCTGAGTTATCAGGCTAAAATGTTTTATATGAGATATAATGATGTTAATGATCATGTCAGAATTCGGGTAAATTGTGATTCAATAGAAAATAATTTTTCTTTATATTTGGCCACTGTTGAAGACTTATTCCCCAAATTAATTGAAAGCGGAATTGTTTCTGAAATAGAAGTGAGCAGCTATAAGCCAGAAGTAAATAGGTATGGTGGACCTAATCTAATTGGTTATGCTGAAAAAATCTTTTGTAAAGAATCTCTGTTATTTATGGATAAGACCATAAAGTTATCGGATAGTGATAGAGTGATTTGTGCTACTTACTTAGTTTTATACTACTTAAATTACTTCTTTAAGGATGAAACGATATGTCTTTCTTTCTTATTAGAGAACTACACTGGAAAATATAAAAAAGAATTTAAAAACTTACCAATAGATTTATCTATGGAATATATGAAGTTGATGAAAGGAGAATTTTCAGAATTAGATAAATATAGTTTTTTCCAAGAGATGAAAGAATATCTCATAGCTTATGTAGAAGAATATAATCGTTTAAACAATTTAGATGGCATCTATAATACTAAATTTAATATAGTGGGAAGCTTTCTGCATTTATCAATGAATCGATTACATGGCATTGATAGAGATTTTGAAGAGAAAGTATATTGCTTTGCTTACTATACATTATATGCTCAACAATATTTAAAATAGAGGTGATATAAATGTTAAAAATACAAAATTTAACAAAAATCTATGGGAAGAACACTGTATTGGATCATGTCAATATGAATATTCCAAAAGGAAAAGTTTATGGTCTAATTGGTCCAAATGGTGCTGGGAAATCAACCATCATGAAAATTTTAACAGGTTTAATTAATAAAACAAGTGGTTCCATTATTTTTGAAGGGCGGGAATGGTCACGCAGGGATTTGCAAAAGATTGGAAGCATTATTGAAGAACCTCCGCTCTACAAAAATTTGAATGCCTACGACAATATGAAGGTGGTTACTACTATGCTAGGAGTTCCAGATAATGTTATACTTCCTTTATTAGAAAAAGTTGGTCTTGGAAAAATTGATAGGCGTCCAGTAAAACAATTTTCTCTAGGAATGAAGCAGAGGCTTGGGATAGCAATCTCTCTAATAAATTCGCCTAAATTGCTTATATTAGATGAGCCTACTAATGGTCTTGATCCTATTGGAATTCAAGAGTTGAGAGAAATCATAGAATCATTTAAGGCGGAAGGGATGACGATTATGATTTCAAGTCATATTCTATCAGAGGTAGAACACTTGTCCGACTATATTGGTTTTATCTATGAAGGGAAGATTGTTTTAGAAAAGAAGTACGATGGTTCAGAAAATTTAGAGAAATTATTTAATAATCTTATCTTATCTGAAAGGGGGCAAGGTTAATCGTGAAGAAAATTATACTGTCTAATCTACTGAAAATAAAAAATTCAAGCATCTATAAGTTGATCTTTATTTTTCCAATTATTGCTTGCACGCTCTCTCTATTATTCTCTGCCCTAGGAGGAGAGAGTATTTTACGGCTGACGTCAGAAACCTCATTGAATCAATGGGGCATCATTTGGATTAATGTTATTATTGCAGTTAATTCAGGATTGTTAAATAAACTAGAAAAGGACTCTAATAAGTATTCAATCTACTTATCCAAAGATGTTGATTTAAAAAAGGTAGAATACTCTAGAATTATTTTGATTGGACTTGTGAGTCTAGTAACTAGCTTCATTTTAGGATTAATGCTTGTTATTATTAGTTTAGTATTACCAACGCCTAGTATTACCACTTTAGGTAAAGTTTTATTGACTATTTTATTGATTTGGTTTACTACATTATGGCAAATTCCATTTAGCTTATGGTTATCAAGAAAAACGAATTTATACTTTGTTATAATCATTAACACTACCGTACCACTGATTATTGGGACAAGTTTTTCTCTTTTGGATGAATGGTATTATTTTCCATATGATTGGTCAATGAAGTTACTGGAACCGATGACAGGGATGAGGATAAACGGTATTCCTTTTGGAACAGATTTTGTTCCAGACTATTCACAAGTATTAGTAGCTATTGGATTAGGAATTCTGTTCTTCATCTTATTGACTGAGTTGGCTGCGATATCTTTCAAGAGGCAGGTGAAGTAGTAATGAAGTCTTATATAAAATCTAATTTTATAAAGATCAAAAACACATCATTTTTAGTAGTTCACAGCTTATCAGCCGTATTATTCCCGATGCTTCTGTCCTTATACTGGATTCAACGTGGTCATATAAACGAAAATACGGCTTTGTTTTCATATTTTCAAATAGTTGGAGTACTTCTTCCCTTTGCCTCCAGTATTGTGAGTGTTCAGCTAAAAAACTTAGAGGAGGAATCTGGAAAATTCAAATATTTATTGGGATACTCACAGTCTAATTACAAACCATTTTTTGTAGAATTGGTATTTCTGTGGCTGTGCTACAGTATCGTCTTATTGACGTCCTTCTCTTTGTTTGGAATTATTATGATTACAAATGGTATAAGAGTGAATCTGCTCTTCGTTCTTTTGGCTCTTTTATTTTATATTATTCTTGCCTTTATCATTTATATATTGAATCATATTATTAGCTATTTATATAGTACAGGAGTGGTATTGGGAATTTCCATGATAGGTGTAATTATTGCAGCTTTCTGTGAAACAAGTCTTGGTGATAGGGTATGGTTCTTAATTCCCTGGTCATGGCTTTTGAGAATATCAGACATCTTATTTAATCAACAGAAAATAGGTGTTACTCAGCTATTTGTTATGGTTATTATTTCTCTTGTGTTATTCTTCTTTCATAAATATGTCTTTCAGAATTGGAATCAAGAACGATTGTCGGATGGTTAGAACTAACTATTCCTTGAATTTCAAGTTTTATAGTTAAAATATACTCGTGGTGCTAGTTAAACTCAAAATACAAGAAAAAGCCCGAAAGGACTATACTGTAAGTGACGAAACAAACAGTAGGTTGTCCCAATGAGCCACTTACAGTATATCTCTAAATCCTATCATTTACAATGGAAGAGGATGAGACCTTTGACATAGTATTTCATCCGGTTTCTAACTGTTATGTTGAAGATGTGCAACATATTTTTAATGAAGCATATAGAGTTCTAAAAAGAGGTGGTATTTTTCTTGCTGGTTTAAATAATGAGATAAATTACATTGTGGATGAGGAAGAAAAAGAAATTGTTTGGGAAATGCCTTTTAATCTCCTAAATTGTCAAATTAAGTTAGACTTTTCAAGTAACTCAGAAAAACTTGGTAGGGTGATTGATAATTCAATGATTTCCTAGGAATTCTATTTCTTTTATCAGCTATAGCTGATAAATAATTTTGAGAAATAGTAGTAAAATCCATTTGTTTCGGTAATCCATTTCGTCTTAATAAGCCATTAAAATGTTCATTGAGACCTCGTTGACCAGAACATCCTGGATCCGCAAAGAAAATATCAATGTCATGTGCATTCGAATAGACTTCCAATTAGAAAATTCTTTCCCGCAATCAAACGTTATTGACTTAAAAAGATGGCTGGGAACTTGAGACAACCATTGGTTGATGGAAACCTCAATATCACTTGCTTTCCGTCCATTAGTTTTCAGTGTGATGATGACTTTTGAGAGGCGTTCTACTAAGGTAATGACAGCACTTTTGTGTTTCTCGCCAACAATGGTATCCCCTTCTAGATGACCAAATTCTGTCATAAAATTAGGATAAATAGCTGCTCTCTCACGTAAATCTCTGCGAAACGCTTGTTTTCCACGTTTTTCGCTATAACCATTTGGTTTTCTGTTGCCTTTCCAAGGGAGATCCTCTTTCTTTAAAATACCACGGTCTGCTAGTCGATAGAGAGTTCTCATAGAACAAGAAACCCTATCTGGATAAGTTCCTTTAATGACATCAAGGCTCCAATTTTGTTCTAAATGAGTTTGGATAAAATCTTTTTCTGCTTGCGTAAGCCTTGTTTTATTCCGACCACAGCGTTTCTTATTGACTTTATATCGCTTATAGTAACCATAAGCAGAGTGCCCCTCTTTCAGATAGTTGATGACAGTGTAGATTGTCTGTTTTGATCTTCCTAGTGAGTTCGCAATATCTGAAATTTTTATGTCTTCTTGATAGTAAGCCTCTATCATTACGAGTTCATTTGAGGTAAGATGAGTATAGGTCATTTATGTTAGTTCCTTTCAGACAAATGTGGTGTTTATCTGAGCCTAACATAGATGGCTTTTTCTGTCTAGCTTAATTTTACAAATTGGGAAAGAAAAAAAGTTTTATGGTATTTTAAGAGACCAAATTTCTGTCTCTGGGACTATTACAGGTGTACAGAGCTCAATGGGGACGATTGATACAAAGTTAACAGAAGCAGCAACGACTATTAATACAGTTATCAGCATGTTAGGCGGTTTTTACCAACCGTTTAGGGATGGTATGGAGGATGCTTTTTATGGAACAGTAAATCTAACAGGTATCGTGCGTTCTCAAAAATCGGTTGGTGCTGTCTTATCCACTATGGTTGCTCGGTTTATTCAGTTCCAAAGTCAACTATCTACTTTCGCATCAGGATATGCAATAGATGCTTTTTCTGAAAAGTTATCGACAACTGTTAAAGTTATGACTAACGTTTCTCATGTTATTGACGATTGTTTTGGCGATGAATAGCTTAGTATTTTTAAATATCACAGCCTTTTATTTCGTATTTTCTTTAGCCATCAGTTGTGTTAAAATAATTAAAAAAACAAAGGAGTCTTTATGTCAGAAATTAAGATCAAACGCGAGACAGGTTTTGTAGGGATTATTGGGAAATTTCCAATCTTTATCAATGGTCAGAAAGTTGGCGCAATCAAAAATGGAGAAGAGGCTGTTTTTCCAATCGCAGCTAATGAAGCAGAAGTCCGTGCTGGATCTGCTCCTATGAAAACCAAGCCAGTGACAGTTAAAGCAGGGCAAACCTTGCTGATTGAAACTAATTTTACTAATTTTTCCGTTTATTTGGGAACTTTAGTGGTTGCTTTTCTATTTGGTGGATTGCTCCGTGTGATTCTCTTGATTCTTTGTATTAGCTTCCTGTTCCTTCTTCCTTTCTATTCTGCTAGAATTACTGAATAAGTCTATGACCAGCTGATGCTGGTTTTTTGTATGTTATTTTTTGAAAATGTAGCTAATCTTTTGACAAGATTTCTGAAAGGGTTTACAATAAAACTAACAAATTATAAAGCGAGGTATGTTTATGGCAAAAATGAATGCTGCGCGTTGGTATGGCGCTAAAGATGTTCGTATTGAAGAAGTGGATGTACCAGAAGTCAAACCGCATCAGGTTAAGATTGCGGTCAAGTTCACAGGAATCTGTGGAACTGACTTGCATGAATACTTGGACGGACCGATTTTTATTCCGACAGAAACAGAGCATGTCTACTCTGGTCAGAAAGCGCCTGTAACCTTGGGACATGAGTTTGCTGGAGAAATTATTGAGGTCGGCAGTGCTGTGACACGGGTCAAAGTTGGAGATCGGGTGACAGTTGAGCCTATTTTGGCTAAGCATAATCTTGTCGGGGATTACAATCTGGACCCCAATCTAAACTTTGTCGGTTTGGCGGCAGACGGTGGTTTTGCCAAATACTGTGTTTTGGATGGAGACATTGTTCACAAAGTTCCAGATAGTCTTAGCTATGAGCAGGCAGCCTTGACAGAACCAGCTGCTGTGGCTGTTTATGCAGTTCGTCAGTCAGCTCTTAAGACGGGCGATACAGCGGTAGTCTTCGGTTTGGGACCAATCGGACTCTTGATTGTTGAAGCTTTGCGGGCGGCCGGTGCCTCTAAGATTTATGGTGTCGAGTTATCTCCAGAACGCCAAGCCAAGGCTGAGGAGCTTGGGGCCATTATTGTCCGACCAGAAGAAGGTGAAGACGTAGTAGCTGCTATTCATCGTTTAACTGGTGGCGGGGCAGATGTGTCTTATGAAGTAACTGGAGTGCCGGTTGTGCTGGGGCAAGCTTTGGCTGCTGTTCACAAGGCCGGGGAATGTATGGTGGTTTCTATTTGGGAGCGAGAAGCCAGCGTCAATCCTAATGAATTTGCCATTCAAGAAAAAACGCTCAAGGGTATTATCGCTTATCGGCATATTTTCCCTAAGGTGCTGGAGCTGATGGAGCAGGGCTATTTCTCTGCTGACAAGCTTGTGACCAAGAAGATTAAGCTAGAGGATATTGTGCAAGAAGGCTTTATCGAGCTGACTCAGGACAAGGCGCAGATCAAGATTTTGGTATCGCCAGAATAAAATCTTTGCTTAATCATGAGACGAAAATCAGTCAAAACTGGCTGATTTTTCTTTATGGTTTGTGCTGTAATAAGTAAAGTTTTAGAAAGAGGTTGGGATGTCAAAAGTTTTGAAAGGTTCATTCCATATTTTTCTGAAAGTCGCTTTAAGCTGATTCCTTGTTTTCTTAGTTCATAGATTCGAACTTTATCCTCATAAGTTAGTTTCATTTAAAAAACCCCCAAAAGTTAGATTTTTTCTGTCTAACTTTTGGGGTGTGGTGCAATTCAACTTCTTTTTATTTGGAGACCATTTTCCAGAAAAAATCAATGATATAAGTCAGTCCGTAGGTATAGATGACGAGGGTGATGGGCTTGCAGAGAAGGATAATCAGCATGTACTTTTTGAAAGTCATCTTGGTCAGGGCGGCCAGCATACAGAGAAAGTCGGCTGGACTGATGGGCCAAATCATCATGAAAATAAAGAAGCGCTCAAAGCGATTGCCCTTATCCAGCCAGCCGATATATTTATCATAGGTGCGCTTGCTGACGACAGACTGGACAAAAGCCGGACCGTAGGTGCGCGCCAGGTGAAATATAATGGCGCAACCAATGACAATGCCGATATAGTTATAAATGGTGCCGACGATATGGCCGTAGATGAAAACGCCAGCGACAGAGGTCAGGGCGCCAGGGATAATGGGCACGACCGTCTGCAGAATCTGCAGAAAGATAAAGAGGGGTGGTCCCCAGATGCCTGCCTGCTGGATAAAGGCTGAGAGAGTTTCCTTGGACTGGAGGATGCCAGCGAAATAGGCCCAGATGCAAAAAGCCACCGTTCCTAAAGCTCCAATGGCGGACGACCAGTTGATAATCTTTTGCAAAAGGGGAGAAACAGCCTGCATCTGTCTGTTTTTTTCTGCCATACAAACCTCCAGAACATTTATATTATCACTACTATAATATCATATTTTTTCCTTTTTGTAACCCTTGAGGCTGTAAGTGCCAAAAAGCTTAAAAGATGATATAATGATGTAATTAGTAAATCATAAGTTTTCAAATAATCGATCAAAATCAAAGAAAAATGCGTAAGAGGAGAGCCTATAGTGGAAGAATATCTAAATTTATATCATCAAAAATTGTGGGAAATTGCATATGATAATCTCATAAGAGTATTTTCCCACCCTCATACAATTATTCTCTTTGTATTATTTTTAATTATTTGTTCCTTAATTTGTTTCTTATTTTTCGGAAAAACACGTACTTTACTATTTGTAGTTAGTTATTTCTTCTTGTTCCTTTTGGGAGGAGTCGCAGAGTATGTGAATAGCTATAGCAAAATTATGAATCCATCTTCTCCATATAACAATTCTTTAAGCATTGCTTCATTAAGACATGAAACCGTTCTTCCGATGCTTGAGCATGTAGATGAGATTCCCCTAGCTAGTGTCGATGGAGAGCTCAAGAGAGAAGATATTATATTGTTTGCAGTGTCGAATCCTACCTACTACGACGGTCTTTTTAATGATATAGCAATGTTATTAACCGGTGAGTATAAAATAGGAACAGATTTTCTAGTTGCTTTAGTAGGCTACGAAGAGAAAGATGGTGAATGGCAATCTGTTGACATTCGCATTGCCCCTGTTGATGAAGAAAAGGATCTTCAGAAATTTTCTAAGGTTCTTCACATAAAAAAGATGAAGCAGAGGGTGCTACCGGTATTATTTCTAAACTTCAAAAATTTTATGAAAAAAAGTTAGAGAGCGAAAAAAATAGATAGTGGTCTTATGAGCATGAATTTTGCCCATTTTAAAATGAAGCTTCCCGCTTGGGGAGCTGTTTTTATTTGCTTGAAAAATAGAAAAGTAAACATCACCTATTCGCTCTAGAAGAAATAGGAACATGAGTGCCAAAAAGCCCATTTTATGCTATAATAATGAGAATACGATTTTTTGGAGAGAGATGTGGCGATTGAAGATTATATGCCGGACTTTGCGGTCGAGGCAGTTTACGATTTAACAGTAGAGAATTTGAAAAGACAGGGGATCAAAGCGGTTTTGGTGGATTTGGATAATACCCTGATT
>ERZ773069.805-NODE-805-length-19466-cov-14.452939_pt1 | contig 19466 bp, 14 predicted proteins | sample MGYA00580619_ERZ773069 | MGnify/ENA primary metagenome ERZ773069 (study PRJEB29015, sample SAMEA2738007) | human oral metagenome | biome: human oral; feature: human-associated habitat; material: dental | place: China | collected 2108 ...
TCATCGTTGGGATAGTCAGCGCCACGGTGATTACCGTCAGCAGGCGAATTGTCTCATTCAAGCGGGTATCCATCACTGCCCGGTAGCTGTCGCGGACGTTAGTAATAGTGCGTAGCAAGCTCTTACAACGGGCAATTACCTGCTCCAAATCAATCGACAAATCCTCAACATCTTCTTTGTCATCCGCCCGTAGGCGCAGACCGCTGGTCGCCAGCAATTTCTCGACCGCCCAGTTCATCGGGATGAGCGCATCCAAGTAATCGTTCAGTTTGCGCTCGTATTCCGCCAGCGTAGCAATATCTTTGACCCGCAGCGTATGAATGTTATCGGTAGCCGCTCGCATTTGGCGGTTAATCGCTGCCACCCGCCGCTGATACTGCCTAGATATTGCGTCAATCATATCAACCAACAACTCAACTGGCCGGTCGGTACGCGAACGTGCTTGATCAATAAACGGCTGCCACAACCTACCCAAGCTATCGCGCGACAAGGTTACGGCATAGTCCTTATTCAAACAAAACAAAATTGGCGTGGTGAAATCATTAAAGTCATCATCGGTATCTGGCAGCCGGGCGATTAGATATGTCCAATCGTCGCCAATCTCCAGGCGCGGCACCTCATGCGGATCAAGCGCGTCGCTCAACAAATCATTATCAAGCCCCAGCGACAACAACTCGGCCAGCTCATCCTCGTTCGGACGTTCGCAGCGCACCCACGAACCTGCCCGCAGGCGTTCCAGCGGCTTGATTTGCTGATTTTTAGCACTTGAATGAAGATATTGCAGCATTCCCTTTTTATACTATAATTTACTGATATTTTCAATGATTTTGGCGTCCTGCGGGCAGAAAATCTGCTATAGCACTTTTTTGAATTCCCTATAGCACTTTTTTGAATTCCCTATAGCACTTTTGAAAATCTGCTATAGCAGTTTTATAAAAGTCCTATAGCAAATTGCAGACTACCCGGCCTTTCTCAAAAGTACCGTGTTGGTTTTCTAAAAGCAAGCTGTTGGTTTTAAAAAAGTACCACGTTGGTTTTGAAAAAGTACCGTGTTGGTTTTGAAAAAGTACCGTGTTGGTTTTAGCAGCAGCCCAGCACCCCTAATACATTACAAATGCTATACTATATCTATGCCTGCCAAAAAATCACCAAGGAAGTCGCCAGCGAAAACACCAGCGGACAAAGCCGATAAGCCTAAATCAGCTAGCAATAAAGCAGCCAAACCTAAACATACCCGCCGCATAGCAAAAACAAAAACCAAGCCCGCCAAATGGCGAAATGCGCTGATAGCGATATTGTTATTGACGGCAATGGCAGCGGTTTTATCGGGGCTGGTTTACGCATATTTTAACCAGCTGTCGCCGCGCCGCCCGACTGCTTTGTCTGACGAGCAATATTATTTCACCGATTCGCGATACTCCGGCATTCGTTCTAAATTCGTGACGCGCCAGACTAACCGCGAGAAAGTTTCGATTGAATATCCGCTGACGAAAAATAATAAGATCAATAAAACCGTCGCTCAGGCAATTGACCGCGCTGACAGCGATTTCCGCTATGCCGCCACCAATATTCTGACGTTCAACCAACCGCTGACCGAGACGATTAGCTATCAAGTGACGCATAATAATTCGGCGGCTTTATCGATCATTGTCAATATTAAGCAAGATATGCACGGCGCGCATCCAGTGTCGCTGACGCATTTTTGGACATTTGATAAAAAATCTGGCGAGGTGATTAGCCTAGGCGATTTGACCGAGCAATCAGAGAAAGCGACCGGGGAAATCGTGGCAGCTGCGCGAAACAACATCAAGGAGAATATCAAGCAGCGCCAGCAGGCAGAGCTGGATCTCAGTGAAACGATTACCCAAGAAACGCTATCGAATTTCGTTATTACCGATGGCGGCAATAGTCTAGCTTGGCCGATTGGACAGGCGTCGCTCTTGCCGTCAGCCTACGGCGAAATGACAATCAAAGTGCCAATCGCCGCCGTTGCCAAATATCTGCAAAATCCGACAGCCCGGAAACTAGCTAATATCCCCAAACCGCCCGAGCCAAAACCAAAGCCAGCGCCCGCTGCGCCGCCAGCCGCGAATTCTGGGGGTAAAGTGATTGCCTTAACCTTTGACGACGGGCCAGGACCGTACACTGCGCAGCTGCTGGATATTTTGGATCAACATGGCGCTAAGGCCACATTTTTCTTGATCGGCAGCAAAGTATCCGCGCAAGCCGACGTATTGCGACGCATGCACGCGCGCGGCCATCAACTAGGCAATCATTCGTGGTCGCACCCAGAACTGCCTAAATTGCCGGTTGGCCAAATTGCTGGCGAAATTGACCGTACTAACGATGCTATCAAACAAGCCACCGGCGTCACACCGGCTATTTTGCGCCCGCCCTACGGTGCGGTCAACAGCGCTGTCTTGGAGCAGCTTCGCCTGCGCGGCATGTCGTCAATCTTGTGGTCGGTCGATACCCGCGATTGGGCCGACCGTAATAGCGAAATCGTCTGCTCGCGCGCCGTCGCTGGCGCCCACCCTGGAGCTATCATCTTGATGCACGACATTCATCAAACCTCCGTCAACGCCGTACCGTGTATCCTCAACGCACTGAAGCAACAGGGCTATTCGTTTGTGACGGTGCAAGGATTGATCGGCAATATGGCGGCGGGAATTGGGTATCCGTAAAATCCGAGCGTTAAACAGCAACGACGCCAGTAAATTGCGACAGCTATTCTGTCTTGTCTATCTCAAACACTTTGTATTTTGAAGCCGCGCCGCGCACCAATTTCACCTTTGATGGCGCCACGCCAAAATGCTTCGCCAGTAATTTTACCGCCGCCAGATTCGCCCACCCCTCAATGGCTGGCGCCTTGGTATATACTGTTAGCGAACCGTCATCATTCGCCACCACTTCTTCACGGTGGCGGGAGTTGGGTTTGAGGTGGATGGAGATTTTCATGCTATATAAAATATTTATGTACTATCATTATACGTTATTTTTAATATATATTTTGCTATAATAGTAAGTAGGTTATGCTTGCATAAACTATACTATAGTATTACAAATGGAGGGCATATGACAAAAGAAGTTTTAGAGAAAGTTAAGCAAAAAGCTTCAAAAGTGCTATCCGACAATCATATAATAGAGCCCTTCGTTAATGTTTTTGATATAGCAGCCGAAGCTGGTCTTTCAATTGAATACAGGAAAATGCCACAAGGCAATACTGATGTCTCGGGGTTTTTCGATAGTAAAACAAATACAATTTATGTAAATGTAGACAACTCCATAGCTCGTCGCACATATACAGTTGCGCATGAGCTTGGACATTATTTTCTAGGACATAAACCTGACGAGTATGGTTTATACCGACGAAATAATTCGTATAGCGGAACAAAAGAACAAAAAGAAAAAGAGGCTGATTGTTTTGCAGCTAATCTATTAATGCCCGAGGATATGATAAGAAAAGAGCTAAAAGAATATCCTTTTCTGAAAAATTCTATCCAACTACTAGCTAGCCGATTTGGAGTTTCCCCTAGTGCGATGACTTACAGACTCATAAACCTAAGAATAATAAAATGATGAACGAACAAGAAAAGCCTACTACAGACCGTATAGACAGTGTAGAAAGTATGCTTGAAGCTCTAGACACCGTTCCAGGGCAAATTGAAGACGATTCTAATATTGAAATTTCTACCGAAGAACGGGCCAAAGCTACTAGTGATATGGCCAAGATTAGGCTGCAAGAGCTACAGGTTACAATCCAGCTCAGAAAATTGTGGAGCATTGCATTGCTCGTGCTAGTTATATTAATAATTATAAGTGATGGTGTGATCACTTATTTGACAGGTTTCGGGATTCTAAATTTTACAGGAATATCTCTACCTCTATTTATTGGTAGCAACCTTGCACAAATATTCGCCTTGAGTGTTATAGTTGTTAAGTTTCTATTTAACACAAGCGCTAACTAGAACGATATCACCTCCAACTCCCGCGGCAAAATCTCCTGTACTTCTACCGAACCTGCCACCAAGTGGTAGCCGTGCAACTTTGACGGCAAATCACGCTCGGCCGAACGCCAATTGACTGGGTGATTTTTATCAAAATAATCCAGCAATTCTGCGTTCAAAAAATGCTCGCGCGGCAAGTCCACCGAACCATCCTGATTGATGACCAGTGCTATCGATAAACCCGATGTCACACCATCTTCATTCTTGGCATACGCCGCCGTCACCAAATGAACCAGCGACTCAAACTTCAATACCGACTGGTCGCTCGCTTCCACCTGCGCCTGACCGCGGCGCGCGAGCTGCTGATTAATTTTTGTTGTCAATTCCTCAACACTCGGCTTACCGTCGCCGGCGCGGCAATAATCACAACCATCCGCCGCCTCGACATATTCCAATAGCAAATCCATATCGACGTCAGTATCCTTAACGCCGTTTTGCGACAATTGCTCCACCATTTCATGCAGTGCACCCAGTAAACTATAGTCATTAGCATTCCTGGCGGCATCACCGATACGGATGATGGCGCGAGCGACGGTAATGGGTTTGCTTGGTTTGTTCATATATTCTCCTGAGGACATCTCGCAGCTCTTTATCGACATACTTACACCCGCCAATCATCAGGAGTTGACTTAGCATAATCATACATGCCAATCGTCTCGAAGTGTTTTTTGGCACAAGCAATTTTATGCAGTTCATTTTCGCGCTCACCGCCATTCTTCGTCTCACGCACCATATATACTTTTTCTACGCCATTGACTTCTTTGACAATTGCCCAATCTGGGTTGTAGTCACCAACTGGCGTCGGTATCGTAAACTTCGACGGCAGCTTGAGGAATAGTTTGATATCTTCACGACTGTCCAAATATTCGGCAAACTTTTGTTCAGTCGCCGAATCCAGCGCCAATCTATCTGTCACTGTTTTTTGTTGATTCTTAACTTGATACAGTCGATCAATAAATCGTTCGACTTCTTCATCACTATCTTTTTGGAAATTGCGAAGTTCATAATTACGCTCACCCATCTTTTCATACTCAACGCCGTCTACCACAACCTGCGCCAGTACCGACTTAATTGCACCCTTCACCATCTGCACATAGTCGTAAGGGTTTTTCAAGAATTCATGTAGCCGGCCGCTGCCAATCAAAATATCAACAATTGTTTGTCGAGTAAGGCCAGTACTATCCTGTAGTTCAGAGATGATATCTGGCAGCTCAAACGTTCCCGCCAAATCATGCGTTGCCTCGCCAACCATACCATCATTATGAACACCGCCGCGCTTCAAAAGCACCCTATGTCTTTTCACTTCAATACTTAACGGCTTAAGTTCGGGCTTGGATTTAATGGCGCCAATGGCCGCCATAATAATCTGGCCGTTATCAAATGCCACACGGTAGGTCGTCTTGTGCGAGATTCGCTTCCACAATTCCTCAAGTAGCGGACTATATAAGACTTCCTTATTTGGACGAATCTTCTCTTTTTTACGCGCATCCTTAACAAATTTATCAATCTTACAGCCCTCAATAATATCCACCACCTCGGCATGATATTTTTGCAAATCGCCAGGTAGATCAAGTGTAAAACCAATATTATTCGGCGTGAAATTGGCCAGCACTCGACCCTCGTCATCAATCATACTGCGGCGCCGCAAGCACTCCCAGACCTCATTTGATTTCTGATGTCCCAACGTACTACTTGGATCATCATGTAGTGGTATCCGTGCAAATTCACTGCGCCGCACAAAACCAATCTGAATACCAGCTTTCTTATATTCCTTTTGTAAATTATTAGCAAAATCACGATACGATTCATTAGCAACCACCATCAACTGATTGATCTGCTCATCAAATACTCGCGTGCCATCCTGACGCACTGGCAACCGCAAGCCCCGTCCAATCGTCTGTCGGCGATCATTTTCACTACCGCTCTCGCGCATCATACAAATTTGAAACACATTCGGGTTGTCCCAACCCTCTTTCAGTGCCGAGTGACTAAAAATAAACCGTACTGGATTTGCCTGGTCAAGCAGTTTTTCTTTACCTTTCATGATTAGGTCATAAGCCGACTCATCCTGTGCATTGCCCTTACCCTCTTTGCTATCGACGAAGCTTGTTTTGCCACCCCTACGCATCTCGGCAAAGTATGCTTTCCGAACTTCACTTGAACCTTCAGGCATAATATCTTCGTAAAAACGGCTCTTTTTTCGCTCCTCCTGATACAGCTCATCAAACCAGCGGGCAAATTTTCCGTCAACCATATTGCCGTCAGCGTCATATTCCAAATAACTTGCCACTTTATCAACAAAAAATAAACTCAGCACTTTAATGCCCTGGTCGCGCAGTAAATACTCTCGCTTAATATGCTCGGCAATAGTCACGCGAATCATCTCGCGCATAACCTGGTCTTCATTGCCGCCCCAATTTTCACCAAGCATCAGGACCCCTTGCGATCCAACCTCCACACTCGCTGGAACCGTCGAAATTTCATTGATAGTATAGCCTTCGTAAATACTATTGCCAGTGCGAATATCCAGTTTGTCGTGATGATTAACCCATAGCGGCTTTCGACCAACATTGCCATTTTTATCGCGGACCAACACTTCGACATAAGCTTGAAGCTTCGGCGTATTGCGCACATCGATGAGTTTGATATATGGCTTAGCATCACTACCCTCTTGCTGCGCATTCGCTACCACGATGCTTTTTACCAACTTCTCTCGGTGAGCATCAACTGGATCGAGCCGATACATCATGTTGTATTCGTGAGTATGCGTGGCGCTATAGCGCAATGTACACATTGGGTTCAGGTCATTAATTGCACTCGTCGACAGTTCACCCTCCATCTTTTGCGGCTCGTCCATGATGACAATTGGATTGACGGCGGCCAGATATTCAATTGGCGCAATACCATTTAGCTTATCGCGTTCTTTATGAATCACTCGCGTGTTCTTATTGCCGCGAATTGCATCAATTGTCATAACCATAAACTGTGTCATAGTGCTGGTAGCATAACCCTGCACCACCTCTGGATTTTTACCATCATACACCGACGCTTCGTACGGACTATACCCCATCTCACGCGTAAAGTGTTCACGCATGCCATCAAGGCTACTTTTCACGCCCTCTTTGATGGCAATGCTCGGCACGATGATAATAAACTTCGAAAAACCATACAATTTCGCCATTTCCAGTGCTGTGCGTAAATATACATAGGTTTTGCCAGTACCTGTTTCCATCTCAACGCTAAAGTTCATACCATTCAGCTTTTCAACCGGAGCGATACCGTTGTCATTTTGAATTGATTTCACGTTCTCTAAGATGGCATCATCATCAAGCAGTAAATTATTACCAATTGCACCAATTTCGTCGAACAGCCCGACCTGGGCACCGCGCACCGATCGCGACTGCAAAACCGCATCGAACGCATCAGCACCGTCAGGCTGCCCTTCAAAAACACCAGTAATAGCGCTGATAGCTTGCAACTGGAACGGCTGGCTGGAATCGTATTTAATTTTCATGATGCATTCTCTATTCTATTATCTTTCAATCCATCAAGCGTTATAATACGACGCTTCTCCCTTAAATCAGCCTCTTTAAGGGTTTTATTCATCGGTTTAGCTATTAGGCTATTGTACACAAGCCTCAATACATCATCTACACACTCTCCAAATTCTTTAGCACGCTCAATATTGTCATATGTGTCATCCTTAAGCCAATCGTATTGTAGTGTGGTTATACTATCTATTTCGAGGTTCGTCCATTTATTTTGTATCTTTTGCATCGAATTATTTAAATCATGATATACAATCCATAGTGCGTTATAGACCTTGGAGTTACTGCCAAAGTCAGCTCCACTCATATCTAACATTCTAGTTAGATCGAGTGCGTTAGCTAAAAGTTTATGCGAGTTGTCTAGTATACTCCTGGTAGATTCAGCCCATTCTTTGGCTAGTTCACGTTTTCGTTCCTCTAAAGCGGCTTTACCCTGAAAGTCACCTGCACCGTGCCACTCGTTCAGCAATTCTGCGGTACGATCAATATGAAATCTTAAATCAGTAGTGTACCTAGAATTCTGCTTAATAATGCTATTCACCTGGTCTAGGATATCTTTATAAATGTCATAATTAGTCGACATTATTGATTCCTGGATGGTTTGATCTCTTGCAATCCTGCTAGCCTCCTTCCAGCCTCGCCAAGTCATAAAGATGGCAACAATTGCAGCGATTGCAGTGGCAATCTGTGATATATTAATTATCAAATTCCAGTCCATACTCTACACCGTCCACAATTCTACATCATAGCTTTTACAGGTTTGGACCAGATTGGTTTTGAGCTGGTTGTCACCCTGGAACGCGTCGTCGAGAATAACAAACTTACTCGGAGTAAGGTCAGTGATAATAGCGCGTAATTGCTCTAATGTCGGCTTAACGTGTTCGTTGAGATACAACACTGGTTGACCCTCTGACAAATCACCCTCGACCACAACTTGATAAACATGAAGTCCATCGACATCGACAGTTTTAGTCCGTGTAGTCAGCGGCAAGCCCATTTTCAAAAGCACTTCCACCAGCAAATCATCCTCGCTCGCATTGTCGTTACTGCTTTCGCGCATCAGATCCAGGCGGGCTTGTAGTTCGGTCAAATCGCCCGTCGGCGTACTTTGCCACTTAGTAAAATTAGTGTCAGCTAGTTTGTAAGTGCGGTATCCAACATCCAGCGGCGTCTCGCGCTCAGCCAGCTTGTCGGCAAAGTCAGCCTTAATCTTTTCGCCCGCCCGATTGATACGCTCGCGGGCAATATCGCTAATCTTTTTATAACCAGCCTTAAACGCCTCACTCTTTTCGTCGGTCGGCTCAGGTAACTGCACCATGATGTGCTTACGATTACCGCCATCTTCGGCATTGAGTTGCATGACGGCATGAGCGGTGGTGGCAGAGCCGGCGAAGAAGTCGAGAATCAACGAATCTCTTGATGAAGCTATTTTCGCCATAAATTCAATCAAAGTTACAGGCTTTGGGTAGTCAAAATATTTTTTACCATCCATAAGATTCTTCAAGCTTGTAGCAGCCCCTTGATTGTGCCCTACATCTTTATATAACCACAAAGTCTCAGGAACCGAACCATCTTGCACTTCACTCAGAAAGCGCTTAATCCGTGGCACATTATCACCGTCTAGGCCAAACGATATCCTGTTATCAGCCACTAACTTTTTATAATTTTCATACGATGTTCGCCAGCAACGACCTGGGGTTGGATTTATTGTCCTACCAGAGGGTAAAGTTATCGGATAATCATATGATGCGCTGTATGTTGCAACTGTAAAGTTATCACTTTGCCACGGACCGCGTGGATCATTATCAATATTCTTATAGCGTGCAAGCTGCTCTTTACTCCTTGGTAGCAAATTGCGCGAAAATCTTTCTATAGATCGTGCATAGATAAGAATATAGTCATGACTTGTAGAAAAGTACTTGGCGTCATTTTGAGGTGCATATTTTTTCTGCCATACAATCTGAGAAACAAAATTTCCCTCACCAAAAATCTCATCACAAATTTTCTTCAAATTGGCTTGCTCGGCGTCATCAATCGAAATAAATATCACCCCGTCATCGGTCAACAAATTGCGTGCCAGCTTCAAGCGCGGATACATCATATTCAGCCAGTTGCTGTGATAACGGCCGGCAGTTTCGGTGTTGGTGCTGATCTTTTTGTTGCCCTCGTCCACCTGCTGGCTAAACTCCAGGTAGTTTTGCAGACCTTCCTTGAAATTATCCGGATAGACAAAATCTTTACCGGTGTTATACGGCGGATCAATGTAAATCATCTTGATACTGTTGTGATACTGCTTTTGCAATACTTTCAGCACCTCGAGGTTATCGCCCTCAATGAAAATGTTATTGGTCGTGTCCCAATCTTTACTCTCGTCCTTGGCGGGTCGGAGCGTCGCGGTCGTCGGCTCTTGTGCCGCCCGAAGCGCCTGCTTCTTGCCTGGCCAAAACAACCCAAACCGCTCATTCGGCTCGCCAGCATCCTCCGCCAGCAACTCCTTCAACTTAACGACATCCACCTTGCCATCCGCAATCGCCTCCGGCACTAACTCCTCCAGCTTTTTCGCTAGGTCGGTACGGAAGTTAGGGGAAGTGGACGGTAATTGATTCACGCTATTGTCTATACCTTGATTATCCATATTTACTCCAGTTACTTGACTATAATTATATCACTTTTAAGGTTACTGCTCGATATCCAGATTGATGACATTTTGTTCACCGAAAAAGGAGTTTGCGTCTTGAATAATACTCTGACTTTTATCACCTTCGTTATAAAAAAAGAAATATAAATTGCATTCCGCACGTGACCCGACGACATACATCATTCTTCTAGTGTATTCTTGTAAAGCCTCTGTATCAGATGAGCCGCCTTTGGGATTTTGTTTAAACACATTTTCATAATTAGCTCCTCTATACCAATTACCGTTATCAACAACCCCCACAATGTTTCTATAAGCAAGCCCCTTGGAGCTGTGCTGGGTGCCAAATTCACTATATGAACTGATCATCGTTTTTATCACATTAACAACTTCAGTAATTTTTATGTTTTTAAGTAAATTAAACAAAACTGGATTTCCTGTTGATAATTCTTTATATTTATCGCCCTTTTCAAACCATTGTTGATTTTTGTCACCAATATCAATAATTTCACCTATAGTTTTGTTAGTTTCTATAATATCGCGCAACTGCTGACGAATATTTCTAAGCTTCTCCAACTGTTGTTTTTCTTTTATTCTCCATTTATATTTCTTAGCAATTTCAAAAAAATTATCTTCTTTATAGATATCTGCAAATTCAACCAATCGAACGACATAGTCTAGTAATGGACATCGATACTCCTCATTGACAATAGCTTGCTTATTAAAATAACCCAATCTATCAAATTGAACAGGGAAATATATTTTAACCGTTTTAAGATTCCATTCAGGGTTGTAAGTACCCCTAGCTTTAAGTTCATCAATAACCTCGATCAATGTTTTATCGTTAGTGATTATATCCTTTGCCTTAACTTTTATCTGTTTAATAATCCAACTTGGTTGATCGTAAAGGTTGTATAAGTTTTCATATCCAGCGTGCTTAGCTAATAGTTTATGTGTAAGAAACAGGCAACGATAACGAGGACAGTCAACATCTGGTTCAGGAACTTCAATCTTGTTAATTTCATTAATAACCTTTTGCACACTAGAGCGTTCGGTAGAATAAAAGAACTTTACATTGTCACCTTTATAGTCCTTCATCACACCAGCAGACCGTTGCTTGACGCCGTCTGTACGTATTTTATTGCAAAAATCATTTAAAATCCTCGTACAGCTTCGATAATTATCTTTTTTAATAATTTCGGTGATTTTCCAGTTTGGCTTTAATCCATCCATATTGTTATAAATCTTTTGCATTTCATCGCCAAATAAGCCTATAGTTAGTTGATGATGGCTTGTATTAGCAGTCTGAACATAATCAAACAATATATCCAAAACAGACTGATGCGTGTCCTGATATTCATCAATAAATATATAATCGTATTTTAATTTGGTTATTTTGCAAAGTAATTTGTGAGACTGGAACATTCTACTAGCAATGATTAATACCTCATCATGAGAAATCACACCCTTTTGAAGATTTAAGAATGCACCATAACTAATACCTTCCTGAAAGCTGTTTTCATCAAGAGGAACATTATCATAATTGGTAATTTTACCATCATTGATAGACTCTATCAGCGCATGCTTTATGTCCGATTGATATCTCGCAATTTGACTCCATATAAACTTATGAATAGTCGATGCAATGTCTTGATCGCCCCGTGCAAATCGTTTATTCAACTCATCGGCGGCCGCATTAGTATAAGTAATACAGGCAATTTTAGCAGATTTATTGTTTTTAAGAATGAATGCAATTGCCTCACCCAATGAGTATGTTTTACCGCTACCAGCACCACCTTTCAATAAAAAATTTTCATGTCTTTCAATGGCATTTACAACCCCGGAAGGTAAATCTATTCCTTCGCGATCCATTTTAAGCCTTCCATGATGTATTCTGGTACTTGTATTTTTTGTCCTGATTTTTCATTTTCATTAATAATATCAATAGCAAACATTGCTTTTGATTTGATATAGTCCTTCCCGAACTTAAAATCAACATTAGTTAAATTGCTAATCTTCTTTTTTACGCTATTTATAAATTTTCTATTCTTACGTTGATCCATAATCCAATCTTTGTTCAAATATGCAAAAGAATCCTCAAAAGTTCTGGCACAATAACCGTTTTCTTCTTTTTGAGTTGCAAGTCTTATGTGTCCGTCTGTGCTGAGGATATATCCTTTATCACTAACCGAAAAAATTAATCCATCATATTGCATATCTCTAATTCTGTCTATAGTACTTTTATCAGGTTCTTTCGTTGCGGGCAAGAGCTTTTTTAGGGTTGGATTGGTAGTATCGTCTGCCTTATCGCTACTGCACGCCTGGAGCCGCCTTGATTTACCCTTATTAGCATAATCCATGTCTGTAATCATTAATGTTTTAATGCCAAGTAATTTAATTAAATCGCCAAAAATATACATATAGTTGCCCACATCAACCACTGACACGTATTGACTGAGTAATTTCTGCTGACTTTTCTCATCTCTATCGTATAAATCCATAAAATATGGTATTAAAATACGCTCAGTATCACCCTCAACTAAGATTAGCTTGTCGGCAAAAAATAATTCCGATCTATGTACGGTCAAGTACTGCTTAATAAAGCTTTCATATTCAGAGAATTGACCATTGTACGCTTGACTAACCTTGACAGCCTTCACGCTGTCATTGTCTCTTTTCATAAGCACCATATCATCAATCTCTTTAAACTGAGATACGAAATGGGGTGAATGTGTCGTAATAAACGTAATGGTACGAATATCTTTCGTATTATCTGTTATAAATTGCTTGATACTGTTAGCGAAAACATATTGCATTTGCGGATGGGTATGAGCTTCTGGCTCTTCAATATAGATAATATGTTCGAGCGCAGGCATACCCGATGTGCTATTTTGCTGTATTTCATCAATTATCATTCTGAGTTTAATAATAATTGCATACATATTCATATATCCAAGCCCGCTTCGGGTCTCAGGAAGACGATTGTTACCTTCTCCGTAATATACCCTGGAATTGCCGTAACCTAAAATAGAATTCATTGCAATATTTGATCGCACTGAAATATTACCAGTATCCCTACCTTGAATAAAGCCTTTAATATCATTAATGACAGTAGAAAACACTCCGACTTCGCCATCTTTGCCATTATATCGCTTAGTCAGAAGATCATCAGTTTTGATAATGCTTTGTTGTAACTGCCTAAAAACATCCCCATCAACCTTCTCCTTTACATAAGATTGAGCATACTTAGATAAAGTGTCTTGACCACCTTCTTTTCGTATTTCATTAGCCACTCCGCGCTTGGCTGATATAGTATAAAGCTTAATAAGATTCTGCAGCCCAAAAAACTTTTGATCAAAATCTCCTGATTTGTACTCTCTTGTATTATCACCTTGAATCGCTACACACTCTACCATCATGTAGTCTCTTGAAAATTTTGACAAAAAATCTACTGCCTCTACATTGGTATTATCCAACTCTTGACGAAGTGCTGGTATTTTATCAACATTAAACTTTTTTATAATTTTGATAGTTACGCAATCTCCACCGTCGAGAGAAAGAATTGGTAGTCTAGACATGTCACCACTATCGTCAGAATAATCAATCTTCACTTCAAGCGATATCGCAGCATCGTTAAGTAGCTTTATTCTATCATTATCACTCATGGCAGAATCTGGCATTAGGGCAGTGATAATACTCTGTCGAACATCTAAAGGAATATCATCAAATCCAGCCTGCTTCAAATCATTATTCAAGACATCATCTAACAAATCAAGAAGTGATGTTTTAGCTGTATTATTACGACCAACAAGTACTAAAAAATTATCTTCATCTGTCGAAAAATCTAATTGAAAATCTTTCATGAGACGATAATTTTTGATTGATACCTTTGATATGTACATTTATTTCCTCTGTAATATGTTAAATTGAATAGCAAATAGCTCCATACGCTCAATTTCATCCTCAGATGCTTGTTTCGCTAGGGCTATTTCTCGGATATTTGCTCGTCTATTTTTTAGCCTATATTAATTTCTGTCACCTATCTATTTAGTATTATATCACGCCAAAACCATGCAATGGCAGCACACAAAATCTGTCAATAGTTTTTTGATAAAAAATGTATTCAATTTTTATAGATGTAAGCTGTGGATAAAATACGCTTATGCTATTGACAAAACACTGAAACTATTGAATTAATTATAATACTATGCTATACTAGTTATGTTAACGTACCAGGTTGTATTGATTAACACTGAAAGCGTCCTCAAGGGCGCTTTTTGCGTATGAAATAAGTTACAATTGACGGGTAGAGTTACCATACTTCTTTTGTAAGTCGCGTTTTGTGTACGGCTCGTCTATATAGTACGCGGTAATAATCATTCTTTTTTGACCAATAACGATATTCCTTTCATCTTTCGGGCGAATAACTACAACGAAGTCGAGATCTGCAAGCCATAAATAAAGCGTAGCACCCTTAGGAGTTTCAGACCAAAAAGCTGTAACCTCAGGCGCAGTATAATTATCGAGGATAGCTCGTACCCATGGCAACTTTTTAGCTCTGTCGTAGTCAATCGTACGCTCCTTAGCGCCACGCGTCACTATATGAGTGAATCCGTGCGGGTACTTACCCTCCCATCTAGACCTATCTGGAATACTGTTGACATAAACTGGTGCATCATCGACCACACATATACCGCCGTCTATAAAATCTCTCTTGTAAAGAGCATACAGCTCATCTATGTCCTCTTGTAAAGAACGGTTAAGTCTTAGTTCGTCTGGTAACCAGTCTAGATACATCTATCTTTTTGGTTCCCACATGAGTATGTTTATTTTTTCCGAGCTATAGGGAGTACCGCAGGTTAACTTTTGCCCAGAACGCTGTTCTATGTGTGTTATAAGTTCTTTTTTTGCATCTGATTTTTGCTCTTCCTGCAGCTTATTTGCATACATAACAGCACCAGTTAATAGATCAGAGATCTGCAGCCCAACAACCTCATGCGACCTTACGGGCTGTGCACTCAGTGATTTACTGCTCAAGCTAGATGTATTATTAAGATAGCCTGCAAGCTTAGTAGTCCTTATACCAGACCAAGCATCTTTATAATCAAGAAAAAGGCGCATATCACCGTATCTTTTTTCTGCAATAGTCCTGACAAGGATATAGGTCATTGAATAATAAAAGTCATCTCGCGTCTTATTATAAGCTTCATAATCAATAATTGATTTATTGATGACCACTGCTCGATAATTTACCTGTTCAACAGCAAAGAATATATCGACCAACTCTTTGTAATAATCAAGCTTCGCTGGACTTACTTTCGTCCATTTAATCTCTCTATGCGAAGCTATATTGTGCTTCTTTTTAACTGTTCTGATCGCATCGGTAAACAGAGAAAGCCGAGGGATGCTAATCCAAAGCGCGCCGAGCACCATAGTATTACTGCTCGGATCATCAGTATGACCAGATTCGTCTATATATACATTGGTTGCGCTCAAAAGCGTTTCTATATTCTCCATATCTATATTATACAATATTCGCTTATGGATTAACTCCGCAGACTGACTTACCGTGAAAATCACCAGCTTTTTACCATTTTTCACGGTAAGTTGCTTATTGTATGGTAAATTCTATGGTAAATAACCTCTCGGTAATTACCCCGCCCTCAGACGCTTGTTGTGCTAGAGATATTTTATCGGATATTTGCTCGTCCATACTGTCTTCGAGGTCGTATTTCTCGCGGTTGAGGGCACGAACTTTTTTGCGTAAAACTTGGACTTCGCTGGCAATTTTTAGACGAGAAACGGCATCGCCTGCTTGGCGCTCTTGTTTTTGCAATTCTTGAATCTTAGCGTCAAGCTTATCGACTTTCATTTCGTATTCAACAATCTTGTCTTTGTATTGACGCTCTAGCAGGTCTTTTTTATCAAGGTAAGCGTCAGTGTTGCGACCCTTGACTTCCTCTTGGCGTTCGGCAATTTGCTGAGCCAGGTGATTTTGCAACACTTCTGTAGGGGCAACTGCTTTTTGGTTGCTATCAGCAGCGTATAGCTCGAGGATCTTGCGGCAAGTCTCCGTATCAAGCAACATACCGTCTTCTGTCTGCGCTGACGCCAAAATGTAACTTTCGCTCATATCCGAAGAGTCTATTTTCATCGGAAAGGTTACCTGCTCGACAACCATTGTGCCGCGTGCACCGATCAGCTTTTTAACCTCAGAAGCGACTCGATCAGACTGGCTCATATCAAAGATAAGTTCTGCCGGCGGCGTTGGCGCAGTCTTTGCTGTACGGCGCACATATTCTGCCAAATCGTCGGCATATTTGTATTGCCGAGCGTGCAGCAAGCGTTCAGTTTTATAGAAATATGTTCCGCATTCGATGTCTTTTTCCGGTGCAGTTTTTAGATCAAAAACGTGTTCGTTTGCAAACGACGCGTTGCCGCGCAGTATATAGCGCGTCAGGTTCATAAACAATCGCTCAAAGCGCGTAAAGGCTTCTTCAGCTTGCTCGTCGTAGCGGCGGAAACGATCTTGCACATGAGGGTCAAGCCCTTCAAAAATCCGCGTCCGCGCCGCCTGCTGTTCGCTGTCAATTTCCGACTTAAATTCTTCTTGCAGTTTTTCAAACCGCTGGTTAATTTCATCATTGGTGCGGCACGTGTTCAAAATATCGTTAATTTTCTTTTCAAAATCCAGTCCGCTTTCAATCGCGCCTAATACATCGTTGCTGGCGCCAAATGTACTTTTGAACAAACTAAATTTGTCAGTCAATAGTTCAAGAATTCGCTGCTCGGCGACATTGCCTTGATTGCTAAAATTCACCACCACAACATCATATTTCTGCCCCATACGATGGACGCGACCGATACGCTGCTCAACGCGCTGCGGATTCCATGGCAGGTCATAGTTTATTAGCATGGAGCAAAACTGCAGATTAATACCCTCGCTAGCCGCTTCGGTGGCGATCATAATCTGTATTTTGTCATCTTTGAATTTATCAATTAACGCCTTGCGGCGGTCCGCTGATTCTATACCAGTAACGACATCGGAACTTTCATTGTCCGCCAACCATTGGCGATAAATCTCGGTGCTTTCTGGCGAGTTATTTTGTCCGTTGAATAACACTATTTTCCCATCATAGCCCTGCTTTTTAAGCGTTTTGGCGATATAGTTCTGCGTTAAGGTTGATTCGGTAAAGATAATTGCTTTGCGAGCGGCTTTTGACGCCAGCGCATTGAATCCGATATTGATTGCTTCGACTAATTTTTCAGCCTTAACGTTTTCTTTGATAGAGTCGGCAAAATCAGCGTATGATTTTAGTTCGTCAATTTCAGCCTGGAACTCGGCGCGCTCTTTGGCTGACTTGATTATATAGTCATCATAAGCACCGGTCTCCTCGAAAGCCTCAATCTCTTCATCATTCAAATCTCCCATCTCATCAATCAGCCCACCGCGGTTATCGCGTACTTTACCGGCAGCGTATTCTGCCTCCATGCGGCGGACGATATTGCGAAGCGTACTAGCAACCGCAAATGTGGATGAACCGAGACGTTTGCGAAGAATCAGCGCTGACAAGTGGCGCTGCGAAGATGCAAATGCATACAGCTTATCGCGATGCAAATATTCGTCCACCAGCTCATATAATTTTTGCTCGTCGCCAGACGGTTCAAACTGCACCGTTTTGGCAATGCGATCAGTATATTTAATATATTTCTTGACTTCTGAGCGTAAGGTGCGCTTGGCAATTTTGCTCATGCGCGAGCGAAGATCATCGAGTGCAAACGGATGATTTGACTTAATATAGCGTTGGCGAAAAACATCAAGCTTATAAAAATATTTAGGATCAACAACCGACACTAAGCCGTATAATTCTTCAAGTCTATTCTGCAGAGGCGTGGCTGTGAGTAGCAGCGATTTTTCGGAACCTTTGGCGATACCAGAGACCGCGCTGGCAATACCTTTTTGGTTATTATAGAAATTTCTTAACTTATGAGCCTCATCAAGAACCAATAAATCCCAACCATTCGATAGCTTTTCTGAATGGCGATTTGCAAATTCGTAAGAACAGATATAAATACCGTCTTTCTTGATGGTCCCTTTTGACTTAATCCATTTAGCGTCGACAACGGTTGCCGGTAAATTAAACTTTTCCTGCAGTTCCTGCGCCCACTGCTGACGCAAACTTGATGGCGTAATAATCAGGATCTTTCGTTTGCGTTCCGAGTAGTATTGCATAATAACGATCCCCGCCTCAATGGTTTTACCGAGGCCGACTTCATCCGCCAAGATAATACCGCGAGCCGTTGGCGAGTTTAATGCAAACAATGCCGCGTCAATTTGATGCGGCGTCGGAATAATCTGAGCATCAAACATTAGACCCGACAACTTAGCAACGTCATCGTTAGCATAGACACGCTCAAGCTCATGGGCAATATACTTTGCCTGATAATCAGAGGTAATCATTAGAGTTATTATAACATTTTCTAATCGATGACTCGGAAGGATTGCTTGGTAATTAACAAATGAGACATAAGAGGTATGCCAAGCAACTCGCCGGCGCGTTTGAGCCGATTGGTCGTTTCTATGTCGGCCTGGCTTGGTCTCATACTCCCACTCGGATGATTATGCGCCACGATGATACTGGCAGCGCGGTCGGCGATGGCGTCAGCGAAAACCTCGCGCGGGTGCACCAGGCTGGCAGTCAGCGTGCCAATGGTCACCACCCGCTTGGCAATCAAGCGATTCGCACCATCCAGCGTCAGGCAGACAAAGTATTCCTGCTTTTTGTCGCGAATGTCGGCCAGCAGCTCGACGGCCTTTTCTGGGCTATCGATGATTGGCTGGTCGCTGTCCAGCAAGTACCGCCGCGCTAGCTCCAAACTCGCCAGAATCACCGGGATTTTCGCTTCGCCTAGGCCAACCACGCTACGTAGATCATCATACGAAACATCACCGCTCTTTTGACGCAAAATTTTCAGCACCTCGCGCGCAATCTTACTGACATCGGCCCGAGCATTACCGCTGCCAATAATCGCCATCAACAGCTCTAAGTCGCTCAGCCGCGCCGTACCGTAACGCGCCAACTTCTCGCGGGGGCGGTCGTTGGGATGACGATCAGACAGCTTCATATATAAAATTATACTATGCCAATGAAATTATTACTGCTCTGCACACACTTAACTTCTAACAATATACCAAACCATCCAATAAAATGACCAGCCGCCAAACGTTACCTTTTGGTAACGGCAGGCTATCGTAAATAAACCTACTCTAATTTT
>ERZ773069.807-NODE-807-length-19431-cov-5.544488_pt1 | contig 19431 bp, 17 predicted proteins | sample MGYA00580619_ERZ773069 | MGnify/ENA primary metagenome ERZ773069 (study PRJEB29015, sample SAMEA2738007) | human oral metagenome | biome: human oral; feature: human-associated habitat; material: dental | place: China | collected 2108 ...
TCCTCGGCCCGGGCGATCGCGGGAGTGAGCACGAGGGCGGCGCCCAGAGCGACGGGGGCGATCAGCCCCAGCAGGCTGCGCCTGACTCCAAAGCAGGAATAGCTCATCTAAGACCTCTTCCGTTTGTTTGGTCGATCGGGATGAATGGCACTAGAAGACGTAGACCGTCGTCCCCTGGCTGGTTCCGTGATAGGCGTTCTCGTCGCTCGGGGCGACGTTGCGGGCGGCGTTGTCATAGACCCACTTGGCGTTCTCCCACAGGAGGCCGATGCAGCCGTAGTTGTCGTAGCCCGTGCTCTTGTAGCCCGTCGAGTGGATGGTCTGCCCGTCGTCGAAGCCCTTGCCCCCAACATACTGAAGATGACCCGTATCGCGGGGCAAGAAGGACTCGACGTAGCAGCTCGCCCAGTCGTTGTAGCCCTTGCCGAAGTAGTCGTGATTCCAGTCGCAGATACGCTTGTGGCTGATGTGCCAGACGCCCTTGAAGGTATGCCCGCCCATGTTGGAGTTCCAGGTCCTGATGACCTCCCAGCTCCCGTTCTTGCGCTCGAGCACCGTGACGCGGCAGAGGTCGTAGTCGCAGGCGAGGAAGTACTCGGTGGGACTGCCGATCTGCTCGGCCTTGTCCTTCATGCGGTTCAGGTAGGCCGTGTGACCGGACCAGCTGACGCGGGCGACGTCGGAATCCCTCGTCTCCTTCGTGGAGGCGGCCCCGGGGACGTCCACGCGCTTCGCCACGTTGGCGTCCTTGCCAATGGTGACGGTCTGCAGGCTGCCCCAGGCGGGACTCTGGACGGAGAACGACTCGATGGGGGCCGCATCCCTGTTGGAGGCACGCCAGGCATAGCCCTCGCCGCTCTCGTCCCTCCAGCCCAGCCCAACCAGGTAGTCGTGCTCCTCGCGGGAGGTAGTGAAGTTGTGGGCGCCGCTCTTCGCGTTGGGGTTGTACTCCCTCAGCATGCCCTTCGAGTTCGAGGACTCCTCCGAGTACCAGCCCACCGGCTCGTTGTTCCAGCCGAGCTCGACGAGGTGGTCGCGCTCCTCCACGCTGGTGGTGTAGTGATGGTCGCCCGCGTTGGGGTTGTACAGACGATACACGGGAGTGCCGGACGTGGCGGGCGCCACCCAGCCCACGCCCTCCCAGCGCCAGCCCACCTGGAGCAGGTGCTTCGCCTCGGGGAGCTGCACCGTGTAGAAGTGCTCCCCGGAGTTGGGGTTGTACATGCGGTACACGTTGTTGTACGAGGCGGCATGCGCCGGGGTGACCAGTACGGCAAGCGAGAGTGCCAACGAGGCCAGCACGGTCGCCGCCAGAATCGGGCTGCGTCGCTTCTTCATGGCGAAGTCCTTTCTCATTGCTGGCAAATAGACCCCCTGCCAGGATGATGCTATCGTTTCATTTTAGACTAAGGTGCCGTGGGATCGGGGACGGTACCAGAGAGTTCACACGAGCCCTCCTTGATGCCACGCCGCGCGCGAGCCCGTGCGCGACACCGGGGACGGGCAAGGCCTTGGGAGGCGCCCTTGCTCACCAGCGATGACCACAGCTTCGCCGTGCTCGCGTACGGCGAGAGCCCCTACCTCGCCGAGTGCGTGGAGTCCCTCCTGGCGCAGACCGTGCGCACGAGGGTCTTCGTGTCCACCTCCACGCCCAACGAGCACATACGCTCGGTGGCCCGGCGCTACGGGCTCGAGCTCCGCGCAAACGAGGCCGAGCCGGGCATCGCGAGCGACTGGAACTTCGCCGTAAGCCAGTCGCAGACCCCGCTCTTGACCCTCGCCCACCAGGACGACACCTACGAGCCCGGCTACGCCGAGCACATGCTCGGCGGCATGGCCGCGGTGGAGCGGCCGCTGATCTTCTTCACGAACTACGGCGAGCTGCGCGAGGGACGGAAGGTGGACGACAACCGCCTGCTCCGCGTGAAGCGCCGGCTCCTCTCCCCCATCGGGTGGTCGGGGTCCGCGGACGACCTGCGCACGAAGCGGAGGGTCCTCTCGCTTGGCTCGGCGATCTGCTGCCCCTCGGTGACCCTCAACCTCCCCCTGCTTCCCAACGCGCCCTTCCGGGCCGACATGAGGAGCAACCTGGACTGGGACGCGTGGGAGCGCTTCTCCCGCCTCGAGGGCAGCTTCGTCTACGACCGCGAGGTGCTCATGCACCACAGGATCCACGAGGGCTCGGAGACGAGCGCGCTCATACGGGACAACACGCGCACCGAGGAGGACCTCAGGATGCTCGAGAGGTTCTGGCCCACGCCCGTTGCGCGCGCCATCAACCTCGTCTACTCGCGCGCGCAGGCGAGCAACTCCAAGGCCTAGGCAGCGGCGGGCTAGAGGTTGATGCTGCGCCCCCTGAGCACCCTCGCGAGCAGCCCGGCATACCAGCGCGGCTGGGCGAGGACCAGCGAGAGGGGGCTCTTCTCCCGGAGCGCGTCACGGAGCACCTCGCCCATGCGCTCGACCCTCCTGGAGCCGTGGCTCCACTTGAAGCGCAGGCGATAGCAGGTCAGGCGCGCCCAGGACTGGGCCTCCTCGTCCCCGTAGCGCAGGGCGTAGTCGAGGAGCGCCTTGCCGTAGAGGACCTCGTTCCTCGCGAAGGCCGCGTCCTTCTGCCTGGTGGCCGAGTAGCTCGAGCCACCCTTCCTGACGTGGCGGTAGGCGCTCCAGCGCTCCTGGACGCAACGCACCTTGCCCATGGTGAGGAAGAGGAAGGCGTTGCGGCGGTCGCCGGGGTAGAAGTCGTACCCCTTGAGCTCGTTGAATCGGTCGCGAGCCGCGAAGTACTCCTCCCTGCGGCACATGAGGGTCCCGCTCTGTCCGGGGAGGCAGTAGTAGAAGTTCTCGCGGTAGCTGTACTCGTCGTCGACGCACTCGGGATAGCGCTCGCCGTTGGGTCGCGACAGCGCGTCCACGACGAGGCAGTTGGTGTACACGGCGGAGTGGTCGGGATGCCCCTCGAGGAAGCGCAGCTGCTCGGCGAGCTTGCCGTCGTAGGTGAAGAAGTCGTCGCCCTCGAAGTCGACGAGGTAGCGGCCCCTCGCGCGCGCGTACAGGTCCTCGCCGTTTGCCACGGCCCCCATGTTGTGCTCGCGATAGAGGATGGTGAAGCAGTCGGGCAGCTCGGGCTCGAGCCTTCGCAGCACCTCCCTGCTGTCATCGGTGGAGCAGTCCTCCCCCACCAGCACCTCGAAGGGGAAGTCGACCTTCTGGGAGGCGATGCTGCGCAGGCATTCCTCGATGTAGCCGCCGTGGTTGTAGACCGATACCACGACGCTCAGCAGCGGGCTCTGCTCCATCTACCCCACCCTCACGGAGAGGATGACGTCGCAGATGCGGTCGACGTCCTCCAGGGCGAGGTCCGCATAGAGCGGGAGGGTGAGGACGCGGCTCGAGACCCTCTGGGCCACGGGCGTGAGCGACGAGTCGAAGCGCCCCGCGTAGCAGGCGTAGTCGCTGATGAGGGGGAAGAAGTACTTGCGCGTGTGCACGTCGCGTGCCATGAGCGCCTCGTACGCGTCGTCGCGCGTGGCCCCGAAGGCCTCGGGGTCGAAGAGGACGGGAAGGTAGGCGTAGTTGGGGGTGACGCCCGGCTGTCCCGCGCAGAGCGTCAGGCCGTCGATTTCAGAGAGGCGCTCGCGGTAGCGTCCCACGACGCGCGCACGCTTCGCGATCTCCTCCCCGAGGTGGCGGAGGTTGCAGATGCCCATGGCGGCGCAGAACTCGTTCATCTTCGCGTTGCCGCCCACGTACTCCACGGACTCCGTGCCGGTGATGCCGAAGTTCTTCCACTGCTCGAGGAGGGGCTTGAGGCTCGGGTCACGGAAGCAGATGGCGCCGCCCTCGATGGTGTTGAACACCTTCGTGGCATGGAACGAGAACATCGAGGCGTCGCCGAACGACGCGGAAGAGACCCCGTCCCTGCTCACGCCCAGGGCGTGCGCGGCGTCGTAGATGACCTTGAGGCCATGGCGGTCCGCCACCTCCTGGATGGCGTCGACGTCGCAGAGGTTGCCGTAGACGTGGACCGGCAGGATGGCGCAGGTCTCGTCGTCGACGAGTGCCTCTAGCTTCGAGGCGTCGAGGGTGTAGTCGTCCGGCCTGATGTCGCAGAAGACGGGCGTGAGGCCCTTGCGCACCAGGGCATGGGTGGTGGAGGCGAAGCTGAACGGCGTCGTGATCACCTTGCCGTGCAGGTCCATGGCCTCGAGCACGCACTCCAAGGCCGAGTGGCCGTTCGTGAAGAGGGCCACGTTGGGCACGCCCAGGAAGGACTCGAGCTCAGCCTCGAGCTGCTGGTGCTTCTCGCCCATGTTGGTCAGCCAGTGCGACTCCCAGAGCGGCGCGATCTCGCGCACGTACTCGTCCAGCGGCGGCATCGACGAGCGCGTCACCAATATCGTCTTAGCAGACATGCGAATTCTCCAAACCTTGCGTGCACTTTGACGAACCCGGGCGCTGGCATGGCCGCGCCCATCAGCCGGCCCTTCCCATCCTAAGCTCTCGCAGCGTGTCAAGGAGATAGAAAAACTCCTCCACGCGGAAGAGGGCGGAGAAGCCGACGTACGCGACGAGCATGGCCACGCCCTGGAGGAGGATCGTGGGCAGGTCGCCGAGGCCCAGGAGAGAGACGGGCCAGGCGACGAGCGCGGCCGCGAGGGCGAGCAGGAAGGCGGGGCAGATGTCGCGCACCTGTTCGAGGTAGGCATAGCCGATGACCCGCTTGTTGGGCGAGGCGTTGATGAAGGTGCAGAGGAGGGCGACCACGATGTACCCGCTCACGATGGCGTGGAGGTCCCTGAGCACGAAGGTGGTGAAGGAGAGGACCGCGATGCCCACCACCTTCTTGACGACCTCGAGCCTGAGGAAGAGGTCGCTCCTCCCCATGCCGTTGAGCACCTGCAGGTTGGTGGTGTGGATGGGGAGCATGGCGTACACGACGCAGTAGAGCTGGACGAAGGGGACGCTGGGGAGCCACGCCTCGCCCAGCACGATGCGCACGACCGGCGTCGCGGCGACGGCGAAGAGCGTCATGGCGGGGACGATGAGGTAGGTGGAGGTCTTGAGGGCCCTGCGGGCGAGACGCTTGACCCGCGCGGCATCGTCCTGCACGTGGGCCACGGCCGAGAGCATGACGGGCTGGATGGCGCCGTCGAGCATCGCGCCCAGGGCGAAGGGGTACTTCTTTCCCTGCGAGACGTAGCCGAGCTCGGAGCTGGAGAAGACCTTGCCGATGAGGAGGTCGGAGAGGCTCTGGTAGCCCTGCTCGAGAATCCCCGAGGCGAGGAGCTTCCAACCGAAGCGGAACAGGAGCAGGGCACGGTCGCGCTCGAAGCGCAGCCTCGGCTTCCAGGGGATCTGGAGGGCGAGCACCAGGCACTTGCAGGCCTGCTGCAGCAGCTGCTGCACGACGAGAGCCCAGATGCCGCCGCCCAGGAGGGCGGCGACGACGCCGGCGCTGCCCGAGACGACCCCTGCCGTGACCGTCGCACGGAAGGTCTTCTGGAACTCGAGGCGACGGGCGACGATCGCCTCCTGGATCGAGTTGTAGGCGTTGACCACGAGCACCAGGACGAGCACGCGCAGCGGGGTCACGGCCTGCGGCATGCCGTAGAAGGAGGACACGGCCGGGGCGAGGCAGAAGACCGCCACGTAGAGCACGACCGAGATGGCGAGGCTCATCCAGAAGACGGTGTCGAAGTCGGCCTCGCTGGCGTCGGGAACCTGGATGATGGCGGTGTTGAGGCCGCTCTGGACTATGACGTTGCCCACGTTGACGAAGACGAGCATGATCGCCAGGACGCCGAACTCCGTGGGAGAGAGCAGGCGGGCCATGACCACCTGGACCACGAGCGTGACCACGGCGGTGCCGCCCTGCTCGAAGAGCTTCCAGAAGAGCGAGCTGAGCGTTGTGGACTTCAGGTCCTTAGCGGGCAAGTGGTCCTCTTCCCAAACCGAGACGCGCGTCCCGAGGCAGCCTGGGGACGCGCGTCGCACTCGTTAGTGGTCATCTCATTGTATAGTATCTAAGGTTCATACGCCCAAACGCCGGAGAAGTTGACAGATGAGAGACAGAATGAAGAGTGCGCTACCCAAGCTCGAGGACCTCCTCGCGGACGGTTTCACGAAGAGGATGGCCGCGAGCTACCTCGGCATCCTCGAGACCGAGCGCGCCAGCGGGCTCTTCGACGCCGACTACCTCGAGTGGGCGCACGCGCACGGCTTCTGCGCCGAGTCCGCCTACGCCTACGGGCTGAGCGACGTCAACCTCGGAAGCTACCTCTCTGACTACGACTATTGGAGGCTCTGGCCGCTCAACGACTGGCAGCGCATCTGGATCAACGACAAGCTCACCCTCAACGCGCTGCTCAGCGACTCCGAGCTCGCGCAGTACCTGCCGCGCTACCACTACTACAGCTCCCGCGGGCACCTGCTGCCCCTGGGAGAGGGCGACGGAGCGGGAATGGAGGGCTTCCTCGCCTGCCTACGACGGGAGGGGGAGCTGGCCTGCAAGCCCTGCAACGGCAGCGAGGCCAACGGCTTCTTCAAGCTCGCGTTCGAGGACGGGAGCTACCTCCTCAACGGCAGGCCCGTGGGGGCGGAGGGCGTGGGGCGCTTCGTCGCCGAGAACCCCAACTACGTGTTCACCGAGTTCATCCATCCCAATGCCCAGCTGGCGGCCATCGACCCGCTCATCCACACCATGCGCGTCCTCGTGCTCAACCCCACGGGCATCGACCCCGTGCCCGCCGCCTCCTACCTCCGCTTCGCCGTGGGCGTGGACGAGACCGGGAGCTCCGCGAACTACCAGGCCCCCACGACGGCGGACATCTGCTCATACAACGTGGGCGTGGACCTCTCGTGCGGGCGCTACGGAGGGGGCAAGGTGGTGTACGCCGCCAAGGTGGTCGACTCCCCCAAGCACCCGACGAGCGGCACCCTCGCCGAGGGGCAGATCGACTGCTGGCCCCAGATGCTCGAGATGATGCGTCGCATATCCCTCAAGGTGCGCGCCTGCGAGTACCTGGGCTTCGACGCCTGCGTGACGGACAAGGGGCCGCGCATCATGGAGATAAACTCCCACTCCGGCGTGAAGTACCTCCAGCTCTTCACCCCCATCATGGAGGACGCCCGCCTGAGCGAGTACTTCTCGTCCAAGATAGCCGCCATCGACGTCCTGGGCGAGGCCGACAGGGCGGCCCGCAACGGGATCGTCCGCTAGCGTGGGCGCCACGGGACGGGGCGGGACGCCCCGGGTCATAGCGATCGTCCCCGCCTACAACGAGCAGGAATGCCTGGCGCGGACCATAGGGGAGCTCGTCTCGACCTGCCCTGACATCGACTACCTGGTGGTCAACGACGGCTCGAGCGACGACACGCCCAAGATCTGCGACGAGCTGCGCCTGAACCACATCGACCTGCCCGTCAACTGTGGCCTCTCCGCCGCCTTCGGGGCGGGCATGCACTACGCGCTCGAGCACGGCTACGACGCGGCCGTCCAGTTCGACTCCGACGGGCAGCACGTGCCCAGCTACATACCCTCCATGGTCCAGGCGATGGCCGAGCGCGACGCTGACATCGTGATCGCCTCGCGCGTCGTGGCGGGGGGCAGCGCCGTGGGCCTGCGCGGGTTTGGCGCGAAGCTCATCACCCTGCTCATACGGCTCACGACCGGCCAGGTCATCGGGGACCCGACCTCGGGCATGAGGCTCTACTCAAGGTCGATGATCGAGCACTTCTCGCGCAGCTTCGACCTCTCGCCGGAGCCCGACACCATCGCCTACCTCATCCGCAGGGGTGCGAAGGTGGTGGAGGTCCCCACCGTGATGCGGGACAGGCAGGGCGGCACGAGCTACCTCAGGCTCTCCAGCTCGCTCTCGTACATGGCGCGCACCTGCCTGTCGCTTCTTCTATTCCAATGGTTCAGGTGAGGAGAGACATGCCGCTCACCCTTCGCATCAGCCTCGTCGTCGGGACGCTCCTCGCCCTGGCCCTCGTCCTGCGTCGCATCAGCAAGAGGAAGATCCGCGTCGCGGACGCCGTCTACTGGGTGGTCTCGATGCTCGTCCTGGTGCTCCTCGCCCTGTTCCCAGGCGTGGCCATCCTCGTCTCGGGCTGGCTGGGGTTCCTCTCTCCCAGCAACTTCGTCTTCGTGACGATCATCGCCCTCATGCTGCTCAAGCTCTTCGGCCTCGCCTCTGACGTCTCGAGGCTCACCGACAAGGTCGAGCGCCTCTCGCAGGAGATCGCCCTCATGAACGGGGATGCAGGCGAGGGACAGGGCCGCCAGGGCGAGCGGTCCTAGCGACCCTGCCGGCCCTCACGCGAGGGGGAGGCCGCCTCACGCGAGGACGAGACCGCCTCGCGGACGATGAACTGCGGGGAGCTGTTGAGCGACAGGACGATGTCCCCCAGGTACTCGCCAATGATGCCCAGGGCGAGGAGCACCATGCCGAAGAAGAACAGCATGACGCAGATGAGCGACGTCCAGCCCATGGGCACCCCGGGGTCGAGGAGCCTGTGCACGAGCGAGACGATGCCAAACAGGAAGCCCGCCAGAGCGGTGGCGGCGCCAAGCGTGGACATGACCCGCAGGGGCAGCACCGTGTAGTTGAAGTACGAGAGCCAGAGCCTCACGAGCTTCCCGAGCGTGTAGTTTGACGCGCCATGCTCGCGCTCGTGGTGCTCGATCGTCACGTTGCCGATGCGGTTGGTCATGCGGCCGAAGAGCGCCTCGACGTAGGGGTTGTAGTTCTTGTACTTGATGACCTGGTCGCACACCGCGCGGCTGATGAGCCAGAAGTTGCTCGTCTCCAGCCCCTTGGGACGAGAGAGCAGGACCTGCGCCGACGTCTTGTTGAGCCAGCTGCTGAGGTTCTTGAGCGGCCCGTTCGCGGACTCCCGGTACACGCCGTAGACGATGTCGTAGCCTTCCTCCATCTTTTTGAGGATGACGGGAATCTGCGAGGGATGGGTCTGCAGGTCGTCGTCCATGCCCATGACGAGGTCGCCATGGGCGTAGTTCATCCCGCACATGAGGGCGTTGTGCTGGCCGAAGTTGCGCATGAGGGTGAGCGCGAGGACGTCGTCCCTCTCGCGCGCGAGCTGCGAGATGACCGAGAAGGTGTCGTCGGGGGAGCAGTCGTCCACCAGCACGAACTCGCAGTCGTAGCCCGCGAGCCCCTCGAACACCTCGGAGCAGAGCCCCACGACGGCACGGATGCTCTGGCTCGAGCGATAGCAGGGTATGACTATGGAGACCAGCATGACGCTCCAAACTGCCCAGGGGGCTCAGGTGGGTTGGGGGCCGTCACAGTCTAGACCCAAGCGGACCTCCGGTCTACGAGAGGCCCAGGGAGTAGATGACGATGCCCAGGACGATCAGGGCGAGCGCCAGCCCCTTCTTGGGCGTGATGCGCTCGTGGAAGATGGTGACCCCGAAGAGGGTGACGTACACGTAGCCGGTGGCGTCCAGGATAGAGCCCATGGAGAGCGGGATGCCCCGATACGCGAGCACCGAGAGCAGCGTCGCGCCCACGAAGAGGGCGTACGCGACCACGACGAGCGGGTTGAGGTACTCGCGCAGCGCGCTCTCGTGCCCCCTCAGGGCGCTCTTCTTGAGAAGGACCTGCGAGACGGAGCTCACGAACACCCCGAGGAGACTGAGCCCGGCGTATGCCATGACCGAGCCGCTCACGAGGCCTCGCCCCCTTGCTCCCCCTCGCCGTCAGGCGAGGTCGCGAAGAGAGCCACGCCGACGAGGACGACGAGGGCGCCGACGACCTTCTGCGGGCTCAGCCGCTCGCCGAAGAGGAGGACGCCCCAGACGATGCCCCAGACGACCGTGACGGCCCGATTGGCATAGGCGGTGGTGAGCGGCAGGCGCTTGATGACCTGCTGCCACCCCAGAGCGTAGAGTCCCAGCACGAGGATCATCCCGCCGTAGTAGAGGACGAACCCCAGGCTCATGAACTCCTGTCCGGCGGCGAGCTTGCCGAAGATGCTGCACAGGGAGTAGAGGACGAGGAGGAGGTGCAGGAGGAGGTAGGTGGCGCCCCTCCCCCTTCCGGAGCTAGTCGATCCCAAGGTAGCCCCTCCAGAACCCCTGCGTCACGAAGCGCCTGCCCGCCTCCGCGTACTCCTCGCGCAGGCGGTCGCCGTTGCGCTCGATCTCCTTGGCGTCGCGCTTGTAGCGCTCCCAGACGGCCCTGAAGCGCTGGCGGTCCATGTGGCGGATCACCCCACGCTGGTTCTCGAGGTCCACCGCGACGATGGTGTCCTTGCGCCTTATCTGGTCTGCGGGGTACAGCCATCCCGCCACGTCGATGATGGCGGAGCTCCCCCTCTGGACGTAGCCGAGGTCGAGGCGCTGGCCGTTGAAGGTGGCGAAGTCCTCCAGGCGCTGACGGAGGCTGCGCCTCTCCACCACGTCGCTGTCCTTCTGGGCGTCCACTTGTGCGATAAGGGAGAGGTCTATGCCCTCCTCCTCGGCCTGGCGCCTCAGCTCCGGGAAGGGCAGGAGCCTCTCCGCCCGGCGGTTCGCCTCCATGAAGGCCCTCTCGGTTCGCCCGCGCTCCTCGAGGAAGGCGGGCCCCTTGAGGAAGTCCTCGAGGGCGTCGAGGACGAGCTCGGCGTTGGTGTAGTTGAACTTCTTGAGCTCCAGCTGCACCAGGTGGTAGGCCTTGCGCAGGAAGTCGGACTGGGGGGCGACCCCGGTGGCGTACTGGGCGACGAGGGAGTTGCGCGTCACCTGGTAGCGCTCGACGGCCGCGCTGTAGCGCCTCACGAAGGAGGGATGCCAGAGGCAGATGCCGTTCATGGTCATGAAGCGGGCGCGGCAGCGCAGCGCGTACTCGATGTCGTCGTAGCGGACGAAGAGGGGAAGCGGCAGGCCATGGCACTCGATGGCGGTGACGGGGATGACGCAGTACCACCAGCCCGCATACTGCTGGACCTGGTCCTCGCTGCCCGAAAGCTCCGGGTGGGCGCCCATGACCTCGTTTGCCACGACGGAGTGGAGCTGCCCCATGCGCAGGGCGGGCTTGAGGGGGACGCAGTCGCCCGAGAAGGTGACGAAGCCGGTGTCCTCCCAGCGCACGTCCGGCTCGAAGAGGTCCATCATCGCGCCGGAGACGAAGTCCTGGGCGTGGTCGTCGCTCACGATGCGCAGGAGGTTGTAGGTCCTCAGGATGCTCTCGGGAGAGATGAGCACGTCGTCGTCCATGAGGATGACGTGCGTCGCCTTGGGCCTCTGGCCGAGCGCCTCGATCATGCCGCGCGCGTAGCCGCCCGACCCGCCCACGTTGTCGTTGGGATGGACGCACACGCGCTCCGCCTGAAGGCGCTCGGCGTCGAGGCTGCGGCCGTTGTCGACGATGTGCATGGTGAAGTGCGTGGCGATAGGCTCGTCCGAGGCCAGTATGCGCGTCTTGGCAAGCTCGACGTTGCGCTCGACGTACTCCTCCTTGCGGAAGGTCGTCGTGCACAGCGCGAGCTCCACATCGTGCAGGCCGTCAGCGGGAACGCTGGCGAAGTAGTGGGCGTTGCGAATGAAGACCGGCCCTTCGCCCTCCTGCACGATGACGAACGACTCGATCACGTCCTCGTCAGAGTTCTCCATCCGGAGCTCGACGCTGTGCCACTCGTCCGACGCGGGGACGTCGAGCTCGCTTCCCCCCACCAGCTCGACGTCCCAGCTGAAGACGTCGGCGCGGGACTGAAGCAGCCTGAAGGCCGCCCCCTTGGCCTCGAGGTGGAGGAAGAACTCCTTGGCGACCGTGTAGCTGAGCCACTTGGAGACCGAGAGGGCGTTGAAGAACGTCGTGAAGTCATGGGTCCCCGGACCCTCCAGGGCCCATGCCTCGGGGCCCTCCCCCTCCGCACGCCGCACGAGCGCGGTGGAACGGTGGAGGAGGGTGGGTTCCTGCAGGAACTGGACGCTCTCGTCCAGGAGTACGTTCGCTAGCTTCACGTTGGCCACTTCAGCCATGGGCGGCTCCTCGGATGGTGGGTCTCATAGCGCAATAAGGCATCGTGCACCTACTCTAGCCCCTCTCGTCACGTCCCTGCCACGCGCATGGCCCCGCCCATACAGTCATCAGATGTCGGTCCCCGGCCCATCCTTCGGCAGCTTCGCGGCGAGGTAGCCCGAGAGCCCCTCCTCGAACTGCTTCGCTCGGTCCTCGTCCAGTTCCTCGACGACCCCTCCCCTCGTGCTCAGGGTGGCGTCCACGTCATAGAAGGTCGTGTCGTAGAGGTTCCCATCCTTCTCGAACAGGCTCGTCCCGAGGAAGAAGTTGGGAGCGGAAAGCCCAAGGTAGTCCATCAACGTGGGCGCGAGGTCGAGCGAGTTCCTGCCGCCGGCGTCTATGACCCTCCTTACCACCCCCTTGTGATAGATGAAGAAGGGGATGTCAGAGATGGCCTCCGCCCGGTACGACGACTCGGGGAAGGCGGTGACGAACCCCCGCTCGGCGAACGATGCGTGGTCTGCAGTGAACACCACGATCGTGTCGTCTGCCATCCCGCTGGCGAGAAAGCGCTCCATGAAGCGCCCGAAGTGGTGGTCCGCGTCATGGAACTTGTTGAGCACGGCGTCGCCGCCGTCGCCGAAGCGCCTGTCGACCGAGTCGAGGGACGCATGGGTGCCAAAGGTGTATATGGCCGCTAAGAAGGGCTCGTCCCCGCCCTCGAGCTCCTCGGCAAGGTCAAAGAGGCGCTCGTACGCCTCGCCGTCCGACATGCTTGCCGCCGTACCCGAATACGTCCCAGGCTCGCCGACCACCTCGTCGAAGCCCAGAGTGCCGAGGTAGTCAGTGAACTGCTCGTTATTGGGCTCCGTGTTGATGAAGCGCGTGACGTAGCCCAGGCCCGAGAGCGCCTGAGGAGGCGACACCAGCGCGTTCGCGTCGTAGTTGTCGTACTGGTATCCCGAGAAGAGCTGGCCGGAGAGGTCGCGAAGCTGTGGTTGTAGTAGTTCTCGAACGAGACGGACTGGCCCTGGAAGCTCCGGACGTTGGACATCACGTCACGCTCGTCGTCGATGACCTCCTGAGAGAGACCCTCAGTGAAGATGAGGATGACGTTGGGCCTCTTGGGGAGGTCGTCTTCCCTGCTCACATGGCTGTCCAGCCCGGGACGAAAGTACCTTGACGAGGTGTCGGACATCCTCGAGAGGCGCTCGACGTACGCCGCCCTCTCCCTTGCCTGCGAGACGAGGCTCGCGCAGCCGAGCAGCGGCGAGCCACCTGGCCCCATGGCCGTGACGGCAGCGGCCTCTGCGAGCAGGAGGGCGAGGAGGGAGAGTCCCAGGGGCCTGCGTGGGGCGCGCGGGGCGACGGGAAGCAGGCAGATGGCTATCGCCGCGACGGCAGCCGCAAGGTATGGCCCCGCGTTGCCCGCGAGGTCCTCGATCGAGTCGACGTTGGCGAGCATGACCATCGTCACGTACGAGCCAGCGAAGTGCAGCACCGCGAGCTGGACGACGACGAGCAGGACCATGGCGTCGTTGAGCAGCTGGGCGACCATCCGGAGGCGCCCCCGTCCCATGAGCGCGAGCGTGAGCGCAAATATGACGAGGACCTCCAGCATGCCGACCAGCCCCTGAGCCATGTGCCCGTCCACGAGGGCCAGGAGGCAGAGGGACGCGCAGCACGCGAGCTTGAGGAGCGTCGAGACAAGGAGGAGCCTCCCCTTTTCGGGGGAGGCTCCGTGTCCGCACCTCGCGCGCGAGGTGCCTACTCTCCACCCGGGACGATCCTTCCCTCCGCCACGTCACGCAGGTGGCGGCCGTAGTCGCTCTTCCCGTAGCGCTCGGCGCACTCGAGCAGGCGCTCGCGGCTCACCCAGCCATTCTCGAAGGCGATCTCCTCGGGGACGGAGACGGGCAGGTCCTGGGCGGTCTCGACCGTACGCACGAACTGCGAGGCCTCGAAGAGCGAACCCATGGTTCCGGTGTCGAGCCAGGCGAAGCCACGACCCAGGGTGATGACGTCGAGCGACCCGTCCTCGAGGTACATGCGGTTGAGGTCCGTGATCTCGTACTCGCCGCGAGCGGAGGGCTTCACCTGGGCGGCCAGGTCGCTGACGCGCTCGTCGTAGAAGTAGAGGCCCGTGACGGCGTAGTTACTCTTGGGCTCGGAGGGCTTCTCCTCGATGGAGACGGCGTTGTAGCCCTCGTCGAACTCGACGACGCCGAAGCGCTCGGGATCGTCCACGCGATAGCCGAACACGGTGGCGCGCCCCTCGGCCGCCGAGCGGGCCGCCTTGCGGAGGCGCTGGGTGAGGCCGTTGCCGTAGAAGATGTTGTCTCCCAGGACCAAGGCGCAGGGACCCCCGCCCACGAACTCCCGCCCGATGACGAAGGCCTGGGCGAGCCCGTTGGGCACCTCCTGCTCCGCATACGAGAGCGAGATGCCGAAGTCGGAGCCGTCCCCCAGGAGGTTCTTGAAGTTCGGCAGGTCGCGCGGGGTCGAGATGACGAGGATGTCCCTGATTCCCGCAAGCATCAGCGTGGACAGCGGGTAGTAGATCATGGGCTTGTCGTACACGGGCAGAAGTTGCTTGGACGTGACCGTCGTGAGCGGGTACAGGCGCGTCCCGCTCCCTCCCGCAAGGATGATGCCCTTCATGGCGGCTCCTCTCGAAACTTTGGCCAGTTGTTTGGAGACTATATTAGAAAGTTTAGCTTTCGGTACTTTCCGTCCTTGGCGATGTAGGGACTCAGCATGGGATCGCCCTCGACGAAGTAGCTCGGCCACCGCCTGAGGAGGTTCGCCCTCTCCGCGCAGTGCCGAACCGCCTTCTCGCCGCCCAGGTCCGACCCCCTGGAGACCGACTCGTAGTGCGTCAGGACGGACTCCGCACAATAGACGACATGGTAGCCAAGCTCCCCGAGCCGCAGGCAGTAGTCGACGTCGTTGTACGCGACCGTGAAGTCGGTCTCGTCGAAGCCGCCCAGCCTGTCGAACAGCTCCCGCCTGGTGAGGAGGCACGCCCCCGTCACCGCGGTGACGTCCTGGGTGAAGTTCAGCAGGTTGAAGTAGTTTGACGACATGTCCGGCATGAGCTGTCCGAGGTGGTCCGGGAAGGTGAGGTGGAACGAGACCCCGGCATGCTGGATTGTGCCGTCAGGGTACAGGAGCTTGGCCCCGACGGCGCCGACGTCGTCACGGAGGCACCTTCCGACCATCTGCGTCAGCCATCCAGGGGAGACGACCTCGGTGTCGTTGTTCAGCAGGAGGATGAGGTCCCCCTTTGACCTCCTCGCGCCGAAGTTGACCAGCTTGGAGAAGTTGAACTCGTCGCCCTGCAGGGGGTAGGTGACCACGGAGACGCGCTCGTGCTCGCGCGCCAGGGAGTCATACAGAGCAAACGTCTCGGGCTCGCGAGAGCCGTTCTCCACGATGACGACCTCGAAGTTCTTGTAGGACGAGCGGTAGAGGGAGTCGACGCAACGTCCCAGCATTCCGGACTCGTCGCGGCTGGGGATGACGATCGAGACCAGCGGCTCCTCCTCGAGCTCGAAGTCGAGCTGGAAGATGTTGTCGAACTTGGGCCGGATGACGGCCTTGGCGGGAATGTGGCAGCGGTCGAGATGCCCTTGGACGGACAGCTGGCCGGCATTGGAGGTGAAGCTCTTCGCGTCGGGGGAACCGGCGGTGGAGCCGGGGTGGATCCTCCAGTGATAGAGCACCTTCCGCACATGGTGGACGTGCCGCGCGAGCTCGCTTATGCGGAAGGTCATGTTGTGGTCCTGGGCGCCGTCGAACTCCCTGCCCGGCAGCTCGAGCTCGTCCAGGACGGACTTCCTCACCGCCAGGAGGTGGGTGACGTAGTTGCAGGAGCAGAGGAGGTCGGGGTTCCAGTCCGGCTTGAAGAAGGGACTGACGAGGGTCCCCTCCTGCAACTTGTCCTCGTCACAGTACAGCAGGTCGGTGTCCGGGCGCTGGTTCACCGCCTCGGCGTACGAGAAGAGCAGGTCCGGCTCGATGACGTCGTCATGGTCCAGGAAGCAGACGAAGTCCCCGCTGGCAGCGAGGATCCCCTGGTTCGTGTTGAGCGTGATTCCCAGATTCTCGTCGAGGGTCAGCTCCCTGACGCGCCGGTCCGCATTGACATAGCGGGCTATGCGGTCGGCGAGCTCCCGGTTGTCCGGACTGGCATTGACGAGCAGGAGCTCGAAGTCCTCATAGGACTGGCCGAGCACCGAGCCCACCATATCGTCCAAGAAGGGGATCGGCGTGTTGAAGACGGGGACGACAATCGAGAAGCGCGGCTGGATGGCCAGCCTCGTGCGCCTCTGGATCTCGAGGAGGCTCCGGGATGCCTTGTGAGAGCGGAACCACTCGGGGTATGCCTCGTCGAAGTCTGCGCTCAGGGTGTCGAAATGCCACCTGTCACGCCAGGCCTGGAGCTCGAAGTCCTGGATTGTGACGAAGGAGTCCTCCCCATCCCACGGCCTGACCCAGACCACGAACGACCATAGGTCGCGGGCGATGCGTACGGAGTAGGTGACGTGACGCCTCGAGTAGTAGCCCCTCTCTTCGATGCGGTCGCTCAGGACGATGGGCTCGGCGATGCCATCTTGGACCTCCCTGCCGTTGGAGTCGAGCAGGACGAACCCCGGGACCTCCCCCCAGTCATGGCGGGGCGGGGCGAGGCTGACGACGCTGATGTGCACGATGTCGTTGTTGTCCCAGGCGTTGAAGCAGACCCTGTCGATGGTGATCTCTGACTTGTTCAGCCGATTCTTGCTGTCGATGTTCCTGATCGACTCCGCCTCCTCGTTCTTGAGGGCGGTGTTGATCCTCGACTTGTTCTTCGCCCAGCCGGGGCTGACGTTATGCGAATCGAGGAGGCTGCGACCACCGTCGGCGGAGACGGAGAACAGCTCGACGCATTGGGGCAGGTCGAGCACCGGAACGACGATGACGAACTCTTCCTCTCCCAGCCTGTAGATGGAGGAGGGGACGACGTTTCCCTCGCTCGTGGTCGAGCGGACCTCGAGAGACCCGAGGGCCGAGCCCTTCCCCTCCACGGTCAGCCTCTGGAAGATCTTCCCCTGGCCCCTGGTCACCTGGCAGTATCTCAGTCTCACTGACGTTCCCTTCCGTCACTCTCCCCTTGCCTTAAGGCGAGGCGCCTGGCAGATTGAGAGGGTTTGGCCACAGCGTTTTATCCCATCATATTATGGCCGCTCGTCTCCCTTGCGCCGGGCGACGCGACGGCATGCGGGCGAGAGGAACAAGCCATGGAGGCATGGGCTAGTAGACCACATCGCCCAGTCGGTCACGAAAGCTCCGCATCGAGGCTCGCGAACTCCTCGGGGACGGCGCCGGGCTCGCAGCCAAAGCTCTCCTCGACGGCGCGCGCCTGGGCGAGGCGCAGCTCGGCGAGCGCGGCCCTGCCCATGTCCGCATAGGCTCCCGAGAGCCTCCTCAGGGTGTAGGCGACGTAGCCGGCGAGCGAGTCCGCCACGCCGGAGAGCAGCATCATGGTCACCAGCGAGTCTGGCGAGAGCTGCAGGGCGACCTCGGGGTCGAGGTCGAGGAGTCCCGCGATGGCGTCTTCCGCCTGCCCCGCGGACTCCACGTCCCCGTCCATGACGGCGCCCCTCAGGGCCGCCGTCGCGACGTCGACGAACTGGCTGATTATCTCGAGCAGGTAGTCGTGCTGGAGCATGTCGGTCTCCCAACGTCGGGCTGCGGTCAACAGAGGACAGTCTATTACCTAGGCAGCCCGACTTGCAGACGGGACGTGGCGGGCACCGGCCCACCGAACGCGAGGGTGGGACGCAGGTGTCAGCGGGGACCTGCGGGCGGGACGACGCCGAGGTGCTCGAAGGCGAGCTCCGTTGCCTGCCTCCCCTGGGGCGTCCTAATGATGAGGCCACGTTGGAGCAGGTAGGGCTCGTAGACGTCCTCGAGGGTGGAGGGGTCCTCCCCCACGGCGGATGCGATGGTGGTCAGGCCCACGGGGCGACCCCTGAACGTGCGCGTGAGCGCGTCGAGGATCTTGATGTCCATCCAGTCGAGGCCCATCTCGTCTATCTCGAAGAAGGTGAGCGCCTCGGCGGCGACGTCCCAGCTTATGCTCCCCTCGGCCTTAACCTGCGCGTAGTCGCGCACGCGCTTGAGGAGGCGGTTCGCCAGGCGTGGGGTGCCGCGCGAGCGAGAGGCTATCTCGGCCGCGCCCTGCGCGTCTATCCGCACGCCCAGGATCTGCGCCGAGCGGACGACTATGCCCGCAAGCTCCTCGATGCTGTAGTAGTCGAGGCGGTAGCTGATGCCAAAGCGGTCGCGCAGGGGGCCGGTGAGGAGGCCCGTGCGCGTCGTCGCCCCGACCAGGGTGAAGTGCGGAATGTCCAGGCGGATGGAACGGGCTGCGGGGCCCTTCCCGATCACGATGTCAAGGAAGAAGTCCTCCATGGCGGGATAGAGGACCTCCTCGACCTGGTGGTTCAGGCGGTGGATCTCATCCACGAAGAGGACGTCGCCCTCCTCGAGGTTGGTGAGGATGGCGGCGAGGTCGCCGGTGCGCGCGATGGCGGGACCGGAAGTGGTCTTGATCTTGGCGCCCATCTCATGGGCCACCACGTTTGCGAGCGTGGTCTTGCCAAGGCCCGGGGGGCCCGAGAAGAGCACGTGGTCGAGGGTCTCGTGACGGTCCTTCGCCGCCGCGATGAGCACACGCAGGTTCTGGCGCACGCGCTCCTGGCCGCAGTACTCGTCGAGCGTCACGGGGCGCAGGCTGCGCTCGACGTCCAGGTCGTCCTCGGTGAGCTCGCCGCTCACCGACCGGGGGCCGCCCGCCCTTCGCTCGAGGTCCGCCACGTCGTCGAAGAGGTCGTCTCGCCCGTTCTCCCACATCAGGCAGCACCCCCCAGCCTCTTGAGGGCGTAGGCGACGGCCTTCTCGATCGTGGTGACGCCAGCCTCGCCAAGCCCCTGGAGGGCGAGCTCCGCCTCCTGGGGGGTAAAGCCCATGGCCAGCAGGGCAGAGCCGGCCTCGTCCCTGACGGACTCGCTCGTCTGGGGCAGCGGGACGTCGGAGGCAGGCGCTTCGGACATGCCCACGAGCCCTCTGAGCTTCGCATCCTTCGCGAATACGTCCTGCAGCTCCATGAGCAGGCGCTGTGCCTTCTTCTTGCCCACGCCGGGCACCTGCGCCATGCGCGTGGCGTCCTGGGTGGCGACGATGGTGGCGAGCGATGCGGCGGAATAGGTGGAGAGGACCGCCAGCGCGAGCTTGGGGCCGACGCCGGACACGGCGACGAGGCGGTCGAACACCGAGCGCTCCTCCCTCGTGGCGAAGCCGTAGAGCTCGAGGGCGCTCTCCTTCACCAGGAGGCGCGTGAGGAGCGTCACCCCCGCCTCGCCCACGGCGGGCAGAGACGCCGCCGTCGTGGCGGAGACGCCAAGCTCGTAGCCCA
>ERZ773069.808-NODE-808-length-19415-cov-5.470971_pt1 | contig 19415 bp, 19 predicted proteins | sample MGYA00580619_ERZ773069 | MGnify/ENA primary metagenome ERZ773069 (study PRJEB29015, sample SAMEA2738007) | human oral metagenome | biome: human oral; feature: human-associated habitat; material: dental | place: China | collected 2108 ...
AAAAAACTCCGTATAATTCAATCTTTTTAGCGGTTAACCCTTTTGATAAAGCGAGATACAAATTCCACAGACGAGGACTTGTCCAAAGCGTCAGTCCACCGTTTTTTGGTATAAAGCTAAGTTCCGCAGTCTGTGTGAATTTGTCGAAGCTTTATTAACAGTACTGCGGGTATGATTGAAATAGGGAGTGTTTCTGGATAATTTATCTAATCTCCCATCTTATTGCCCTAAAGGGCAATAAGCATCCCTCGCTCAAAGAGCTCGGTCAATCATTATCAGCTCTAATAACATTTACCTTATCTTAACCTTGCATCTGCCATAATATAGACAATTAATAAAAATCATACAGATATAAGCAAGGCATTGCTTGCTAAGATTTGATGAATAGTCAATAAAGATTTTAAGAGGAGACTTGTATGAAATACTTTGAAAACAAATATACGAAAAAACAAGAAAGAAAAAAGAATATTATACAGCTTATAAGTACATTTATCACTAATGCAAACTTAAAAGGATTTTTCGAAGGAAAGATTTTTACAGGAAGTACCAAGGTAGCCTGTGTGCCGGGGCTTAACTGTTACTCCTGTCCGGGAGCTATGGGCTCCTGTCCTATAGGCTCACTTCAGGCGGTAATAGGAAGCAAGAAATTCAGTATATCTTATTATGTACTTGGAATAATGATATTTATAGGAGCCTTATTTGGCAGACTTGTATGCGGTCTTATGTGTCCTTTCGGATTTATACAGGATTTATTGTATAAGATACCGACCAAGAAATTCAAAATACCTAAAGTAATTGACAAGCCTTTAAGATACTTAAAATACCTTATACTTTTAGTATTTGTGATTTTACTGCCCATGTTTTTAACCAATAAATTCGGGCTTGCAGCACCGTACTTTTGTAAGTGGATCTGCCCTGCCGGAGCTTTGGAGGGAGCTATTCCTCTGGTGCTTAAGAATGAAAGTTTAAGAAATACTATAGGATTTTTATTCTTTTGGAAGATGGGGATAATGATTTTCATAGTGCTGATGTCAATATTTACCTATAGACCGTTTTGCAGATACATCTGTCCGCTTGGTGCATTTTATGCTTTCTTTAATAAGATAGGATTTTATAAAATGGAGTTTATTCCTGAAAAATGCACAAATTGTACACTTTGTGAAAAGGCTTGCAAGATGGATATAAATGTAAGAAAAGACCCTAATTCACTTGAGTGCATACGCTGCGGTGCCTGTATAGCGGCTTGCAGATATGATGCCTTAAATGCCTCATTTGTAGGGTTTGGAAGAAAAAAAGAAGAAGCGGATAAAGCACCGGCTTTAAGTAAGGGCTGTGCCCCAAGCAAGTGTGCGGGATGTAAAGGATGTGCTCATGTGGAGTAAATTATCTATAAGAATTAAAATAACCCTACTTACGGCTGTGGTATTTTGCATTATACTGGCGCTTAACTTTGTATTTACCATAGAAAATGCCGCAACTATATTTATAATAGCTGACGAGGCGCCGGTGCCTATTAATGAGCAGACCATGTCTTTGAATTTCAATTTTGATTATGCACAGCAGGCATTTAGGTTAAGTACTTTTTATATCATGGTATTTTTTTCAATAGCCGGCACTTTCTTAATATGGTGGGTGAGCGGAAAAGTATTGAAGCCCATGAAAAAGTTCAGCAATAAGATAAAAGAATTTGACATAAGTAAGATCAATGAAGATATAAATGTAGTAAAAAGTCAGGATGAGATAGGAGACTTACAACTTGCATTTAACTATATGCTTAAAAATATAAGGGATTCATACGAAAAACAAAGAAGATTTTCACAAAATGCCGCACATGAGCTTAAAACTCCGGTGGCTGCTATAAGAGCCAATCTTGAGGTCTTGGATATGGATGAAGAGCCTAGTGTAGAAGATTATAAGGAGTTTAAAAAAGTAGTAAGCAGACAAATAGAAGCCATGAACTCGATAGTACAGGGATTAAGGCTTTTAAGCAGCGGAGACAGTCTTAATCTGACAAACTTTTATCCATATAAAGCGGTTAAGGATATACTGTTTGATTTGGACAGTTTAATTAAAACTAAGGATTTAGAAGTAAATATTGATTTTGACAACGAAGAAAGTGTTATAAGTGCAGACCAAATCCTTATGAAACAGGCAATTTTTAATGTTATACATAATGCCCTACGATACTCTAAAGAAGGAGGGCTTATAGAAATAGTATTAAAAAAAGATGTACTCGGTATAAAAAATTACGGAGTAGGTATAGCTGAAGACAGTATAAATAAAATCTTCGAGCCGTTTTACTGTGTAGACAAATCAAGGTCTAAAAAACTTGGAGGAAGCGGACTTGGACTTGCGATAACCAAAGAAATACTCAATGCACACGGATTTGATATAAGTGTAAACAGTAAGGAAGAAGAATTTACTGAATTCAGGATCTGTTTTAATTAGGCTTAGTGTAAAAAACTATTTGATGCTTTTTAGATAAGGTAGTGGAATACCAAGTCGTGCAGCCCTTCTTACCATTGATTCGGTAAGCATGGACTTTCACTTATGATAGTTCTTAAAATTAATATATTAGCATAAAAAACTTATCCGGCAGCAAAAGGAGATGGAAATGAGAAAATTTATAAGAAAAATTGAAAAAAACAGAGTAATTCCGTATGCAATGCTTGCCCTATCCATAGTGATGATAATTGCAGGCGTTATGAGGGATGAACATTTGGTTGTACTTAAAAAAGCGGTAAATATCTGCCTTGAATGTATAGGCATAGGTTAGGAGGAGAAAGATGAAGGTTAAAAAAATACTAGGTGTAATACTTGCAGTGTTTTTAATGTTGATAGCAGCTATAAGTTACTTTTTAATTACTGAACTGAGCTTTTGGGGCTTAAACTTAGCCTATAATTCCACAGGAAATACGCTGCTTGCATGGATACTTGAACCGACTGAAGCGGAGCGTTTATACCTGTTTGTATATCCCGTTTCAATTGCAATATACCTTATCGTATATAATATATTTTTCAGACTGAATAAGAGTAAGATTCGTGCTTCTGTAAATTGGGATCTTAAAACCGGAATTATAAGCAGTGTAATACTGGGACTGGCCTTTGGAGGTATCTCTACACTGTGGGTAGAATTGCTGGCACACAGTCCCTTGTCAAATATAGATTTTATTAAAATAAGCCTTGCTTACTTAAAACATTCAAGTACACAGACGAGTACAGCCACATTTATAACGGGCCTTTTAGTGGCTGGTATACTCGGACCTATTACGGAGGAGCTGCTTTACAGAGGAATAATATTCGGCTTGCTTGAAAAGTATTCAAATAAATGGACTGCCCTGATACTTTCTTCCGTAATGTTCGGATTTGTGCATCTTTCATTTGTTCAGTCGGTATATGCAGGTATTATGGGACTTATTGCAGGCATAGTATATATGAAGACCCGTAAACTTATCTGGCCTATACTTATGCACATAACTATTAATACAGTGTCTACATTCGGACTCTCAAGCAATATAATGTGGGTGATATTTACAGTTATTATGCTTATACCGCTGGGTGTAATTATACGGGGTTTATTAAAGACTAAAAAAGATACAGTCTGTGATGAAAACTGTTGTGATAAAAACTATCTTGAAACTGAGACGGCAAATAATTTGCAATAAATCAAAAAAGATAAATATCTTAACCTAAGCTTAACCTTAGAGGTGTTAGAATATGATCATAAGATATGAACAAGGTTATAAAAACCTTGTAGAGTTAATCAAATAAAAGGAGTAAAGTACAATGAAAAAAAGATTATTACTGATAGGATGTGTTTTGATGATGAGTACTGCAGCAGTTGCCTGTTCATCAACAAACCAGTCTACAGAAGCAAAGCAGGAAACTACGAGTATGGATAACTCACAAGCTCAAGGAAGTGCGAGTGCAGCACAGGATGCTTCAAGCGCTACCAAGATGCCTGAGTTTAAGACTAAGACTACCGAGGGTGAAGAGATAACAAGTGATGTATTTAAAAAGAGCAAGCTAACAGTCGTTAATCTTTGGGGAAGCTGGTGCCAGCCTTGCGTAGAGGAGATTCCGGAGCTGCAAAAACTGTATGAGAATATGAAGGATAAGGGCGTAAATGTTATCGGAGTGGCACAGGACGGAGATACAGAACTTGATGCGGTAAAAGAGATTATAGCACAGGATAATGTTACCTATACCAATATAATTCCTGATGAAGACGGTCCGCTTAAGGGCTTTGTTATGAGTAGTCAGTTATTCCCGAATACCTTCTTAGTAGACTCAGAGGGTAATATAGTGGCAAATATAACAGGCGGACAGAATCTGGAAGGCTTTACAAAGGCAGTTGAGGATGCACTTGCAAAATTAAACTAATAAAAAGTAGTATAAGATAGGAAGATAAAGACAAAGGCTTAGTCTAAGTATTTTTGCAGATACCGGTATTTTGTTTCTTAATAAGCACAGCAGGTTCATATATTAAAATATTCAGTATTCTGATATGCTTATTTTTTAGAATAATGAATCGAATAACAAAGTGTAGCAAACTACAGAAGCTAACACTTTGTACCCGGAAAGTTAAATTAACTAAGACCAAGCCTTTGATACAAGAGTTAAAGTACTTTTAAAGATTAATCACTTACGGAGTATCCCATACCTCTGTTGGTCTTTATAACATCAGCTCCGAGTTTTTTTCTGATAGAGGCTATATGTACTTTTATTACTTGAGAAGCGTCACTTGCATTCATATCAATATTATGTTCAAGAAGCTCGGTATTTGATACAAGAGTATTTTTATGGCAGCAAAGATATTCAAAGATACTGTATTCTTTTGGAGTAAGATTTACAGGCTGCCCTGACTTTAATACCTGCTTTTTGCTTATTTGCAAAGTAATGTCAGAGCTTTCTAAAGTTATTATATCAGAGCTGTCGGTATAGGAAGTTCTTAAAAGTGCCCTTACTCTTGCTTCAAGCTCTTTGAAGTGAAAAGGCTTTACAAGGTAATCGTTGGCACCAAGATCAAGCCCGGCTACTTTATCATCAAGAGAGCCTCTTGCTGAAAGAATTAAAACCTTCTTGTCGGCATTATCCTCACGAATTGCTTTTAGGACTTCAAAGCCGTCAAGCTTAGGCATATTGATATCAAGTATTATAAGGTCGTAATCAGACTCATAATAATGTTCAAGAGCCTCTTCGCCGTCCATGGCGGTGTCGACATAGTAATTAAGCTTACGAAGCCCCTTGGCAAGTGCAAACAATATATCTTCCTCGTCTTCACATATAAGTAATCTCATGTTGATTACCTCCTATAAAATACATATGAATATATGTTGATTTATATATAAAGATACAATGAAATTAAAAATATATCAAGTTTTGAAAAAAGCAGATATTATTTGTGGCATTAAAAAAGTAATAATTTAACTCCAATTACTCATGACATAGGCACAACTTTCTTGAACCGTGTAACATAGCAATATAAAGTTTTTTTATTATGTTGCTATTAGGCGCTATCAGCCAATATATGTAAAATATGTTTTGTGAGTAATTAGGGTTTAAGTATAGATATTGGGCTGTTTTATAACTAAAAATTCTAAGGCTTATAAGGCTTTGATGAGAGTAAACGAATCAGCTAAGCTCTAACCTAAAAAATAATAAATATTATAGAAAGAAAAGGAATAAAAATTATGAAAAAGACTATAGTAAAACTTTTAATAGCAGGTTCCGTATCAGCAGTGCTTTTCGGTTGTGGAAGTACAAGCGAAAAATCAAGTGAAGAGACTACAGTGGCAAAGGTTTCAGAAGAAAACAATACAGCTGCGGAAAGTGTTGCGGCAGAAGATGTGGGTAATATTACAATATCAGATACCAAAGGTTCTGATGAAGAGGGAATGGAAGAGGATCAGTTGCCTGTAGCAAATCTGGAAAACGGTACGGTAAAAGAAATTAAAAATGGATTTATACGCATAGATAAGACCGGTGCTAACCTACAAGGCTCAAGCAGCAGCGAAGGTGCGGATGAACTTGACCTTACCATGCACTCAAACGGTTTTTATGTAGTAGATATGGAAACAGGCAAGGCAAGTACCGAGCTTAAACAAGGAGATGAGATATTTGCATGGGTGGCTCAGGAGTATTCAATGAGTCTACCGCCACAGGTAAATGTGCATGTTATCTTAACTAATGTAAAGGAAGAGAATAAAACTAATGTTCCTGCCTATACCGATAGTATAGAAAGTGTTGAAGAAACAGATGAGGGTATAGTACTTAAGGATAGTGGCAACAACATAGAGTGGGTTTTAGATAAATCAGTTAAGCCTACAATTATCTCAACTGATGGAGAAGTAGAGTTCAGCAGCATAGAAAAAGGAGATAAGTGCTTAATTTGGGCGGATTCATTTATACTTTCAGGAAAAAGTGAAACAACTACAAAGGTAAAGGCAAAGAAGGTTGTAATACTTAAGTAACGGCGTTAATTTAACGGTTTATGTTGCCAACTCCCCGACCGGTTATTGTATTCCCAAAAGAACCATTTACCTCTTGACTATATCAAATTTTATCATTATAATATACTGATTTAGTAATATATAGGAGAATAATTAATGAGAAAAATAAATACTAAAATAGGTGCTATGCTTCTTGCATGTTGTTTATCTACAGCAGCACCTGCAATTATTGCATCTACATCTACAAGTTACGCAGCAGGACCGGGACAGGTTGTAGTAAGAAAAGCAACGCCAACTAATGCTTCCAAAGATAAAAAGGCTACACCGAGTAACCCTGATAAGCAAAATAAGAAAAATAGATCTAATGAAGGCTCAAGAAAGGGCTCAAGAAAATCAGGAGGCTCAAACTCAAAGAATATCAAGCTTAAAGCAGTTAAAAAACCTGAAACAGGAGCTTGGATACAGGACGGAAAGGGCTGGTGGTACAAAGAGGCGAACGGTTCTTATCCTAAGTCAAAGTGGATGGAGTTAAGTTATAACAACATAAACAGATGGTATTATTTTGATGATGAGGGCTATATGGCAACAGGTTGGAAGCTTATCAACGGTAAATGGTATTATCTGTATGAAAATACGGAAGGCTCAGCTATAAAGGGAGCTATGGCAAGTAATACAAGAATTAACGGCTACTATGTAGGCGGAGACGGAGCCTGGGTAGAATAAATAGGAATATTTCTTATTTTATATTGACAGTATTTTTTACCGGTGCTATAATCGCGAGTGATACTAATTTTTAACTACATACAGGGAGCTTATAGATAGGCTGAGAGGAAGGTGAGACCTTCGACCGTTACCTGATTTGGATAATGCCAACGTAGGGAAAATACTTTCTTTTAAGGAGATACCAAATTGGTATCTCCTTTTTAATGCTACAGAAGTTGCATAAGAAAATGTATCATTTTAAGCTAAGGCTGCCTTGTGGGAAAGATTTAGTTATAAACCCAAAGCCGTATGTTCTGCTCGCATTTACATATAGGCTTAGGATTAAAAACTTAGCAGGGAAATTATCCCTGTTAAATATTAAAAATTCACTTAGGAGGTTGGTATGAAAAATACAAACATTCAAAAACTGAGCATAGCCGGTATTTTATGTGCCCTTGCAGTAGTCGGAAGCCTTTTTTCATTTCCGGTGCTTGGAAGTAAATGTGCTCCGATACAGCACATGGTAAATATTGTCTGTGCCGTACTGCTTGGACCATGGTACGGAGTGGCGGTTGCATTTGCGGCAAGCTTGCTTAGAAATGTACTCGGACTTGGAAGCCTTATGGCATTTCCGGGAAGTATGTTCGGAGCTTTACTTTGCGGTCTGGTCTATGACAAGAGTAAGAATATAATTCCTACACTTTTAGCGGAGGTATTCGGTACGGCAGTGCTTGGAGGACTTTGTGCATACCCTATAGCAATATTTATAATGGGTAAAAGTTCTGCCGATATAGCATTTTACGCTTATATTATACCGTTTCTTATATCTACTGCTGCCGGAGCCGTAATGTCGGGTGTTTTGCTGTATGCACTTATGGGAATGGGAGCTTTGGCTCAGTTTAAGCTTTGGGTGGACAAATAATACAAGAGAGGCGGTAAAACCATGTTAAAAGAGATGCTTAAAAATGTAAGAGAGAAAACACCTTTAATACATAATATAACAAACTATGTAACGGTTAATGACTGTGCCAATATTTTACTGGCATGTGGAGCAAGTCCTATTATGGCTGACGATATAGGAGAGGTTGAAGAGATAACATCAATTTGCACCGGACTTAATATCAACATAGGTACACTTAATGAAAGAACCATAGCTGCCATGCTTGCAGCAGGTAAAAAAGCTAATGAATTAAATCACCCCACAGTGCTTGACCCGGTCGGTGCCGGAGCATCAAAACTTAGGACACAGACAGCTAAAGAACTTTTGAAACAGGTTAAGTTTAGTGTAATAAGAGGAAATATTTCCGAAATAAAAAGTCTTTACCTTGGAAGCACAAGTACTAAGGGGGTAGATGCGGATATAGCGGACTTTATAAATAAAGAAAACCTGCCGCAAACAGTTAAATTTGCCAAAGAATTTGCGAAAAAAACAGGCTCTGTAATAGTTATAACCTCGGCTATAGATATAGTTGCCGACAGTGAAACTGCATACTGTATACATAATGGAGATGCAATGATGAGCAGGATCACCGGAAGCGGCTGTCAACTCTCAGCTATGATGGCAGCATATATAAGTGCCAATAAGGAGGATACCTTAAAGGCGGCACTTGCCTGTGTATGTGCTATGGGTCTTTGCGGAGAGATTGCCAAAAAAAGAATGAGTGAGCAGGACGGTAACAGTACTTACAGAAACTACCTGATAGATGCAGTATATAACTTAAGTCCTGAGGATTTGGAGAAAGGTGCAAGGTATGAGATTGGATAAAAAACATATGCTCCTGTATGCGGTAACGGACAGGGCATGGGTAGGAACAAAAAGTCTTTATGAACAGGTCAAAGAAGCCTTGGAAAACGGTGTAACCTGCGTGCAACTTAGAGAAAAGGAGCTTGATGAAAGTGATTTTCTAAAAGAGGCTAAGCAGATATTAGCCCTTTGTAAGGAATATAAAGTGCCCTTTATAGTTAATGATAATGTCAACATAGCCATTGCCTGCAAAGCCGACGGTATACATATAGGTCAGGAAGACATGGAGCTAAAAAGCGTAAGAAAGCTTGTGGGAGAAGATATGATAATAGGTGTTTCCGCACATACTGTAGAAGAGGCGATAAAGGCACAGGAAGGCGGAGCGGACTATATAGGTATAGGTGCGGTATTTGCAACTTCAACTAAAACAGATGTGGATGTACTTTCATTTGAGACCTTAAGGTCTATATGTGAGGCTGTGGACATACCTACGGTAGCCATAGGAGGAATCAAAAAAGATAACATTTGCAAGCTTAAGGGCAGCGGTATAGACGGAGTGGCAGTTGTATCGGCTATATTTGCGGCAAATGATATAGCGACAGCGACCAAAGAACTGCTTTTTGAAGTTAAGAAGGCAGTAGGCTAATGATAGAGGGAGCTATCTTCGATTTTGACGGTACACTTTTTGACTCCATGTATATATGGGAAGAGGTAGGAGAGGATTTATTAAATTCATTAAATAAAAAAGCAAAGCCCGGATTTAGAGAAAAAATAAAGCCAATGAGCCTGTGGCAGTCGGCAAGCTATTGTAAAGAAGAGTACGATATTAAGCTTAGTACAGAAGAAATAATAGTAAGGATCAATGATATAGTTTCAAATTATTATATAAATAAAGTAGAGCCTAAGCCCTATGTAAAAGACTTTCTTGAAAGTCTTAGGAAAAAAGATATAAAAATGTGCATAGCCACAGTGGCAGATAAGACCTTGATTGAATGTGCACTGGAACGCTGTGATATGAAGAAGTATTTTATCGATGTACTTGATTGTAAGGACATAGCTGAGGGAAAGCATACTCCGGGCATCTACTTAAAAGCACTTGAATGTCTTGGCAGCACAGTTTGTAAAACCTGTGTATTTGAAGATGCCGCACATGCCATAAATACGGCAAAGTCAGCCGGATTTATAGTGGCAGCGGTTTATGACAGCTTTGAAGACAATGAGGATATGGTAAGAAGAACAGCAGATATTTATCTGGAAAACTACAGAGATGTAGATAAATTTTGGAAATTCGTTTCACAAATATAGTGAAACTTTCAAGCGGCAGATTGGGGGCACCACCTTATGCCGCTATATAAAACAATGCTAAAAAAGGGGAAGCACTTAAGCGGTGTTTCTTAAATTAAAGGAGGATTATTTATGAGGACAGCATTGACCATAGCAGGAAGCGACTGCAGTGGAGGCGCCGGAATTCAAGCCGATCTTAAAACGATGACTATGAACGGTGTTTATGCAATGAGTGTGATAACCGCACTTACCGCACAAAATACTACCGGCGTAACGGGGATTGTGGATATCAGCCCTGAGTTTGTAAAACAGCAACTTGAGATGATTTTTGAGGACATCTATCCGGACGCGGTGAAAATAGGCATGGTATCTTCTGCGGTGATAATAGAAGCGATTGCCGAGGAACTCATTAAGTACAAGGCAAAAAATATAGTGCTTGATCCGGTAATGGTAGCTACCAGCGGTTCGGCACTTATGGAAAGTACGGCATTAAGTACCTTAAAGACTAAGCTTTTTCCACTGGCAAGAGTGATAACGCCTAACATACTTGAAGCACAGACACTTTCCGGCATAAGTATTAAGGATGAGGCGGCAATGTCAAAGGCGGCAAAAATAATTTATGAAGCTCATGGCTGTGCGGTACTCTTAAAAGGCGGACACAGTGTAAATGATGCCAATGATTTGCTTTATGATAAGGGTAAGGAGACCTGGTTTTACGGAAAGCGTATAAACAATCCTAATACTCACGGTACAGGCTGTACCCTTTCATCAGCCATTGCCGCAAACCTTGCCAAAGGCTATACATTGGAAGAGTCGGTACAAAGATCAAAGGACTATATATCCGGAGCTCTTTTGTCAATGCTTGATTTAGGCAAGGGAAGCGGACCTATGAACCATGCCTTTGACTTAAAAGGAGAGTATGCCAAGGAGGTAGGTCATGAATAAAAAAACATCAATATTTGAGAACGGTTTGATTTGGTTTGGAGCGGCGGTTTCCATAGCTGAGATTTTAACGGGAACTTACTTCGCTTCACTCGGTTTCATGAAGGGGTTACTGGCAATAATCTTAGGACATATTATAGGTTGTCTTCTATTCTTCTTATCCGGACTTATCGGAGCAAAGACCGAGAAAAGTGCAATGGAAACGGTTAAGATAAGTTTCGGCAGCAAGGGAAGTTTATTCTTTGTCGTACTTAACATATTGCAGCTTGTAGGCTGGACGGGAATAATGATTTATGACGGTGCTTTGGCTACACAGGGTGTATGGTCTATAGGGCATATTGTTTGGTGCCTTATTATAGGCGGACTTATCTTAGTATGGATACTTATAGGTATTAAAAATCTTGGCAAGGTAAATGTTATAGCCATGTCGGCTTTATTTATCATGACCATAATACTTAGCTTTATAATATTTAGGGGCGGTGCGGCTTTAGGTAGCGGAGACGGCAGTATGAGTTTCGGAGCGGCAGTGGAGCTTTCCGTAGCCATGCCTCTTTCATGGCTTCCGCTTATAAGTGATTACACCAAGGAAGCAAAAGAGCCGGTCAAGGCTACAGCGGCAAGTGCCGTAATCTACGGTGTGGTGAGTATCTGGATGTATGTAATAGGCATGGGGGCTGCCCTCTTTACCGGTGAGTCCGACATAGCACAGATACTTCTTAAAGCCGGCTTAGGCATAGTTGGACTCTTGATAGTAGTGCTTTCTACAGTAAGTACAACATTCCTTGATGCTTACTCCGCCGGAGTGTCAACCGAAGCTGTTAGTACAAAGATACCGGGCAAATGGGTTGCTATAGGAGCTACAGTAATAGGAACGCTCGGTGCTATACTTCTTCCCATGGATGACATAACAGGATTTTTATATCTTATAGGCTCAGTATTTGCCCCTATGATAGCTATACAGATAGCGGATTTCTTTATACTGAAAGAGGAGTACAGCAAGGATAAATTCAGCATACATAATATTTGTATATGGATAGTGGGATTCGTGCTTTATAGGATTTTAATGAAGGTGGATACTCCGATCGGAAGTACCCTGCCCGATATGCTTATTACTATGCTTATATGTATAGTGGTAAATAAGCTTTTTATCAAAAAGAAAGGGTAATTAATAACTCAAACTTTCCACACTCAAAATTGGCTCAGTATGTTAAAAAATCAATACTGCAGCTAGTAAAATTCTAATTGTAGATTCAAATTAAAAATGTGGAATATGCCTGTTTTACAACAGGCAAGTTCCACATTTTACTTTGTATAATATTCAGTTTGAAACCGCAGCCTACTCAGTCAATATTGCCTCATCACTATAATCAAAATAAACCTGCCCCTTTACAATACTGAATGTAATATCCTCATTACTATCTGCCTCGGCAATTTTCTCAAGCTTTGTCTCAATCTTTTCCTTATCCATTTCTATCAGGCTTTCTATGCTGCTTTCATCCCAAAAGCTTTGTATTTGAGTCATTACATTACTAAGATAGAGATCTCTGTTTTTTATGCTGAGTGTCTTTTTATCTTTTATGTGGTATGAGAGCTGATAGCTTCCGCTGCACCATTTGAGAAGCTTATTGTCTGTAGAGTCTTCCTTATCTCCAAGCTCTATAGTAGCTACAGGGTCTTCTTCAGGCTTTGAAGTATGTTGACTTTTTACAAACTCCGTATTCTCTATATTTGATGCCCACACGGTAAGTTTTACAAATTGCTGTTCATCATTTGATAAAGAGCTTATAAACTCATTTTGCGGATAATCTGTTGCAATTCTTTCTGCAAGATCAACATTATCATTTGTCCACTCAAGCAGCTTCATGTTAAAGTCTGCAACGGACAGTTTTTGATAATCGCCGGTTTTAAGTGTAAGTAAAGCCTCGTAATCTTCTTTGCTTGCCTTAGTGTAGGCATTTTCCTCCGCTTCGTGATAGTTTACTTCTTTTATATCACTTTCTTTTTCTGAGATAAGAGGGCGATAAAAATATTCAAAATTAAGCTCCAATTTGTCGGAGTCATAAAGCCCTTTTAGTTTTTGTATTTCAGCCTCGATAGCGGTATTCATAAAATCGCTGTCTTGTAATTGCTCCTCACTTTTACTCTCTATCAATTTATCAAAGCTTTCTATAACTGCCAAACGGGTGGAAACATATTCCTTTACCTTTAAGAGTTTGGGATCTTTTATATTAATGGTAAAAGAGTATTCAAGCAGGGCGGTATCACTATTTGTAGAGTACTTGCCTTGCACAGAGGAGTTAAATGTATATTCCTGCCACTTTTGCGAGCTGAGGGGTTCAAGTATGTTAAATAAAAAGGAAGCAAGCTCATCACTGTCCTTTTGGGCATATAAATCACTGTCCGCATCTATGTATTCCAATAAATCCTGATATTCCTTTGTATCAATTTGTTCCCAAACCTTGTTTTGATATTCGAAGACGCTCATATCCTCATACTTGTCGAATTTTAATGCAAGCAATTTGCTGACCTCTTCATTAGATAGCTTAGTGCTTGTAGCCTTAAGCGCATTGTCGGATTGCTTGGCTGATGTTATAAAAACAGTGGAAACTCCTACAATTAATACAAATGCTGCAATAACTATAAATATAGATGATTTTTTGTTTTTCATAATCGCCACTATCCTTTCTTCGATGGCATTTTTATTAAAATGATTGCAAAGAGGTATTATATTATTCTTTTGAGCTTCCATATCAATTAAGGCATAGGCGTATCCTGCCCTATTATTTGTACCCAAGTTGTGAATAACTGCCTCATCGCAGGCAAGCTCTATGTCCCGATTAAGCAAAATAAACATCAGCCAAACCATAGGATTAAACCAGTGAATACAAACACAGATAATCAAAATCATCTTGTATACAATATCAAAATGTCTTATATGAATGTACTCATGGGTCAAAATATACTCAAGCAACTTTACATTGTCCATATCCAAATTTTTGGGAAGCAGTATAACCGGCTTAAATAATCCGTAGCTTATAGGGCTTGATATCCGGTCGGATTGGAGTACGGAAAGTTTTCTTTTAAGCGGATGTTGTAACTTCCAATTTTCTATAAAATCACTTTCTATAGCAGTTGAGAACTTGAATTTACTTAAGCCCCTTAAATAGGCAAATAAAAAATACAAAAAGAAGACTGTAAATCCCATAAGCCATACGGCAGCCGGTAAAGAAAATGCAAATGGCTGCTTGGAAGTCGGTAAAATATTAACAATATTTGTTTTGATATTAGCAGTGCTGCCTTCATTAGACAAGGTTTCACTTAGCGTAAGAGTAGCGAGGTTATCCGCTATATCAAGCTTTGTTTTAGGAAACCATGAATATATGCTTAAAATTGAAGGGATAGAAATAGGTACTAAAAGCCTAAAGATAGCTATCCCCCAAAAAACTAAAAAGGTCTTTTTTGGCAATTTGTGAATAAATAATACCCTAAGTACGGTAATTACAATTATTAAAACAGCAGCTGAAATACTCATTTGTAATAAGCTCATAGTACTCACCTCATTCTAAATTTTTAACAAGGTCTTTCAGTTCTTTTATCTGTTTTTCAGACAGTTGTTTGTTGCCGATTAAGGCGGTAAACATTTTGTCAATTGAGCCGTCAAAAATCTTATCCAAAAGCTCATTGGTCTGAGCTAACTGAACCTTTTCTTTAGAAATCAATGCATGGCATATGAAATTAGGCTCAAGTCGCTCTATTGCTCCTTTTTTGATGCATCTTTTAATTAATGTATAAGTAGTATTCATATTCCAACCTATTTCTTCTTTTAATACATTGGAAATATGCTTTGCGGTAACATCGCCCTGTGCCCAAAGTACATTCATTATCTTTAACTCAGAATCAAATAATTTAATATCCATTATTCCAACCTCCTTACAAACTTTATTACATTAGATATGCTTTGCACTAACATCGCCCTGTGCCCAAAGTACATTCATTATCGTAACTTGGAATCAAATAATTTAATATCCATTGTTAGAACCTCCTCATACACTACTGTAGTAGTTTATGGAAACAATGTATCATAATGCTAATAAAATGTCAACACTACTACAGTAGTTTGATCAAATATTTTTAGATATCAGCTTGATTTGAAATTTTTTTACTGAATAAAAATATCTTATCTAACACTTGTTTTTTGCACTATGATAATGTAGACTAAGAATGAAAAAATAAATATGTTAGCAGAGTAGAACCTGATGCGTTAAGTGTCATTCGGACGGGGAGTTGTCGATGAACGAAATCTAAAGATGTGTTATCAGGTTCGCATCCCACTGCAAAAGATATACAAATCATATTCTGTATACTTTCTTTGTAGTCTGATAATCTGCGAAGGAGGTATATTTTTATGGAACAAAAAGACAATGTTTTTATAAGTTCATATAAAGAACTTAAGAAAATAAGAACACTGAAGACCTGTGCGATGCTTATATCTTTAAGCATAATACTCGGGTATTTCATCGTAAATATCGGCGGCATCGCCAAAGTGGGATTTTCGAGTATTCCGGCTACTTTAGCCGCATTCTTATTCGGACCTGCGGTTGCCGGAGCATTCGGAGCGGTTGCCGACATTACAAAATACCTTATAAAACCTGATGGGGCATTTTTTATAGGATTTACACTGAATGCGATTTTAACCGGATTTATCAGAGGAAGTATACTCTATAAAAAAGAGTTAAATATATGGAGAGTCATAGTTTCCTAACTTATAGTTACAATACTGTGTAATCTTCTTATAAATACATATCTTATAAGTGTGTTACAAGGCAAGGCATTTATAGGAATGCTTCCGGTAAGACTGATTAAGAATCTTATATCACTTCCGGTCAATGTGGTAGTATTCTATACACTTGCCAAGGCTTTCCTTCCTTTGAAAGCTATGATATATAAGGAAGCTTAGTGCGTCAGGTATATTTGATTGCCATAACGCCGGGATCTGCAGTGAGTTAAATACAGCTTAGTGAAGATCTGTTGAAATCAATAATTTTATTATCAGAATCAATGAATATATTTATTTATATTCATTGATTTTTTTATTTTTCGGTACTATAATTATCTATGAATAAAGAAGAAAATATTCACAGAGTATGGAAATCGGAGAATATAAATGGCAAAAGCATTCAGTGAAAAAGAAAAAATCAAGATCAAAGAAAAGATCATGGAAGCTGCTCTCGATCTGTTTCATGATAAAGGAAGCAGGTCGCTGAGTATTGCAAAACTTACGAAAAGAGCGGGTATAGCACAGGGGAGTTTTTATAACTTCTGGAAAGATAAGGAGGCACTTATCATTGATCTGATGGCATACAGATCGATGCAAAAACTGAATAATATTGAAAAGGAGCTGTCAAATTCACTGACAGATCCCACAGGTTTTCTTTCGGATATAATATATAAATACTCTTTGGATATGTTGCAAAAAATCAAAACAAGGAATATTTATAAGGATGCATTTAAGATATTTACTGCACAGAATACGGATAAAGCTAAAAAAATAGAGAAACTTTATATAGAATTTTTAGACAGATCGATAATATATTGGAAGGAGAATAATGCGGTTAAAAATGCGAACAGACAAGGACTTGCGGATGCTTTTACGGGCAGTTTTGTTTTTTGCTTGAGCTATATGCATTTTAATGAAGAAACATTTGAAGAAACATTATACATTTACATAAAAAGTATCGTATCCAGATATATGGAAGTATAAATACGATAAGAAAAGAGCATGGACATGGTAGCGGACTTTAAGGATATTAAAAAAGAAGATGTGCCTATCGCCGGCGGCAAGGGAGCCAATCTCGGAGAAATGACACGAGAAAAAATAAATGTTCCGGCGGGATTTATAGTTACATCCGAAGCTTACAAGGAATTTTTAAGGGTCAACGGCATTGCGGATATTATCAACAACGAACTTAATAAAGCAGGAAATGATGAAAGATCGCTTTTAAATGCAGCTGTTTATTTTAGAGAAAGAATAAATTCGGGAACATTTCCGGATGCATTAAAGTCTCTGATAAGGGAAAAATATAATGACCTCGGAGAACATAAAAAGGTTGCCATACGCTCTTCGGCAACTGCGGAAGATCTGGCGGATGCGAGTTTTGCCGGGCAGCAAGACAGCTATCTTAATATACAGGGGATGGAGGAGATATTAGAGCACATACGCAGTTGCTATGCCTCACTTTGGACTGACAGAGCGGTAAGTTACAGATCTCGCCAAGGTTATGATCAAAGTAAGGTCTCCATCGCCGTGATCGTTCAGGAAATGGTGGAAAGTGAAAAGTCCGGAGTGTTATTTACAGTAGACCCGATTAATAAAAATGAAAATGCAATGCTTATAAATGCCGCTTTCGGTTTAGGTGAAAGTGTTGTAAGCGGAAGAGTAAGTGCAGATACTTATATAATCGATAAGAAGACAGGTAAGAGTCAAATAAATATCGGAAATAAAGAAACTCAGATCATATACGATAAAAAGGGAACTGTCGAGGAGACATTGAGTGATGATAAAAGAAAGAGCCGTGTATTAAATGATAGTGAAATATCAAAACTTTCAAAAAGTGGTCTTAAAATAGAAAAACATTATAAGATGCCCATGGATATCGAGTGGGCTGTTAAAGACGGGAAAGTGTATATTTTACAAGCCAGAGCCATCACGACACTTAATAAAGATTCGCTTGATAAATATGAAGAAAATGCGGTATCACAGTATATTAAGGGAAAAAAGATAAATAAAAGTACACGCAAGGCTCTTGGGTTTATATTGGAGAAAATGCCTTTTGCGTACAGAGCTCTTGATTTTTGCTATCTGGAAGCGATAAATGATCAAAAGGCAAATATATTATCCGAGGGCGGTATTGTAATAGCTAAAAATCCGCAAATAGATGATGACGGTATACAGACTTTTTCCGATGCCGGGGTACATTTCAATAAAAATATATTAAAATTCTTCAAGGTATTGAAAATAGTGAAAGATTTTGATTATTGCTATGAGAGATGCCTTGACTTTATGAAAAAATACGAGTCTGAGATCGAAAGAATAAAGACACTTGAATTTGAAGATATGTCACTTGATCAGTGCAAAAAATTCATCAAAGAAAGCTATGAATTACTTAAGTCTCTTGCCTATGACAGATTCAAATACGCTTTATTCCCCTCAGTCTTAAGAAGTAAAGGACTTGATAAAATAATAAAAAGAGCGGACCGAAGCTATGTTGCTTTTGATCTTTACAGCGGTTTAAATAATAAGACTTCGGCAGTAAACATTGACATATCAACATTGATCTGTGAAATAAAGAAAAACACTGAGATTAAAGACCGGGTCACAGCAGGTGAAAGTTATAATAAATTATATGAAAATTTTGATGAGTTCAGGCTGTCGGCAGACAGATTTATGAAAGATAACGGATACAGATCCGACTTTAATTGCTATTGTCTGGCAGCAAGAACATTTATAGAAGACCCCGACAGATTACTTGGTATACTGATCCCCGTATTAAAGTATGACGATAAAAGCACTGTAAAAACCAATCAGAAAGACTTTTTGAAAATAATGAAAAAGCCTGAAAAGATATACGGTAAAAAATATAAAGAAATCAAAAAGCAGATAGATCGCTTCAGGTATTTCCATGTAGTTCGTGAAGAGACACAGTATTTGTGGGAGACATTGTTTTTCTATATAAGGCAATGCGTAAAAAGAATCAATTTTATTCTTATCGGCAATGAAAATATCGATTCCGGAGTAGCCAATCTGTTCTATAAAGAATTACTCGAAGTTTTGGAAAAAGGATCACTGAATGAGGTTGATAAGGAGAAGATAAACAGACGCAACAAGAAATACCCTCTTGCAGTAAAGGTATGGGAAGCTTCCAAGACACTTGTGTTTAAATGTGAAGGTGATATTTTGAAAGGAGTAAGCGCAAGCGGAGGTACTTCTGTCGGAAAAGTATGTGTTATAAACGATCCGGGTGAATTTTATAAAATGAAAAAGGGTGATGTATTGGTGTGTCATTATACAGATCCGGAGTGGACACCGCTTTTTGGTCTGGCATCTGCGGTAGTGGCGGATACCGGATCAGAGCTGAGTCATGCAGCAATTGTAGCAAGAGAATACAACATACCGGCAGTACTCGGTGTAGGTCTTGCAAGTTTAAAATTCAAAGACGGAGACATGATACAGGTGGACGGCGACAAAGGTGTGGTCAAGAGAATTTAATATTATATATGAAAATGAAAAATAA
>ERZ773069.809-NODE-809-length-19387-cov-5.023536_pt1 | contig 19387 bp, 18 predicted proteins | sample MGYA00580619_ERZ773069 | MGnify/ENA primary metagenome ERZ773069 (study PRJEB29015, sample SAMEA2738007) | human oral metagenome | biome: human oral; feature: human-associated habitat; material: dental | place: China | collected 2108 ...
GCGTCCAGGCAATCGACGGCATCTCCTTCTCCCTTGCGCAACGCGAACTCCTCGGCATCGTCGGCGAGAGCGGCAGCGGCAAATCCACCGTTGCAAAGCTCCTCACTGGACTGCATACACCGACGGGCGGGAAGATTCTGCTCGACGGCAAGGATATCACCCACGCAGGCGGAAAGGAGCGGCGCACCCTCTACACCCGCATCCAGATGGTGTTTCAGGACGCAGTGGGCTCGTTCAACCCACGCCGCACCATCGGCGCGATGATCGGTGAGACCATCTGCCGTCTGTGTACGCCCGATGAACGCGATACCAAACGGCGCGTCGCCGAACTCCTTACGGAGGTGGGACTGCCCACATCCTATGCCACACGCTACCCGCACGAGATGAGCGGCGGCGAGTGCCAGCGGGCGGCAATTGCGCGCGCGATGGCAGTTCACCCCGAAATCCTCGTCTGCGATGAGGCAACCTCGGCACTCGACGTGTCCGTACAGGCAAAGATCATCTCCCTACTCCTGCATCTGCAGCGAGAGCACGGCATGAGTCTCCTCTTCATCTCACACGATCTGCCGCTCGTCAGCTCCATCGCCGACCGCGTCCTTATTATGCAGAATGGACGCATCGTCGAGCAGGGCAAGACCAGCCGCGTCCTCAGAGAACCAAACGAGGACTATACGCGGAATCTCCTGCGGGCGGCACTGTAAACTCACGCAAAAACGGGACTTCCGTACGAAAGAACATTTTGTTTCGTACGGAAGTCCCATTTACTTATCTATGAACAAATATTATTTTACACAGCAGCAGCTTCGGGCGCATTTACCTCAATGCCAAACATTGCCATATCGTCCTCAACATTCGTGATGCCGCCGATGCCGAAGGTCTCGACGAGTACCTTTGCGACATTCGGGGAGAGGAATGCGGGGAGCGTGGGGCCGAGGTGGATATTCTTCACACCGAGGTGGAGCAGCGCAAGGAGAACGATGACCGCCTTCTGCTCGTACCACGCAATGTTGTACGCAATCGGGAGCTTGTTCACATCATCCAGACCGAACACTTCCTTGAGCTTCAGCGCGATGAGCGCGAGCGAGTAGGAGTCGTTGCACTGTCCCGCATCAAGCACGCGCGGGATACCGCCGATGTCGCCGAGATCCTTCTTGATGTACTTGTACTTCGCGCAGCCCGCCGTGAGAATGACCGTGTCGTGCGGCAGAGCCTCCGCGAACTCACCGTAGTACTCACGCGACTTCATGCGGCCGTCGCAGCCTGCCATGACGACGAACTTCTTGATCGCACCGCTCTTGACCGCCTCGACAACCTTGTCCGCGACGGCAAAGACCTGCTCATGCGCGAAGCCGCCGACGATCTCGCCCGTCTCCAGCTCCGTCGGAGGCGCACACTTCTTCGCACACTCGATCACGGGCGTAAAGTCCTTCTCACCGTTCACGAGCGGGATGTGTGTGCAGCCCGGCACGCCAACCGCAGCCGTTGTGAAGAGACGATCCTTGTAGCTGTCCTTCGGCGGAACAACGCAGTTCGTCGTCATGAGAATCGCGCCGTTGAACTTCTCGAACTCCTCTTTCTGCAGCCACCATGCGTTGCCGTAGTTGCCGACGAGGTTGTCGTACTTCTTAAACGCGGGGTAGTAATGCGCGGGGATCATCTCGCCATGCGTATAGACATCGACACCTGTGCCCTTCGTCTGCTCCAAGAGACGCTCGAGATCCTTGAGATCATGACCCGAGATGAGGATGCCGGGACGATTGCGGACACCGAGCTTCACCTTCGAGATCTCGGGATGTCCGTACGTGCTCGTGTTTGCGCCGTCGAGCAGAGCCATACCGTCCACGCCCCACTTGCCCGTCTCAAGCACAAGTGCCGTCAGCGCGTCGCCGTCCATCGTATCGTCGAGAAGCTGCGCAAGAGCACGCTGCATGAACGCATCGATCTCCTCGTTCTCGTGGCCGAGTGCATTCGCATGCTCGACGTAGGCGGACAGGCCCTTCAGGCCGTACGTCGTCAGCTCGCGCAGACTGCGGACATCCTCGTTCTCCGTTGCGAGCACGCCGACCGTCTTGGCCTTCGCCTCGAACTCTGCACGCTGAGCCGTCCAATGCGCTGCCTCAGGCAGCTTCGACGCATCGGCAAGCTGTGCGAGCAGATCCGACTTCAGCGCGAGCGTCTCCTCGATCACGTCGATGATCGCCTCACGGTCGAAGTTCGCATTCGTGATCGTAATGAAGAGGTTCATCGTCACGCGGTGGTTGACCTCGATCGCAACCTTCTTGCCCTCTGCGCGCAGTGCCGTCGTCACCGCGCCGAGCCCCTTTGTCACATAGACGAGCAGATCCTGCATCTCCGCGACATCCGGCTTCTTGCCGCAGACGCCCTGCACCGTGCAGCCCTTGCCGCCCGCCGTCTCCTGACACTGATAACAAAACATTTTAGCATCCATGAGAAACTCTCCTTTGCTGTCATATACAATACACATTTGTTGTGTTGATTATAGCAAAGGAGCCTCTCCATAGACGTAACATATGTTACCAGTCAATAATCAATAGAAATTCTCATCAAAAGAACTCCTCATGCTGTATTGCTACAACATAAGGAGCTTTTTTTGCAGCCAATTCCGTCATCTGAATTTTGGATCAAACGCTAGAATATCCGAAAGGGTGTCGAATTCGTAGATAATGCCCTGTGGATAGCATTTCCGATACAAAATCAATTCATTGAGATGCTGCATATAAAATTGCTCCCAGAGCATTTCACGCACTGCGGCATCCGTTTCATACGCATGCCGCAAGAGCGCACGAAATTTCTCACTGAACGACTGCGTGAAATACACGTGCCCCATCATATACCATCCGTGTGCGCCGCCAATCTGCACGCCCATGATGCGGTCATCCGCATCCACGGACAAATAGTATTCCATCGTCGGCTCGTCTCCATAGACCGCTGCATAATAAGAACGGTAGACATAGGGTGCAAAAACGTTTTCCGTGAAATAATTATCTGCCGAGCAGATATAGGTGTTGTCGAGTTCATCCAACACACGATAGATCGATGATGTGTTGTTATAGCGGTGATAGTCCGGATTCTCCACAATGTGGACATGCGGATGCGTCCCAAGATAGGCGAACTGTTCGCTTCGATATCCCGTGACGAGGAAGATATCTGCAACGCCCGCCTCGACAAGCTGCTCAATCTGCCGCTCGACCAACACCTCGCCGCGGATTCGCAGCAAGCCCTTCGGCGTCCGATCCGTAATGGGTGCGAGACGGCTGCCGTAGCCCGCCGCCATCAATACGGCATTTTTTACACGATAGGGCGCAAGGCGCAGCTCTGCATCTGTACGCTGCGCTGCGTCCCCCGTCTTGTGCAGCGTGCACTGCCGCACAAATTCCTCGTACGTCATCCGTTATGCTCCAAGGAGTGCACGCGCCTTTGGCAGATGTGCCTTCACATAGCGCAGCTGTCGCGCGGCATAGTCCGAGAGATCCGCACCGTACATCCCCCGATAGATGCACCAGTCATACCAGAGGAATCCGCCCACCACAATATAACCGTAGACACGCGCGCACCGCCCATCATCAACGCCCTCGGGGAAATAGTCCGCGATCAGCTGCTCAAGCGCATCCTCCGCATAGTCTGCGTAGAGTGCAAACTGGGCCACATCGAAGAGCGGATCGCAGAGCCCCGCATACTCCCAGTCGAGGATGTAGGGACGCTCCACCCCCTCCACAAAGAGGAAGTTGTCCGCCAGAGAGTCAACGTGACAGAGCACGGTATTCTCTGTCAAAAACGGTAGAAGATATGGACGCAGGGACACGACCTCGGCGCGTACCGCCTGATAGTCAGCTGCGTCCAACACATCCTTCGGCAGCATGGACTCGTAGCGGCAGAGCTCATCAAACGGATCGAACGACTTCACCCCCGTGATCCTGCGCTCGTGAAAGGAGCGCAGAGCCTCCATTGAGCGACGCGTCTCATCGAAGTTTCGCACATCGCAGACATGGGAGTTCTCGAAATAATGCGAGATCTTATACCCCGGGGTGACACTGATCGTCACGACCTCCTCCGTGATGCCCGTCGGACAGACGAGTTCGTAGACATGTTTTTCATTTGCGCGGTCAATCAGACGCTCCGACCCTGCCCCGTTATAGCGAAAGATATATTTTGCACCGTTTGCCGTGAAAATGTAGGAATCATTCGTCATCCCCTGCTTGATACGCGTGAGCGTCCCCTGCGCTGCCTCCGTGCCAAAATATTCCCCAATCGTTTGGCGAATGAACGCTTCCTCATCGTGCTGTGACATAACATTCTCCTCATTGTGCTGCATCATTGCATTTATTTCTCCTTTTATCCGATTCCAAGCACTCTGCGCTGCTCGGCAAAGACCTCCCGCAGATCTGCATACAGCCCCTCGGGGAAAAGATCCACTTCAAGCGGCACAGGGAGTGTCAGAGGATCGGCATAGAGCAGCATTGCAAGGGTAAGACAGGAACGATGCTCACGGCAATCAGCAGCGACATACAGTTCCTTCAATTTTGCAAGGATCTGCTGCTCTCCCCACACGAGATTTTCACTGTGAACGCGCATCTGCAGGAGTGCCAGATAGCCCTCGTACCACTCCTGCTGACAGAAATGGGAAAGGAGATCAGGATGCCATCCCCCTATTTCAGAAACAAGTGCTTTCTTTTGCTCGAAAATCCACCGGTCAATTTCGGGCAGATTGATCTCCGCAGGATGCAGACTGTCGGCATAGTCCGCTTTGATCCGTGCAACGACGCGCTGCGCCGCCCCCATATGCTTCCTGCGGAACACGGCAACAATGTCCCGCCGCTGCGCTGCCGCCGGATCATCGCCGCGCAGCAGATGCTCCAGATGATATACTGCCTCGTCCCAATTTCGAGCAACATAGCTGCCTGTGAGCATCTGCTTGTAATCATCCGTCGGTTCAGAATCATTCGGACAGTAGATCATCGGGCGTTCGAGCAGGAAAAACGGCATATTGAGTGAAGAAAAATCCGTCAGCAGGATATCCGCCGCGCGCAGTGCTTCCTCAGCAGCAAACAGCCCCTCATCCAGCGTGACTCCACACATTGCCAGATGTGCTTTATAGTCCCTGACCTCCTGCTCCGTCATCTGCCCCTTTTGAACGAAATTGTCAAACATAAGCGGATGCGGGCGAATTACAAACTGTATTCCTGCCCTGCTGTATTTCTCTGCAAAAGCAAGAAACGCGTCCTTAAACGCAAAGAAATGACTGCCGCCGATTCGTTCCTCCGTATTCCAACGCGGCATCCATAGAACTTTTCGCATGACACGTTCTTCATGCGGTGTATTCAAATACGGTTCAAAGCCGGGATACCCGATATCTTCAAAATGCTGCACACCGGCATTAACGGTCAGCGGATAGGCAGCCTCCATTGCACTCTTTTCTTCCTCAGAGTCACAGAAGTAAAAACTCAAATGCGAGAAAAACTCCGGCATCATAGTTTCAGAGTAAATAAAGAACTTCAGCCCCTGCGTACCATACGCAACGTAGCAGAGCTTTGCAATCCGTGCAAGATCGCGTGCACGCGTCCCCACAAGAGGACGCAGTCCCTCATACGGCGATGCCATAAAGATGTAGTCGGGGGCAAAGACACTCAGGTCGAAAGTGTTGGTAAAGTCATAGACATTGGGATAGTGTTCATGAAAGAAGTGCCAATAGTGCGCATCGTATCGCCCCACAGAATTCTGCACAGCAGAATCCGTTGCTTTGTAGGTAGGGACGAGTACAATAACGGTCTCCACAGTCTCATCTGCAGCAAACACGTCATAGACAGGCTGCTGCTTATCCCAAATCACCGAATCCTGCACCAAGAAGACAACACGCATCTTGTGATCTGTATGTGCACGGTTATGAAGCTCCTTCAGATAGTACGCCGCCATTTCACGATTGGCAAATGAATGTGCCCGCATCATATCTCCTCACATCCGATAGGCATTGACCGTATCGATCACATAAGTGATCTCGTCTGCACGCATTCCGTTGAAGATCGGCAAACTCAGCACCTCGTCCGCATACTGCTCTGCGACAGGGAAACTGCCGCGCCTGTATCCAAGCTCTGCATAACACGCTGCGAGGTGCGGCGGGATCGGGTAGTGAATCACCGTATCGATGCCGTGTTCCAAAAGATATGCCTTGAATTGATTCCGCGTTGCCGTTCGCACAACGAACTGATGATAGACATGCTCCGCACCGTAACGCAGCCGCGGCAGAATGACATGCTCGTTATGAATTCCCGCAAGGTATTGCGCCGCAATCGCCCTGCGCTCGGCGTTTAATGCCGGCAAATGCCCGAGTTTGACGCGCAGCAGTGCCGCCTGGATCTCATCCAGACGGGAGTTTACACCACAAAGCTCATTATGATATTTCTCCTTACTGCCATAGTTGCGGAGCATCCGAATCCGCTCGGCGAGGGACGCATCGTCAGTCACAATCGCACCCGCATCGCCGAACGCGCCGAGGTTTTTCGTCGGATAAAAGCTGAAACAGCCGACTGTCCCAAATCGTCCCGTCATCGTGCTGCCGAAATGTGCCCCGTGCGACTGGGCACAGTCCTCGATCACGGCAAGATGATGCGCCTTCGCGATCGCCATGACATGCGGCATATCGACTGCCTGCCCGTAGAGATGGACAGGCATGATGGCACGCGTACGCTCTGTGATGGCAGACGCAAGCTGCACTGCATCCAGATTGTAGTATTCATCCGGTTCGACGAACACTGGGGTTGCTCCGTTCGCTGTGACTGCAAGCACGGTTGCGATATATGTGTTCGCGGGCACAATGACCTCATCGCCCGCCCCGATGCCGAGCGCGGCGACGGAGAGCGTCAGCGCGTCGAGTCCCGAGTTCAGGCCAACCGCATATTTCGCCCCTGTATAGGCGGCAAACTCTTCCTCGAACGCCGCGAGCTCCGGCCCCATAATGTACCATCCCGAGCGCAGAGCACGCAGAGCCGCCGTCTCATAGTCTGCTGCGTGGAGTTCATACTGCCGTCCAAGCACGGCAAGATCGATCTTCATGCCCGCTCCTCTCCCTGCACCATACGCAGGAATTCGTCGTAGTCACGGATGTAGTCCGCCTCGTCGTAGACCTCGGACGCGAGCACCATGAGCACGGCATCCTCAGAGAAATCATACATCTCCCGCCACATCGCACTTGAGATATACAGCCCCTCGTATGGCTTTTCGAGCGGAACGACCTTCTTTTCACGCCCATTGTCGAGCCGTACCTTGCAGCTCCCATGAATGCAGATCAGGATCTGCTCGAGTGCACGATGTGCGTGGTGTCCGCGCACTACGCCGAGGAGCGTATCATACATATAATAGACACGCTTGATGCGAAAAGGAATATCGTTGAACTCCTCAAGTGCAACAAGCATTCCGCGCGCATCGCCATGCGGCTGAAACATATATTTTACGATCTGCATAAAAGCCTCACTCTACCCAATGCAACGGCTCATCGTCCGAATCAGATCAACGCCGTCCCAAACAAGGGAAAACGCCATGCTCTCTCCAATGGGCACAATACGGTCAACGCCCGCCATGTGATACTGATCGACAAGTACCCGAATCTCCTCGGGATCTATTCCATAGTACACGACCGTCTGACACCTGCTTCCGCAGATGGGTACAATCTCGGAGAGCTCCTGCGCACAGTATTCCATAAAGAATCCGCTGTGCATCCTATAAGCCGGCACACCCGCATCGAGCCCGCCCAACTCCGCACGCGTAATCAGCATGTCAGGCATCGCCCGCAAACGCACCTCGTAAGCATCTGCGAGCAGAGCAAGCTGCGTCAGCTTGTCCACCGCCTGCACGGGCTGCAGCTCATAGTGTTGCTGCACCTCACGATGCAGTTCCTGCCAAAAGACTTCCCGCGCCTCCTCCACGCGAGCACCACGCCACACAACAAGGCACGGCGAGCTGCACGCGTTCTGATCGGTCAGGTAGGTATCGTTAAAAAACGACTTTGCAAGCCGTTCTTTATCCACTGCAGCGAGGTAAGCATCCGCATCAAAAACGGCAACGGAATAGCGATCAGCAAAGGTGATCTCGTTCGCACGCGGCGGCAGTTCCGAATGGCGCAACTCGCGAATTGCCGCATCTCCGCCCCAAATGACGCGCGTCGTACAGAGCGCAGACAGGACATCGTTCACCGCCCGCTCATGCCCATAGCGGACGAAGATCACATAGGGACGCAGCGTAGGCACGCGTTCAAGAGCCATTCGCAAAGCGTTGCAGATCAGTGCAGTCTGACGAAAATCCCGCGACGGCAGACGCACGACGTTCGCGTTGCCCGCAAGGAGACCCGCGACGAAGGAATAGGCAAAGTTGACGGCGACATTCGACGGCGCGATGTGAAAGACCATGCCGCGCCCGCGCCGTCGCTCCCCCAGATAGACGCTCATCCGAGAGCGCACGGATGCCTCCCGACACCAGAATGCCCATGTAACAACATCGGGATAACGTCGTACCTCCGTATCCTTCAGTAAAATGCGTGCGGTCTCCGCGAGAAGCGCGACCGCCTCCTCCGCGCATACGGGCAGCGTACCGAGGTTTGGAAGCTCCGCGAGAAGCTGCGCATCTCCGATCTCATAGGCGACATCAATGTTCGGCTGCATAGGTATCGCTGCACCCCCTCAGCTCCGCATGGGGCAATCGCCCGAGCACATGAAAATACTTCCCCATTCTGCCGCAGGGGCAGTCGTCCTCACCGAGAATAACCGCCTCGTCCTCCGTCAGCAGCGAATGCCCCGGATAGGAGTGCGGGAGCAGAGACACAGTCTGCAGGATACCGCGCTCGCCGTGATTTGCTGCCGAGAAATCACGTGGTCGGCGCACGATGACATCAGCGTATGTACTCGCATGCAGATGGCCTTCGGCGCACTCCATGTAGATGCAGCCCGTCTGCTCAACCATGCCGTAGTAGTCGACGACCTGTGAAATCCCGCAGACAGCACGCAGACGTTCCTTAAACGCCGTCGCCGACACCGCTTCCTGTACGAGCTTTTTCCATCCGCCTCCATGAATCAGGATGGCATTTTCAAGCGGCAGGTGTATGCCGCTCCGTTCCAGTGCACGCACAAAATACGTCCACACCATAAAGGTAAAGCCGAAGAGGAGAATCTTCTCGCCCCGATGCTCCTCAATAAACGTACGCAACGCCTCCATCGGAAGCCGCATATCATCGTCCAGCGCGTAAATTCTCTGCCGTCCGAACAGAGAGAATCCGAGGATGCCCGCGCCACGCGCGGAGAACATTGCACGATCCTTCAGAACCGATGGTGCATCAAGAATAATCATCGGCATACGCACATTTCCCGTAACACTCGTCACGATACGCACGAGCGTTTTTTGTTGACGCGATGCCGTCTCCCGATCCAAGAAGATCTTCGACACGCGCTGCCCCGTCGTTCCCGACGAGGTCATCGTCTTTACGATCTCCGTGCGCGGCACACTGCACAAGTCGAGTTCCTTGAAGAGACGCACGGGCAGAAAGGGAATCTCCTCCTCGTGCACAATCGTTTCGGTATCTGTGCCGAACGCATCGAGAATGCGCCGATAGCTGCCGCAGTACGTTCGATGATGCTCCGTCAGGCGCACGAGTTCGCGCGTGAGGAGTGCTCTTTTTTCCTCCCGCGGAACACCATAGGGCGCATACTGTAGGATCTCCTCATAGGTCATAGTAACGCTCCAACTCCCGATACAGTGTCTTCCCTGCAGCGTTCTTCGGTATCTCCGGAACCCGCACCACACGGATCGCCGTCGGATGCACCCCGAGCGTCCTGCTCAGGAACGGCACGATCTCATCGAAATGCTCTTCCTGCACAACAAAGACATGGAGAAGATCGTCCACCCCCGCACACGCGACTTCCATGCCATCAAAACGATGGTGAAGCAGCTGCTCCGCCTCCTGCAGATTCGTCCGCTTGCCGAAGAGCTTCAAAAAGCGTTTCTTTCTGCCGACGACCGTATAAATGCCATCCGCATCACACATGGCGAGATCGCCCGTTGCGAGCCGCCCATGCCACGCATCGCCTTCAATGAGATCTGCACCCGAGAGCGCGTAGCCCATCGCCACATTCGCACCGTGATAGATCAGCTCGCCAACCTGCCCGACTTCATTGATAGGCAGTCCCGCCTCATCAATCAGCTCAAATCGTCCACTCGGGATCGCCCTGCCCATCGCGCCGCATTTCTTAGAGGCAAGCTCAGCGGGCAAATACCCCATACGTGCCGTCGCCTCCGCTGCACCGTACATAACGACAAAGGAGATGCCCGATGACGCGGCGTAGTCCGCGAACGTTCGATGGAGGTCGGGGTCGAGCTTGCCGCCCGCCTGTGTCAGAAGTCGCAGGGACGGCAGTGTCATACGCGCAAAACGCAGGCGGTCGAGCATCGTATAGGTATAGGGAACGCCGTTTAGGTTCGTGACATGATGCGTGCGGAACAGATCCCAGAAACCGCGCTGCGTGACCCCCTCCTCCGTCAGCACAACGGATGCACCGACCGCGAGATGCGTATTGATGATGGACAGACCATAGACATAGTGCATCGGCAGATTCGTAATCGCACGGTCAGCAGCAGTCAAGTGGAGATAGTCTATGATTGCCTCCGTATTCGTACGCAAATTTCGATAGCTCTGCCGCACGAGCTTCGGGCTGCCCGTCGAGCCCGAGGTCGTCATGAGGAGCGCGAGCTCCTCGTGCAGAGGCACATCCTGCCCCTCACGCTCCACAAGCACATAGCCGCCCTGCGTGAAAACCGCATGATATTCCGCATACTTCATCTGCTTGTCGGCGGGCAGCCAGAGATAGGCGGGCTGATAGCACGCGAGCAGGCGCTCCTTGAGTACATCGCCGATCCCGTCATCCACCATCACGGGCACAACGCGCGTATGTATGCAGGCCGTATAGGCAACAACAGCCTCCACGGTGTTGGTACAGAACAGAAAGAGCAAACGGTGTGGGCACACAGCATCTGCGAAGGTCTTCGCCATCGACCCCAGTTCCCGATAAGTATAGGAAGTATCGTGGGTAATCAGAGCTGTATGATCGGCAAATTTATCAAAGTCAAAGAGCACAAATCATCGCCCCTTTATCCGTCTTGGCAAACAACGGCACGCAAATATCACGCCTCAAGACTGACCTGATACTTCTTCATGATCTCAATGCCCTTTTCATAGGACTCAAAGTCGATGATGTCATCCGTATCCATCATGATGTCGAACGCATCTTCCAGAGCCGCAATGAGTGTCATGTGTCCCACAGAATCCCACTCAGGGATATCCTGATAGTGCAGAGCTTTGACCTCCTCCGCATTCTTTCCAAACATCTCCATGAACACATTTGTATATTTCTCCATGTTTGACATTTTACAATTCCTCTCCGCCTTCAATATCTTCCATATGCAGCAAGGTATCTGCCGCAACATCACGTATCAGTTTTTTCCCAATGAGCTGCACCATCTGCTCAGGTGGGATTCCCGTTCCGGGACGTTTCGCGTAGAGATCGGCACGCGTAAGAACATCCCCCGCGCACAAATCCCGCGTGACAATGACACTGCGGCGCATTTTCTCCCGCTGCATTGCCTCTGCCGTCGACAGGACGCGCTCCTCCGCGCCAAGTCCACGATAGATTCCATTGCACTGCACAATCAGTTCCTTGAAATCGCCCGGCTCTGCCGCCATATTGTTATCCATCCCGACCTTCGCACGATCCAACGTCAAATGCTTCTCGATCAAAACTGCACCCAGAGCAATGGCCGCAACGGCAGCCGCAAAGCCCTCGCTGTGATCGGAGAATCCGATTGGATGATGTGGAAAAAGCCGCCGCAATCCGACAATATTTCTCAGTTGGAGCATTTCCACAGCGGCGGGATAGACGGAAATACAGTGCAGGATAAGGAGATCCGATGTGCCCGTGCGTTCCAAAACCTCAACGGCACGTCGAATCTCCGCCATCGTGCCCATCCCCGTTGACAGCACAACGGGATGTGCTTTCCTGCCGATGTATTCCAGAAAGGGAAGATTGTTCAGCTCCATCGATGCAATTTTGACAAAGGGAACACGGCACTCGTCGACCAGGAAATCCACTTCCTCCTCAGAATACGGCGTTGACGAGAACGCAAGCCCCTTGTCGCGGCAGTAGTCCGCCATCTCCTTCAGCGCAGCCGGTACAAGTGCGAACCGCTCCACAAATCGTTTGGCAATGGGATTTTCCTTGTAGTAACTCTCTGCGTAAAGACTTGCCGCAGACCACGACTGAAATTTGACACAGTTGCAGCCGGCATCTGCCGCCGCGTCGATCATCGCACGCGCCGTCTCCAAATTTCCGTTATGACTGCTGTTGACCTCCGCCACAAAATAGGGCTGTCCATCCTCAGCGAGAACAGTTCCATCACAAAATCGGCACTCCGCCCGCACGGGCATCATCTCCCTTTCTCAATACTCCGTGCACATCTCACGCGCGAGCAGCTCCCGCTCCATAAATGGAGCAAGATCCTCGAGCGGCCGATGCTCCAGACGTCTGCCCGCACCGACAGCATACGATCGATGTAGATATTTTTGATCCGGTGTACACATAACTTCACAGAGAACGGGACGATCTGACGCAAGGACTTCGCCAAGTGTCCCCCCGAGCTTGTCGTACCGCTCCACGCGCGCATATGCGAATCCGGCAAAGGCGGCAAGCGCGGCGAAGTTCGGTGCGGGAAGTCCGTCGGACGGATCATTGCCAATTGTGCGCGTTCGGAAAAGGTCGCGCTGCCGCTTGCGGATCACCGCATACATATTGTTGTTGATGACAAAAATCTTTGCAGGAATCCCATGCGCCGTAATCAGAGGGAGTTCCTGTGCATTCATCATGACCGAGCCGTCACCAACCACCGTGATGATCTCTTGCCGTCCTGCATAGGATGCCCCGAGAATCGCAGGAACAGCATAGCCCATTGCTCCCTGCGCTGCAGGAAACAGGCAGCGTTGACTCTCTCGAAATGCAATCGTCGACGGGATAATCAACTCCTCAAACCCCGCATCTGTAATCACGGTCGCATCATCGGGAAGATAGGTGTTCAACGCATCAGCAAAAGAATAGAGATCGATCCGATTCTCTGCGTTGAGATCCTTGACAAAGTGCTCCTCCGAGACGTGAAAAATCTGCTTCCAATGACGGCATTTCTCCTGCCACGCCGCGTTCGTTTCATGCAGATCCTGCACGAGGAACGCCTCCAAGAAGAGCCGTGCATCCATGTGGATGAACCGCTCGAACGCAACGCCCTTTTTCTGATGCTCCACCTCATCGATGTCCACAATTGTAATGCGGGCATGGGGTGCAAACTTCTCTACACCCCCGCCCGTGATCTGCGAGCACAGCTTTGTGCCGATAGCGAGGATGCAATCCGCATTCTGAAGCGCAAAATTACCCGCACGGCTACCACCGATCGCGCCAATCGCACCGATGGAGAGAGCATGTGCACTGCCATAGGCATCCGCTCCTGCGGGGGTAAAAACCACAGGGATATGAACACGCTCCACGAGAGCGCGCACAAGTGTCTCCGCCTTTGCCGAACGCACTCCGCCCCCGAGTAGAAGCAGCGGGCGTTTTGCTGCATGGAGTTCATCTGCGATCTGTGTGATAAACAAAGGATGAGTCTCCTCCGGCTCATCCGCAGTGGCTTCGTAATGTTTCAGCTGTTCCGCATCGACGCGCATATTCTGTACATCGAGAGGAATGTCGATCCATACGGGTCCCTGTCGTCCCGCCATGGCACAGGACGCAGCCTCCTCCAAGACACACGCGACATCATCTGCGTGCATTAGCATTGCGGCATACTTCGTCACGGGCCTCACCATGCGGATGATATCTGCCTCCTGCGAGCCGTAGGTGCGAATTGGCAGCCCCGTATAGTGCGTTGTCTCGTGCAACATATGCTGCCCCGAGATAAAGATCATCGGAACATTATCCTGAAAGGCACAGAGTGCCGCCGTCACGGCATTCGAGGCAGCGCAGCCCGTCGAGACCAGACAGGCAGAGAGACCGCCACTTGCCTGTGCGTACGCCATCGCGGCATAGGACGCCCCCTGTTCATGGTACGTCGATATGGTGCTGATCTCCTCTGCACGCGCCGCAGCATCTGTCAGAAAGAGGACCCCCCTGCCATTCACCATAAAGATATGCGAAACACCAATCTCCTTGAGATAGCGCATAACATAGTCCGCAACGCGTTCCACTCCATGCCTCCTACTGTTTGCGCGACGCAGGTCGGAACTGCGTCATGACATCCGGAATGGCAATCTCTAGCTCTGCCTCACACGCCTGTTCATCATTCACTGTACCGCGTGCAATTCCCTTTGCAAGACCGCGCTTGAAGCTGTGCAGCTCCGCTTCGATATCCAGGCGATCACCGGGGACAATCTTTTTCCGAAAGCGCATTTTGACCGAGATAAACCCCGTTTTTTTTCCCTTGTATTCGGGAATTGTGAGAAATGTCATCAAAAAGACTTGTGTCAGTGCCTCAATCTGGACGAAGCCGGGCACATTCGGCTCATCCTCGAAATGCGCGGGAAAGAACCACTCGTTATAGGTAAAATTCTTCAGCCCCTTCGCAGACTTCCCTGGAACTGCCTCCAAGATCTGATCCACAAAGAGCAGGGGGAAACGGTTCTGCTGATACTGCTGGATCTGATAGGCATCCAGGCCGTAAAGTGTCGTATATTCTTTCATTCGTCCACCTCACAGTTCCCGCATCGGCAGGAATACTGTCTCCGACAGATCCGCTGCCATAGCCGCAGCGGAAAGCCCCGAGCCAAACCCCGCCAGAACGGACTTATCCCACCCCGCGGTGTCAGCCGTCTGCGCGGCGTTGCAGAGTGCCAATGCGACCGACGCACCACCGATGTTTCCAATGCCGTCGATGTCGATCAGCACCTTGTCCTTCGGCAGCTGCATTGCACGCATAAGACTTTTGACGATGAATACATTCGCTTGGTGCAAGGCATAGACAGACGCGTCCTCATGCGTCCATCCGCTCTTTTGCAGAACTGCGTCGATCAGCGGCGGAACTTCGTGCATGACGAAGCGCATGACCTCCATGCCATCCATGTACTCATGCTCGAGCGTACGGACATTCCCCTCTGCATCCGTCTTCTCCCGATCCGTCACCCCAGGACAGATGGGCATACGTTCCCCCCCCGCCGGCGTATAGAGGGTTCTCATCCTGTCACCGTCGTGGAAGAACGCATACTTCGACAGATGCTCTCCGCCCGCCGTGACAAGGGCAGCTGCACCGCCATCCCCGATCACCATGCGCATCGCGCGATCCTTTGGATGGAGATGCCGCGAGGAAGTGTCGCCGCAGCAAACCAGCACATTGTGGCACTCGCCCGCGCGGATTACAAGATCTGCAAGATAGAGTCCGTAGACCATCGCTGTACAGGCATGATTTACATCCAGTGCGACGCAGCGTTTGGAAAGCCCCAGACGACTTTGGATTGTGCCCGTATTTCCGGGATAGTAATAATCGGGGTGCGGGGTGAGGAACACAATGCCGTCAACAGATTCGCCCGACACAGAGAGCTCCGCCAAAAGTGCCTGTGCGGCATCCAAACAGTAGTCCGAGGAGGTCATGCCGTCCGCTGCATAGCGTACGGAGTGAACACCTGTCAGCTTCATTGTCCGCTGCATCGTATATGCGTCAAATCCTAGGTCTAAAAGATCGACCCGCTCCTTGGGAACGGTCACAGCCATTCCTGCGATCTTGGTACGGATTCCATTTTCGTTCAACGCTCCGCTCCTTTCATCCTCACTTATTTCCACGCACCGCGCAGATAGCCGCCATCGACAACAAAGTCCTCCCCCGTGATCCATGCTGCGCGCTCACTGAGGAGGAAGAGAACCATCCCCGAAACATCCTGCGGCGTTCCAACGCCAAACAGATGTCGCGCGATCACCGTCTCGAGCGTCCCCATCAGCCGACTGTAGTTTTCCGACATCTCGGTAATGACATAGCCGGGACTGATGATATTGAGCCGGTGGCGGTCACGGCTCAGATCATGCGTCAATGACTTCACGGCAGCAGAGAGTGCCCCCTTTGCTGCGGCATACACAAACAAGCCCTTCTCTCCAACATGTTCCGCAACGGAAGAGAAGGCAACAAAGGACGAACCAGGGTGCGCGAACTTTTTGCGGCTAAACACCTGCAGAGCCTTAACTGCCCCCCAAAAGCTCGTTTCCATGATCTGCCGTGCAAAGTTCTCATCGTAGCCGCGCAGGGGCGTCGCCCCTGAAATGCCCGCCGTATAGACCATACCGTGAATCTTCCCATGAGCGGCGGTGAATGCCTCGGCTATGTGCAGCAAATCCTGCGTCGTCCCCTGCGTCACATCAAATGCAACAGTCTGTGCAGCAGGACATGCCCCATACAGCTCTCGTAGGCGATCCTCCCTGCGTGCAAGCGCAAGAACATGTGCATTGCTCGCAAGAAGTTCCTCTGCGATCTGTCGCCCGATCCCCGAGGAGCCGCCAATCACGACAAAGTTTTTCCCTGAAAAGTCAAAACTGACATCTGTATTCATATCAATTGGCGTTCTCTGTCAAGCGGTGACAAGACGATAGAGGTCGCCGACACTCTTTGCCTCTTTCACCATCACAGATGTGACATCGCCTTTTGCCGCAGTCATACAGAACGCCATAAAGGCGACATGGCTCAGGGAGTCCCACTCGTCGATCTCGTTGAGCATGGTATCCAACGAGAGCTCCTGCTCCGTATCCAGCAGCTCTGTGAATTGCTTGATAAATTCCTGTTCCGTCATGATGATCTTCCTCCCATTGATTCTTTTTCCCTGATAAACACCTCAAGCAGCGATGAGAGATATGCCTCCGCACGACGATAGCCCGCACGGTCACGCACCATCTCCACCTGATGCATTCCATTCACGAAGAGTTCATGCGGAAATTTGACCTCCCCATCGCTTTTCCGAAAGCCAAGCCTCTTGTTATGACTTTGCGACTTCTTATTCTCCACCACAACGTGAGAGTAATCCCGCTCAACACCCAGCGTTTCATAGAGGTAGCGCAGATGCAGCAACATCCCCTCCACCAGTTCGACACTCCCACGATAGCGGTAGTCACCGACCAAGATGCGCCCCGAGATACAGCGTTTCTCATACGGATCATAGTCCGTCCATCCGTTTGTCCCGAACGGGATGTCCCCGTCCTTTGCTACCATCATGAGAAGCCCCTGCGTATCATCCTCACGGTACTTTTCGTACCATGCACGCTGCTTTTCCATCGTCAGCAAAAATGGCTGGTTCAGAAAGCGATTGTTTTCCGGATTGTTGCGCCATTCGATCACATAGGGAAAATACTTTTCCTCCACGTCTGCCAGATAGGTAAATGTCCCCTCAAGGTATATGCCCATGTGTATCCCCCGTCCACAGTCTCACAAATTTCATGCACCGCACCACCACGCTCAGTGCAGCAAAAGGTGTCCCTGTCTCATGCGAACGAGACATCGCCACAGACGAGTTTTTTCAGCTCATTCACGTCGACGTTTTGCAGGTAGGACTCTGTTTTTGCGATGCGCTCCGCTTCCGTGAAGTGATCCACCACAATCTTCATATAGGGTGACTCCCTATCCGTACGTCCGCCCATATGCCATGCGCACAATGCACGCAGCTCCGGATGACGTTCCGCGATGATGGAGAGTGTCGCGCGATTGTCGATGGCAAGGCGCTGCATCCATTCCTTTGACAGACCGCTCGAGATCCCACTGTCGCACTCATACCAGACGAAATTGTGATCCCAGAACCCGAGCGGAATATCGTCCGCAATCATGAGTGCATGCGCGGTATCTTCCGTATAGATAACGCGCCCCGCAAGTTCCCATGTGTATGCCGTCATCAAATTGCGTTCTTCCATGAAGGATGCACCCACTGCATAGTCCTGACAGACAAGATATGCCTGTTTGACAGCGGCAGAATCACGCAGCTTGTGCGGACGCAGGAGTTCCGGATTCATGCGGTCAAGGATTGCATAGTGTCCGTCTTGCTTTTGATAGTAACAGGCTCGTCCGAATGCAATCTGATAGCCGTTTTCCATCATGAACTGCATCATGTTCGCCAGAACGTGATCGCTGTAAAGAAAATCCCCCGCAGATATGCCCTTGATATAACGTCCACGCGCATACGTGAATATATGCAGGGAGTTCAGAACCGTCCCCTGATTCTCAGGACTACACAGAATAATATAGTCCTTGAACCGATGCTGCAAAAGCCACAGTTCGATGCGCTTTGCATCAAAATTCTCCGTCCCATCATCCCCAATAATGATCTCATAGGAGCAATCCTGCTGACGCAGAACAGAGGTGAGCGTCAAAAATAACTTCTCGTAGTCCGAATAATATGTGGCGATGCAAATGCTGATATCATACGTCTTTTGACTCGGCATCCAGCCGACCGCGTTCACGACCGATGCGCCCATCCCAACGGCAATACGGACGCAGTGCGAAGAAAGCTCGTCCGCTGCCGCAATCAGGCAGTCCTCCTGCTGCAGTGCCGCATAAAAAAAGGCATCCGAATATAGATATGCGAGCACAAGGGGAGCATCTTCGCCGAGTGCCGCGAGGAGTTCGAGCATCTCGCCCAGCTCCGCGAAAGCATCGCCCTCCGGCAGCATCAGTATCAGAGCGGTCTGATCTGCGGCGGAGTAAGCACGGAGGTACGAACGGAATACACTGCGCCACACCCCTTTATCCGAAGTAAAATCGGGCACAAAATAATAAAGGCGGCAGCCCTGTGATCTAAGTTCTACAATCCGACGAACGGCTTCTTCTGTCTGTGAACCACTGTGTGCGGCTTCTTGTTCCCTCATACTCCACTCTTTCTCCGCATACAAACGCCCATATATTTATATCGAAAGAATCTGCTTGTTTGCTAAAGCATTCCTCATCCCATCAAAACTGCGGGAATCTCCCCCGTAAAAGCGGCAGGAGGAAAAAGGCGATGATACTGTTGACAATCCCCTCCATGATAAGTCCCGGCGTGGAGGCAAGTGCGGCGGACATACTAGCGTAGAGCACCGCCCCCGCAAGCGTATATGCCGCCGCCATCCAGATGCTTGAGAGGAGGAGCGCGGCAATGACGCTCGCACGTGGTGCGATTGCATCCCCCCTGCGGCCGATGCGATAGACGATCTCCGCCATGACAAATTTGATGACAAGAGTCGGCACGATCCAAATGGCAAAGCCGCCGAGAAGATCGGCGAGTGCCGAGCCGATGCATGCGGCAACGAGCGCACTGCGGCGCGGTGTGAGCAGCGCAAGCAGGAAGATCACCGCATCC
>ERZ773069.810-NODE-810-length-19378-cov-5.841432_pt1 | contig 19378 bp, 13 predicted proteins | sample MGYA00580619_ERZ773069 | MGnify/ENA primary metagenome ERZ773069 (study PRJEB29015, sample SAMEA2738007) | human oral metagenome | biome: human oral; feature: human-associated habitat; material: dental | place: China | collected 2108 ...
GGCAATGGCTTCCCAAGCCATCATCCGCGGGTTCGAATCCCGTTGCCCGCTCCATAGACTGTCATCGGGCCCTTCGGGGCCCGATTTCGTGAAAGGGCAATCCATGAGCGTTCCCATGACCGCCGAAGAGTGCCGTGTCGCCATCGGGCATCTTTCTCCCAAGATTGACAACTATGCCGAGCTGCTGGTTCGCAAGGGTGCGGCATTGAGGCGGGGACAGGAGCTCGTGCTGCAGGCGCCCGTGGAGCGGGCGGACTTCGCCCGCCGCGTCGTGAGGAAGGCCTACGAGGCGGGCGCGGGACACGTGACGGTCATCTGGTCTGACGACGTGGTGGGACGCCTGACCTACGAGCACTTGGACAAGGCCTACTTCGAGCACGTCCCCTCGTGGCAGCGTGAGCAGCTCAACTCTCTCGCCGAGGCTGGTGCTGCGTTCCTCTTCCTCGAGGGAAGCGACCCCTCCGCGCTCGACGGGATTGACCCCGCCAAGCCGGCGGCCGCACGAAAGGCGCGCAACACCGAGTGTCTCGCGTTCAGGGAGGGTATGGACTTCGGCCGCAACGTCTGGTGCATCGCGGGGGTTCCCGTCGAGGCCTGGGCCCGCGAGGTCTTCCCCGAGCTCTCGGGTAGCGAGGCGGTCTACAGGCTCTGGCTCGCCATCCTGAGCGTGGCGCGCTCGGACGGCCGCGACCCCCAGAGTGCCTGGGAGACCCACAACGCCACCTTCGAAAAGAACAAGCGCCTGCTCAACGCTGCCGCCTATGACAGCCTGAGGTATCGGTCGTCGAATGGTACGGACCTCGTCGTTGGCATGAACGCCGGCCACCTCTGGGAGGGAGGGGCCGCCCGGACGGTGGATGGGACCGTCTTCTTCCCCAACATCCCCACCGAGGAGGTCTTCACCACCCCCAACCGCAACCGTACGGAGGGAATCGTCCACTCCGCCATGCCGCTCGTGCATGCGGGTCAGGTCATCGACGACTTCTGGATCAGGTTCCGAGACGGCGCGGCGGTCGAGTGGGACGCCCGTCGGGGCAAGGCCGCGCTCGACCAGATCATGGCGGCAGACGAGGGTGCCCATCACCTGGGAGAGGTCGCCCTCATCTCAAAGAACACCCCCATCAGGCAGAGTGGGATCCTCTTCTACGACACGCTCTACGACGAGAACGCGAGCTGCCACCTCGCCCTTGGCATGGGATTCCCGGAGTGTCTTGATGGCGGGCTCGATATGGGCAAGGACGAGCTCCTGGCCCATGGGGTGAACCAGTCCTCCATCCACGTCGACTTCATGGTGGGCGCCGACGACTTGGACGTCTGGGGAGTCGACACTAACGGAGAGGAGACCCCCATCTTCGTGGGCGGGCAGTGGGCCTGGGAGGCCGAGTAGCGACCCAGGCACGTGGTAGAATCGCACGGACGTCTCATCGCGTGACACATCGGGCCGTTAGCTCAGTTGGCAGAGCAGGGGACTTTTAATCCCAAGGTCGTGGGTTCGACCCCCACACGGCCCACCACGTACGCTTGCAGGCCAACGGTGACGCTTCCCGTTGGCCTGCTTCTCGTATGCCCATGATGCAACTATTTCCCTATGTAACAGGCTGCTAGCTGCTGATATTCAAATCGTTGACGCAAGCAATTGACGACATCGAGATCCTTGTCCATCTTCACCTGCCCAATTGTTTCGAGCAGGAAACCAAAGGGCCCTCTCGCCTTACGCGCATTTGCATAGAGGCGTAATATCCCTCAACAACAAGTGGAGCAGGAGTCCAGGCGCAGGGAAGGGGGAGAGGTTCGATGGACAACAACACAGGCATCAAGCTCTCTCTCCGACGCCAGGGCCGACGAATCACGCTGCGACGCCAGCGCGAGCTGCTCCCGGTCCGCTGAGGCAAAACTAGAGGCCTCGCACACATAGGACTGTGACACCGCCTGGCAATGCCAGGCTTTTTTGTACGAAAAATACCTGGCACGCAGCGTATTCACCTTTTTGGGAGGGGACGCCCTCCCATCGCGTGCCCACGACCATAGCCAACACCACCAAGCAACGAACGACAAAACAGGGGAGAGCAACCATGCCTGCAACCAAGATCCAAAACGCCACCACCAACGCCACCACGAAGGAGAAGGTCGTCCTCGCCTATTCCGGCGGTCTGGACACCTCCGTCATGGTCAAGTGGCTCCAGCTCGAGAAGGGGCTTGACGTCGTCGCCATCTGCGGCAACGTGGGCCAGGACGCAGAGGACCTGGCCTGGGTGGAGAAGAAGGCCCTGCGGATGGGAGCCGTCCACTCGGAGGCCCTGGACATGCGCGAGGAGTACGCGAAGGAGGTTCTCACCAAGGCGATCAAGGCAAACGGCCTCTACGAGGACACCTACCCCCTGCTCTCCGCGCTCTCGCGCCCCCTCATCGTGAAGCACCTCGTGGAGATCGCCCACAAGACGGGTGCCTCGTACATCGCCCACGGCTGCACGGGCAAGGGCAACGACCAGGTGCGCTTCGAGACCTGCATCCACGCTCTCGACCCCAGCATCAAGGTCCTGGCACCCGTGCGCGAATGGGACCTCCTCACCCGCGAGCAGGAGATGGAGTGGGCCCAGGAGCATGGCGTGCCCGTGCCCACCACTGCCGCCAAGCCCTACTCCATCGATGACAACCTCTGGGGTCGCGCCATCGAGTGCGGCGTCCTCGAGAACCCCTGGAACGAGCCCCCCGCGGACATCTGGACCATGACGGTGGACCCCATTTCCGCCCCCGACCAGCCGGAAGAGATCGTGGTCGGCTTCGAGAAGGGTGTGCCCTGCTCGCTCAACGGCAAGAAGATGGAGCTCCTGCCCCTGATCGTCCAGCTCAACAAGGTCTGTGGCGCACACGGGTACGGACGCATCGACATGATCGAGGACCGCGTGGTGGGCATCAAGAGCCACGAGTGCTACGAGTGCCCCGCCTCCCTCGCCCTCATCAACATGCACCACGCCCTCGAGACCCTCTGCCTCGATCACGACACCCTGCAGTACAAGCACATGATCGACCAGCAGTGGTCCAAGGTGGTCTACGACGGCCTCTGGTACAGCCAGCTCAAGGAGGCGCTTGACTCCTTCTGCGCCAGCACCCAGGCCTTCGTCACCGGTGAGGTCAAGGCAAAGCTCTACAAGGGCAGCCTCACCGTGACCGGCCGCAAGAGCGCCTACTCCCTCTATGACCTCAGCCTTGCGACCTACGGTGACGGCGACAGCTTCGACCGCAGTGCCTCCAAGGGCTTCATCGATCTGCACAGCCTGCCCAGCAAGACCTGGTCGGGCAAGCAGGGTCCCGCCCACAAGCAGGCGGTTCCCGCGCTTGCGGGCAAGAAGCAGGCGAAGCTGGGCTACGCGGCCCTCTCCGCGTAGGGGAAGTTGTCCGGCAGGAGCTGGGGTTGCGCGCACGCGGGAAGACTCGGCCCGCGTGCGCGCCCTTGCGTCCTCAGGCCCATATAGTGGCGAACGACTGAGCGAACACGAGATGAGAAAGGCGGGTCAGGAGGATGGCCCTTTGGTCTGGAAGGTTCGAACAGGGAGTCGACGAGCTCACCCAGCGCTTCGGCGCCTCGCTCGAGGTCGACAAGAGCATGTGCCGTCAAGACATCGCCGGGTCCATGGCACATGCCCGGATGCTGGCTGACCAGGGCATCATCGGCGTGGATGACGCCGAGAGGATTCAGGAGGGCCTTTCTCGGATTCTCACGCAGATAGACGACGGCGACTTCGAGTGGGACGTGAACGACGAGGACGTCCACATGGCGGTCGAGTCGAAGCTCACACAGATGGTCGGTCCAGCCGGCGCCCGCCTTCACACCGGACGCTCGCGCAACGATCAGGTGGCGCTTGACCTGCGACTCCTTGCCAAGGACCTCCTTGCTCAGCTCATGAGGGGAAACCTTGCCCTCAGGAGGACCCTGCTCGAAGAGGCGGTGGCGCGGCGGGGCGTGGTGATGCCGGGTTACACCCACCTGCAACATGCGCAACCCGTGTTCCTCTCGCATCACCTGCTTGCCTACTTCTGGATGCTGGGGCGTGACTTCAAGCGCCTCTCCTTCGCCTTCGACGAGGCGGATGCCAACCCCCTGGGAGCCGCCGCCCTGGCGGGGACCACCTATCCCATAGACCGCTTCCAGACGACGGAGTCCCTGGGCCTCGACCATCCCATCCCCAACTCCATGGACGCCGTGAGCGATCGTGACTACCTCCTCGACCTGCTCTATGCCTGCTCCGTCTCGATGATGCACCTCTCGCGTCTCTGCGAGGAGATCGTGCTCTGGTCCACCACGGAGTTCGGCTTCGTCACGCTCTCTGACTCCTACTCGACCGGCTCGTCGATCATGCCCCAGAAGAAGAACCCAGACTTCGCCGAACTCACCCGTGGCAAGACCGGTCGGGTGTACGGTGACCTGGTGGCCCTCCTCACGACCATGAAGTCGCTTCCCCTGGCCTACAACAAGGACCTCCAGGAGTGCAAGGAGGGTCCCCTCGACGCGGCGCATACGCTGCTCGACTGCATGGCGTGCGTGAGGGGGATGGTCTCCACCTGGCGCCTCGACGAGGGCCGCATGGAGGAGGAGTCGGGGAAGGGCTTCACCGCCGCGACCGACGTGGCAGACTACCTCGCCAAGCGAGGGGTGCCCTTCCGCAAGGCCCATGAGGTGGTGGGGGAGCTCGTCCTGTATTGCGAGAGGCACCACAAGGGCCTGGAGGACCTGACGTCCGAGGAGTTCCGCCAGGCCTCCGAGCTCTTCGACTCCGACGTGACGGAGGACCTCGACCCAAGGGGGATAGCCTCGGCCCGTAACAGCTATGGCGGCACAGGTACACAGGCGCTCGCTCGCCAGCTCGAAGAGGCGCGCGCCGCGCTCGAGGCCGACGAGGGCTCGCTGGCGGGGGAGTAGGTCGCAGGCGGCGGGAGACGCCGACGGCGGCCTTCCGGCCAGGGTCCCCACCTCTGCACGCTTAGTGGACCCCGCCGCGGCGCGCTAGAATTGGGGGACGTCCGCAGCCCAGGAAAGGACACCCCGCATGATCGACCGCTACACCCGCCCCCAGATGGGTCACATCTTCTCGCTCCAGAACAAGTACGCCATCTGGCAGGAGATCGAGGTCCTGGCCTGTGAGGCCCATGCCGAGCTGGGACAGGGCGGCATCACCAAGGAGGAGGCGCGCTGGATTCGCGACCACGCCGCCTTCGACAAGGACGAGGTCGACCAGATCGAGGCCGTGACCAACCACGACGTCATCGCCTTCCTGACCAACATGGGCTCGTACATCGACGCGGAGGTCCCCGAGGGCCAGCCCAAGCCCAGCCGTCACGTGCACTACGGCATGACCAGCTCAGACCTGGGTGACACGGCCCTCTGCTACCAGCTCACCCAGGCCGTCGACATCCTCCTGGACGATTGCGCCAGGTTGGGGGAGATCTGCAAGAGGCGTGCCTTCGAGGAGCGGGACACCCTCTGCGTGGGCCGCACCCATGGCATCCATGCCGAGCCCATGACCTTCGGCATGAAGTTTGGCAGCTGGGCTTGGGAGCTCAAGCGCGACCACGACCGCCTGAAGGACGCCCGCAAGAACGTGGCCTTCGGGGCCATCAGCGGCGCGGTGGGCACCTACTCGTCCATCGACCCACGCGTCGAGGAGTACGTCTGCGAGCACCTGGGCCTCGCGCATGACCCGCTCTCGACCCAGGTCATCAGCAGAGACCACCACGCATACCTCGCCGGCGTCCTTGCCACCTGCGCCGCCACCTGCGAGCGCATAGCGACAGAGATCCGCAACCTCCAGAAGACCGACACCCTCGAGGCCGAGGAGCCCTTCCGCCGTGGCCAGAAGGGCTCGAGCGCCATGCCCCACAAGCGCAATCCCATCACGGTGGAGAAGGTCTGCGGCCTGTCTCGCGTGGTCAAGGCAAACGCGCAGGTGGCCTTTGACAACGTCGCGCTCTGGCACGAGCGCGACATTAGCCACAGCTCCGCGGAGCGCGTCGCCCAGGCGGACAGCTTCATCGCGCTCGACCACATGTTTGGCTGCCTCATCCGCATCGTGGACGGCCTGGTGCTGTACCCGGCGCAGATGATGGCGAACCTCAACCGCACCCGTGGGATGCTCTTCTCGTCCAAGGTCCTGCTCGCCCTGGTGGACACGGGCATGAGCCGCGAGGACGCCTACAAGGTGGTGCAGTCGAACGCCATGGCCACCTGGGGAGAGATCCAGCGCTGCGAGCAGGGCACGAGCTTCCGCGAGAAGCTCGAGGCAGACCCGGCCTGTGCTCTCACGGGCGAGCAGCTCGACGCCATCTTCGACCCATGTAGCTTCCTGACCAGGTCCGACGTGCTCTTTGACCGCTTGGAAGGACTGAGCTTCGAGTAGGCGGGATGGCATGGGATGCGCCCAGCCGACGGTCGACCGATTCCGGAAAGGGGTTCCTTCTCGCATGACGAAGCACAGCATCACCAGGAGGGGCCTCTTTCGCGCCACCGCCGCCGCGACCGTCGCCGCGGCGGGCGTGAGCGTGCTCGCAGGCTGCAAGCACAAGTCCGAGGAGGGGTCGAGCCCGGTGGTGGTGGGCGAGGAGTCTGCCACCAACATCCTCGAGAGCTACCAGGAGGCAGAGCAGCTTCCCATCGCGCAGCAGGGTGGCTGGAGCATCTCCCTGGGCAACGTGCTCCATCCGGGCGAGGGGAGCTGGATCCCCTGCACCACGGCCGGCTCGAGCTCGAACCCCATGGTCAAGGGGGGTGCCTTCTCCATTTCGACGGGACAGGTCAGCGAGGTGGTCCCGAAGCCCCTGGCCGGCGATGCTAGCAACGTGGCCATCTATGACGTGCGCTGCTCCGACTCCGCATATGCCTGGGTCGAGCTCAACCTGCTCACCCACGACTGGACCCTCTATGCTGCCGCCTTTGCGGACGGAGCCCTCTCCGACACACCCTCGACGCTCTGGTCGGCAGGCTCGGACTACGACCCGCCGCGCTTCGCGGTCACGGACTCCAAGGTGCTCTGGCAGGTCATGCCCACCGCGTCGGGCGACAAGAGGTCCGAGCACTCCTTCTGCTACCTCTGGCAGACCGGCGACACGAGCGCACAGGCCGTCGTGGAGTCGCCGGGTCGCTTCGCCACCGAGCCGGCCGTCTCGGACGGGACGGTCACGCTCGTGCCCCGGGTGAACGCTGACCAGGGAACCTTCTATGGCATCACGGCGTACTCGCTCTCCGACAAGCTCTCAACCAAGATTGACCAACTCGTGCTTCCCGCGTCGGTGAGGCCCCTCAATGCCGTCCGCATCGGCGACCGCTTCGCCTTCTCCATCGAGGCGAGCTACTCGTCCGGTGGCCTCCTGGGCAAGATGGGCACTTACATCGGCAGTGGCGAGGGGCCCTTCGTCATGCTCTCGCGCGAGCCGACTGCGGCCGTGACGGGCAAGGGTGACACGTTCGTCATCAAAAGCACCTCCTCCTACTTCGTCGTGGACACCAACGCAAAGACCTACTCGGTGCTTTCGGCATCCAACCGCTGCATCGACTACGGGGAGTATCCTGCCACCCTTGGCACGAGCGACCACTTCGTCACCTTCGCCACGGTCAAGGACGAGAAGACCGGATATCCGTCGGCCGTCGCCGTGAGGTCCTTCGCGCTCTAGCCTCTGGGGCACGGACGCCAGGTGCGCTAAAATAACTCTCGTGTAGGCAAATTGTGCACCCATGCCTGATGACGTGGGGAGCTGGGACATCGGCGGGACGTGAGGGGGGCCGGAATGGCTTCGGAAGAGAAGAAGATTCTGCTCGTTGAGGACGAGAAGACCATTCGTGACGCCGTGGCAGCGTACCTCGAGCGCGAGGGCTACATCGTCCGCGGCGTGGGCGACGGGAAGAGCGCCCTCGAGGAGTTCGAGAAGCACAGCTTCGACCTCATCGTGCTCGACCTCATGCTTCCCCAGCTCTCGGGCGAGCGCGTCTGTCGCGCCGTTCGCGAGACGTCGAGCGTCCCCATCATCATGCTCACCGCGAAGGGCGAGGTGGAAGACCGCATCATCGGGCTGGAGCTCGGCGCCGACGACTACCTGATCAAGCCCTTCTCGCCCAGGGAGCTCGTCGCCCGCGTGCGCGCCCTCCTCAGGCGCGCCCACACCGAGGCTGAGCCCCCGCTGGAGGTGCTGGACTTCGGAGACCTGGTCATCGACATCTCGGGCCACAAGGTCATGGTCGAGGGCAACGAGGTCGACCTCACCGCCTCCGAGTTCAAGCTGCTCACCACCCTCGCCCGCTACCCGGGACGTGTCTACACCCGCATGGAGCTTGTCGAGAAGGTGTTGGGCTACGACTTCGAGGGCTACGAGCGCACCATCGACTCGCACGTGAAGAACCTCCGCGCCAAGCTGGGCGACGACCCGCGCAACCCGCGCTGGCTGTACACCGTCCACGGCGTGGGGTACCGCTTCGAGTCAGCCCAGAAGGCGGACGCCGGCGAGGCGAAGAGGTAGGGGACGCAGACCTTGCCTGACATACTCGACAACGAGGAGGCCCGCCGCGAGTACGGCGAGGCCTCCTCACTTGGGTCGGACTCACCCAAGTCCTCCTTCAACACCATGGCGCGGACGTCCGGCTCGCGACCGACCAAGACCTTCACCGCTCGCATGGCCTTCTACTTCGCCCTGACGGCGATCATGACGGCTGCGGTGCTCTCGGTGGTGCTTGCGGTGGTCTGGGAGGGGCAGTTTCGTCGCTACACCCAGCAGAACCTTCAGACCCTCGCCGACCAGCTCGCCGACGGCATAGCCGTACAGTACGACAGCGCGGGCTCATGGACCGACGAGGTGCTGGGCTACGCCCACTTCGCCTCCGTCTCGTCCGCCGGCGTGGCGGTACAGCTCGAGGACTCCGACGGCACCATGCTCTACGACGACTCCTGGACGGTCTCGCATCGCATGTCAGCGACGAGCGGACGGGCGCCCTCGAGCCGGCCCGAGTCCATAGTCTCGGCCGAGGTGCTCAGCTCGTCGGGCAACGTGGTGGGGACGGTCAGGCTCCTTGCCTATGGGTCCACCGCCCTCACGAGCAGCGCCGACTCGACCTTCCGCACCAACTCCTACGGTGCCGTCGCGGCGGCAGCGGCGGTCGCGGTCATCCTTGCCTGCGTCATCGGGTACCTGGCCTCGCGTGCCCTCACCAAGCCCATCAAGGCCATCACCTCGACGGCGGCGCAGATAAGGAGCGGCGACCTCACGGCCCGCACCAACCTGCGCGGTGACGACGAGATAGGACGCCTGGGAGAGACCTTCGACTCCATGGCAACGGAGCTCGAGCACGACATCAAGTTCGAGCACCGCCTGACGAGCGACGTCGCCCACGAGCTCAGGACGCCGCTCATGGCCATGCTCGCCACGGTCGAGGCCATGCAGGACGGCGTCCTGCCCTCAGACGACGAGCACTTCGAGACGGTGGCCGAGGAGGTGCGCCGCCTCTCCCGGCTCGTGGACGCCATGCTCCACCTCTCGCGCATCGAGAACGGCACGCGCGCGCTCAAGCTCGAGCGGACCGACATGGTCTACCTGGTCAAGAGCATGGTCTCGATGCAGCATCAGCTCTTCCATGAGAAGGGCCTCCACCTGCGCTTCGACGACAAGACGGACGCGCACGAGTGCTACGCCCAGGTGGATGCGGACCTCATCCGCGAGGCCGTGACCAACCTCATGTCCAACGCCATGCGCTACACGGGCGAGGGCGGATGGGTCGTCGTGGGCGTCAGGCGCGACCGCGTCAAGGGAGAGGTGCAGGTCTCGGTCCAGGACACGGGAATCGGGATCTCGAAGGAGGACATCCCCAGGGTCTTCTCGCGCTTCTGGCGCTCCGATGCAAGCCGCGAGCGCGTCTCGGGCGGCCTGGGGGTGGGCCTCGCCCTCACCAAGGAGATAGTCGAGAAGCACAACGGCGTCATTGGCGTGGAGTCCGAGCTGGGCAAGGGCACCACCTTCACCCTCCGCCTCCCCCTCGAGCAGCGCAAGACACCCGCTCGCCCGCAACAGGAGAGGTAGGGGAGGGCGCTTCCCCGCCAGTCCGGTTGCCATCGGGTGACTTGTTCCGTTGTTTGCCGAGCTCGGTCAGGCTTCATCTAGAATGGGGAACGTCGTGCCCGGCACGACCACGGTCGTCAACATCGATGGGAGAGACAATGGAAGCCATGGAGCTTCGCCCCGATTCGCACGGCAAGGTCCGCGACATCTACGATTGCGGCGACAGCCTGCTCATGGTCGCCAGCGACCGTGTGAGCGCGTTCGACTACGTCCTTCCGGACGAGATTCCCTTCAAGGGGGAGGTCCTCACCCGCATCTCCGCATTCTGGTTCGAGAGGTTCCAGGACCTCATGCCCAACCACATGCTGAGCATGGACGTCTCGGACTATCCAGAGGAGTTTGCCCCCTATGCAGACTACCTGAGCGGCCGCTCAATGCTGGTGAGGAAGGCCCAGACCATTCCCATCGAGTGCATCGTCCGCGGCTACCTCACGGGTTCCGGCAAGAAGACCTACGACCAGGACGGCACCGTCTGCGGAATCAAGCTTCCCGGCGGCCTGGAGGAGGCATCCAAACTGCCTGAGCCCATCTTCACCCCCTCGACCAAGGCCGAGCTCGGCGACCACGACGAGAACATCTCGTTCGAGCGCTGCGCCCAGATCGTGGGGGAAGAGGTGGCCGCGCAGCTGCGCGACGCCTCGCTTGGGATATATGAGGCCGCCGCGGACTATGCGGCCACCAGGGGCATCGTCATCGCCGACACCAAGTTCGAGTTTGGCATGGTCGATGGCAGGCTCACCCTGATCGACGAGTGCCTGACCCCCGACTCGAGCCGGTTCTGGCCTGCCGACGGCTACGAACCCGGTCATGTCCAGCCAAGCTATGACAAGCAGTTCGTGCGTGACTGGCTCAAGGCGAACTGGGACATGACCGGGGAACCGCCCCACATCCCCTCCGACGTCATCGAGGGCAGCTCGAGGCGCTATGCCGAGGCATTCAAGATAATCACCGCAAGCGAGTTCAAGCCCATGAAGGAGTCCCATGTCTCTGCGTGACACCATCGAAGCGGCCCGCAAGGAGGCCGAGGAGGCGGGAAGCGTTCCCGCGGCAAGCCCCAAGGCATCCAAGGCCGGTGAGGCAGCCGACGGGGGAGACAAGCCCCGCGCCGGATTTACCAGGCGCTCGGTCGCGCGCGCTCGTCCCGCCCGCGAGGCGGCGTCGGGCGTGAGGGTCGTCTCGAGCGAGAAGGTGCGCCGCGGCAGCCAATCTGCCTCGGGCAAGGCCGAGAGCGAGATGACGAAGGAGGAGCGCAAGGCGGCACGCAACGCGCGGCGCGACGAGGAGGACCGCAGGGCCACGTTGTCCCGCGTTCTTCTCAACCAGCGTTCGGAGTTCAGGAAGAGCCAACGCGTCTGGTGGGCGCTCATCGGCTCCGGTCTTGTCATCACCCTGGTCACCTGGGCCATCACCTACTTCTACCCCGAGACGGCGACCAACCCGTCATCGCCTGCCGGCATAGTCATGCTGGTCGCCATCGTGTTCGCGTACGTGGCGATCATCGCGGCCTTCGTGTACGACTGGCGCAAGGTGAGGCCCCTGCGTCGCGCTGCTGACGCGGAGGTGGCATCCATGAGCAGCAAGAAGGTCATGGCCCTTCTTGAGGCGGACGCCAAGCAGCTCGAGCAGGAGGGGAAGGCCAAGAAGAAGTAGGCCTTTCCGACCGTCGGGACATCCCGCCCGCTTGTCGGCACCGCATGCTCTGCAAAGTGCCGACAAGCGGGATATTCTTGTCTCGTATTCCCTCTCGCCCTACGTCTGTCGGCATTCAACCACCGGCAATGCAGGATGATCGGAGTTCGCGGCTCACGAGACACCGGCACGCCGCAATTACTGCGAGACGTGAAGCTTTGTGCTGCGCCCGCGGCCAGGTGATGGTAGAATGCCTTTGCACGGCCCCGTAGCTCAGGGGATAGAGCACAGGTTTCCTAAACCTGGTGTCGTTGGTTCGAATCCAATCGGGGTCACCAGAGAACAAGGCCTCGTATCGCGCGCGCTGCGGTACGAGGCCTCTTCTTGTCTCGCCCGCCTCGTGCCCTTGGTGGTCGGACGGACAAGGGAACCCCCGCACCCAGATGGATGGATGCGGGGGTATTCGCACCGTCCGTTGGCGACGCCTACCTCGTCTCGGTCGAGCTGGAGGTGCCGCTGCTCTTGCCAGAGCTACCACCATCCGCCTCGCCCGCTCCATTCGTGCCAGAGCCGGACCCGGTGGAGACCACGATGGTCACGGTGCTTCCTGCCTTCGCGCTGCCGGTGGGGGACTGGCTGATCACGTTGCCCTGAGGGACGCTCGGGCTCGTGGCGTAGGTCGTGTTGACGAGGAAGCCCGCGTTGTCCAGGGCGCTCTGCGCCCCGTCCTCGCTGTAGCCCACCACGCTGGGGATGTTCTTGTCGGCGGGTCCCGTTGAGACCGTTATGGTGATGGTGCCGCCCTTCTCTGCGGTGCCGGTGGGAGACTGGCTGATGACCTCGCCCTCTTCGACGCTGTTGCTCGAGCTGCGCTGGACGCTCACGCCGAAGCCGCTGTTCTGGAGCGTGTTCCTCGCACTCTCTTCGCTGTAGCCCGTGACGTCGGGCACCTCGGCGGTCTCGACGCCCTTCGAGAGCTGGTAGGTTACGGTGTCACCTGCCTTGGCCGTGCTGTTGGCCGCGATGCTCTGCTGCGCGACTTTGCCCACCTCCACCTCGCTGCTATAGACGGAGTCGCCGGCCTGGCCCACGAGGTTCGCCTTGGCAAGGGCCTGCTCCGCCTCCGAGGGCGAGAGGTTCTTGAGATCGGGGACCACGACGTCCGCCGCGGGCTCGGGGCCCTTCGAGATGACGATACTGATCTGGGTGCCACGCGCCTTCTCGAGACCTGCGTCGGGGCTCTGGTCCATCACCAGTCCAGATGCGACGGTGGAGCTGTAGGACTCCTTGACCGTGCCCCGTTCGAAAACCGAGGCGTCGATGGTTGCAAGAGCCTGCTCCTCGGTCAGGTTGGACAGGTTGGGAACGCTTGCGGTGGCGTTGCGGTTGGTGAGGAGGCTGGCTATCGCGACGATGGCGGCGATGAGCGCCAGGGTGACGAAGACGGTTCCCAAGACGAGCTTGCGCCTGCGGCCGTGTGCCTCGCGTTGTGCCTTCTCTCGCGCCTGCTCTGTCGCGCTTCGGGGCCGGCCGTGCCCGTTGGCCTGGATGCGGGGGATGGACTGGGTGCTGTTGACGGGTTGGAGGGGTGCCATGACTGGTGTGGTCGGAATCGCCGTCGTGGCCGTGGCGCTGCTCACCGCCTGCATCCTGCCAGCGAGGTAGTCGCGCAGGACGTGGTAGAGCTCGTCCGCCGTCTGGAAGCGTGCCTCAGGGTCCTTCTGCATGCACTTGAGGATGATTCCCTCGAGCGCGCTGTCCACGCTGGGGTTGAGCTGGCTGGGCGGCTTGGGCTGCTCGTTGACCTGCTTGAGGGCGACCGATATGGCATCGTCCCCGTCGAAGGGCACCTTGCCCGTGGCCGCCTCGTACATGACGATGCCCAGCGAGTAGATGTCCGTCGTGGGGCCGAGCTCCTTGCCCTGGGTCTGCTCGGGAGAGACGTAGTGGGCTGTGCCCAGCACTGAGTTGTCGGTGGTCAGATGACTGTTCTTGGCACGCGCGATGCCAAAGTCCATCACCTTGATGTTGCCGTCAGGCTGCACCATGATGTTCTGCGGCTTGATGTCGCGGTGGATGATGTCGTGGCGGTGCGCGACGGAGAGCGCCTGCGCAATCTGCGAGCCCACCTGGGCGACCTTCTTGCCGTCCAGGGCGCCATGCCTGCGGATGCCGCTCTTGAGGTCGGTCCCGCGGAGGTATTCCATGACGATGTAGTAGGTGTCGCCGTCGCGCCCCCAGTCATAGACGGAGACGATGTAGGGGCTCTGCAGCGCCGCGGCCGCCTGGGCCTCCTGCTTGAAGCGCGCGGCGAACGACGCGTCACCCGCGTACTGAGGCAGCATGGTCTTGATGGCGACGGTCCTGCCCAGCACCTCGTCCAACCCGCGGTAGACCACGGCCATGCCGCCGGCACCAATCTTGTCCTGGACCGTGTAGCGTCCGCCTAGCACCCTGTCTGACATCATCTCTCCCATCGCATGCGCGGCAGCACCCGCGCCGTCTTACCACGTTCGAGGCAGGCAACGCCCTCGCCTGCCGCACCCCCAGGCCCCTAGAGGTTCGCCCCCGCCGCTTGGACGCTCAGGCAGGAGGCGAGGACCTTGCCCGCCACCCTCGCAGCCCTGCCCTGCACGTCGTTGTCCTCGGACCCCTCGATGCAGACCGATATGGCCAGGGTTGGCTGGTCATAGGGGGCAAATCCGACGAAGAGCGAGTTGGCCACCGAGGAGCTGACCTCCGCGGTGCCCGTCTTGCCTGCCACCTTGACGCCGCTCACGCGCGCCGCGGTGCCGGTTCCGCCCTCGACCACCTGGAGCATCGCCTCCTTGACCGAGGCCGCCGTCTGGGCGGACACCGCCTGGCCCAGGGCCTTGGGCAGCGTCGTCGAGGAGGTGGTTCCCTCGGGGCTCAGGATGTGGTCCACGAGGTAGGGGTTCATGGCTATGCCGCCGTTGGCGATGGCCGCGGCCATCACGGCGTTCTGCATGACGGTGGTTTGGGGGCCAGCCGGGCTGTCGTGCATGCCCACGGGCTGTCCCACGGCGGCCCAGGCAGTCTCCCACTCGCTCATCTCGGCGGGGTCGGGCATGAGCGAGGCAATGGTTGAGAAGTCCTGGCCGATCTTGCTGCCGTAGCCGAAGGCCTTGGCATAGCTCACGAGGAGCTTCCCGCCGAGCTCCTGGCCCAGCTGGCCGAAGACCGTGTTGGCGGAGAAGGCCAGGGCCTCCTTGAGCGTGAGGGAGTCCCACTCCTCCTGGTCGACGTTGGTGATGTCAGCCCCGCCGATTGAGATGCTCGCGGGAGCCGGGAAGCTCGTGTCGAGCGTCACCTTCTGGGAGTCAAGCGCGGCGGCGAGCGAGAGCACCTTGAAGGTGGACCCGGGGGTGTAGAGGGTCTGCGTCGAGCGGTCCATGAGGGAGCCCCCGCTGCCGTCCGACGTCATGACCTCCTCGATGCTGTCGTAGTCGTAGGAGGGCGCGGAGGCCTTCGCCAGCACGGCCCCCGTCGAGGGGTCGAGGACGACGATGGCGCCCCTCTCGCCCTCGAGCGCCGACTCGGCGGCGCGCTGCATCTGCGAGTTGATGGTGAGGACCACCGACGACCCGGGGTTGGCGATTCCGGCCATGGAGAAGAGCGCGGACTTCCAGCTCGAGTAGTCGGCCCTTCCGGTGAGTGCCTCGTTCATCGACGCCTCGACGCCCGTCGCGCCATAGCGGGTGGAGAGGTAGCCCACGGTGTGCGCGGCGAGCGCGCCAAGGGGATGGCGGCGCACGTAGCTGCCGTCCTCCTGGGGGGCAGATTCGGCGAGGGTCTGTCCGTCGGAGGTGATGATGGCCCCGCGCTGCACCTTGGCGCTCTTGGCGATGGTGTGATTGTTGTTGGGCAGCGACTGGTAGTAGTCGGCCTTCGCGACCTGCACATAGCTCAGGTTCACCACCAGGGCGACGAACATGAGCGAGAAGGCGGCGAGGAGCCTGACGAGGCGGTTGCCTAGGGCGACGCGGCCCAGCACGCCCGACTCGGGGGTGAGGATGCCGAAGCGTCCGTGCGCATGGGAGCCGTGCACGACCTCAGACGGGGCTTCGACGGACGCGACCTTGCCGGTTCCCGAGGCCTGGACCATGGCCTCGCGACCCGTGCCCTCGTCCCCGGTCTTGAGGAGCAGTGCGACGATTACGAAGCTTGCGAGGAGAGAGCTGCCCCCCTGGCTCATGAAGGGCAGGGTCACGCCCGTGAGGGGGAGCAGCCTGGTCACGCCTCCCACGATGAGGAAGGCCTGGAACACCAGGGCGGCCGTGAGACCCACGGCCGTGAAGGCGGCGACGTCCGACTTGGCGCGGGCCGCGGTGGCGAATCCCCGCACGGCGAGGAGCAGATAGCAGATGAGGACGGCCGAACCGCCCAGGAGACCCATCTCCTCTCCGATGGCGGAGAAGATGAAGTCGGACTCGACCACCGGGATTAGCTTGGGCAGGCCTTTGCCTATGCCGGCGCCGGTGAGCCCTCCGTCGGCGAGGGAGTAAAGGGACTGGACGATCTGCAGGCCCGAGTTGCTGGGGTCCTTGAATGGGTCGAGCCAGATCTGCACGCGCGTCTGGACGTGGCTGAAGAGCGCGTAGCAGAGCGCCCCGCCCACGGCCAGGAGGACGAGGAAGGCGAGCACGTAGCTCACGCGTCCCGTGCATACGTAGAGCATGATCACGAAGAAGGTGAAGAAGAGCAGTGCGCTGCCCAGGTCGCGCTCGAAGATGACGATGAGCAAGGAGACGCCCCACATGACGAACATGGGTGCGAGCATACGGGGGTGGGGAAGCGAGAGCGGTCCCACCTTGCGGGTCGACGCGGAGAGGAGCTCGCGGTTCTCGGCCAGGTAGGCGGCCAGGAAGAGGACGACGAGCACCTTGGCGATCTCTCCGGGCTGGAAGGAGAGGCCACCCAGCTGGAGCCAGAGCTTGGAGCCGCCCTTTTCGGTGCCCACGAGCATGGGCAGCAGGAGGAGGGCCACGCCCGCGACCCCCATCGTGTACTTGTACTCCGCGAGCGCGTCCACGCTGGGCACGGCGACGAGGACCGCCACCATGACGGCGACGGAGACGAAGAGCCACATGACCTGTCCGCCCGCGAGGTCGGGGGCGAGCCTTGACACGAAGGTGATGCCCACGCCCGAGAGCAGGAACACTATGGGAAGGATCGCCGGGTCGGCGCCGGGGGCATAGATCCTGATGGCGACATGCGCCACTGCGAAGGCGGCGAAGAGCCCGATGGGCAGCGCGAGGGAACCCAGGGTCACGGCGGCCTGTGCGTTTGCTATGTACATGGCATAGAGGAGCACGACGGGGACGGCCCCGAGGACGAGGAGCAGGAGCTCCGTGTTGCGCCTTGTGTTCGCATGGCGTTCTGCCACGTCACTCACCACCCTTGCCCGACGACCCCGAGTCGCCGCCCTCTTCTGGTGCGGCCTGTATCTCCTGCGGGCTCGAGACCTCGGTGCCGGCCGTGCTGCGGTCGGCGGTGACGGCGGCGGAGCTCTTGTCAGAGTCGATCTGGTCGCGGTAGCCCTCTATGGCCTCGCGGGCCTCCTCCTCGCTGTTGACCAGGATGCCGCCCCTGAGGCGGTCCTGGATCGCGAGGGGGAGGTCGCTGGTCTTGACCGAGGAGGTCTCGGCCAGGCTCGAGAGCGGGATTCCCAGGAAGCTGCCCTCCATGCCGTGGTAGATGCCCACGGTCCCATCGTTGTCGCCCAGGTACCAGGAGCTGCCTACGAGCTCCGCCCCCAGCGCGGCGAGGACCACGACGAGGGCGAGAAGTACGCCGACGATTCCCATGGCGACCCTACGGCGGCGGTGGAAGTGCGCCTCGACCATGCCGTCGTCCGTCACGTCCACGACCACGATGGTCACGTTGTCGTGCCCGCCCGCGGCGAGCGCGGCAGACATCAGGTTGTCGGCCGCCATCTGTGGCAGGGGGGACGAGACCGCGATCGCCTCGATCTCCGAGTCCTCGACCATGGACGAGAGGCCGTCGGAGCAGAGGATGACGCGGTCTCCGGCAGTGACGTCCAGGGTGAAGTGGTCTGCGTACATGTCTGGGTCGGAGCCCAGGGCGCGCGTGATCACGGACCTGGAGGGATGCACCCGTGCCTCGTCGGCGGTTATCTCCCCCGCGTCGACGAGCTCCTCGACGTAGGAATGGTCGTGCGTGAGCCTGACGAGGGTTCCGTGGTGCAGGAGGTAGATGCGCGAGTCGCCCACGTGGGCTATGGCCATCTTTCCGTTCTCCACGAGGACGCAGGATGCCGTGCAGCCCATGCCGGGCTTGCCCAGCCCCTCGGCCGCTCCTTGGATGACGGCGAGGTTGGCCGCCTCCACGGCCGCGCCGAGGAGCACGTCGTCCGCATGGATGGGCAGCTTGGAGCCGATGGTCTCTACGGCTATGGAGCTCGCCACCTCGCCGGCGGCGTGTCCGCCCATGCCGTCGCACACGGCGAAGGCGGGGGGCTGCACCAGGAAGGAGTCCTCATTGTGGGCGCGCACCAGGCCGATGTCCGTGCGCGAACCCCACGAGAGCTTGGTCGTGGACCCGCTCTTGGACTCGCTGCCCTCGCGCGACCCCACCGCGACGGTGTCGTGACCGGGGCTGTTGACGGGCTGGGCCGTCCCGCCCCGGCCATCGCCGCGGAGGATTCGCTCGAGCTCGTCCCTATGTAGGGGAAACGGGCTCATCGGCGGCTCACGCGCATGACGGCGTTGCCAACCTGGATCTCGTCGCCGTCGCGCAGGGTCACGGGCTGGGCTATGGGGTGGCCGTTCACCAGGGTTCCGTTGGTCGAGTTGAGGTCCTCGAGCACGAGAGCCGGCCCCTGTAGGGTGAAGCGGGCATGGGAGGACGAGACGAAGGGCTCGTCGATCACGATGTCGGACGAGGGGGAGCGCCCCACGATGACGGGCCCGAGCATGTCCACGTGAAGGCCGCGCAGGGACCTCTCGCCCTTCTCGACGTCGACCGACCAGATGGCCGAGTCGCGCCTCTGGCCGCGGACGAGGCCTATGCCCGTTTTCATCACGGCGAAGAGGAAGAGGTAGAGGAGGATGACGAGCGCGATGCGCCCGCCAAAGAGGACGAGGTCTATCATGCGCGGCTCTCCCTGAACTCAAGGTTCATGAGGCCCAGGGTGATGAGGTCGCCGTCCCTCAGGATGCAGCTGTCGACGTCGATGTCGTTGACCCTGGTCCCGTTGGTGGACCCAAGGTCGGCGATGCGCCAGTCGTGGCCGTCGTAGCTTAGCTCGGCGTGCCTGCGCGAGACGTTGGGGTCGCGCAGCACGATGCCGCCCTGGGTGCGCTCCCTGCCGATGATGGTGACCGGCGAGCCGCCGGTGTAGGTGCGTCCGCTCTGGTGGTCGATGAGCAGGCAGCTGGGACCCTCCTCCGGAAGCTCGCGGGACGTCTGGGCACGCTGGGGGTTGACGAGGGGGACGCTGCGACGGACGGTCGGGGGGATGTCCATGGCGGGCGATGCGGGTGCCACGTCCTCGGCCGCGACTCCCGCCTCCTGCACGGAGTCGTCCACGAAGTCGGTGGGGAGGACGTTGAGGCCGGCCGAGGCGTCGCCCGCGAGTGGTGCGACGAGGGGGGCGAACTCCTCGGCTGCGGGT
>ERZ773069.811-NODE-811-length-19373-cov-89.579304_pt1 | contig 19373 bp, 22 predicted proteins | sample MGYA00580619_ERZ773069 | MGnify/ENA primary metagenome ERZ773069 (study PRJEB29015, sample SAMEA2738007) | human oral metagenome | biome: human oral; feature: human-associated habitat; material: dental | place: China | collected 2108 ...
CGGTGTGGATGACCCAGGCGGCCGGCAGGTCGAAGCCGGGAGTGGCCACGGCGCGGCCGACCGGCAGACCGTCGGGCAGCTCGGTGTCGCGTACCTTCTGGCAGGCATCGAGCAGGCCGGGGCCGGCTGCGCGGTGGATGGCGCCGTCGACTCCTCCTCCACCCAGGAGGGTGCTGTTGGCGGCGTTGACGATGGCATCGACCTTCTCGGTGGTGATGTCACCGACGACGGCCTCAATGCGCATGGGAGCTCCTTGTCTGCGGCGGGCGCTCGGCAGGTGATCTCAGGCTGCTCGGTCCTTCACCTTCTCGGCACCTTCTCGGGCGTGATGGGCCCGAGGATGAGGGGCCCGGGCCGGTGAGAGCGCTCCGGGGCGTGGGCCAGTAGGCGGACCGGTCGTGAGCAGCCTGTCACGGTGGGCACCTCGGGCCAACCGGGTTCCCACGGGGAGCGAACACCGACGTGACGGAGGACTCAGCCAATCCGATTTCCTCCCCGCGGTGGGTGGAGGCTATGCTGTCGCCTGCTGCACACGGGGTGTGGCGCAGTTTGGTAGCGCGCTTCGTTCGGGACGAAGAGGTCGTGGGTTCAAATCCCGCCACCCCGACCATTGAGTCAACACTCAAACCCACGTCATGGAAGCCCCATGACGTGGGTTTTTGCTTGTTTTTGCTGGGTTTTGGGGCAGGAAGGCCATCATCTGGCAGACCGTGCAAGCCTGGCCCTTCTGATGCCGAGACGACGATGTCACTTGGCTGGCTCGATGTGACTTCGTCGTCTCCAGAGGCTTCCAGGCTGTCGCTATCTCCTACCTCCACACCCTCTTTGCTCAGGCACGGCTCTCCTCCTCTCACCCCCAGCACCCCATCAAACGGTGGCTGGTAGCGCACTATCGTAGTGAGCAGCCCGGTCTCGTCGTCTGGTGTGATGTACACCTTGTCGAAGAGCACTTGGTTGAGCATGCGCCGGATGTGCTCAGGAGCCTGCCGGTAGGCGGTGGCCATGTGCTGGGCAATATCTAACGCTTGCCCAACCAAGGCCTGTCGCTCTGTCATCTCACCCTCCAGTCCCGTCATCTGTCGCTCCACGCCGCGCAGCTCACGGCTTATCCGGCTTTGCTCACGCTTGAGGACGTCAAGCGGAATGGCGTCGGCGTAGTGGGCTTGGAGGAGTTTGTCTCGCTCCCGTTCGAGCCGTCGCTGCACGGTCTTCGCTTCCGTCAGCCGCTGAGTCGATTCCGCTACCAGCATGGCGAGCTGCCGCTGCAGGGCAGTTTCGAGGACGGCTCGCTGCCCAGGCCGCAACGCCACTCGGTCATAGAGCCGGACGATCTCATCCTCAATCTGCTCCGCCAACGTTGCCCGAAACGAGCACTGCGGCTGCTTCTTGGAGTGCCGCCCCAAGCAGACGAAGTACTCATACACCACACCGCGGGGCTTCACATTCGTCACAATGAGACGGGAACCACAGATCCCGCAGTAGATCGTCGACTTCAGGTAGTGGGCGTGCTTGACCGTCCGCTCACCGTTGACGCGGGTGGCCAGCAGCGTCTGCACCGTCTCGTGCGTCGCTCGATCCACCAAGGGCTCATGGCTCCCGGCATAGTGCACCCCTTGGTAGACCACCTCACCGACGTAGAAGGGGTTGTGTAACACCTTGCTGAGTAGCTGCACCGTCACCGGCTTCTCCGGCAGTGAGGCGGTCGGCACGGTGGTCAGGCCGCGCAGCGTCAACTCTTCAGCCAAGCGCCTGAGTGTCCACTCCCCGCTGGCGTAGGCCTTAAAGGCCCAGGCCACCAGCGGACCACGTACCTCATCCACCACCACGATGCGCGCCTCCTGGCCATTCTTCGTCGTGATGACGTTGCGGTAACCCAGCGGTGCTCGGCCGATGCAGCCGCCACCCCGCACTTTCTCAGCCATGCCTTTCTTCACCTCATTGGAGAGGTTCTTGGAGTAGAACTCGGCAATACTGGCCATAATGCCGTGCACCAGCAGCCCACCGGGCGTCTGATCGATATTCTCGCTGGTCGACACCAGCCGAACACCGAGCTCATCGAAGCGCTTGCCAAGCGTCGTGTCGTCGTAGCGGTTGCGCACCAGGCGGTCGAGCTTGTGGACGATGACGTAGTCGACCGGCCGCCCCGCCCGAGCCTCCTCTTCCAGGTAGCGCAGCATCGCCTGGAGAGCCGGGCGCCGTGTGGTAGTAGCGCTGACCCCGCCCTCAGTAAACTCCTTGCCGATGATGGCGCCGATGCTCATCGCCTTGCGCTTGTTGGCCGCCCGCTGGGCCGGGATGGAGAAGCCCTCCTCACGGCCGCCGCGCCGGGCCTGCTCGCGGGTAGAGACGCGCAGGTAGGACACGGCGCGCCGGGGAGTCAGCTCCTGGGCCAGCTGCTCGGCCGAGTTTTGGACGGTGGGAGAAGGTGATACTTGCATACTTCTATTACCGCTCCGATCGCCGAAATTGTCCAGTACATCACCCACAATTGGTTCAGACCTATGCTCGCCACCCCCGATAGACCCTTCAGTCGAATGGGACATCATTTTTTCGTCAGCATCGTTCTTGTTCATCACACAGCACCTCCGTATTTCGTAAGTCGTATTCTATTGAGCCGTCACAGTCCTTTTGCATTCATCACGCCGCCACCCCATTCCGTATCGTCTCCCCGATCTGTTGGTTAGTGATGACGGCGAAAAGCGCTGCGGGTAGGCGTTGGTCGCTGGCGATGACGCGGCGCAGCTGCTGGCAGCGTGCAGCGCTCGGCACCACCCACAGCACGAGTGGGAAGACGCCGCAGGCTCGCTGCTCGGCCCCACTGGCGTAGTAGGCGGCGTAACGCTGGCAGGCGGCCAGGACACGGGCAGGGTTCTCGGTGTCGCGGTCGACCTCGATGAAGTAGTGGTCGTCGTAGTGCGGGCTGGCGACGACGGCGTGCAGGTCGGGCCGCAGGGTGAGCGGCTGCCCAGCCGGCCCCAGGTAGGAGCGCCAGCAGCCTGGCTCGGTGGTGATGGTGGCGCTGGCGCCCGTCATGGAGCGAGCGGTCTCGGTGATCTGCACACTGGTCTCGGTGATCGCCAGCAGATGAGCCAAGAAGCTGGTGGACAGGCTGCGCGGACGCTGCCGGCTACGGCTGCCGGTTTGCACACGGCGCCCACGAGTCGTGAGCGTCCAGATGGAGACGGTGGAGCCGCCCTGCCAGCCGCCAACCCGTCGCTCCAGGCGGGTGACCAGATCGTGCTCCTGCAGCCGCGCCAGGTGGCGCAGCGTCTGGCGGATAGCGGAGGACAGCGAGCCATAAGCTTCAGCTGTCAGGCGGGCCAGTTGCGTCGTCGTCGCGAAGCGGTAGGTGGCCAGTAGCGCCAGGAGCCGATGCGCCGCGGGGTGATCGCAGGCATGGGGAAGATGCTGTCTCATGGTGTCCTCCTCCATGGTTCGCCCCTCTCCCCCACGGGCCAGTGGTGACGCCAGAACATGGGGTCAGTCACCGCCACTGCTTGGCCGTATTGCGCACTATGGCGGGCATTGGCGGCTTGGCTCAGGCCAGCGATCCGTCTGCCGAACCGTCGTGCCAGGCGTCCTGCGAAGGTGGTGCGAAGCAGCGGCATCATCGCTGCCTCCGGCCGATTGGGCTGTCGTTATCCGTCGCTGATGTAGGTGCGCTGGTAGACGTCGATGAGGTGAGGGCGAGCAGCGCCTGCTCGGTCTGCTTTGCCGGTACGCCGTAGCGTGCGTGGCTGGCGGCATAGAGGGTGGCTGGGTCGCGCCGCTGTGCGGCCGCCGGCTGGGTGGTGAGCGAGAACCAGTCGCTGCGCTGGCCGCGCTGCATCAGCTGGGCGTAGGCGTGGAAGGCGGGCAGCAGCTGGAAGTCGACCGCCTCCAGCTCGGGTGCCAGGCGGGCGGCCGCCGCGGCGTCGGTGCTCGAGAGGCCGAAGTACAGCTTGTTGCGCGCATTGCTCTCGATCGCCTGCATCATCGCGGGCGACAGCTGCGCGCGGTACTGGTGCGCCAGGTGGAAGGCCCCGCCCAGCGAGCGGGCCTGAGCCAGCGCGTCGGACAGGTCATGCGGCAGGCCGCCGATGAACTCATGTGCCTCGTCGATGAAGATGGACACGATGTGGCGCTGCTCCGGCGGCAAAGCTTGGCGGGCCAGGAGGAGCGTCCACAGCCGCGACACCAGCACGGTGCCCAGCAGCCGGGCCGCACCCGCCCCAAGCAGACCACGGTTGAGATTGACGACGACGATGCGCCGCCGAGTAAAGAGCTCTGCCAGGTCGAAGCGCGGCTGCGCCTGCCCCAGCACGGCGCGCAGATAGGGACGCAGGATGAGCTGGCGTAGTTTGTTGAGTACTGGCGCGATCTCCGTCGCTTGCGCCTCCGGTTTCTTGGCGTTGTAGGCCGCCCAGAAGGCGCCGGTACCCAGTGGATCGTCTGGCACCTGAGCCAGCACCCACCGGCGAAAAGCCGGATCCGTCAGCAAGGGCGGCAGCCACAGCAGCGTCGCCTGCGGTAGGCGGGCCAAGGTCAGCAGCGCGGCAGATAGGACATCAGCGGTGCGAATGCCCCAGTGCTCGCGAAACAGCGCCTCGAGGGTACTCAGCATCGCCTCCGCCGTGACAGGCGCCAACTGTGGTGGCCCGGCCAGCGGATTGAGGCCAACCGGTGCTGGGTTGCTTGGGTCGATCACCACCACGTCGCGCTGGCGCTGCTCGGGCAGGCGGGCGACAAAGTCCGTCGCCAGGTCACCCTTAGGGTCGATCAGGAGCAAACCCCGGCCCTGCGCGGCGTCGGCCAGAGCCAAGGCCAGCATCACGGTGGACTTACCAGCTCCAGTCGGCCCCAGCAGGTGCGTGTGGTAGGCGGCATCGACGATGGCGATCCCCACTGGCTGCGCCTGGCCAGGCGCGCTAGTCATACCCACCACACGACGCCGCTCCAACAGTGGTGTCGACGGCGGCAAACGGCGCGGATGCAGGTTGCCCAGCAGCGGCAGTGGCGCCTCACCGATCGGCCAACCAGTCAGTGCGGCCAACCGGCCAGAGCGCAGGCGCAGGGGCCAGCACCAGGGGCGACGGGCCTCATCGATCTTGTCTGCCGACTCAGCCACCAGCCGGACGGACGACTGCGCGGTCTCCACCAGGCGCAGCGCCCCAAGCAGCTGAGCAAAACGCTGGTGTGCCTCAGCACTCGGCCCGCGATAGCCGAGCCGGAGGCAGACGGCGGCACCATGCTGCTCATCGGCTGGTTTGCTGGCGCGGCGGGCGGACGACTGTGCCGCATCGTAGCCGACCAGCAACTGCCGCCAGAGCGAGGGTGGCGGCGTCTCCGCCAAAGAGGCTGGACTGAGTCGGCGCCCCACCAGCAGTTGCAGCACTACCTGCTGCGAACCCGTCAGGCTAGAAAGGGCAGCATAGAGGGCGCGCACCGCCGCAGTAACGCGCTCGGGCAGGTGACTAACCTGCCGCCCCCGTACCATCACGCGCACCGCCCGCGTCATGGGCAGGCGCGGCTGCTCGGGTCGGTGCAAACGAACCGGCAGGTGATTACTCAGCAGCGCCGCCAGGCCGGGCCGGCCGGTTTGCGTGCCCACCACCCAGTGCGCACCACTGGCGTCGGCGCGCAGCTCCAGTACCAGTGGCCCCAACTCCGTCGCCGTCGTCAGGCGCTCCAATGCCGTGGTGGCCAGTGCTGGGCTGATTGGGCTGTCCCAGGCCAGCTCCTGCCACTGCCAGTGCCGGTGCCCGGTCATGATGCCCCTCCATCCGGCTGGTCATCCGCGGCAGTGTCGAAGCCGTCATTCACATCAAGAGCGTCGTCGCCATCCTGCGGCGTCGGTTCCGCATCCCGCTGTTGCTCCAGCCGTTGCAGCATGAGCAGCAGCAAGACCCGCGCCAATGCATCGGCGTCCAACTCGCTGCGCCAGGACGGCACCGCGCGGTAGTGCGGCCGCCCCTGGTCTCGTCGCTTGCGGCAGGTCATAGCCGCCTCCGATTCATCACCAGCGCTGGCGATACCAGCGCCCCACGGCAACCAGTAGTGCCACCACACCGGCCAGGGCCAGCACCCACCAGTAGCGGCAGAGCAGCTCGACCGCCCAGATCAGCAGCACCACGCCGCCAAAGACGTACACGCAACTGCGGAAGAAGCGCGCCGCCAGCGACCCCGTGCCGATTCCATCTCGCATCAGTCAGTCCTCTCATCGCTCTCATGACGTGCCCTCCTCGCCAGCGGCATCCATAGCGTCTGTTGCTGCTTCATCGTCAGCCGGAGCCAGCGCCGCCTGCGGCCACTGCCGATCGCTCGGCACGCGATAGCCCCAGCGGGCCAGCGAGATGGTCGAGGCGCACTCGTCGCCCCAGATGTCCCAGTGCTGGTGTGATGGAGCCGTCCGGCGGGCGAACAGCTCCACAAAGGGCCCGTTGCCCACCAGTCGCTCGACGATCTGGTGGATCTCCTCCGGCTTGTGCGAGTGCTCCTGCAACGGGTGGAAGCCCCAGTTGGGCTGGGCCCGAAAGGCCACCCGGGTGCCCTGGCCGCGCACGCCCAGCAACAACAGCTCGCCGGCGTTACGGAAGGTGTGCCCCATGGAGAAGCGCGGCTTGGCCCAGAAATAGAAGCTGGTGTAGCGGAAGCCCCAGGCCTCCAGCAGCTCGATCCCCTGCGGCACCGTCGCCGTAGTCACCCAGACGAAGCAGAACGAGCGCGGCGCCGTTATCTCCCGCACTGCCTCACCCATGGCACGCAGCCGCGGCAGCGGCATCAGGCGGTAGTGCTGCGCCGCCCCGTGACGCCCTGTCTGCTGGCTGCACCATGGCGGATCGGCCAGCACCGCTCGGAACGTCCCGCGCTGCGGCGCCCCGTCTGCCTGGTTATGCGCGGCGTGCGATTGGCTCGCCAGCACGTGATTTGTCAGATTGCTCATTACGATCCCTCCTTTACGTGCTTATCTGCTATTTGTGTGCGCGTACAAAACGCGCTCACACTCCCCATTACGAACCGATTTGCTCGATTTGTGAACCCCCTCGCCAGCCACAACTCCCACCGACGCGACACGCCGCCAGCGCTGCGCCGTTCTGTGGTGTCACCACAGAGAACAAAATGGACACGAAGGCCAAATAGTGGCAGCGAAAATACATGCTGTAGTTATTGCAACAGGCAGCCAGATCGGCCCACACATGGCAATGTGGAGCGCGAATCAGCTGGGCGGCTGTCAGCACGAGCTGTTCGCATCGCCTGGCTCGTCCTTGCTGTTGGCGGCCTCTTCTGGCTCCGCAGCCGCCTCCTGCGCCCGCCTCGTCATCGCTACAGCGCTGTGGAAGGCGGCCAGGTCGTGGGCCTGTTTGGTGGCGATGGCCTGCTGCCAGGCGTCGGCCTGGGCATGGGTGGTTGTGGTGGGTGGGGTGTCGTCGCGCCAGACGGCCCAGGCCAGCAGGGCGATAGCGATAAGAGTCAGGCAGCCGACGAAGGCCAGGCCGTTGATGATCCAGCTCATGGGAGGTATGTCCTTTCTGGTGATGTGCGTGGTTGCTCGGTCGTGCTGGGGTGTCTCGGTATGTCGCCACCAGCTCAGAACTGCGCGATACCTCGAGCGGCCTTGATGCCGTAGGCGCGCAGGATGGCGTGGTAGTAGGTCGCGCCGGCGGGGGCGGTCTGGTAGCAGGACTCGGCCAGAGCGGACAGCGTGGCGACGTTGCCCATGGCACTGGCGGCCAAGAAGGCGCGGGCTTGGTCGGTGGCGTGGGCCAATTGGCTGTCGGCGGCCAGCTCGTCCAGGCGGCGCTGGGCGGTGCGGGTCATGCTGCGCGACTGCGGCGTCCGTGGTGGGAGCAGATCGGCGGCGAAGAGCTCGGCGATCGGCAGGATGGGCGCAGCAGACTGGGGGCCAGTGAGGTGGTCGGAGTGGTCGGTAGTGGGCATGAGGGGTGTCCTTTCGTGAAGGGTGGCGGCCAGCGCCTCCAGCGGAGTGCGGTAACGGTCAGCATGGTTCGGTCAGGTCTGGTTTGCCGTGTCCTGGTGCCGTTTCTGGCGGCGGATGCGGTGCTGTGGCCTTGGTGCTTCCAGCCTGGCGCTGGCTAGGTGGTGGTGTCACTGACAGAAAACCGGCACCCTGGGCCCTATGGCCAAGGACGGTGGACTGCACGATCCGCTGCGCCAGCGGCTCGTGGCCGAGCTGCGGGTGCTGCGCCGTGGTCAGGGGGCGTGGGCGGTGCGAGTGGCACCGCTGGTCTGGCTGGTCGATGCCGCCGGGCTGGGCCTGGTGGAGCGGGCGGTGGCGCGGCTAGAGCAGCTGCGCCAAGAGCTGGGCACAGACCCCCTCAGTGACGTGGGAGCCTTCTTCTGGCTAGGAGACGTCGGCATCACAGAGCCGGAGGTGTCGCTGGAGCAGCGGCTGGCGCGCTACGCGGAGGTCTTCCACTGCAATGAGCGCACGGCGCTGCGACGCAGTGATCGCGGCATTGCGATGCTGGCGGCTGCCCTGCGTGATGAGGCGGAGCGGCGTCCCTTTGCCCTGATCTGGCTGTTTCAGTCGGCGGGTAGCGCCACGGTGGTGCTGGACTGCGTCATGGAAGCGCAATCCGTACGTGAGCCGGTGGTCAGCATCAACGGTGAAGCGGCGCAACTGCCGCCTTTCGTTGGCCACCGCGAGCCGGGCGTTGATGGGCAGCCGCAGTACCGCGCCCGGGCTGTCCTGGATGGCCTGCCTGTCCAGACGGCACCCGGGCCGTACCTGCCCTGCCTGGCGGTGCGGGTGCTGTGGGACATGCCTGTCTGGCCGGTCTGGCAGCTCACCGGTTGGGTGGTCGACCCGCACTACCTGGTGCGTCTCCAGACCTTCCGCCAACGCGCTGCCGAGGTCAGCCTCGTCTGGCGCGACGACACCAGCAGCGTCAGGGAGGTGGTGCCGAGGTTGCATGAGGGGGTGAAAAATAGAGGCAGAGACTGAAGCATAGATGGATGCCATAAGTGAATACAACTGCTTGCAAACAATCTGATCTGGGTGCCCACTTACGGCATACAGCAAATACGTCAAGGTAACGAAATTGTCACAATAAGCTTCTCGCTTATGTTAGGCAGTTTACCCCAAACATGCAAAGTGATAGGCTTCATGTTGATCAAGTGAAACTCCCAAACATTCCGAGGAGCCTCTATGTGTAAAAAAGATAGCAAAACTGAATCCAGCCACGGGGAATCACGCGCTAAAAATACTGCGACACACGACGACCCCAAAGGTATTTTTAAATTCCGCAACCCAGAATCGCGGATAAGCAAACTACTTGACTCGAAAGATCTGACTGCAGCCAAACAGTGGTATCAGCAAAATTATGATAGGAATGAAAGTCGAAACTGCCCTGTGTGCCAAGACCTTAGTGCAGACTTAGCAAACCTTCTCAGTCGCGCCGACACTTTTAAGTTTGCCACACCAGTTGGCGCACTTATGGCGGCATTTGTTGGAGCATATCTTGCGGTACTCTTGAAACCAGATCAATCAATTATTGCGAGCACCACCATTCAAATTATGACAAGTGCGGTCATAGCCACAACGGCCCTCATAGCTCTCTTCGTTTATTGCGTAGCCCAACGCGACAGTGAAGAGCGAACCAAAGTTGCCTTCAAGTTAATGGAGTTTTCTCGAATAAATGGGGCCGACACAAGTGCCAGCAATCAAAAGTTTTGCCCTCAACACCAAAAGCTAATCACATCAAGAAAACAGTGAGTCAAACTACAAAAATCAATATCGATGCATTATCTGGCCAACATAAAACAATCAATGCAACTCGGTGGCTTATCGCACCAAGTTACATTGATTGCGCCCCGCTGCCTCTAGCGGTCACTTGTAGATTAGCAGGAATAATGACGACGCTTCTCTACCCTCCAATCAGCCACACCCCGTGCCACTCCTCACGCACCGCATCAACCAGCGCAGTGGCAAAATCTTCATAACTAATGCCATCAGTTAAGAAGGCCTGCTCGCGGTCGCCTGCAGGTAGTCTGCTGTATCGCCCTTGGTACGGGCCATCTGGTGCATACCGAGGTGGCGGAATAAGGTATGCCCATTGGCACGGCTGCTCATGCTGTTCCAGATAATCACGCAAATGCGCGTGGCCGATTCCCCGTGGTAGGGTGACGGCTGGGAAGCCTGGCGTCTCCCAGAATCGTCGCCCATCGTCCATATGCAGAGCTCCTGCACCACCAACATGGACGACAGAAAGCGCTCGGCTTGTATCGCGTGCGGCAACAATAGACTTATGGAGCTCGACGAGTGCTGACGCAGCAATATCCTCTCGCAGGCGAATCGCATTAACCACCACGTCAACGCCCTCTAGCGCGGTCGACAAGCTTGTATGGTTGTCGATATCGACAACCCGCGAAGCATCAGCGCCATCTGGCAATGATCGCTGTCCTTCGACATAACTCGCCTGCCGCAATCCAGCATACACCGTAGCGTTATCTGGCCGATGTTTACAGACAAAACGGCCAGTCCGCCCCGTAGCCCCGAGAACAAGAATGGTTTTCATGACGACGAGTCCTTTCGCAGAATGGCTCCAAGCGTGAGGAGTGAACTCGCTGCGATAACCAGCAGGGCAACTAATGTGAGCGTCAGAGTACCAAACCCTCCGATCGCCTTACCAACCAGTGCACCGATGCTTGCACCGATGAACAGAACAAAACCATTGATCGCCATACCGCTTCCCCGATGCGGCGCTGCGGTCTCGCCATACAGCATGATCATTGAGGGAATAGACAGCGCAACACCCGAGACGTAGACAATACTGGACGCGACGACGCCAAAAATAGTCTGAGCCGTGAATGTCTCTCCCAACATGCCGACTGCAGCTAAGCCAAAGCCCACTTGTGCGACACGAATTGCGCCGATGCGCTTGGCTAAAGCGCCTGCTCCGAGACTAATGAACATCGCCGGAAGCGCAGCTAGACGAATGAGAATGATGTTTGATGCGGCAACATGAAGATCTTCGAGATGGTGACCAATGCCAGTATATAATGCCACAAACGATAACAGCAGCGTAATATGGGCGACGCCAAGCAAGACGATTGCCGGCCGAAACAGAAGCACGACGAGGTTACCAAACTGCTGCAGCAGCGTCATCGAAGGCGTATGGTCGGGAACTTCTGCAACAGAAGAGAGGATGATTGTAAAGATGATTGCCAGAACGACGCCGCATGCAACGAAAAACCACGACCAACTTGCGCGCAGAACGATTGTTGATGCCAGCACCTGCCCAAAAATTCCTGCCACCAAGAATGCAGCCGACATCGCACCGATTGCTCTTGCCCTCCTCTGAGGAGCAACAGCTTCTGTTAAATACGCCAATGCCACCGGCGCAAACCCAGACGCAGCTGCTCCCTGGAGCGCCCGTAGCCCGGCTAGCATCGGCAGCGACGAAGCTCCTGAACACAGGAGTGTTGCCACTGCAAGCACACCAATCGACGCCGTCATCACCTTCTTGCGTCCATAGCGATCCGAGATAGGCCCCCACACCAGGAACCCAACAGCATAGGTCACGCTGAAGCACGTTGATAGTGCGAAGGTTGCATCAGCGCCCATCGAGACTCCGACTGGGCCAAGCAATGGAATAGCCGCATACAACTGAGTCAAGACAAATAGCGCCGCGATAACCAGGACGGAGACAGCACCTCCAGTACCTGGATAGATTGCTACAGGAGAACCACCGCTTCCCTGTTGGGCTACCGCAATGCGGTCTCCATGATGAGGTTGCTGTTCGGTCATGCTGAAGCTCCTTTCCAACGTTATCGTTGGAACTAGTGTAGTATAATAAATAGGAAGATGCAACCGCAACGTTGGAGATGAAAGCGAGGATTCCCGTGGCTTGGGATACAGAAGGCACCAAACGTAAGATTAAGGAAGCTGCGACGGCTGAGTTTGCACAGTACGGCCCTGACGGAACCACAGTCGAGCACATCGCAAAAAAGGCTGGTGTCAACAAAGAACGTGTATATAACTACTTCGGTGGCAAACGTACGTTATTCGCGACTATACTTCGCGATGAACTAGCGACGGTCGCTCAGGCCGTTCCAGCTACCTCATTCGCAACGGAGGATATTGGCGACTACGCAGGGCGTGTCTATGACTACCATTGCGAGCGACCTGAGCTCATCCGTCTTCTCCGTTGGGAGGCGTTGGTATTTGACAATGAAGTACCAGACGAAGACCTGCGCAGGACGTTCTACCACGATAAAACTGCCGCTGTCCTTGAAGGTCAGAAGGCGGGAGTAATCACCAAAGACATTGATCCCGCACAACTGATGATGTTCATACTCTCGATCGCAGGCTGGTGGTCGACCGTTCCTCAAGTCGCGCGCATGCTATGTGGACCACTTTCTAAGGAAGAGCATGCCAGGCGGCGGGCAGCTGTTGTCCAAGCCGCCCGCCGCCTGGCTGCACCAGGAACGGAGGTACCCGCGAAGTGATAGTCAGGCCACCTGTTCCGAGCGCTACGGACGCCTATGGCCGGTCAACTTCGGGGACATGGAGATCTGTATGTCCGAGCTGCCGCATGAGGTCGGCGATATCGAAGTGAGCCGAACGCTCGACGATGTAGTCTCCTTCGAAACGATCGATGCCAATAGCCGTAAAATCTGCGCGTTTACCACTGGGGGGTAGTCCACGGAAGGGCCCCTCTTGGGTACCAATGCAACGCACGCGTGTTACCACAACGTCTCCTTCGGCAATTTGCTCCTGGACACGATCATCCATGTCAGGAAAAGCGCTGCGGAACGCACGTACCCACTCGCGCACACCCTCTGGTCCGGTCAAATCAAACTGCGGCCAGTAAAAGTTAGGGGCAAATACTTCGTCTGCAAGTTCAAGCCGATTGTTAGTAATAATCTCCTCGAACAGGATCGCAGCGCGCTGCTTCCTTCGTGCAAGCTGGTTTGAGTCAGTCATGCGATTTCTCCTAAGGGTGTTGACTGAGGCAAGAAGACAAATGAGTTCTTATTGAGTCGGCTGCTTTATGGTTGTTAAACAGAAAGAAATGATCACCTTCAAACTTATCGAAACTACTTCCGGTCAACGTACGAGAACACCAGCCTGATACCTCTCTGGGAGGCGCAACAGGATCATTTGTCCCGGCCATCACATAAAGAGGTGTATAGCGGAGTGGCATTGGATCCCGTTCGTGAAGTGAATCACTAAACTGGAAGTCTTCTCGAAGACGTGCAGCCGCAAGGGAGCGTAGCGCTGGATGTGCGAAGTACTCCGGAGGCAGAGCACCCCATTCGGCCACCCTGGTCAGCAGCGTGTCATCGTCTAGCCGAGCAAAACTATGATTCTGTCTATTACTCTTAGGGGCGCGTCGTCCGGAAATGATACATAGTCGTGGCGGATTTCCTCCTTTCTCAGCCCTTCGTGCAATTTCAAAAGCCAATCCCGCTCCGTAACTATGTCCCAATATCGCCCAGTCTTCGTCCGACTTCGAGCAAATCTGCTGAGCTAACCTGCCAATGAGCTCATCGACTGTCTTCGGAGGACTTGTGTCCTTCTCCACACGCCCCGGGATGTTTACTGGAACCACATCGATACCAGGATATAGTCGCGACTTCATCTTGCGATACGCAGTTGTCGCAGTACCTCCGGCATACGCTAAACAGAATAGTTTCATCTGTTTGTGCCAGTCGATGTCAAAGAACTTGTGCGCTGACGTTCTGTCTCCAGACGTTTGTCGATCGCGGCGTACTCCTGCTCCATCTCGCCAATTGCATAGTCGAGAGTGGTAACGGTCGGAAGATCGAGCAGTGACACGATATTCTCCACGCGATTGGTGAGCGTGCCACTAATTCTGTACAAAGGAATGTCGAGCTCTGAGGCGGCGTTCCAGAGCAGTTCATCACAAAATACGCGAAACTCCTCATTCATTGGCCGATGCCCATCATTGGTGATTGGACGCTCGTTATCGAGATGTATAATCACGTCGTAGCTGGCTCTTACGTGTTGCTTGAATGCATGTTCGTACTGATCAACAACCTCACGGTAGAAGTTCATACCTGGCCAGTTCTTTTCATTTGGGCGTTCGGGATCTGTGGGGTTCATGCCGTACTTTGTTCGAGCTAAGCCGTATGCCCATTCCTGAAGTGACGATCCATCAGAAAGATAGTTGTCGCCCAGTTTCGCCTCAGCTACTGCACGACCACAGTGCCGACGCATCATCAACTGCAAGAACTCGGCGGGAGTAACTTCTGACAGTCGCTTTCCAGGGACAGCATCTGGCATGATCTCACGAATGGCTTTCGCGAGAGTACGCGGAATTCCTGTGTAGTGCGACAAGCACATCGCCGTGGAGGTTTTACCGGTTGAATAGGTTCCTGAAATAGAGATTCGCATACATATTCCTCTCAGTTATGCGATACGGTGCGCAAAGGTGGCCGAAAGATCGATGCCGCCAAGGTCTCCGGCAAAATCAACATTGCGCCACTTTCCACTGGGTAGTGCGAGGAGTTGATGATCTGTGATGCGCAATTTCGCCAGTGCCTTATCTGCTGTAGAAGTGCGACCTTCATAATGTGATGATGGACGCAATACGAGCCGCTGCATCCAAAGCGTTTCAGACCTACCTCGATCAATGCCATCGAGCTCGTACATAAGCACTTGCCCAAGTTGTAGAAGCGACACAAAAGCATCAATGAAGGTGACAAATCCTAGGGAATGACTACTCTTCGGTCTTGGCAAGCTACTGAGCTCAGAAAAAATATTCACTTCGGCCTCCGCGGACAACGCGCCTATATCGGCTACCACATTTTCAATGATTTGATCTCCATAACGATAGCCAGCACTCCAATATCCGTCAGAGTCTTCGATGAGGTAGGAGTAGTTGGGTGGAGCGAGTTGCCGTGCGTGTGGCGTCTCATGGCGAACAACCACAGTGGCTTGCATCACACCGACTTGCGCAACAACAGTTGAGTCAGTTGTCCGACCGTTGGAATTTGTCGCGGTAACAGTCTTTTTGATTTCGGCACTTAACTGTAGGCCTTCTAGGGACTCTTCTGGCCTTGTGCCCGCCCGTACCACCAGCTTCTGTATCGTTGCTAACTCAATCTGGTTAGGCGTCAATCCGAGTACGTTATGGAGTAGTGTTTCCGCAGACCGAACGCCAAGTATCATGACGTCGACGGTCGACAAATGTGGTCGTAGGTCCGCTCCCTTTTGTTTGAGTGACCAATCAGCCGGGTAGGATACATCAACTGTCGCCGAAAGTTTGTCATCGTCCATATGTGGCTGAATCTGATAGGACGATCGTTTGTATCCGCTGCCGAAAAAGCGTTGTGACGACGGTCCTAAGTAGTCGTCAATTGACCGGATGACGACGCCAGTGTGCTCACGCGGTACTTCAGCCATGTTCTACACCTCTCTTCCGTTCTGAGAGTATGCGCTGACCAGATTGCCGACAGTGTGGACATCAACGATGGCATAATCTCCTTCATTAAATGGGTCGTAGTCGAACTTTTCAGAAAGATTGACGATGAGTCTAGCGAGCATGAGGGAGTTGAGGCCGACGCTTACTAGTGAAGTCTCCTTGGTGAGACTGATGTCGTCGTCGATGTCATCCCCTATCATTTCGTTGATCTCGGCGATTACATCGTTCTCAATCTTGTGTGAGGTTAGCATGTGAGTCCTCCGTCAATGACAATGGTTTGTGCAGTAACAAAGCTTGTTGATGGATCAGTAAGGAAGTCGAAGGCTCCTATTATGTCTTCTGGGGTTCCAAGTCGGCCGAGCGGTGTGCGTCGCTTTATGCGCTCTAGATTTCGACTGGTTACATTCGCCGACAGATCGCTCGCAAAGTAGCCGGGCATAATGGTGTTTACACGAATCTGTTCCGGGCCGAGCTCCCGCGCAAGGCTAGTTGTGATTCCGTTGATACCTGCCTTTGCCGCCGAATACGAGGCGACACCTCGATGGCCGCGAATTGCATTGATGGATGAAATGTTGATAATATTGCCGCCACCTTTACCTATCATGGCTCGAGCACAGGCTTTAGTAGTGTGCAGCAGGCCTAGTAGATTGACATTGACCATCCGATCGGTTATAGATTCAGACTCGGTGACGAACAGTCCCTGATGGAGTAGCCCGGCGTTGTTCACGAGGAGACGTAACTGACCTCCGTTTGATCGTGATGACAACGCTTTCTTTATGGTCGCTGTATCGGTTACATCTACTTCTTGCCAGTGTGCAGTTGATACGTAGGAGCTAAGCAGTTCGTTGATACGTTCTGATCTGTTTCGGCTCCATAGTTCAACCTGCCATCCTTTTTCAAGCAATCGGTGAGCCAGTTTTGCGCCTAGTTCACCAGAAGCCCCCGTAATTACCGCGTAGTCTTTTGTCGTATCGTGAACCGTCATACGCGGGCTTTCTTAAACCGTTTTGAATGAAGGTCTGTTGTGGTAATATCAACTGCTACGGGTCGCTTATAATCTTCAAGCACCTCAGCACAGTGCTGTTTGATTGACGATTTTAACATTTCTGTGTCGGTACCGTCTGACGGCCTAACTTTTGCTCGCACGATCTGTCCTGTTACTGCATTCGCCTGTCCGAATACCAGAGCATCGGTAACTCCGCTTACTTCGAGCAGCGCTGATTCTACCTCACTGGGATAGACTTTTAGCCCTCCAACGTTAATGATTTCTGTCTTTCGACCAAGTATTTTTACATATTCGCCATCAACTTCTACCTGATCCTGCGTATCAAAGAAACCCTCGTCATCAAAATGGTACGGCGCGTTGAGGTACCCCAGCATTGCTCGTTCAGATTTGATCCAAAGTGTACCGTCGATGATTTTGTACGAGAATCCTGCACCTCCTAGTTTTACCCACAGTGAATTGTTGGACTTCGATTTCGTCGACATGATCCCAAGTTCGGACAGCCCGTAGGTCTGCTTCAACTTTACCTCCGGTAGAGCCTCATGCAATTTCTGAAGTGTCTGTTCCGGCATGGGTTCAGTTCCGTACGTGATGATCCGTAGGCTTGATAGATCATACTGGTTAAACTTGTTGCCGATTAGACACATTGTGAGGAACGTGGGTGTTGTAGGGAGCACCTCAACAGCGGCTTTTTCGACGATCTTCAATACCTCATCTGGCGTGCGTTCTTGAACGGTTACTATCGTGCTTCCGTGAGTCAATGCGTGGAACAGTGTGTTTATCCCGCCAATATGATCGAACCCAAGGAAGGTGATAGTTCGTTGAGGCTTACGATTCGAGTTTTCATATGCATCGATAATCTTGTCAAAATCTAGCACTGCGCCCTTACTGTTTCCAGTTGTTCCTGAGCTAAATAGCACCAGGCCAGCGGCTCCGCGCGTTCGCAGCGTGTCATAGAGGTCAGAAGATACCTCGTCAACGCTTTCAAGGGTATGAATTTTTTGCTTCGTCCCGTTCAACTCGATGTAGAAACGAGCACCGCTAGTCGTTAGGATCTCTTCACGCTTCTCGTCGGGAAGCGAGCTGATCGGGACGGTGATGGCTTTCATGTCGAGGAGAGCGATCAATGCAGCAACCGCATCGGTATTATAGTCTGCTTCTAATGCGACTACGCTGCCAGGACGGATCCCAATGCTTTGAAGTCGCGTTTTCCAGTTTTGCCACTCCTGATTGAGTTCGTCGTAGGTCACTCTACCATTCGAGCTAATGATGGCAGGAGTATTTCCAAGGTTGGCAAGTGAGGTATGCAGCCTGGATGATTCCACTGAGTGTTTCCCTTCTTGAATTCAAATTGGGACGTCAACGAATCAGTGTTCCAACGTCGACGTTGGCACCAACGTTGTCGTTGTAGACTCCCTCTGTCAACCCCGACCGGTCGGTTCGTAACCTAATTGTTACGGACGATTGCTGTAATGATGAAGGACTATAGATGGGCGTACAGAGTCGCGCGATTCCACCGAGCAGCGAGCGTGCCGGTGTAGGGGTCTACATAGAGAACTCCTGTATGTATGAGATGTTTTCAGACGATATGCCTATCGTCGTGCGGCCGGCTTGCTCTGTTACCTTCCCCGCGAGAACGTTTCTAGACCAGCTTGACGGTGGTGACCTTTTGTTCGACGCTTGGTGCTGTTTCGCAGTTATTGCAGATCGTAGAAATGCGTTAAAGCCGCCGGAGTGCGCACTTGTTGTTGAAGCATCATCACGCCGTATAGCAGAGTTTTCTACTGGGCGCTACTGTGCTCGGCAAGCACTTGAGCGCTTTGGTTGCTCAGATGGAGTTGTTCTTGCCGACAAGTACGGTGCACCGATTTGGCCAGCTGGCTACATAGGCAGCATTTCGCACTGCTCCAATCTGGCGGTTGCGGTAGTTGCAAATTGGTCGGCGGACATCTTTTTTGGAGTTGACATTGAAGATGCTGCGAATATTGAAGACGGGGTGATGGCGATGGTTTCATCGCCAGATGAACTTGAGAAACTGCTTCTCCTCCCTTGCGATGACCTTTCGGTCTCTTGGAGAACGGTGTTGTTTAGTGCGAAGGAGAGTGCTTTTAAAGCCATTTTCACTGCGACAGGATGTGCGGTTGCACTTCGGGATATATCGGTGGCTATCGACGTTGATGGGATATTTAATGTCGCCTGGAACGCTGGCGATACGGCAGGTTCGGCTCCGTTGCTACTTACAGGTCGGTGGATGATATGGAAGCGGGCCGTATTTACTATGGCTTGGATTCAAGTGTAGGATATATCTAATCATCGGTTCTACTTCATTTGCCCTTCAGTGTTTGGATTAGCCGGCGGTTTTTGCAGTCTGTTCTGTACGTATGAGCAATGATCCTGACTGGTGCCACCGCCGACGAGCTGACACCAGTGAGCAAGGCGAGAGCCCCCTCCTGCAGCGACCATGCTCGAGCCATGCCTTCATCCAGCGGCCCAGGACGAACTGCGGCGCGGGTCGCCGATGGAAGCGAGCCAAAGCACTGAAGGCGGTGTGCGCGAGTTAAGGGCTGTGGATAAGTGTGAACCGGCGATCGTACCGTGTGGTCAAGGCCAGCAACAGCCTTAATAACGTCAAGGGAGCAAACACGCGTGCGGGCGGCTGTGACGACATAGCGTGTGAGCATGAGTTGGATACCCAAAGACGCCAGCGTCGTCGCACTGATCGTTAGCCTGACTGCCATACTCGGGACCGTTGTTAATGCCGTGGCTGGGCTCAGCCAGTTCTCTAGGACAGCAAAAGCCTATCGGACCATCGAATGGACCAACAGCACGCTCGACCCCGATCGAGACGACGATGCATACCAAAGCCCACTTAAGGACTTAAGGATATCCCAAGAGGCTCATCTCCTTGCTGCCCACTATGTATCGTGGTGGCGGTTCGTGGTACTTCCACTTTGGATGATCCTGGTTGGATTCTTCTT
>ERZ773069.812-NODE-812-length-19368-cov-9.187490_pt1 | contig 19368 bp, 24 predicted proteins | sample MGYA00580619_ERZ773069 | MGnify/ENA primary metagenome ERZ773069 (study PRJEB29015, sample SAMEA2738007) | human oral metagenome | biome: human oral; feature: human-associated habitat; material: dental | place: China | collected 2108 ...
TCGCCCATCATCTTGCTCGCAAACGCCTCGTCGGGCGCCTCCGTGATCGGATGCACCGTGCCCGTGACGGGGCTGCAAAGTCTGTGCTGCACGCCTGTGGGAGCCGCTGCCTTTGCCTCCGCTGCCGGTTTTTCCTCGTCGGGCGCTGTGGCAGGCGCATCGTCCTCCGGCTCGACATCGGGGGCTGTCTCAAGATAGGTCTCGAGGTTCGACTTGATGACGGCGACCTGCGGTCCGTAGATGACCTGCACGCCCGTGCCCTTGACGATGACGCCGACCGCGCCCGTCGCCTTGAGCAGTTTTTCATTTACAAGTGAGGAGTCTGCCACGGAGCAGCGCAGACGCGTCGCGCAGCAGTCAACGGACGTGATGTTGCGCTTGCTGCCGAGCCCGCGCGCGATCGCAGCGCTCTTTGCGTCACCCGAAGCTCCGTCGGCGGCAGATCCGCCCGCACCCTCACGTGCCTGATAGTCCGCCTTTGTGAAGAGTTTCGTCTCCTCGTCGTCGTCCTCGCGGCCCGGCGTCTTGAAGTTGAAGTGCTGAATCATCCAGCGGAAGATGAAATAGTAGAGGAAGAAGTAGATCACGCCGACGGGGATGACGTACATCCAGCTCGTCTTTGCCTCACCCTGCAAAATACCGAAGATGAAGAAATCGAGAAGACCGCCCGAGAACGTAAGTCCCACGGCGATGTTCAGCATGTGTGCAATCATGTACGCCGCGCCCGCGAGTGCGACCTGCACCGCGAAGAGAGCGGGTGCAACGAAGAGGAACGAGAACTCGATCGGCTCCGTGATGCCCGTGAGCATACAGGTGAGTGCTGCAGAGAGGAGGAGTCCTCCTGCGACCTTCTTCTTTTCGGGACGCGCGCAGTGATACATCGCGAGCGCAGCACCGGGCAGACCGAAGATCATAAAGATGAACTCACCCGAGAAATACCGCGTCGCGTCTGCGCTGAAATGCGCGACGTTCGGCGAGGCGAGCTGCGCGAAGAAGATGTTCTGACCGCCCTGGATGAGCTGACCGTCGATCATCATCGAGCCGCCGACGCCCGTCTGCCAGAACGGCAGATAGAAAACGTGGTGGAGACCGAAGGGGATGAGCGCACGCTTGATGATGCCGAAGATCAGCGTGCCGATGTAGCCCGTGCCTGTGACGAGACTGCCGAGGGCGAAGATGCCCTGCTGCGCGAGCGGCCAGAGGAAGTACATCGCGATGCCGACACCGAGGAAGACAATTGTGGAGATGATCGGGACAAAGCGCGAGCCGCCGAAGAAGGAGAGTGCATTCGGCAGAACGATCTTGTGATACTTGTTGTGCAGCCATGCCACGCCGATCCCGACAATGATGCCGCCGAACACGCCCATCTGGAACGACATGATGCCGCAGGAGGCGGCAATCGTGCCCTCGAGCACATGCGGCGAGATCGAACCGTCCGGCAGGATCTGCCCGCCGAGCTTCAGCATGGCGTTGCACGCCGTGTGCATGACGAAGAAGGCGATCATCGCGGAGAGTGCCGCGACCTCCTTCTCTGCCTTTGCCATGCCGATCGCGACGCCGACTGCGAAGATGATCGGCAGATTGCCGAAGATCGTGCTGCCCGCGCTTGCCATGATTGTGAGTAGGGCGTGCAGTGCTGTGCCATCGCCGAGCACGCCGCCGAGACCGTACGTCTCAATCGTCGTGGGGTTGGTGAACGACGCGCCAATGCCGAGCAGAATACCCGCAATCGGCAGAATCGCGACGGGCAGCATGAAGCTGCGCCCAACCCGCTGGAGCACACTAAAGATTTCATCCTTCATAACGTAACCCCTTTCCCCCTCCGCCTCCATCTCTCTGTACACCCTCCCCTTTGGGCAATACATACAAAAACGGCATCCGAAAGCACCTTGAAACTCTTGCCGATGCCTGTCGTGATGAAGTGCGGAAACGATAAAATAATACATGATAATTATACCGTAGATGGGGATGGGGTGTAAAGGGGAGATTTCGTGGGCGTGGGGAAATATTATTGCAATACCTGTATCACGTATGCTATAATATCTCTATTATTGTATCGTAGATTAGAGGTGTGTGTATGAGAGGTGCGGAGGCTGTTTTGGCGTGTCTGCGTGAGCAGGGCGTCGATACCTTGTTTGGCTATCCCGGTGGGATGATCCTGCCTCTTTATGATGCCCTCTATGCACAGGACGAAATACGACAGATCCTTGTGACGCATGAACAGAATGCCGCGCATGCAGCGGACGGCTATGCGCGTGCGACGGGGCGTGTCGGCGTCTGCATCGCCACGTCAGGGCCGGGCGCGACGAATCTCGTGACGGGGCTTGCGACAGCATACATGGACTCGATTCCCGTGGTTGCAATCACGGGGCAGGTCGACATCGCCATGCTCGGACGCGATGCCTTTCAGGAGACAGACATCCTCGATGTGACGATGCCCGTGACAAAGCACAACTATAAGATCAAGAATGCTGCCGATCTCGTGCCGACGATCCGTCAGGCATTCGACCTTGCACGCAGCGGCCGGCCGGGGCCGGTGCTCCTCGATGTGCCGCGCAATCTTTTCTTTGAAGAGGTTGTCTATACGCCCGAGGAGCCGCAGACACGCATTCCGGGCAAGCCCGACGCGGACTTTATGATCTGCGCGGCAGAGGCGGCGGCGGAGATCGTATCCGCAGAGCGTCCGCTCGTCATCGTGGGCGGCGGTGTGATCTCGGCGGGAACGTCGGCCGAGGTCACGGCGTTCATCGAGAAATATCATCTGCCCGTGGTGCATACGCTCATGGGCATGGGCGCGGTTGCAAGCACGCATCCGCAGATGCTCGGCTTTGCAGGGATGCACGGGGAGAAGGCGGCAAACTATGCCATCGGTGCCGCTGATCTCGTCATTGCGCTCGGCAGCCGTTTTGCCGACCGGCAAACGGGCAACCTCAGCAAGTATACGGCAAACCGCAAGTTCATCCATATCGACATCGATCCCGCCGAGATTGACAAGAACATCGAAAACAGCCTTGGTCTCGCGGGGGATATGCGTACGATCCTCGGTCTGCTTATGCGGCAGGCACCGAAAAGTAATCTCGCGGCGTGGTGGGAGCAGATCCGCACGTGGCAGGAGGAGTACGACTACGATTACCATGTCGGCCGTCTGACCGTGCCGTGGGCACTGAATCAAGTGGCACAGAATACAACAGGTAAGGCATACGCTTACGTAACCGATGTGGGGCAGCACCAGATGTGGGCAGCGCTCCATCTGCGCGTGGAGGAGCCGCGGACGTGGCTGACTTCGGGCGGCCTTGGGACGATGGGGTATGGTCTGCCCGCAGCGATGGGGGCACAGATTGCGTGGGGGGATCAGCGACGCGTGATCCACATCACGGGTGACGGCAGCATCAAGATGACGGGCAATGAGTTCTATACGATTGCACGTCTCGGGCTGCCTGTGATCTCGATCATCGCGAACAACCGCAGTCTCGGTATGATCCGTCAGCTGCAGAAGGTGCTCTACGAGGAGCGATACATTGCTTGTGAGCTCGACCATGAGATGGACTATGTGAAATATGCAGAGAGCTTTGGCATCAAGGCGATAGGGGTATCGACGCAGGAGGAGTTCGCGGAGGCTCTGCGCTGTGCTCTTGCGGATCGGACACATCCGCGCGTCATTGTAATGGATGTGTGGCGCAGTTTCGTGGAGCCGATGGCGAAGGGCGGTGCGCGTATTGATGAGTTTGTCGACTTTAAGTAAACGCATGCGTTCCGCGCGCGGTCAGCGCGGCTTTTCCCTGCTCTCGACACTGCTTGCCGTGATGATCTTGGCGGTGATCCTCGCGATTGCTGTGCCGCGCTTCTCGTCTGCGATTGCGACGGCGAACACGGTGAAGGTGCAGGCGGATCTCACGGCGCTCGACACGGCAATTGTGCTGTATCAGACGGCGAAGGGGAAAAACCCCGCGAGCATCGACGATCTGGCGGAGTATGTGACCGACATCAAGAACCTCAAGCCGCCCTCAGGCAACGTGCTCGTCGGCGGAAAGGAAGAGTCCATGGAAAAGGCGACGTACAAGATCGAGCAGAAGAACAATGTCTGGCGTGCGACTTGTGCGGGACGGACAGCGGAGGAATATCGTACGAAGGAATAAGGGAGGCATGAGGATGCAGGAGGAGCTGCATGAGCTTTTTCCCGCACGAACTGCCCTCGTGCTGCTTGCTGTTCTTTGGCTGATTTCCGTGATTGGCGTTCTGTTCTTCGGTGGCATCACTGTGCGCAGCCTCTTCGGCAGTCTTTTTTCTGCGGTACTCCTCTGGCTCTCCTATCTTGACCTCAGAGATGGTATGCTCTATGACGTGATTACTTTGCCCTTTGCTGTGTTCGGCTTTGTTCCGGTGCTGGCGGGGCTGCTTTCCCTGCGGGAAGCACTCATCGGTGGGACGCTTTGCGGCGTCTTATTTTATTGCCTGTATATCGCCGCACGCGACGGCCTTGGCGGCGGTGATGTAAAACTTGCTGCGGCACTCGGCGTTTGGCTGGGATGGGAATCGGCGCTGATTGCCGTCTGGATCGCCTTTATGCTCGGCGGAATTGCGGCGGTGTTCCTCCTTGCGACTGGGAGAAAAAAACGTCGTGAGGGGATTCCCTTCGGTCCCTTCCTCGCAGTCGGCGGCTACGTTGCCTTTGTCGCGGGCACGCAGATCTGGCAGCTCTATTGGGGAACTGTCTTGTGAGGCGCGCCGAAATGCAGGGCATGGCGCTTCTCAACGTGCTTGTTGCAGTCTCTGTGCTCGGTATCGTATTTGCGGTGGCGCTTCCGGCGGCGCTTTCACTCTATGCACGTGTGGCGGTTGAGTATGAGGCTGTGCGTCTCGTTGCCGAAATTCGGCGTGTGCAGGCAATCAGCCGTGTGACGGCGATGGAGCTCTATATGTTGGAGGGAAGACGCTCATGGAAACGCGATCCGCGTCTTGAAATTTACACCGATGGCTATGCACTTCATCGGCCGTTTGATGAGACTGTTCGCGTGCATGAGCCGCTGCCGCTCGTGCGATTCGAGCAGGAGACGGCACATGGAAAGCGCGTGGCATTTGACCGCAACGGAGATATTGCAAGAGATTGGAGCAGCAATATGACGATTCGGGTCTATGCCGTGGGGCACGAGCAGGATGCGCTGCGCGTTGTGATTGACCAGGCAGCGCGGATCCGCCTGCACCGAGGAGCATCTCATGTCGACGAGGAGGAATAGAGCGGAGGCTGGCTGGGCTCTCATCGAGACTGTTGTACTCGGGATCATTGTCCTTGCTGTTGTGGCTGCGCTCACGCTCTTTGCGCGAACGGCATTGCTCGAGGAGCGTGCTGCCGGACGCATGGAGGCGGCGTTTGTCGCGCGTGCACAGCTTTCGATGATGGAGGCGGAGCTGGATCAGGGAATACCGCCGCTGTCTACGCTGACAGCGGTCACCTCGAATGATCGAGTCTATCAGATCGAGACATCTGTTGTCCGACAGGATGAGTTCTACGATGTGTATCTGCAGATTTCGTGGGAGTTGTTGGGGCATGAGGAGCATGCAGATTTTGTGCGGAGGATGAGGCATCATGGAGCGGTGTCAAGCAATCCCTAAGGACACGAACGACGCAAGGGGCTTCCTGCTGATGGAGCTTGCCGTCAGCCTGCCGATCTTTGCGTTCCTGCTGAGTTTTCTCGCCTTTGCGATTGTATGGTCGTGGCGCAGCTATCAGAAGGAGATCGCGGATGCGGAGCTGCGGCAGGAAATGCAGATTGCAGCTGCGCGCATCGTGGAGTCAGCGCTGCTCTCCGACCACATCGGGGAGCGGCAGCGTGGGGTCTATGAGATGGAGCAGGAGATGTATGGTGCGCAGATTTCCAGAGGCGCTCGCGAGCGCTATTGGCTCTCAGATGGCCGTCTGGTGCTCAATGCGGTGACATCCCCCATCACGGGAGCGTTCGGCGGGGCGGGCGTCCATATTGAGGCGTTCTCCATACGGGAGGATGCGCAGCGTCCGCGCCTCTACCACATCGAGATGAGGGGCGTGAGCATGGTGACGGGGCGCAGCTATAGCCTCGCAACGGCTGTCTACCTGCGGGAGGATATGGGTGGCACATAAGGATGAGCGCGGCACAGTCTCTGCCGTCGGACTCGCTGTACTGACGGTAATTCTCCTGCTCGGGCTGGCCGCCGCTGCGTTCATGCGCAACGGTGCCGATCTGGCAGTGGAATATGAGCGGGAAATGCAGCTGCGCCTTGCCGCCGAGAGCGCGGTGGAGACGGCCGCAGCAAAACTTGAGCGGGATGCCAGCGCGTACGGTGTGCCACCCGCGCGGAATCAGCGGAAAAGGATCACGGAGGAGGTCTTGAAGGAAAATGTTCCTGTGGGAGCGGATATTGAGCTTCACGTCGTTCTCGAGGGATCCGATGCTAGGGAGCCGGAGAATGTACTGAAGGTCACAGCGGCAGCCATCGACAAGAGCGGGATGCGCATTCCCGACGGAGAGAACTGGGAGCGGGCAAAGATCGTTCGCGCGCGGATGGAGAAGAAGGAGAAGGACAATCGCTATGTTTGGCAGCGCTGGTATTAGACTCTTGTGGCGCACGCACGAGGCAGTTGGCCTCTATCCTGGGGGAAAGGGACTTGTGCTCGCGCACCTATGTGCAGCCGAGGAGGATTGGGGCGCGTGGATGGTGACGGAATCGCGCACGTTGGAGGAATGCTGTCCTGCACCTTCGGATGCTGCGGAACTCGCCTCCGCTGTCTGTGCTGCGCTGCAGAGTGCGGGATGGGAGAGGTTGCCGCTGGCACTGGCTCTCCCTGTCACCGAGGCGGAGACGGTGGAACAGGAGCTGCCCATTCGTCTCAGCGGCAGAGAGCTGCGGGAGGCACTCCACTGGTCGCTGCGCGCCGAGGCAGACGAGGCGGGGGCACATCTATCTGATGATGTTGAGCTTGTGTGCACAACGCTGTCCGAGACTGAGCCGCAGCGCTATTGGACGGCATGGATGGACAAGCATCGCATCCGTGCATATTTTGCTGCATTCTCTGCTGAGGGGCTGCGATTGCAGATGATTACCGTCTACCCGCCGGGTGGCGGTGTGTTCGCGGATGAGATCGAGGTGGCGCGTGAGCCGCGTATGCCGTGGGAGATGGAAAGCGCGGAGGATGGGATTGCGTCTGCTGTCTATGCGGGGCTGCTTATGCGTGCGGGCACGCCCGAGCATCTGTATTGGACGGCGCGTCAGCCGATCTCCATCTTTTTGCGTGCATATGCAGCGCAGCTGATCGCCGTTCTTGCCGCTGCACTTTTTCTCGCGGGCGTTGGTGCGGATGTTGCTTCTTACATGGCGGTGCGTCAGGCGCGTGACCGTACTGCAGAAGAACTTGCGCTCCGGGGCTCGGAGCTGGCGCGGATGGAGGAATTCTCTGCTTTGCGCGCCGATGTGGCACAGCGTGAGCAGCTACTCTCTGCGTTTTCAGCAGAATCTCTGCCGCTGCCTGCGCTCCTCGTGCATCTTGGCTCGATGACAGTCGATGGCGTGCATATTTCGGGGGTACAGGCAGAGGGACATGCGATTCGAATCGACGGGGAAGCCGCAGACTATGCGGCACTTGCCGCGCTTATGGGCGCGATGGAGGAGGACGCATTTTTCTCTGCGGAGGTCACGCTCGAACAGGCGGGGCAGGGGGAGCGCACGACCAATATACCGGGGCGCATCCACTTCACCCTGCACAGTAGCTGGTAGGGAGGAATGATGGAACGACTTTCTGAGCGACAGCGCATCGAGATTGCGCTGATCTTCGCGCTAGCGATGCTTCTGCTCTATGTGCTCCTCATAGCGCCGTATATCACTGTGCTACGCGATGCGGCACACGCCGAACGGGCAGCGGCAGAGGCTCTGCTCATGCGCGCAGATGCATATCAGAGAGCGCTGCTTGCGGATGATGAGGCCGAGTCAAAGCTGCGGGCGCGACAGAGGCGTCTTGCGGATGCCTTCCCCGATGTGCAGGGGCAGGGCAGGTTCATTCATGAGGTGGAGAGCCTTGCTCGGCGCAGCGGCGTGTCGATTGTCGGCGTTTCGCCGCAGCCGTCCGAGCCTGCGGGCGAGATTGCAGCGCAGCCGATCGAATTCAAATTTCACGGGAATTACTTTGATGTCCTTTCCTTTTTGCGCGCGCTGCAGGCGGGGGAGCGCTGTGTGCAGTTCTCTTCCTTCTCACTCGCGGCAGAGGGAAATGAACTGCGCGGCGTTCTTTGCGTCAACATCGCTGCGTATACAGGGGCGGCGGAGCAATAAATTTGCTGTATACGGAACGCCTCGCTGCGCAACAAAGGCGGATACGCTTGCAGGAAAAGGCGGGCTTGTATCGAATTTAACTCAAGATAAAGTGAAATATTTTAGTACGGGGGGAATTGGAATGAGCCATCTGCGTTTTGTCACGGGCGGCGAGTCCCACGGCGCGGCGCTGACGGCGATTCTCGATGGGATGCCGGCGGGGCTGCGTGTGACGCGCGAGGCGATTGATGCACAGCTCGCGCGCCGCCAGCAGGGCTATGGGCGCGGCGACCGCATGAAGATCGAGACGGATCGTGTCGAAGTACTTTCGGGGCTGCGTTTCGGGGAGACGCTCGGCTCGCCGATCACGCTTCAGGTTGTGAACCGCGATTTTGCAAACTGGACGGAGCGCATGGATGCCTTTGGTGCGCCCGCAGGGTCAAAGGTCACAGCTGTACGACCAGGGCATGCCGATCTCACAGGCGTACTCAAATACGACCGTCAGGACGCGCGCGATATCCTCGAGCGCTCGAGTGCGCGTGAGACGACGATGCGGGTTGCCGTCGGTGCCGTCTGCCGTCAGCTCCTCGCGGCGCTCGGTGTGACGGTTGCCTCGCATGTGACGGAGATCGGCGGCGTGACGGTCGACCACGCAGCGATGCGCGAAGAGGATATCGGCGTGACGAACAGCAGCGATCTGAATGTATGTGACCCTCAGGCAGAGGAGCATATGAAGGCGCGCATCGACGAGGCAAAGGCGGCGGGCGATACGCTCGGCGGTGTTTTCGAGATCGTCGTGCGCGGGCTGCCTGTCGGTCTCGGCTCGCATACACAGTGGGATGCGCGTCTCGATGGAAAGCTGGCAGGCGCTCTCATGTCCATTCAGGCAATTAAGGGCGTAGAAATTGGCGCGGGCTTTGCGTGTGCGCATCTGCCCGGCAGCGAGATCCACGATGAGCTCTATATGGGGACAGATGGACGTCCCTATCGCAGGACGAATCGTGCGGGCGGTCTCGAGGGGGGCATGACAAATGGAGAGACACTCATTGTGCGCGCAGCAATGAAGCCCATCCCGACGCTGATGGCACCGCTGAAGACCGTCGACATTGCGACGGGCAGGGAGGTTTCGGCGAGCAAGGAACGCAGCGATGCCTGTGCCGTGCCCGCAGCCTCCGTGGTTGGCGAGGCGATGGTCTCCTACGTTCTCGCGGATGCCATCTGTACGCAGTTCCATGCGGATTCGATGACCGATCTCAAGTCATCCCTCGCCGCCTATCGTGCACGCCTCGAAAGGGTATGGGAGCTCGCATGAAGAACGTCGTGCTGATTGGCTTTATGGGCACGGGCAAGACGAGTGTCGGGCGATTGCTCGCCTCGCGACTGGGCTGCGCCTTTCACGATCTCGACCGCAAGATCGAGGAGAAGCACGGCATGTCCATCCCTGCGATGTTTCGGGAGCATGGCGAGCCGTATTTCCGTGCGCGTGAAAAGGAAGCCGTGCGTGAGGCGGCACAGCGCACGAACCTTGTCATTGCAACGGGGGGGGGCACGGTCAAGGATGCGGAGAACGTCGCGATCCTGCGGCGTAGCGGCATCCTCGTCGCGCTGACCGCTGATGTCGATACGATTCTCCAGCGGACAGCCGCGCGCGGTACGCGTCCCGTGCTCGATCATGCGGATGCGGGGGATCGCCGTGCCGCTGTCATGCAGCTGCTCGAGGAGCGCCGCCATCTCTATGAGGATGCGGATATTACAGTCGATACGGGAGGCCGCTCGCCGCTCGAGGTGGCAGAGCACATCCTGCAGGCACTTCGGATATGGAGAAAATAACATGATACGCAGAGTGACAGTCGAGCTTGGGGAGCGCAGCTACCCCATTCTGATCGGGAATTCCATTGACGATGAGGTCGTCGCATTTGTGCGTCAGGCAGGGTACTCTGCGCGCGGTATGATCGTCACGGATACGAATGTCGGCGCGCTCTGCGCCGCGCATATTGCGGAGGTGCTCGAACGCGCAGGGCTGCGGACGGAGATCGTCACGATTCCCGCAGGCGAGTCCTCGAAGAGCCTCACGCAGGCAGACCGCCTCTTCACGTGCGCGATCGAGCTGGGGCTTGACCGCAGATCGCCGATCATTGCACTCGGCGGCGGCGTGGTCGGTGACCTCGCGGGCTTCGTTGCGGCGACCTATATGCGCGGCGTGTCCTTTATCCAGCTGCCGACGAGCCTCCTCGCGCAGGTGGACTCGAGCGTCGGCGGCAAGGTCGCCGTCAACCATCCGCTCGGCAAGAATCTCATCGGTGCATTCTACCAACCCGATGCAGTCTTTATGGATCTCGATCTGCTCAAGACGTTGCCCGCGCGAGAGATTGCAACGGGACTTGGCGAGATCATCAAATATGGTATCATCTATGATGCCGATTTCTTCGCGTGGCTCGAGGAGCACTGCGCACAGGTGCTTGCGCTCGAGCCTGCGGCAGCGGCGCACATGATCGCGCGCTCGTGCGAGATCAAGGCGGATGTCGTGCGGCAGGATGAGCGCGAGGGAGGCCTTCGGCGCATCCTGAACTTTGGGCATACGATTGCGCATGCGATCGAGAAGGAGACGGGGTATGTGCGCTACCGTCATGGAGAGGCGGTTGCCATTGGCATGGTGGGAGCGGCACAAATCAGCGAAGAGATGGGGCTGCTCCCTGCCGCTGACCGGCTCCGCATGGAAAGTCTGATTCGCGCGATGGGGCTGCCGCTGACCGCCGAGGGCGTGACGGCAGATGCGATGTACGAGGATCTCTTCCACGACAAGAAAACCCTGGGTGGACGCATTCATTGGGTGCTCGCCGAGGGTATTGGCAAGGTCTCTGTGCACAGCGATGTGCCGGAGGAGATTGTACGTAAAACATTGCTAGGACTTTCTTCCTGAAAATCCTTAAGTATACTTCATTTTCCAACGAACATGTTTGAAAGGAGGTGAGCGGAGCATGAATCGGAGATGGTGCAAATTTGTGCAGATGCTTTTCTTTGCGCTGCTCGTTTGCACGGGACACATAGCTTCGGCTGAAACCTCCGAACTCTCATGGGAATATTGGCAGACGGATTCGCCGGAGTTCAGCATTCGTGGAGCGAAGACCGTCCCTGCATTTCCAAAGGATGAGGGGCGTTGGAGAAAATTCAATCCGCAGTTTGGTGTTGCTGTTCCGGAGGGGACGCACCATGTCTGGATTCGTGTCTACATTCCGCCGGATACGGGCGTGGATGAGAGCCTCTTCTTCTGCACAACAGATCAGTCCGTACAGATCTTTTTGGACGGAGTCTCCATCTATCGCTATGGCGATCTCGGTCAGCACGCCTTCTCCTATGGTCGGAAGTGGCATCTCGTCGATTTGCCGGCGTGGGCGGTCGGGCGTCAACTTTACTTTCAGGTTCATTCGGACAATATCTGGGTGCTTGGGCAGTTCGACCGCATTCGACTGGATCGCCCTGCGCACCAAATCGAGGATGTCTTCCTCTATGACTTTCCCTATGTCAGCGGCATTACAGCGCTCCTCATTTTCATCATGCTGCTCGGTGTCTACTTCTTTACGGAGAAGGAGCTGCGGGATGTCTATCTGCGTCTGATCGTCGTCCTTTTCATCTTCTTTGTATGGATGCTCAGTGCGTCGAATCTCGTGCTCCTCTGGCTGGACTGGCCTGTATTCTGGTGGATCGTAGAGCTGGTGTCGTCCTACCTGATTCCGCTGAGTGCCAACTTACTGATCTACAGCATCATTGACGAGCCGTATAAAAGAAAAATTCTGTGGCTTTCCTCCGTTTATGGACTCATCCTCGCTCTTGCCGCTCTGCTTGAGATTCTGGGACAGAACGGCCTCTATCTCATGCGATTCTGCTTCTATCCCGCCCTTGCTCTATGCGGCCTCGTGACCGCATACTGGCTCTGGTTATGCTACAAACGCGGGAATCGGCGCTGTCGTTCGCTGCTTGTCGCTTTTGGAACGCTCTCTGCACTTGCCGTGGTCGATGGGCTCTCGTCCCAATACCGCATATTCAGTTGGCATACCTATTTTGTTCCGTTCGGAATCTATACGATCGGCTTCTTCATCGTACAGCTGATCTTGGAGCGTGCCGCGCATGAACGTTACCTCGCAGAGCTCTCTGCGAGCCTTGAAAACGAGGTCAGCGTCGTGACGAAACGCATGGAGGTTGATCCGCTCACAGGCGCGTTCAATCGCAACAAATTCCCTGCGGCGACGCGCGACTTCATGCGCATCTCGCTTGAAATCAAGGAACCGTTCGCCCTCATCATGTTTGACATCGACCACTTTAAGAACATCAATGACACCTATGGACACGATGTCGGCGACGTGGTGCTTGTGGGCTTTGCACAGACGATCAGCGCCTTCCTCGACCGCCGACACGTTCTCATCCGGTGGGGCGGTGAGGAGTTCATCCTGCTCTGTCTGCACTATGACGGTGCGCAGGCAGAGGCTTTTGCCAATGTAATTCGCGAGGCGGTTTCAGAGGCGTACATCCACCCATCGGATCAGGTAACGTGCAGCGGTGGTGTTGCCATCTGGTACGGTACAGCCGAGGATACGGTGGATCATATGATAAAGCGCGCTGACACGGCGCTCTATCAGTCGAAGGAGAACGGACGCAACCGCATCACCTGTGAGCCGGACTGGCGGGAACATATGCCGCCGCGCCGCGCAGAGAAGCCGGAGCCCCAAAAGCCCTGTCCGACGGGGCATTCCGAGGAAAACGCGAAGGGCGGACGGGAGCGCAATACATAGGTGTTGCAGCTTTACCGCTGCGAAAAAAAGGCTCTATGATAAATGTTGTGGAGACACATTATGTGTCCTGCAACATTTATTTTTTTGTGCGAAAAGAGGTGAGATCAGAATGATAAAACCTGCTGAGTTTGTCAGCTATGTTGATTCGCTCCCGGAGGAGTGCATCGAGATTCGCACGGAGGATGAGATACGTTTCCACATCCCCCGTGTCGATGACGTGAAATGTCCCTCGTGCGGATCGCATCATACCGACGTGCATCAGTACCGACTTCAGACGTTACAGGGGATTCCAAATGCCACGAAGCGATATGTTTACAATCGCCGACGGTATCGCTGCCAAGACTGCGGAAGAACCTTTGTAGAGAACAGTCCTTTTCTTGCGGAGCGGCAGCGCCGGATTGGGAATCGGCTGCGGCAAATTCGTGCACAAAAGAAGATCACGCAGGGGCAGGTAATGGAAGCCGTCGGTATACCTCTTTATCTGTATAAGAGATACGAAGATGACACCGATGCAGAAGTGCCGCCGACGTTAGTCGCAATGCAGATCGCCAACTATCTTGGCGCAGATGTGCTCGAGATATGGGGCGATCAGATTGGTGGGGGGAGTACGTCATGAGGCTTTTTGTACGCGGGGTTCTCATTGGTCTTGTAACGGCTGCTCCGAACGGATTTCACCTAGACATCAAGAAGTTTGCTCGGTATCTGGTTGCATCCGTAGAGGAAGTGGGGGAGACGTTGCATGACCTTGAAGCAGAGGGAATATTGCAGTACGAACAAGAGGGTGAGGCTATTTCTATCTGGACTTCCAGTTACACGGAGGAGAACATAGAACTCAGGGTCGGCTTTCGGCGTGATCCTTCCACCGAGGAGGGATAGCTCCGTATGAAATGTGATCTTGAGAATCGATTAAGGGCGATTCGCCTCCAGCAGAAAAAGCAACAAGAAGAAATTGCCGAACTGGCTGGGGTATCGCGTAGGACATATATACGCTATGAGAACGGATCCATTTCACCGAGCCTTATCTCAGCATTTCGCATTGCTGATGCGTTGGGGATTGATAATCTCAGAGATATATGGACATATAAAAATCCGCATTGACCGACATCAATGCGGATTCAGGAGGGATGATGAATACACTCTGCGACCGAGATTTTCACCTTCACCACCAGTTTCTTGCATAGCGTAGCAGAATTTTATTAAAACTGCAAGGACATTTTTATTGAATTTTAGGACAAATAAGGAGGCGTGAAATGGATGACCAGCAGTCCCGCTATGCTCTTATGCAAAAAATTGCATCCCTCGAGCAGAAAATCCAATACCTTGAGACCATCATCGAGGTACATCACATATCCAAATTTGAAGAAAATTTGCATCGTCTGAAGCTCAACATACGATCCGGTATCCGGCAGCTGTCTGCGGAGTTTCAAGCGATGGAGCATGATCCGCAAAATGCGGAGCGTGTCAGCGATCTGATTGACTATATGCGACAGGTCATCAGCGAACTTGAACGCTTTACCTATTCGGACGGTGCAGATCAGGAAAGTCATCTATAAATCAGGACAGGGAGGAAAACATGAAAACCATCAGTTTCATCAATCTCAAAGGCGGCGTTGGAAAGACGACGATCTCAACATGGCTGGCGTATCTGCTTGCCGAATCGTGGGACTTGCGTGTCCTGTTTATTGACAACGACAAACAAGGCAATGCCTCGCGTTGGCTTGGGGCAGATGAGCGAAAAGGAACGCTCACGAATATCTTGATGGACGGGGCATCTGCGCGTGATGTTTTGCAGAAATCGCAGTACACCAACATCGACTTCATTGCTGCGGATATGGGGCTTGTCGAGGCGAATTATGCCGTCATCGGCGATCAGGAGACGCGGCAGGACTTGATTCTGAAAAATGCGCTTGCGGAAATCGCCGATGATTATGCTGTCTGTGTGATCGATAATCCGCCGGACATCAACATGAGTGTTTTCAATGCACTCGCCTGTACGGATGATGTGATTATCGTGACGCTTCTTGAATTGGACAGCATCGAGGGCATTCGCAAGATGCGCGATCAGATTACGGATGTGCAGCAGTTCAATCCGAGCTTGTCCATTAAAGGCGTTCTCGTGAATCAGTATATGGCATATCCGGAAGCAATCGAACTCAGCAAAGATTTGGAGCGTGAGGGGTTTCCGCTCTTCCAGTCGCGCGTTTCCTACGCGACACCGATGGCAAAACGGCATATTCTCGCAGCGAGCCGTGCGCGTAAGAGTATCTTTGAGGTCTGTCCTTACTGCCGTGTGGCAAGGGATGTCCTTCGATTTGCGGAGGAACTGCTCCAATGAAAAAACATAAAGGAAGTATGCTTTCCTATCTCAACACGGCAACACAAAACGCAGCAGTTCAGGGTTCCGTCTATCGTGTTGAGAATATCGACGCAGAAAAGATTGTACCAAACGAAAAGAACTTCTATTCGATTGAGGGCATTGAGGAAATGGCAAACTCGCTTGCCGTTTCCGATCACATGGCACCGTTGGAGGTAACTGCGAACGGCGACGGCACATATCGCCTGATCTCGGGTGAGCGTCGTCTCTCTGCAACACTCTGCCGCATCCGGCGCGGTGAAATAGATAAGGCAGAATTGCCGTGTCATGTTTTACCCGCCTTTGAAGCAAAGGGGGCACTCTCTGCCGAACAGGTAGAGATGCTCTCCATCATATTCGCCAACAACTACCGTCAGAAGACGGTGTTAGATCAGCTGAACGAGGTTCAGCAGCTTGAGCCGATTGCACGGGCAATCTATCAGGAGGCAAAAGAAAAGGGCGAACTCGCAGATGCAAACGGAGTGAATATGAAGTTTCGTACGTTCTTCGCCGAGCATATACTCTCTATTTCAAAATCGGCGTTACAGCGTCTACAGACACTCTCGCAGCTTACGGATGAAGCCAAAAATGCGTTTGAGGAGGGGCTGATTGGTAAAAGTGTTGCAGTGGAGATTGCCACTTTAGATCAGGAGCTGCAAAACAGTTTCGTCGCCTCCATTCGTGCAGGACGGCTTTCCGGAACGCTTTCTGATCTGGCAGCACATCTGAAAGCATCGAATCCGGAGCCGGAGGCAGAGTCGGAAGAAAATGTAGCAGAAATCTATTTTGTTGGAGAAGCAACATTTTCTGACACGACGGATGAATCCACCCAAGAGGATGAGGCTTTTGCAGATGTGGAGGAAGCTCCCGATCAAGCTCAGCAGCAAGAAGGACACACGGCGTATGAGGTCACTTCCCCTGTAATATCCTCCTATACAGAAGATGATACGCGCGATGAGATCGCTTCAATCAAAGAGGACGAGAGCATTTCAGATGTTTATGACGAGACATGGGGGAAGCCCCTTGAAACACTTCTTGAAGAGGAGGCGGGGCAGGAGCGGCTGCCGATCGCAGAGGAGAAAGAGGGGGATACTACAGAGGTAGCTTTCCCCATTTCCAACGAATTTACTTCCAGCGTATATATGACAACCGAAGAAGCGGCTGAGATTATCTTGAATCTGTGTGATGAATTGGGAAAGAAAGGTCGGCACAGGGAAGGTATAGCTCTCTCAAAGGCACTAACAGCCCTTTATGGAATGGATAAATGGAGGGATAATAAATGAAAACGAATGATCTTATATTTTTTGTTTTCATAATGTGTCTGGCAATGTTTGTAGCCCAAGCAAATAACGAGAAAATGACTACAATTTACCTTGTATTCATTGGATCTATAATCGTTTTTTACATCATACGGATTGTTTTACTCTGCATGAAAGACGTATATCTTTTTCGCTATTTGATTCTATTCGTGGGGGCTGTTCTGATAGGCGGAATAGGTATATTCATAATCCCTTATGTGGCTTCTTGGACGCAATCATTGCCACATTGATGTGATGGAAAGAACAGGGCTGTCGTTTTGGTTTTATTCCGCTAAATTACGGAGGAGCATGCAGATATGGGAGTGAAACGCTGTATTACAAAGACATTGGCATACACGTTGAAGTGTCTAAGCCAAAATTGTTTATTAGTGGTAGATGATGGTGACGGCTCTTTTCTTGTCACAAAAGGCACTCGACCTATGGGGTTTGTTACAAATCTTGAAGGAAGATTCGTGTTTATTGCTGGATCAATTACACAGTCGCAAAAGAGGGATTTCTTGGATATAAAAAACTATCTCAGAGCAGAAGGAGCATATATCTTAGACCCTCTTACAACTCATGATTCGCGCTATTCCGCATTATCATATAAGAGTTATATGGTTCTTGCTCTGGCGTTGATACAGTGTGCGGATTTGGTTTATGTCGTTGAGGAATTGAAAGATGAAAAAGAAGTAAAGGAAGAACTTGATTTTGCAGAGTTCATAAAAAAGGATATTTGGTCAGGCTTTGCTCCAACCAATAGGAGGATACACCATGAACCTTGAAGGGAAAATCGTATTCATCTCCGGTGCGATTACTGGTGTTGATGGATATAGGAAAATTTTTGCTGCTGCGGAACAATGGCTGCTTGAGCAGGATTGCACGGTACTCAATCCTGCCGTGCTGCCGCCGAGCGGTCTGGAATGGGATGCGTACCTTCGTATCACAATGGCGATGGTACGCGAAGCGGATGCCATCTATGTACTCCAAAACTGGGAGCACAGCAAAGGCGTTCGCGAGGAGCTTGCTCTCGCAGCACAGCTTGGCAAGGAAATCATATACGAGCCACGAGAGGCGGTCATTGTATGAGAAAATTTATGATCGCAGAAAAGGCAAATATGGGAAATGCTCGCGTGCTTTATCCGTATTATCGTATTGGTTTTGGGGCAAGAGACACTGCCATAAGACAACTTCTCGAAAGTTCTTTTTGGAAGACGCTTTGTCCTGAAGATGAAGAGTTGGCAGAAGAACATTACACTGAAGAGGCGGCAGAAGAATTCTTTGTAACCTATCAAGTCTTATTTGACCATGATGGAAAAAATGTTCTTGCTCCTCAATGGCTTGTAGATGCGATGAACGAGTAGCTGTTATTTTACGCATTGAATGAGGACGTATGAAAAAGTATACGAGGCAGCATTTCAACGTATGCTTGATAAGAGACGTGCAGATGGTTTTCCTGCACAATGGGAGACCGGTGCGGATGTTATGAAAGGACAGTCATGAACAGAAAACTTTTCTCTGTGGGAGCAGCGCTGTTCCTGCTCCTGCTTTCCCCTCTCAGCGTTCATGCAGCCGATCTTCCTGTGACCTCGGCGTTCGGATGGCGCGTGCATCCTATTTCAGGGGAGTGGAAATTTCACACAGGCGTTGATCTCGGCTATGCGGAGGGAACGCCAATTCCTGCGCTTTTTGATGGCATCGTGATCCAGTCCGGCAACTATACGGATGGTTTTGGTAATCAGGTGCTTTTATACCATCCGGCATACGACACATATACACGGTATGCTCACATGTCAGATGTGTATGTATCAGTCAATCAGTACATAATGCAGGGCACTGTGATCGGGCTTGTAGGGGCAACAGGATATGTAACCGGTGCACATCTGCATCTGGAGTATATCGTTCGGGGTGCGAATGGTGATTATGTCTATGCGAATCCGCTGATATTGTGGCAGTAGTTCTGTTTTCGGCAATTTAGGAGGATAACGATGGATAGACGCTTGATGCAGGAATCGGGAACGCTAATATCTCGATACCCATTTAATAGACTGGATATAGGCGATCGCGTGTTCAGCGAATACTACGGTTTTGGAAATGTTGTCTATACATATATTTTAGGACTTTGTGTCATACGGTTTGACAAGTTTAATACTCAACTACGAGCAAGTTATATGTGGATTGATGGCAAACATGTGGAGCTTGTGCCGAAAGGCTATGGGCTGTGGGGAACAAATGATACGCGCTTTGAAAGTGATCGGGATGCTCAGGTCATGTTTGTTCCCGACAAGTTTTGTGAGTTCTGTATCAGATTTGTTCCGGCAACTATGTGTATGGTATGTATTCGTTTTGATCAATATATTGTTGAACGTATTGCACAGATAAAATCTTGGTTCATGTCGAAGGAGCAACGTCAACAACGACAGGCACTCATTATAGAAGAAATGATGAAGTGTCTGAGAAAGGTGGAGAACGATGGCAGCGTCAAGTCTTCTGATCTCGGAGTCCCCGCTCACCGTCCAACCGAATCTTGCTGTTCTAATCGGTTTGAATGAGGCTATATTTCTTCAGCAGCTGCAATACTGGATCAGCCGCGAGGCGGGCTTTTGCGATCAATACGGACGCCGCTGGATTTACAACACGGTCAAACAGTGGC
>ERZ773069.815-NODE-815-length-19352-cov-2.810644_pt1 | contig 19352 bp, 20 predicted proteins | sample MGYA00580619_ERZ773069 | MGnify/ENA primary metagenome ERZ773069 (study PRJEB29015, sample SAMEA2738007) | human oral metagenome | biome: human oral; feature: human-associated habitat; material: dental | place: China | collected 2108 ...
GTGAGGCATCGTCCGAACCACTCACATTAGCTGAAATTGGACAAATCATCGAAATAGCATTAGACGATTTCTCATTCGAAGACGTTGAAAATGCAGAAGGTCTTGACCAAAGCGATATTGAATATCCGCATTTCTTAGAAATGGTTATGGTCTTTCAAGCAAAACTATTCCAGCAAAAATACCAAATACTAGCATAACATATATATATATATATATATTAAAGGAAATACATCATGAAAATCAAATACATCTACCAAAAAACCATTTTAGGTTGGAACGGGCATCCTGTAATCGATGATCAAGTCTTGTCCTATCCACATGGATCACTCAAAGATGTTCGCCAATTCGTGGACGCACACATCGATGATCTTCAAGAATATATCGAGTCAGACGAAAATCACGGACTAGGCTTCTATGTCTGCGGTTACGATGGCGAATCCCAACTTCAATTCCAAAATAATTGGGAAAAACTCGGCGTATCAGTATTTTAATAAAAGGAATTACATAATGAAGAAAAAATTAGACATCCTATTTTGGATTGCTATTTTAATGCTCGTAATTCGCTTCTTATTCGAAGCATTCATTAAATAATAAAGGAGAAAAATCATGTCAAAAATTAATATTGCAATCAACCCAAGCTTCGGTAAATTCCACAAACCAAGCACATTCCAATCAGACAACACTGGCACACAATGGCGTATTGATTTAGCAAAACATCTAATGGAAAACTCATACGCTATTGATCAAGTTGGATTGCTAACCGAAGAAGTTGTTAAAAAGTTTTGGGGTGTCCAAAAATTCACAAAATACAACAATAGTTACTACTTCGTGAGTGAATTGAACGGCATGTCCGTCATCGCTCACTTGGACGTTGTCGAAATTGACACTGATATTCCGTGGATCATCAATAGATATGACGGTGCAGAATCCGTTTCTGAACTACCTTGCTTCCGTCAAGTTGATGAATTCGGATGCCACGAAGAAGTTTAAAATAATAATTAAAGGAGAAACCTCATGAAAAAAAAAAATTAAAAAAGCACTCGCACTTATCGTCATCGCTGTACCTTTGCTTACAGCATGCGGAAACAAAGACATCTTCGGAATGACTTACACATTCAAGCACGCAACAGTTAAGTTACCTAACGGCGAAATCGTTAACGGTGACGTTAAAGAGTGGGCTCGCGAAGACAAAACAGACAGTGTCCGCGTCACATTTAAAGACGGATGTACATACTTCACTCACACCAGCAACGTTGTGCTCTACAATAACTAAAGAGAGGACGTAACTATGCAACTAGGAAATTTCGCACTATATAATAATAGCATAGGAGTCATCGTTAAAATCGAAGAAACCATAATTGGAAACATTGTGACTTTTCTCAATTTGGAAACTGATCAAATTTATCGCCTACGTGGATCTCACATTAAACCCTACATACGCCGTAAAAGAGGCTCTAAACCAGTCGACTCAATGAGTGACGCGCAAAGAAAAGCGATTCGAGCTATCGAATCAAACCTCAATGTCAAATTCAATGGTCGTTCAATCGATGATGTTTCAATCTTTATTGGATTATTCAAAGAACAATCAATAAAAAGACAACGTCAACAAAAAGATTTTGAAGAATCATGTTACGTCGGACTTACCGATCACGATCTATTCCATAGATAACTGTACCGCTTCGACTCAATCAAACCAATCGAACTCATCTAATAAAGAACCACTCTTAGGAGTGGTTCTTTATTTTTTATCAGACAGACCCTTTGATATGGTCGATACCATATCACATACTGTCACGATTTTTAAAATGGAGGTTTTGTTTATGACTACTTTTAAAACTGCGACCGAAGGTCTTTGCGTGATTTCCTTGACAGGTCATCGCCCAGACAAATTGGCGGGTTATGACATGACCAATGATTACTACAATCGTCTGCGTCAACGTCTCATTCGCATTATTGAGCGGAGTTTAGCGCAATATCCAACTGTCGAGTGTCACTCCGGCATGGCATTGGGCGCGGACACTGTCTGGGCAGAGGCAATTATTGCCTGTCGCGATAAATATGGCAAAGATCGCGTGCCGTTCGTTGCGGAGATTCCTGATTACAATCAGCCCGGCAGATAGCCTCAAAAATCTCGTGACCAATGGTCTGAGTTGATGCAACATGCCGACCGCGTCAATAGATACGCGCCGCAGAATAAGGGCAAAAGTTACGCCTATATTCTCAACGCTCGCAACATCGGCATGATCACGGCCTGCGACATTCTCATTGCGATTTATGACGGCGTGTCTTCCGGCGGTACAGCCAATGGTGTCCACTATGGCCGACGTCTGGGCAAGTGGATTGTAACGATTCCACCACAATCCATCTAAAAAGAAGTACTCGTAAGAGTGCTTCTTCTTTTTTTTCCTCGTCTGCGAATCATCCCATAAGAAACAACTTCCAAAAGATTCGCAATAGAAACCATCAAACGAATCAACTCGCGCGTGCCTCGCGCACGAGCTCCGTGCAAGCACTTCGCCACCGTGCCATCCTGCGAGACATTCGCGCTCCCGCCCCGCACCGTAGCATCCGTATCGAGTTTCCGTATAATAACACGAAATCGAGTCCTCAACCGTCACGCGCCCACTCAGCGTTTCCGGGTCGAAACGCTCGCAAAACGCATTAGACATCCGTCGTAATGCGTCTATAGGATTGAAACTGTGGGCGGTTCCTGTTGCGTCACGATTTCTAAACATCTATACATAAATATTATACCACAATCATGGTGCGAGGCACTGTCCAGTCATCTATCACATTTACAGCAAGAGACACCGCACGAATCCTCTGACTGAACGCTCACACCGAACGATTACTTGGGGAATTATTCCCCTCGCAATCTTATCTAACAAAAACGCATCAGACATACGTCGTGATGCGTCTCTTGAGCAGGAACTGTGTGAGGTTCCTCGTCAGCGTCTTCGTGCATTTCAATCATGCACGTATTCCCCGATAGATGACTGGACAGAAAAATCGCAAACGACATGCGTTTGCGACTCACTCCGGCGAACACACCTCCGTGAATTCTTCCACGTTGTTCGCTCTCGGCACTCTGCCCGAGAGCTTCGCAATCGTGCTACTTCAGACGTAGCTTCTCGGCAAATGCCTCGCACGACGTCCTCGTAGTAGAACGCCACGGCTACGGTCCGTGGCGTGTTCGCACTACCGTTCTTCTTGACCGTCACGCACCCGCCCACCTAATACAAACTCGTATCCGACATTCGTCAGGATACGTCTATAAAATTGAAACTGCGGGAGATTCCTGTCACGATCACGGTAGCACTCATTGCGCGAGATTCGCACTTAGAAACACTCGCCTATATCTTCGATATGATATTAATATAGTAACTACGGGGAGTTATTCGCAAGCGAATCTCGCGCACGAAACCCATTAACAGAACCTCGTGGACGTAATTCCTGCAAATTCACAGTATAATTAGCTTGATCGGGACGTTCGGACGAATACCTGTGGTCTTGCAACTTTTACAATGTTCGAAACGCTCACGCCGAACGATTACTCGGGTTTGACCCAAACGCCTCGTAATCTTATCTATAGCATACGTATCAGACATCCGTCGTGATACGTCCATAGAATTGAAACTGCGTGAGGTTTCTACACAGTGCGAACACGTCTCTCCTATCTCCCGTTATGATAACACTCAACAACAATCCAAACTGAAGATACTCGATCCGCTCTTCCCTGGCCAGGCATCGCAGACAAGCTGACCACTGCCGAGCCCGGTTCGTCGCTAAACTCTACGTGTGGCCACAGCCACACTACGGTCAGAAGGCTCCGCCTCTTGACCTAGACTCCACCGTCATACGAGTGGGTCGGATCACCACTCCGCTTCAGCCTGCGTCCGTAAACTACCGCACTAAATAATTTTTTATAGACGCTCCCTTTGTGATCCTCGCCTCTCTCCTTCCGGTCACGTGTTTCGTCCGTATACTCTATCATCTGCATCCATACAAAAATTCCTGCATGAAATTCGTCCACGAACTATTTTTACAAAACTTCGTGATAGAATCTTCGCTACAAACACATATAAGACAAAAATACCGGTGTTCGGGTGAGAATCAGTGGTCGGTTCAACTTATAAATATATCAGAAACGCTCACACCCACCTGACATGAACTCGTATTCACATCGACGCGAACAGACAGTATCGTTCAAGCGTCATAATACGTCTATAGACATGATTGTGTGAGGTTTCTTCAGCGACGCACACTCGAGCGCGTTCACCGCGCACCTCGTTTCCGTTCACTTCACCTTACAGCGGGAGTTTCGCAGGCTTCACTCAGCTGACGGTAGCGTTCACTTCGCGTTAAACGCCATCTTCGCCAACGCTTACGCTTTCGGCTTCGACGACTCCTCGCTTACTAGACGGACGCCGTCTGTTGCGCGACACATATCTCACCCGTATTTTCCGTATCGGCTTCTTATAAAGAACACTGTAGGGACTAATCTATCACGAAATCTCACTAAAGACGTCACAACAAAATTCTCAACAACGACGTCTTGTAAGTTCTGCATCTAAGTCATGCATGTATTACAATAAAGTATCGCCTAATTGTAGTTTTAATTATACGTTTTATTGATTGGGTTGCACGTGTTTGTTATGCAGTTGCATCCGTTGCGTGCACTTGTTGTGAAACTTCTTATTCGAGCTTCTCAATCGTATCTTCGCTGGAGATATATTTGATGAGTGTCTCTTGATCGCATATCATGCACGTGATTCGTGGCAGTGTTTTGTGCTATCAGTGCTATAATATTATAGATCAACTGACGCTAAGGGAGGGTGGGGGACTTCTCCCCCACCACATTCAACTTTGAAATAAATAAACTGAATCTTGAAATAGATTCCATAGAAATAAAGGAGAATCCTATCATGACTAAAAAACCATTTAACGAACTTACTGAAGCTGGCAAAAAGAAACGTATTACAGCTATCAAAAAAGAATTAGCTAGCAAGAACCTACGCCAAGAACTTGTGCAAGTTGTTTCTATCACACGCAACGGTGAAAAACTTCCGCCAAAAGTTACTGTCGTTGAAAAAGACGGTCAAGAAATTGGACACAATGTCCTATTCCGTGTTCGTCGGGCTGACTTCAAATGGTCAATCGTAGACGGCGTTAAGACAATCGTGCCTTTCGGCGACGGTCTTAAAGAAGGCGAAGAAAAAGTATTCGGTAACGCATACCACTTCGTACCTGCCGGGAATGACAACTTGTTGAACTTCTACGCTAATCTTAAACCGGGTGTCTACTTCAATGCCACTACACGCACTGATCGTGTACCTACTAACAAGAAGGGTGAAGAACAACCTTCAGATATCTTCGTCTACAAAATGTTCGTCGTTAAGTCTGAAAAGCTTAATAAGAAGAACCCATACGCACATCTCGATAATACTCAAGAAAATGTGCATGAAGAAGTGCCTGAAGTTGAACACGTACCCGTAACTGAAAACGTTGCGATGGACATCACTCTCGACGATCTTCCATTCTAAGATTCATTAAATGCCTCCTCCTAGAAATTACCTCTTACGCATATCGCGTGAGAGGTTTTTCTTTTGAATCATCTGAGTCGTATTTAGCGTATCAACTACCAACATCACGCGCCGGCGCGTGACAGACACAACCCAACCTTACCATCTCGCAACTGAACGCTCACGCCCACCTAACAAACTCGTATTAGACGTTCGTCGTAATACGTCTTTAGGGTTGGCATTGCGTGAGGTTCCGCGTTGCGAATCTACGGCCACTAGCCGTGCGCACGTTAATTTTACGGGCTTGATATCGACCGTACGTCGAATCATTTTCTATTACGTCTAGCTATGACTGTGACTGCGTGTTATGGTTATCATTAGAAACTCCCGCTGACGCAGTGCGTTGGCGATACCCGCTAATTTCCTTTCTTTTTGGAAAAAACTCGGACGTTACTCATGGCGGGTATCGCGAGCGTAATGCTCTATACTCGAACCTTTTTCATACTCTCCCGAAATCCTTATATGTCACCTCCAAGACATGTAAGGGTTTTTTTTCTCTTTAACTAGTTCTACAAGTGTCGTTTTCGAATCTTCTTTTTGATATCTTGCTCTTTTTATTTGACCTTCTACGTGGAATTTGCTAGAATATAACTATAAACGAAGTCGCAATCAAATTCGTTTTCAAGGCAGCCGAACGCGACATAGGCTAGACTTACGGCTTAAGTTTTTAAGTCGTCGCATTCAGCGAAAGGCTGTCTGCGCGGATCGAAATGTGATATATCTTGTAAGCTAAAAACTTTACACTTGTATTTACAGAGTCGTCTTCATGGCGTCTCTGTTTTTCTTTTGCAAAGCCTCGCAATCGACTATTGTTGACAAATCCAATAACGTTCAACGTAATTGATTTCTACTATATGAGCGTGTCATAGAATTTCTACCTCGAAAATCTATTCCGTACAAATATATAAATAACTTAATAGACGGTATCTCCATACCGTCCATGTTCTATCGTGTAAGCTAAAAGCTTACGCTAACTCATTGATGCCTTCGCATCAACGGGTTCAATTTTGAAAAATTAAAATTTAAGAAAGGTTCGAGATAATCATATCTCGATAGGTATCACACCATGAATAAAGTAATCTTAGTAGGACGTACAGTAGAAGCAATCGAGTTGAAGAAAGTTGGTAACGACAACAAATCAACAGTTACTACTCAAATCGCTGTAGGCCGTAGCTACAAAGACGCTCAAGGTAACAAAGAATCAGACTTCCCTACAATCGTTGCTTGGGGTAAAACAGCTGAAGTTCTTGCTGAAATGACAGCTAAAGGTTCTCTTGTAGGTATCGAAGGTGAATTGCGCACTCGCTCTTACGAAAAAGATGGTGCTAAACGCTACGTCACAGAAGTGTTGGTTGATAAAGTCGACCTTCTTGAATCTAAAGCTCAAACCGAAGCTCGTAAAGCTAACGCCTAAAATACAACTGTTTCATTGATTTCTCCTAATTTACCCTAAGCATATCAGCTTAGGGTTTTTTTATAATCTATTTCTAACCTATAATATTATAGGTTAGCGCTCATAGAAAGGAACCAATCATGGATACTTATACATTAGCCGTTTACAGTTCTGGTTTCGGACCAATCGCTATCGAAAATAATCTAACAAAACGCGAAATGTTCCAAAAATTAGTAGATTATACGAATAAACACCATCAAAAATTATCAGAACGTACGTATAAATGCTGTTCCGACGCCCTCGCCAATCTCGCTAAATTACTCAATTTGAAAGAAGGCGATTATGATCGTGATAACGCAATTGTCGTAGGACTACAAAATCTAAAACAAATTTTACACGAAAATACGCCCGAGTCCCTCACTTACATCAAATACGAAGATTATGACCCAAATGTCGTCCTCGAATTCCTCTACAGAGATTACAAAAATCATGAAGAATTCGTAATCTTCGCTAAAAAAGAACTATAATATTAACGGAAAGGAAACTACTCGCATGATTGAATTATTCGATACTATCTCACAACAACTCCCTAATATTCTCAATCGTATTACTTCAGCGAAATTCGCTAATCAAGACTTCGATACCGATAAACCTCTACCCTATCACGATAATCGACTCAAATTGATCGTACCTCTTGATCGAAATCTCGATATCACACTTACTCTCACACGTACGCGCGCGGGTAAACGCATCAGTTACAATCCAGAAACTATTCTAAAATATTATCGTAAGGCGTCTATCACAATCGGTCCTCGTAATAGCAATCGTTGCTATCACGTCAACCTCCGCTTCTTCCGCGGAGACATCGTACCTCTCCAATGTGATCTCAAAATGACCAAGAAAATCGATGACCAACATCACGCTTTTCCTCAATTCAATGCTAACACAGTCAACGAAGCTATCTCACGCGCTCTTAACGTACAACCTACAGCCGATAGCGAATATCCAACTAACTTCTTCTTCGAATAGGAGGTAATCATGAAACATCGTCTTCGTCACGTCACACATCAATACAAAAAACATCCACAAACGCTTATCGCGGATATCCTCCTTCTCATCTATCTCATCGCTCTTTTCGCCGGAAAAATGGAACCTATTACCGCAAGTATTCTAGGGATTATCCTTGCAGCCTATATCGCAATCCTATACAATAAAGTATCCCGATGAGGTCAAGCGCGAGAATCTACTGAGCGAATTACTATATCTATCTTCTATCAAGATGGATATAGTTTTTTTTTCGTGCACGAACATGTGCCTTAATAGCTCTGCGAGAATCTCCCAACATGCGCCTCCGCGCATGCGATTTCTATCTCGAAATCTATTACAATTCATAAGGAGAATCATCATGATAAAAATTCTTACAAAACTCGTCGTTATATTCCTCACAGCAGTTATTCTTGCAGGTCAGGTCGAACGGTTCGTTTTCATTATCCCTTGCGTATTAGTCGCTTTTTGGGGTGCTCTTATCCATAATCACGACAAAATCAGAAAAGCCCGTCTCGATGCACTTATCGAACAACAACGTCGCGAAAATGAAAAATTACTCGCAAAACGTGAAGCATACAACCGTATGCTCTCTACACCAAAACATTTCTAATAGGAGATACTCATGAATTTTATTCTTACTTTTATTCGTGATCGTGATTATAATAAAAAAATAACATTCGAACTCGTTGCCGAGTCCTTCGCTGACGCGGATCGCAGAGGACAAAATCTACAAGAACTCTTCGACGCTACTCTTATCGATGTCTATCCCGTATACTAACCTATAATATTATAGGTTAGTTCTCTTGAAAGGAAATTAAAAATGAAAACACCTGAACAACTAAAAAAAGAACATCAACTATCTGAAACTGAAATCAATAAACAAGCAAACAACTTAATCGAAAAATTCATCGAACCTGAAATCATCAATGCTATTAAAAACTACAAAGACGAAACATCCATCCGTCTCATTACAAAATTTACAAATGGTCTCGTTTCTATCCCTACACATAAATCTGATTCAGTCACACCTCTCGGAAATCATTTAGTTACACAATGTATCCGCATCCTAAACGACAACGGATACGAAGCGTATATCGACGAATGCGACAACATCAATACATACCTAAGAATTACGTGGTAATGACGTCCCTCCTCTAAATGCACTATTGGCTCTCGGCTTCCCGCGAGCGTTTTAGATTATGATACTATGAAAAGCAGTTCAGCTGCGTTTATAGTGTGCGTACACGAATCACGTTTTCGTAACGTGATATGAATAACCCTGCGGCGAATTGCTGTAGGGTCTTTTTTGTCAACTGCGTCGGACCGAACGTCCGACCATTCACTATTATAAATAAAATTGTATAAAAAAGGAGTAAAATCAAATGCTATCTATTAAATGCGGTCGCGAAATCACTGTCCATATCCCTCTTGACGGAAATGTCCCTACACTCCACGCGCGTGGTACTGTTATCGACCTCGATACAGTCATCCCTATCACAGACGGTGTGAAATTTCTCAACAGTGACCTTAACATCGCAATAGAAGTCACTGACGAGATCCTCGTTACATCTCCTATTGCATGTGTCCGTGTATACGCACCTGACGCACTCGCACAAATCCAACAATATTTTATCAACTCTTGCACTATCTAATCAGTATCTTTCGAGATACTGATTTTTTTTTCCTTATACAATATACCTGCACGAAATACGTGTAAGTTTAGTGCGTCAGTTATACTAGTGCGTTGTACATCCGTTGAGTGAATCTCACAAGTGTTACTATAGAGTAGTGCTGTATAGTTGGTTATCTGCATGGGTTTCGTGTAAAAAGCGCACGGGTTCTTCTCTTGCGATGCGAACCCTATACACTCGCTAATTGTAAGTCTCGTGCGTGACTTACAATAGACTCGTGCATGAAACTTCGTTTCAGTGTGCGCTTACGTGCGCGTCAGAGTGTCTCGCCCTACGCATCGCTAGCGATACTTCGGTTAAGAAACTCTGATGTGACCTCCGCCAAGTACTTTCGTACTGGACTTCGGTCACGTATCTCTTACGAGATACCTCGCGCACATGCTTTCCGCGCTACATCACTTCAGCTATCTCTTCGAGAGAACTTCCGTGATGAGTCACTTCTCGCGAGTGATCGCGCGGTTCCCCCTCCCCGCCTTTGTAACTTGACCGTGTGGTGTACATGGGGTATTTGTGAGTGTCTTCATGGACGTGCATCAATACAGGAATTCGCGACCGAATACGTGACAATGTACGTGTATAGATGGCTTCGCACACGCATGTCTCTCGCGATGTCTCGCTCAAGAAATGCTTTGACGCTCTTCGCCCAAGTATACTGCGTCATAACCATTCGCAAGTGACACTCTCACGAAGTCTCGTGTCGTGTAACTGGCTCATTAGATACGTGCGAGAAGACTCGACATGGTCTGTTCGTGATAGAAATTCGTGCGGGAGGTACGTACGCGAAGGCGGACGGGGGAAGAGCATAAGATAATGTGTGTACCGTCAAAAATTTCTGTCCCAATTTTCTGTATAGAACTTCGTCCGAGAAGCACAAAAAAAATGACACGCGAACGCATCATTTTTAAATATCAATCATCGAGTATAATCAGTATGACGATACCGATCAATCCAAATGTACCGACGATCGATCCTAACAGAACCTTATGCTCCACAATCTTCCTCAAAATCCATTTCGTACCATCATTCAACCACTGAGTCATCTGTGCTTGACCTCCATGATTAAACCAATAGACGCCCCAAATCACAAGACCGATCATGATAACCGTAATAGAAATTCGAAATATCAATTTGAGGATATCCTTTAAGTCAACAGTAACCATCAAAGTCACCACATCCTTTCAAATTAACAATTCTATTATAACCTATTTAGAGAACAGAATCAACAATAAATTGAGGCGTAATCCTACCATTCCATTCATTAACCCCTAACGTACCCGTAAACTCAACAATTGAACCTCGTTGACCACTCATCACTTTATCAATATGCGCTTTCGTCTGATAATTCCAAATCAAAACATCAAACACACCTGTAGCTAATTTCAAATGTTGCCGTTCAGCACCCATCTGTTTAATCGCCTGTAATGTACCCAACTCAATACTATATTTCACTGGGACTCTACCGAAACCTTGACCAAATGGTTCGAGTGATGCAACATAATCACAATACTCTGGCACAAGACCTGCATCAGAATCATGCACATCAATTACATTAACAGCACTCGATGTAGAATTTAACCGTTCTTTTTCCTCAGCTCGACCTACTTCATGAACCAACGCAATCTTAAATTCATGTAAATACTCAGAGTGAATCGCACAACCCAAAGCACCTGCATGACCGCCCCATGATACAAACCATTCAGGATTCCGACTATGAATCAACGTCATGGCTTTACCCATATGAAACCACTCAGGTGCACGACCGGAACCATGCAAAACATATCCCGGCAATACTGATTCATCTGACACAAGCAACCCATCTCCCGTGATTTCATAAGAAAAAACAACCGTTGGTAGATCAAAAGTACTTGTTAACTGACCAGATACCAAACCGGGATATCCCACACCCGCATCAATCACCGTAACCAATGAATCATAACCGCGCCACTGATGCATTGCTGCTTGACTCAACGCATTTGATCTATTTTTACGATGTTCATTAATAGCCCACAATTCTCGAGCATACGCTCTAGACCTCGTAACATCATCATCCATAAAAACTTGAAACGCATACTTGGACGTAGACATCACACGACGAGACGCATTAAGCATCGGACTAACATAGAATCCAATTGTGTCAGCATCGATTCCATACTTCAATTTACCATTATCTTTTAATTCCTCTAACAATGCCCAAAGACCCTTAAATGGACGAAGATATTCTTTTGGTGCGGAATTATCAACATAAAAGTTAGAAAGATACGACACTGTTTCTTTAACCAAGAAACGATTTTCATCAAGCATATCCATCATATCCGCAACAGCAGAAATACCAGCAAACGGATACAAAGCGTTAACCCAAACACGCTCTTGATCAGAACCATGTTGTTTAGCGTACAAACTCATTAATTTATACGCAACTTCACCGCCACAAATAGCTTTAAACGGATACGTATTATCATAAAACGAATTCGGGTCAACGATCACATCCGCATTTGGTTCTTCTTCTACACCCGGATGGTGATCAGTAACCAATACCACCAAACCCCTCCGGTTAGCTTCAGCGATACCGTCATACGCCTTAATGCCATTATCAGTTGTTATAATAACATCCGCATCAGGCATCTCTTTCAATGCCTCATTAAGACTCTCCACAGAAAGCCCGTATCCTGTATCCATAGTCGGATAATACACATGAACATCTTTCCAGCCCAATGCATACAATGACGCATAAACAATAAGTCCCGACATAACACCATCTGAATCATAATCAGGAATTATCAATATCTTTTTACCACGCTGTTCGTGCAAACAATCAACCCATTCCTGCGCACGATGCAACAAAGAACCATCATGCCAATCAGTTGAATTAGTTAATTTTTGATACCGTTCAGGTGTCATATCTGTTATTCTGTTAAATTCATCAATTAATCGATTCGTCATATACATCTTTCTAAATGCCGTCCAAGACGACATTAGCGTAACAAAACACAAAATTATAAAAACAGTTACGCTCGTTTTAAATTACAGTCTTATTATATCATAAAACACAAATAAATGCCAAAATTTAGAGCGTTTCACGCTCATATTATCGTCGACAATCGACAGTATTTTCGGTAAAATAGACTTAAGAACACTCGTCAAAGAATAGAACTGAATTCTATTCATTTGCTATTGTGAAAAAATCATGTATGAGACCTATTTGAGATAGGTGCTACTAAAATCGATTTTATAAGCAATAAAGAGCGTTCAAACGAACACTCTTTTTTTATTTAGGAAGGAACTCAATGGAATATTTAGTATTTGACAACTTTTGGGATATTGAATCATTCGAAAACGTCTATACCGTTGCTTACTACTACCCGGCTCGAAGAGCTCTAGAGGTTGAATTCATTGATGATGACAACTTAGGTTTGGCATACCCTCAAGTTCAATACACGACAGCAAAGAAACTTGTCGAATTCTTCAATATCAACCACGAACTAGATATTGACGCAATCCGATTCATCAACTTAAAAACAGTTGCGGGGGCAGTCAACTATATCAAGCGTTTTGGTGTTGCTACATCCGATACGTTAATTGACCGTACAAAAATGCCAAGTCAAAAATCATTAATTGAAAGCCAGCACCAATACCGAATATTACGACCTCTCGGAAAATTCGCAAAATGGAACGAATACTGGTACTACCCTGTAAAAGATACAGACCCTGATTATAATCCAAACATTCATGGTCGTTTCTTCGGATATAACTCAACCAACTATGATGAAACGGTAACATCCGCAGTCATCCATGAATTACTCGCAGAATTAAATGCTGTATTCTCAATCAAAGCAGATAAGTCCATTGAAGAAATGATTCAAATTCATGCACAAAATGGATTCGCAGACATTATATTAAACATTACAGCTGAGCGTATCCGTAAAACAATAAATGACCGCTTGTTCGATGAGTACAAAAAAAACATGCCTGAGTTTTTACAGTACGAAGATGAAACAAATCAATACGGCAACACATACTCTCGCAGAAATTTCAATTCTGATAGAAATGCAACAAAACGAGCATGGCGCCTAACTAACCGTTTTATCGATGTATCTCGACTAAATGAAAAGATGTCGAAAATCGCCTTAAAACGTGTTATGTCATATTTGGGATTAACCATCAAAGAAGCAGACACTTCAAATAACGTACGTGTCAAAAACTTAGAAGATCTCATCGATAGAATCATCTATAACGCATCAGACGTAGTCAACTTGCGATATGTATTCGAACACAAAGCATACGCTGTGCCGTATAATCTACATGGTAAATTACTTGAGCGTTACCCTCAAACAATTTACACACATAATGGCGATGAAATCACACCAGACATTGATCCATTAAAGATTCGTACGAATCGTCTTACTTATGATTCAACATCAGCTAAATTCGTAGAATTCATCGTATCTCCGTATAAAGCCTTAACTGATAACGAAACCGTTAGCTTTATGTATCCATCTAAGTCAGCAATTAAACGTATTAAACGTTTGACGGGTAAAACAATCAAACAGTTTGATGTCTTAGAAGAAACGCACAAATGGTTCCTTAAAAATGTAACAGACGATCCTACAACTGAAGCCTATCAATCATGGATGAATGTATATAACTTCTATGCATCTATCCGCGGCAAAAACTTCAATGATGGCAAACAATACCGTGAGGACTATCCACATATGGAATTCGATGAACATACGAAATCATCAGTTTATATCACAGAATTAATGGAAAAATACAATACAAATATTTTCTATTACAATCGTGATCTAACAAAATCATCGTGCTACGCGACCATGTCTATCGGTGGTATTCATGGTGCCGAAATTCACCAACGTCGATACCATTATGATTGCGATATCGTTGAAAGTCATAACAACAAAATCCAACAAATTAAAGATATGACGGAAAACGGAACCGTTCAAGAAGCCTTAAACAATCTACCACCAAGAGTGACATTGTCATCCGGTCAAGAAGTTAAAGTTCGCGACTTTATCAAAAATCCTAAGAAAACACCAACAGGTAACGAAAAAAATCCAAACGAACCCTACGGCGAATGGAAACTTAAAGAAAAACCTCAGCTATTCTCACTCAAGAAACGTCAAAACTCTGACCTTAAAAAGTGGGAACTTGCCGAAAAATACAAATACGTATCAACCGGTATGGCCAACCACGAAGACTTTGCGTCCTACTACCCGCTACTACTTTCAATGCTCTCAGCGTTCGAAAACGTAGCGCGTGGTTTAGATGAAAACGGAGAATACATCGACGTTTACTACGAGCTCTACCAAACCCGTCTGACTGAAAAGGACAAAGCAAAAGACGTGTCGCTACCCGATGACGTTCGAGAATTAGCGGAAATCACTCAATTATTGATGAAACTTCTTATCAACGCAGCATCAGGTGTGGGTGATGGAAACTTCGATACCAACCTTCGCGTAAACAACAAAGTCATCGCAATGCGTATTATTGGACAACTATTCAGTTACCGTATCGGTCAAGCCGAAACACTTGCTGGCGCAAAAGTACCGTCAACAAACACCGATGGTCTCTACACAATGAATATCTCTCCTGAAGAAAACAACAAAGTATTATTCGACACCGTTGCAGACATGTACGTTGACATTGAACCAGAAGTACTAACCAACTTCATCTCTAAAGACTCAAACAACCGTCTTGAAATTCACATCAGTAAGAAAACAGGTGAAAAAGAAATTGCCGCGGCTAACGGTGGATCACTAACAGCTTGGCAAGGTCCAGCGCCTGTCAACAACTTAGCGCACCCCGCAATCGTTGACCGCATCCTCGCAGAATATTTGTGGAAAAAAGAAGACGCCGCAAATAAACACTTTGACCGTGATTTTGCAAGAAAACTATACATCGATTTCGTGAACAAACACCTCGTATCCGACGAAAAACGTTTTGAATTATCACGTTTCTACCAATGGATTCTCGCATCAAGTCCAAATACACAACGTTATCTATACCAAAAAGAAACGCAAATTGTAAATGGTGTTGAAAAAACAGTATTGCTCCCTATGCAACACTACAATCGAGGGTTCCTTGTAAAACTAGATTTCTTAAATAAAGTACGTGAACTCAAAAATCAACCACAAATTAAAAAACTTGAAACATTAATTGCCGCAAAAGATTCATCTAAACCAAAAGTATTAGATGCACCCGAGATTTTAGACGCGGTTCGTATTCATAAGTTAAACGGTTACTTTGCACACAAAGAAAGCAGTTATTCAAAAACAGTCAAAGTTAACGGATTAGATCCAAACATGACCGTCTTAATTGATAACGAAACACAAATCAATAAATGTAAACCAAATCAATATAATGAATTTGGTGCAGACTTTATTGAACACGTTATCGACCACGAAGCATATTTAGACCTCGTTCAAGACACATTTGAAAGTTCTTGGTATAACGTACAAGAAGAGTTTGGCGAATTCGACAAAAAACCACAAACTCGTCTTATGAAACTAGAAAAAGCATTAAAACAAAAATAATGAGGTACACACACATGGCATCAGATAAAAAGTTAGATGTAATTACACATAAACAAAAACTAACAACATATAAAAATTATAAAGCTGTACCATGCACTCAACTCAAACGTAAGCGGACGGCCCTCTTTTTAGGGTCATCTGCTTTACTTTTAATTAGCGCTATTATATTAATATGGTTAATTTTGAGTGTGACAGGTATTACGCCCAATAAACACGTCTGGGACTTTTTTAACAAATTCACCTAAAACGACCCGAAAAAGTGGGTACAATTGGGTCGATTTGGGTCTAAAAAACACGAATTTGGATACCAAGTGGGTCACCCCAAATCCTTTCATACTGCGCGATTTCGCTTGATTGTACCCAAATACCCATTTTCTTATAATATAATATAATAAAATAAAAGAAACGTTAGAAATAGATAATTTAATATAGTTTTAAAATACTCTATATATGAAAATTAAAAAGTATGGGTAAAGTGGGTATTTGGGTCAAAAAAGAATCGTAAACACCCCACAAACCGCGTAGGAATAGGATTTCTTCGAAAAATCGCCTCTGACCCAAATATCCAAAAATTGGGTATTCGACCCATTTTCGACTACTTTTGACCCAAAATTAATTTTTTTAAAGAAAGTGATAAAAACGCTTGACATTTAAAAAATATTGTGATATCATTACAATATGCGAAAACATTAATAGAAAGTGGGTTTACAAATGCATAAACTTAGAAATAATGATCAAAACATACATCGATTCTTGCTTCGTTTTGATAAATCACTTAAAGATAAACTAGATGAAATTGGCGTACGTGACTCACGTAGTATGAATTATCTAATTAACGAAGCAATTGCTGAATACGTAGAACGCCATTTAGATTAAGGCGGTGTCTATGAGCGTAACAATTACTCCAAACTTAAATATAATCCATGATAAAATTCCAAGGTACACCCCAGAATTAGATCCGTATATCTTTGAATTTTTTGACTACGTCCAAACAAATCTATCTACACCGTTCACCGTTAAAAATCATAATGAGTTAATTGTTCACATCACAAATGTTATTGCAAACTTAATCAGAGTCCACATCGGTCAAGAAGCCATTCGTAATGGCAAAGACCCAGACTTCTCTAAAGCACATAACATGAAACCTCGTATCGATGAACTCACTATGTTATTCCATGTATACTTTCCAACTGTACGACTATCATTAACGCGTGATACGTCAGAAAGCGATATTGCCGTATATGAATATTTTGGTCCAAGAGCGGGCACATACACCTTCAATCCGACACGCATTGAAAGTTTACTATATGACATTCAAGCGAACAGTACATTATCTGCAATCAAATCGTATCAAAATGCAATTTTGTCAACAGCGCCGTACGCCGTTGAAACACATGATCCTCATATTGTGGCTGTAGGAAACGGTTTGTACAACAAAGAAACCAAAACATTAGATCCTTTCTGTCCAGATTATATTACGACAACTAAAATTGCAACAAATTATAATCCTAATGCTAAAAAAGTCATTATTCACAATCAAAACGATGGGACAGATTGGGATGTTGAATCATGGTTGGCTGATATTGCAGGCGGTTTGTCAAATGCATTTGACCAAGATACTTATGATTTATTCTGGCAAATCATTGCAGGTTCAATCAACCCGAGTCAAATCAACGCAAAAGCTGTTTTCTTTTACTCATCTGTCGGAAATAATGGTAAAGGGACATATGGTCAATTACTCAAAAACCTCGTAGGTTCAGACAACTATTCATCACTTCCAATTCCTGCATTCAAACATGAGTTTATGAAAACCAAATTGATTGGTAAAACAATCAACATTGCAGATGAAAATCCTGTAGATATCTATTTAGATGACGTACAAGACTTTAAAGCAATGATCACAGGTGACGATATTCTGATTAACCGTAAACACAAAGACCCCATTACAGCTCAAATTAAAGCAATCAATATTCAAATGCTTAATGGATTACCCAAAACACGCGATAAATCCGATTCCTTCTATCGACGTCTCATCATTGTACCGTTCTTGTATTCGTTTACAGGAAAAGGTGAACGCGCCTATATTAAGTATGATTACATTGCTCGTAAAGAAGTACTAGAATACGTTCTTAAAACAGCTCTTGAATTGCCACACTTTGAAGAATTCATTACACCTGAACGCTCTAAGATTGCCTTAAATCAATACAAAGAAGACAATAATTCAGCTGTTGAATTTTGGAATGAATTTAAAAATCAATTCGCATGGGATGTGCTACCGCCGAACTTCTTATATGATTTATACTTATCGTGGTTCAATATTGAACACGGCGGTGAACGTGGTAGTTACTTCTCTAAAAAGACATTTTTAAGTCATTTACAAATGTATCTTGTATCAGACGACGAATGGGAATTCAAAGCAACACATGCCACTAGTGCTAGTACATTCAGTACCGGAACCATGATGGACGCGGACGAACCGCTCATCACGGATTACAACCTTACTAACTTTTTCGACAAACAATATTCCGGAAAAACACCTCACCTAAAACGAGCTTTCCCGAGACCTTCTCGTGTTCGAGGAATCGTTCGAAAACAAAAACAACAAACACCTTAGAAAGAAATTTATGAAACTCAAGAAAACAACAAATAATTTAGTCGATAGTGATTTCGAACTAGATACGGGTCAAACTTTCGATTCAAATCAATACCAACGAATTCGCGAGTTATATTTCAAAGAACATAAACAAGATCCGTCCCTTGCTGGACGTCTTGTCTATGATCGAACTCGAATCTTATTATCAGCGACGAATGACATTATCCATGCCTATGAAATCACACTTAGTATTCAATATGATGAAACAGGTACTCCTATCGATGGCGGATTGTTCTTAGCTGATATCTATCAGCCTCCTCAGCTAAATGACAATATCTGTGCTTTTTCACAAGATTTCTCTGAAATTGATATTGATCATAATGTCTTTAAAACATTAGCAGATAAATCACTATTAAATATTCATCCAGAAGAACAACTCCTTAGTGCTGAAATTGCACCAGCTATTTTCTTAGGATCATATGAAGACTTAGAATACGAGTT
>ERZ773069.819-NODE-819-length-19303-cov-6.790732_pt1 | contig 19303 bp, 26 predicted proteins | sample MGYA00580619_ERZ773069 | MGnify/ENA primary metagenome ERZ773069 (study PRJEB29015, sample SAMEA2738007) | human oral metagenome | biome: human oral; feature: human-associated habitat; material: dental | place: China | collected 2108 ...
CGGACAGCGTCCCGCTCATCCCGTACAGAGCGGTGATCGCCGCGACCGTGACCGGGGTGGCCGAGGCCTTCTTGTGGGTGGCGATCCGGGCGATCATCGGCGAGCGCCTGCCCGAGGACTCGGGCGTGTTCGCGAAGCTGGTGGCCGCGGAAGAAACCGGAGGCTGGGTGATCATGGTGCCCGCGATCATTCTGCTGTCCGCCGCCGGATATCAGTGGATGTTCGCCGGCATCGCCGCCTGCTGCCTCGCGGCCGCCCTGGAATTTCTCAGCCTGCCGCGACGCGACGTGCCAGACGACGCGCTCGCTGGCGCGGAACTGTCGGGCACGTCACTTCGGGGACTCGGCGCCAGGCTGCGACCGATGCTCGCGGCCGTGGTGGTCACGATGACCGCGGAAACGACGATCAGCCTGCTGCTGATCCTGCACCTGCAGCGCAGATTCCATCTAGGGGCGGTGCAGGTCGCCTACGTGTTCCTGCCCGGAGCCGTCGCGATGAGTTTCCTCCCGCCCCATCTACACCGCTTGGTCGTGCGGTTCGGCCGCCGCAGGATGCTGATGCTCGGTTCCGTGGCGAGCGCGCTGTTCGCCGTCGGCCTCGCCTTTGCGCCGAGTCCCCCGTGGATCGCGGCGCTCTGGGTGCTCTCCGCGGTCACGTGGTCCTGCGTGATTCCGGTGGAACAGTCCGTGATCGCCGAAGCAGCGGGCAGCACGCATCTCGGTCGCGGGTTGGGTCTCTACGAGGCGGCGTGTCTCGCCGGGGCGACCATTGGTTCCCTCGCCGCCGGTTTCCTCTACGAGTCGGGGAGTTGGCTGCTGGCCTGCGCCGCGTGTGCGGTGATCATCGCTTCCGGCGCCGTCTTGGTCCCGGCCGCGGTGAAACGCCTCGGCGTCGCAGACCACCCCACGCCACCAAGCGATGACCTTTTCGGCCCGACGTCACCTACGAGGCGTTGAAGGACGTGCGCTTCCCCCGCCAACCGGTCGCACGCAGGAACCGTTCCCACGTGAAGGTATCCGGGATGATGCGACGACTCCATTCCAGGTCGCGCCCCGGCCTGAAATAGCCGTGGTCCACGGCGTAGTTCACCATGCCCAGGAGTTCTTTCACCTGCAGTTCGTCCGAAGCGAATTCGGGAAACCAGCGGAGCAGTCCGTCGCGCGTGAATGCATTGCGATACTCGGCTCTTATTCCGGTGACCCGTTGGAAGGTCTCCACCATTTCCCGCGGTGAGATGATGTCCCCCACCAGCGGGAGGGTCTCTCCTTGGTAGAGCTCGGGGTGCGTGAGGATTTCGAGGACCGCCGGACCTGTTGCGGTCAGTGGATCCACGAAGGGTGCATGGAAATCCTCGGGCAGGTAGATGGGCAGCAGGAGAACGTCGTCTTCCATGCGTGGCACGTAGTATTCCAGCAGGTTGGTGTAGAAGAAGGCCAGCATCACGAAGGTGTGCGCGACGGGCAGTGTGCGGATGTGGTCTGCGATCCGCGCCTTGTCGGTGAAGTGCGGAGCGAACAGCTTGCCGCCCGAGATTTCGTCCACGTTTTCAAGGGTGCTGAAGACGATGTGCTCGACGCCCGCCCGCACCGCCGCGTCCGCCAGTCGGCATCCCAGCTCGAACTCGCGCGAGTTCTCCGGAGGCGTGGGTGGGGTCACGAGGAAGGCGTTCCGCGCGCCCGTGAAAGCGGCGAACCATTCGTCGTCATGCCCCGGTTCCAGCGGGGCCGCGGCGACATCTGCGCCCAGCCGCGCGAGTTCCCGCGCCTGCGGGGATGATGGATCTCGAGTGAGGGCGCGCACCCGGAAGCGCCCGTCGGCCAGCAGCGTCCTGACGACGCTGCGACCCTGTTTGCTGGTTCCGCCTGCGACGGCGACGAGTGGTGCGGTGGAGGTCATGGTGTTTCTCCCTTGCGTGATGAGCGGTAGGGTCGTGTACGAATTTCAGTGTGTGACCATGGATCCCCAGGATCAAGAACTATCCTTTCCGATACCACCTCGAAGACTGCAGGAGCACGGCGTGAAACTGGAGTGCGTCAGCGATTTCGTGAGCTTGGGAGAAAAGACGTATCCCTGCCCGATCAGTGTCGCAATGGATCTGGTGGGCGGCAAATGGAAGGCCGTCATCATCTACCATCTGAAGAACGGTCCGAAACGTTTCGGCGAATTGCGCCGCGCGCTCATTTCGAGCACAGAAACCGTGCTGAGCAACCAGCTCAAACAGTTGGAGCAGGACGGCCTCGTATCGCGGCAGGTCTTCGGAACCAAACCGCCACTGAAAACAGTGTATTCGCTCACCGATTTCGGGCGCACCTTCCTGCCCGCGCTGAACGCCCTGACCCAGTGGGGCAATCAGGTGGTGAGCGAGCGAGGACGCTTCGGGCCAGCACATCCACTTCCCTGATCCCGGTTCTCTCCGCCACATCCTGCGCACCGGCTCCTGATCAGACTGATCTGACCGCCCCCATACCCTGACCCATGTGAAGATCTTTCCCCGCATCACCCTAGGCCTGCCGTTCATCGTCGCAACCTCATAGCTGCCGGCCCCGAAGCAGGCCTCTCCCGAGGAGGGCACCGACGCTCGGGACGGCCCCAGGCCTGAGTGGGGCGCCATCGAAGTCAGCCCAGGACGCGCCAGCCTGACTCGAACGACACTCCATACGCGTTCCTCGCCGATGCGGGCGCCGCACCGGCGGTCTGCCCATGCTTCACGGCGGAAATGCGCCGCACCGCACCCGAAGCGACAGGCCCCCTCTCGGGTTCAACATCGGGGGACGCCGCCGATCCCAGCGGACCGCTGGCGGGCTAGCCGGGAAGGTTGTAGGCCGACAGGCGGACCCTTCGCTTGGAATGGCTGACCAAGGCGTAGCTGCAGTTCTGCATCGCGCCAAGCTTCATCGACAACTCATCGGGCAGGCCCAGCAGCCTGGCGATCCCGACCCGGATGGCCAGGCCATGGCTGGCGATCATGACGGTCTGGTTCTTGTTGCCCCTGATGATGTCTAACAGCGCCTCGCATACCCGGTCGGCCACCTCGGCCGCAGTCTCGCCGGTCGCCGAGCGTCGGAAGTCCTGTCCGCTGCGGCGGAACTCGACCAGTTGGGGGAATTCCTGCGATACCTCGTCGATGCTGCGTCCATGCCAGGAACCGCAATGAATCTCCCGGAGCCTCTCGTCGGTGTGCACCTCCTGGCCGGTCAGCTTCGCGACCTCGTCAGCGGTCTGCTTGGCTCGCCGAAGATCGGACGCATAGATCGCGTCCGGTCTGAGGTCCGCCATCGACGCCGCGGCCGCCTGGGCCTGTCCGCGACCCACGTCGTTGAGTGGCTCGTCCAGCTGCCCTTGGAACACCCCGAGCGCGTTCAGCTTGGTTTCGCCATGCCGGATCAGGATCAGTGTGGTGCTCACGATACCTTGATGCTTTCCTGTTCGGGGATCTGGTCAATGTCCAGCAGAACCGCTGGCACGTCCTTCCACGGCCGTTCCCGGAAATAGTGGGCGAGATCGCCATGGCCGGCACCTTTAGCAACGTTACCTTGTTGGCCGACAGGTGAGCGAAGTCGGAATCGACTGTGGGATACCCGGACGCGACACCCCCACGAAATGAGCCAGGTCGAACAACTGGTCGCCCGCCAGGTAAGGATCTGGCGTAGCGCGTCCGCACCGGTGATGTGGCGTTTCTGCCACGGGGTATCCGATTGGAATGAACACCACATCGTCCAAGTGGAACCGGTCAGCGGCCTCGGATGCCGCCGGCGACCGTGGTGAATCGAGTCGAAAGCGCCGCCCATGACACCCAACCGCGGCCGGCGGACGTGGGTGAGCGGGAACACCTCGGGCCGGCACATCCACTTCCCTGATCCCGGTTCTCTCCGCCACATCCTGCGCACAGGCTCCGGACCGGGATGAACCGACCGCCTCTTACCCTGTTTCATGTGAGGAACTCTCTCCGCATCGCCCTGGGCCTACTGTTCATCGTCGCAACGTCATGGCTGCCGACCCCGGCGCAGGCGTGCGCGTGCGGGGCCCTGGTGACCGACTCGGCGGCAAGCATCAGTGCGGAGACCGCGTTCGTGGTGATGAACGACGGGCAGGAGCGCATCGACATGGTGATGCACCTTGACGGTGAGGCTTCCACAGCGGCCTGGATCATGCCGCTGCCTCCCGGGGGAAAGGTCAGCCTGGGCGACAAGGACGTCTTCGGCCGACTCAAGGAACTGACCAAACCTCGCCCCCGGTACGTGCCACAGTTCCTGCCCGACTCCAGGGACAGAGGACCGCAATCCGGGGTTGGTGGCCCCAAGGATGGAGCGGCCCCCGGGGTTCAGGTCGTCGACGTCCAGACGGTGGGGCCGTTCGAGGTGACCACCCTGCAGGGCACCAGCGCCGCCGCGGTCAATGAGTGGCTGGAGACCAACGGGTTCCCGGCCCGAAAAGAGGTGGAAACAACTTTTCAGGAATATCTCGACGCCGGCTGGCAGATCACCGCGACCCGGCTGACGCCCGGCGGCGACTCGGCGGCGCTGTCGAGCGGCCTGGATTCGCTGCGCATGGAGTTCCCCACCGATGAGCCGATCTATCCCATCAAGTTGTCACAGCATGCCCGGACGCGCCAAGGGGTGAAGCTCTTCGTGCTGGCGGATCACCGCATGGATGCGCAGGGACCGACCTCTTATTCACATGACCTGAACGTCAAGTTCGCCGGGAAGGTCCCGGCGAATGAGCTGGGCCTCGGCGATGGTGAGCGCTACCTGACTGCGGTGGAGGGCAACTTCATGCCGACGGAGATCACCGATGACATCCGCTTCACCCAGGCCGATTCCGACGAGGAATACGTGCCCACCTACGACGTTGACATCCCCGTGTGGAAGGCCTACCCGGCACTGTTGCTGGTCGGAGTCCTCGCGTGGTTGATCATCCGCAGGTACCGCAGAACACGGATGACAGAACTCGTTCACGACCACTCGTGAACGAGTTCTGACCGATGGAAAACCACACCAGGGTGTGCCAAATACCTTGCCCGTCGGCCGTAGGTGCTGTCGGCGTGAAGAGCAGCGCGGTTCCTGCACACATCCCGGCCTGCCATTCCTCTCCGCTGCTGGGCAGCCGGAACCACAGCGCAGGAGGTCACGTTTGGATGTGCCGGCGCGTCACAAGGATAGACGGGAAAACGTCCTGTCCCCCTCACGACAAGGAGATGGTTCCACATGCAGCGAGTGATCGAGTTCACGACCGACACCTTTGGCGCCGAGAAGATCGAGTCGGCCCTCCAGGCGGCGTTCGACGCCTTGACCGAGGAATGTCCGGACGGGGTACGGCTGGCCTATTGGAAGGTGCAGGACACCAGCCGGTTCGTCGCACTGATCGATCTGGACGACGAGCAGAACAACCCGTTGCTGTCCCTGGACGCGACGGCGGCGTTGCCGAAGGTGATCGGTTCCCATGTCGAGAGCGGCTACCCGACGCCACAGCCGGTCGAGCTGATCGGTAGTTACGGTTTCGCTCTGTGAACTCCCGGCAGAAGCCGGGCGTCTTTGCCTCACAGCGGGATCACCTGCGGGCCTTGGCGTTCCGGCTGCTGGGCCACGAAGCCGATGCCGATGACGTGGTGCAGGAGGCCTGGCTCCGCTACAACCGCACCGACCTGCATGAGGTCACCAACGTGGAGGCCTGGCTCACCACGGTTGTCACGCGGCTCTGCCTGGATGTGATGCGACGACGCCGCGCCACCATTCCGGCCGATGCCCTCGCCGAGCGCCCGGGGAATGAGCTCTCACCGGAGGCCACCGTCGTGCTGGCCTGTGACGTCGAGACCGCGCTCGAGGTCGTGGTGGCCGAGTTGAGTCCACCGCAACGAGTCGCGCTGATCCTGCACGACGTGTTCGGTTTCACATTCACCGAGATCGGAGGAATCCTGGAAATCAGCGAACAGGCCGCGAGACGTCAGGCCAGCCGCGCCCGCAGCCGCATCCGTCACCATGACGAGGTTTCCGCCACCGATGCTTCAACGACACGGCAGGTGGTCGCCGCGTTTCTCGCCGCGGCCCAGCGGGGCGATGTCGATGGTCTGGTGGCCGTCCTCCATCCCGAAGTGGTTCGCACGGCCGACCCGCAGGCTCTCCCTGCTGGCGGCCCACTGCGCATCACGGGTGCCGACCATGTGATTGCGGAAACCGCTGCGTTGCGAGCCAATGCGTTGGATGCGCGCGTGCACGACTTGGCGGGAGGACCGGTCATCATGGTCGGAGATCCGATGCGACCCCACCTGATCCTCACGTTCACCATTCGTGATGGCAGGATTCGTTCCTACGACGTGATCGCCGATCCGCAACGACTCAGCACCATTCTCAAGGCAGGAAAGTCCCGGGGACGGGCATCCCGGGAAGCCCATTGAACGGCCCGAAAACGCTACGATGAGCATCTCCTCACGGGAGATTCTGGAAGATTCGGTCACCGAGGATCCTGAAAATTTCTGTCACCTCCGTGACATGCAGTTGAGCCCATCCAATCGGAGCGGAAGGACCTCGACATGATCTCCCTGCCTTCACGGGCCCTTCTCCCCGGATCTCGTCGCCTGCCTTGAACGAGCCGATGAGTTGATGGGACAAAAGCCCGGGCTCGCCCACGACCTCTTCCTGGGCACGGCTGCCGAACTCAGTATGTCCGATCCGTGTCTCGTTCCCCCGTCTCTCGGAGAGGCGCCCGGATCGCGCTCCACAACAAACAGCTCTCAGCGGTGAGGCAGCTGTTCACCAAGACCCGTGAGGCCGCGAACCGGGTCGCGGTCGAGAACCGTCTGCTGCGTGATCTCCTCGGGACCACGTGCCTGCCCCGGGCACCGGAGGATGTGATCGCCCCGCTCCGCTGCCCCTTCGTCCCGATCACCGGCTTTCACACGTACGCTGTTCCGGGCGCGATCACCTGAAGCCCCATGGCCCGGACCGCCTTGCCGAAACTGTGGTCGTAGGTGAGAACCGCGGCGGCATCGAGTCGCATTGCCGCTTCGAGGTGCAACGCATCGAGGCCCCGCAGGTATGGCATGGGCAACAGACCTGCGCCGCGGTAAACCGCCCGGTCAAGAGCGGCCAACCCGACCCCGTCGAGGATCCGGGTCACGGCAACCTGATCGATGCTTTCCCAGACAGGCGATGCGCCGCAGTTCAGTTTCGAGCAGGTCGCAGGAAACCAGCGCGTCCGCGGTCCGGTTTCCACCCCGATCGACCAGGGCGTTGCTCTCGGGTTGTTCGATCAGCAGGGCACCGAGGGCAGACGTGTCGACGTACACGATCGGGGAGCGATTGCTACGGCGCCGGGTGACGCGGTGAAGCACTCCAAATCTCTTGATAAGTTTATCAAGAAACTCATCCGTTGATAAACTTATCGTCGTGAGGATTCCGCTCGACTCGCCCTTCAGCCCGGGCTCGGACACGGTTCCCGCCGTGTGGGCCGGCCGCACCAGCCAACTCAGCGATTGGCGGGACATCCTTTGTCCACGCCGTCTGGCCGGCATTCACGAGCGGGGCCGCACCATTCTCGGCGAGGCGGGCTCCGGCAAGTCCTCACTCGTGCGCCGGATCGCGCGCGAGGCCTTCGAGGCAGGCGGCTGGGTGACACCGCAGCTTCGCATCCCCTCGGGCACCGACCCCATCAAAAGAGTCGCCTCCGCGCTCCTGGAGTTGGCATCCACGGCGGGGCTTCCCGCCGCACGGGAGCAGCGCATCGACGACCTTCTGCGCAGGGTCGAGACGGTCGCGGCGTCGGGCATCTCGCTCTCCGTACGCGCTCCCGATGGCCCCGAGCCGTACACCGCCCTCACCGATCTCCTGGTCGAGATCGGCCGTTCGGCGCTCCGGCAGCAGGACGTCATGGTGATCCTTCACGTCGACGAGGTGCAAAACATCGCCGATGAGCACACCCGATCGCAGCTGCTCGTCGCCCTCGGCGACGCACTGACCCACGAGGAACCCGCCACGGCTCCGGGCGGGGTACGGATGGACAGGGCGCTACCCATCGCGGTGTACCTCACGGGCCTGCCCGAGTTCGCGGACATGGCCGGGGCGAGGACAGGTGCCACTTTCGCTCGCCGGTTCCAGACCACGTTCCTTGGCGCCATCGACGACGAGGCGCTCATGACCGCACTCCAACCCTTCGTCACCGAAGGCTGGCCGGTAGCCAACGATGCCGGCGGCACCGACAGGGTGTTCATGGAACCGAAAGCCCAACGCGCCATCGTCGATCTGGCCCGCGGAGAGCCTTTCCTGTTCCAACTGGCGGGAGAACGCGCCTGGTACGCGGGAACGGACAACCTCATCACCCCCGATCACGTCAGAACCGGCTGGACGACCGCCGCACCCGAGGCGGAGGCGCACGTACAACGCATCCTCGACCGGCTCCCGGCCCGCGAACGCGAGTTCATCGAGGCAATGGCCGAGCTCGCACCGGAGGAACGCTCCCTGACGAACATCGCACGGAAGATGGGCCACGCGAAGGCAACCGACGCAGGCCCCACAGCACAACGCCTGGACCTCAATCGTCGGATCATCCAACGCGGCAGGCCCTATCGTTTCCAGCACCGCGCCGTGGAGGCGTACCTCACCTCGAACTGGCCCCGGTGAGGGTCGTTTACGCTTTCAATAAACTTCCTGATTCACGCACACACAGGTGAATTAATTTGGCGAGAATGGGTCTCCCTACAAACAGGTCGCTAGGGACGCTTTGGATTACGCCCCACAAGACGAATGATCGCTTTAAAAGGCCCCCCGGTTTTCTTCGATCCCAAATAATTTCCACCATGGTCATACTTGTCCCAAAGCTTCGAGATCGGATTGAACTTTTGAAATCTTCCACGAATCAATCCGCGACGATGACCCCGCCCAGTATTCTTCGCCACTGCAGCTCTTGACTCCTTTCATATTTGCCGACACACAACCACGTGAATCGACCATGCAGAATGACATTATCATTCATTTCTCGGCCAGTCAAAAACTTGACGAACCTATCCGCCATCAGATGGCCTTTCCCTCTGCCCTGAACTACCCTGAGGAACGCGAGTCGCTCTCAGCAGAAAGATTCGGCAGCGCTACGGATCCTGGAGGACCTACCGGGCACACCCGTCCTCACGATCACAACGGCTTCAAGATTCCATGGCATCTCGCGCACAGCCGCATCCCAGGGCCTGGAGACTCTGCGGGCCGCCGGTATCCTGACGACCGAATCGGTGGGCGGGGGTCGACGGGCCTACACGGCGCGCAGCGTCCTGGACGTGATCATCTGGGCGGAACGCCACTTGGCAAGCACACACTTCGATACCCGCGTCTCCCCGCCAACGCGCCCCGTCCCCGAACCAGTTCCCGCGCCCGGGATACCGGAAAAATCCCGGTTGTGCAGCACTCAACTCCAAAAAAGCCTCTTTCAGGGCCAAAAACAGCGTTGAGTGCTGCACAACCGGGGCCTCCCTCAACCAAGCACGGTTTCCGCGACACTACCCACAGCCACCACCTCTTTAGTCCTGCTCATCCATGTCGGTGTAGTCGCTTTGTTCACCATCGGAAGCACCGACAGCCGGCATCGCGCACGTACCCGCCGAGCTCCGAGAACTGATGTTTGATCCTGTGCCCAGCCATGACCTCTCAAATCCCTGTGCCGGTCAGAATGGCCGCATCGCTTGGTTGCGTCGATTCCGTTAGTCATTGACGGCGTGCTCGAGACACACGTCATCACCTCTCCCGGTGATGTGGCGGAAGCGGATGACCAGGACCCGCTCGGATCAGCGGGTCACAGCTGCTTGAAGTACCGGGCGACGGGCCAGCGCTCGTAGCCCATCGCCTCGTAGGTGGTGCGCGCCGGGGCATGGCCCACGTCTCCGCCGGTCTCGACCATGACCATCCGCATCCCGACCCGCCTGGCGCGTTCATGCGCGTGCTCCATTAGCGCTCGCCCAATGCCTTCGCGCTGATGCACGGGATCGACACACAGGATGTACACCTCGCCCATGGAGTCCTCGGGGTGAATTCGGGTGCAGACCCACCCTGCGATCTCGTCGTCGACGAGCGCGACGTCGCAGTTTCCCGCTTCTTCATCGAGGACCCGGGCGAGGTCTGCCCTCTGACGAACATCCCACCCATCCGGGTAGAAGTTGTCATACACGAAACGAGGCACGAAACCGCGGTCGAGGTCATCGCGCATCGCCTCGAAAACCGCGTCCCACGCGCGAATCGACAGGTCGAGAAGCCGTTCACGCATCGCGGTCTCGTAGGGCACGACTCTCACGTCGGAAGCGGTCACGCGTTAGGTCCTACTGTTGCTCGGGTCCAACCATCGGACAACGATCATGCGACAGATCCCAGAGGCTGAATCTTGTCCAGCTCATCGCCCAGTGCATCCTTCCCGATTTCGAGATCGTAGTGCGATTGCAAGTTGACCCAGAATTGCGGATTCATCCCGAAGAAGCGTCCCAGCCGCAATGCTGTGTCAGCCGTGATCCGACGCTTGCCGTGCACAATTTCGTTGATTCGGCGGGGCGGCACCCCAACGGAGACTGCGAGCCGATGCTGAGTAATGCCCATCGGATTCAGGAACTCCTCCGCGAGGATTTCTCCTGGATGAACCGGAGCCATTTTGTTGTCCATTCCGTGCCTCCTAGTGGTAGTCCACGATCTCAACTTCGCTCGGGCTCGCCGGGGTCCACACGAAACATATCCGCCACTGGTCATTGATCCTGATGCTGTGCTGACCGATTCGGGCTCCCCTGAGGGCCTCCAGCCGGTTGCCCGGCGGCACTCGAAGCTCGTCGAGTTCTTGGACGGCATCCAACAACCACAACTTGATGAGCGCCTTCCTGTGGAGACGCGGATCAAGGCGCTTGACGCGCTGTCTTCGGAACAGTCGCTCAGCGTCGTGATCAGCGAAGGAGACGATCATGCACTCAAAGCATACCGAGGAGCGTTATTAACGCCAAACGTTAAACTTGGCTCTCGCTGCAACCCACCCGCCACCCACTCAGCACCGGCAGGTTCAAACCCCTGCCCCACTCGCTCCTGTGAAGAGCCCGATTCGTCCTTTCCGTAATGACAACGGGCGCCCTGTAGACGGTCTTTCTGGGCCACGGCGGCGTCCTTCGAGCCAGTTTCCTCCAGCGTTGGGGAGTGGGTGGGACACAACACGGACGGCTACTACGCGGTTGCTACCGGGGTCGGGCAAGGCGGCTGGAAGTAGACTGCCCGGCATGGCATTCCAACCCGCGCAGTCCCTGATGGAGGCGTTGCAGAGTCTGGAGTTCGACGAAGCCCTGAGTCACGGCGACCCTCGATTCGTCGACACCCAGCAGGCGCGCGGCTCCGAGCAGACCAGGCGACGCCTGGCGCGGAAGCTGGGGTGGGATCCAGAAACCGACGCGTTTTTCCCAGCGACCACCAAGCACGTGTTGTTCTTCGGCCACATCGGCAGCGGCAAGACCACGGAGCTCAGGCAGTACCTGGACCGGTTCACAGCGTCCGGCCACTACCTGCCGGTCGAGGTCAACGTCCTCACCTTGCTCGACAGCAACAACCTCGTCTACAGCGAGGTGCTGATGGCAATGGCGGAGCGTCTGCTCCAGGAACTCAAAGCCAATGGCATCAAGGTGCCGGATGCGTCCCTCAATCCCATCCAGGAGTGGTTCGCCAGCAGCACCCAGGTGAGGGAGATGTTCACGGAAGCCGGGGTGGGAACGGATGCGAGCGCCGAACTCGGCGGCGGGCTCCCCGGGCTGCTCAGGCTGTTTTCTCGGGTGACCTCGTCCTTCAAGACGGGCGCGTCAACCAAGGACGCGATGCGCATCGAGATCCGCAACCGTTTCACCCAGCTCGCCGACGCGTTCAACGCGCTCATCAGGAGCACAGAGGAGTCCCTGGACGGCCGCCGGATCGTCTTTCTCATCGACGGCACGGACAAGTTGCGGGGCGAGGACACGGATCGTTTCTTCATCTACGACGCCGAGCAGTTGTTGGCCATAGCCACGTTGGCAATCTATACCGCCCCGCTCCAGTTGAAGTACGACGGCAGGATCGGCGGCAGACTGGACGCCGACCTCGTGCTGCCCATGATCAAGCTCTACGAACGCACCAACACGCGCTGCGAGGCCGGCTGGGCCGCCACGCAAGAGATCCTTCTGCGGCGGGCCGATAAGACGCTCTTCGAATCCGATGAGGTGATCCGGCTTCTCGTCGAGCATTCCGGCGGCCATCCCCGCGAGTTGCTGCACCTGCTCCGTCTCTGCTGCGAGCTGGCCCCCGGCAATTCGATCGATCACGCGACCGCCCAGGCCGCCATCGGTCGTCTCGCGGCCGACTACCGTCGCTGGCTCACCCCGGAGGACTACGCCCTGCTCTGTGAGATCGATCGAACTCCCGAGCACGGTGGGAACGACGAACGAGCCCAAAGGCTGCTGCACCGCCTGGCGCTCATGGAGTACAACGACGGGAGTTGGCGCCGCAGCCATCCCGTGATCCGCACCCTAGAGGGGTACGTCAAGGCCGCGGCTCAATGACCGAGGGGCCAGCCTCTGGCGCCGAACTGGGCCGGCTCGCGCGGGCGGTTGGCCACGGGCCGGATTTTCAGATCCTCATCGTGGAGGCCGTCGCGGACGAGGCCAGGAGGATGGCGCGGGAGGCCATTGACCATGCGGCTGAGGAACGAGACCTCCGCGTGGCCGAGGTGTGCTGGGATCCCGCCGCCGACGCGGAGGGCCTGGAGCAGCTGATCGTTGCAGTAGCCACCGACGCCGATCTGATCCACCTGTTCGGGGCCCTGGATTGGCTCACCCCCCAGCGGTGGCAGGGACTCAACATCCGCCGGGACCGCCTGGCCGAGAGCGCCCGCGCCCGCCTGGTGTGGTGGCTCCATCCGCGAAACGTTGCGGAAATGGCAACCCAGGCGCCGGATCTGTGGGCCTGGCGGGGAGGCGTCTATTCCTTCCTCGACGTCGCTGTGCCCGGCGTCTCGCCGCTCACGAGCTTCGACTTTCCCCACGAGGCCCGGGTCAACCGGGCCGACCCAGAGCCACGCCGCAAACGGATCCGCGAGATTCGGTCATGGCTCGAAGACACCCCCCAGCCAGAACTGGTCTACGAGGTGGCGCGGGAGTGGGGAGACCTGGCGCTCAGCCTAGGCGAGTTCGACGAGGCCCGCCACGCATACCGGGACATCGCCCTGCCCGCCGCCCGGCTGCACCACACGGCACAGGATGTGCTCACCATCAAGCAGGCATTGGCAACGGTCGCCACAGAGGCTGGCGATTTCGGCGGCGCCATTGAGATCCTCAAGGACGCGGCGGAAGAGTCGGGGCGAATCCTCGGACCCAACCATCCCCACACCCTCATAAGCCGCAACAACCTCGCCTTCGCCTACCAGGCTGCGGGCCGACTCAACGAAGCCATCCCACTACACGAAGAAACCCTCACAGCCCGAACCCAATTCCTCGGACCCGACCACCCCGACACCCTTACGAGCCGCAACAACCTCGCCAATGCTTACCAAGAAGCAGGCCGGCTCAACGACGCCATCCCACTCTTCGAGGAAACCCTCATAGCCCAAACCCAACTCCTCGGACCCAACCACCCCGACACCCTCCGCTCCCGCAATAACCTCGCTGTGGCATACGAGGCAGCAGACAAACCGTTCCGATCCGAAGAGCAGCCTGGAACCTCGGCCTAGTCGCCAGATATACCGACCGGGAAGGTTGGTCAATCGTGCGATGGGTGGCTGGTTACCGCAGGCTGCATGCGGTGGAAACGTTCAATCTCGCCATCGGTTTAAGACCTACGATGACGGGTCTTCTTCACGGTAATCCCGAATTGCTGGCAAACCTAGCGCCACAGCCGCAGAGCCAGATGTCCCTGCCCGGCTATCGCTTGAGATCCGCAATGAAACCAGCCGGGTCCCGATCGACCCACTGGGCCGAGGACGAGGCAGGCAGGGGCTGGTGGCTGACCACGTACCGGGTCACGTGAGGATAGGCACCGTCGGAAAGCCGACGTCCAGCGCGGGCTGATGTGGCCAGTACCCCATGATCACGGACGAGCTTCCTCGGCCACTCCGAGAGCTTCCCGATTTTGAGGCCATGGTTCGACTACAAAGTGATCCAGAATTACGGCTTCACCCCAAAGAAACGTCCCAGTCGTGACCCGGCGGGCGCCGCGCACAATCTCATCAATTCAGCGAGGCAGCACTCCAATGGAGATCGCGAGCCGATGCTGAGTAATTCCCATCGGATTCAGGAACTCCTCCGTGAGGATTTCTCCTGGATGAACCGGAGCCATTTTGTTGTCCATTCCGGGCCTCCTAATGGTGGTCGATGATCTCAATTCCGCTCGGGTCCGCCGGGGTTCACACGGAACACACCGCAGACCCGTCGCGTCACCAAACGTCCCAGGAGTACGGGCAGCGGCAGCGCGAACGACAGAATCATCTCTACCATTCAGGCCTTACAGGGTCTACACTGAACGGCATGTGGGAGGTAGACGTCACGTTGATCGCTGACTGGCTCAGATCACTGGACCAAACTTCCTACGAACAGGTCATCGCTGCGCTGGAGGTGCTTCGCGATCGTGGTCCTTCACTCGGGCGCCCTCTCGTTGACACCATCACCGCTTCACGGCATCGCAACATGAAGGAGCTTCGCCCCGGCTCGATAGGACGATCCGAGGTTCGCATCCTTTTCGCCTTTGACCCCAAGCGCATGGCGATCTTGCTGATCGCGGGCGACAAGGCTGGCAGCTGGACTCGGTGGTACAAGAGGAACGTCCCACTGGCCGATGATCTGTTCGACAAACATATCCGCGCATTGAGGAAGAGGCCAGAAAAGTGATGACGATTGACGATATTCTCGCCGAACGCTCCGTGGACCGCGGCCAAGTCGAGGCACACAAAGCCCGGATGCTCGCAGAGGTTCGCGCCTATCGACTTCGAGAGCTCCGCGAAAATGCTGGATTGACGCAGGCGCAGTTGGCCGAACGCATTGGCGTCGGGCAGCGTCAAATCTCCAAGATCGAGCACGGTGACCTCGACACCGCGAAGATCGGAACGATCCGCCGCTACCTCGAGGCCATCGGCGGCAGCCTCTCACTCGAGTACGTCGCAGGAGACCTCAAAGTCGTAATCAATTGAGAATTTGGAAGCATCTCCATGTTGAGCCGACGCATCTCAGCACAAACAGCGACCCCAACGGCTTGCTCACAGCACTGACACGCTGCCAGTGCAATAAAGTTTCAGTGAAATACACTGAGACTTATTCATGAAGGCTTATTCACAGACGGCGCGCCAGCCAGGGAAACCCCTAGTCAGCGCATACTTGGGAAGGGCCGTGAATAAGCCTCAGGGTCTACCTCAATCACAGCGGGATCTTGTCCCGATGGTGCCTGGAAATCCTCTGACGCCTCCTCGGCATCGGTCAGCGCGCCGGATGCCGACTCGCCCATGTCATGTGTCTCAGATGCCTCACACATTGAACCGGAACTCCACCAAGCATCCATCGAACTTCTCGGTAAGCCTCCGGACGAAGTCCGCCCATCCCCGAACTCCTCCGAGGTTGAGTGCCCCAGGCGTTGTGCCCTTGTGGACGATCTCACCGCGCACCTGAACAAGGAGAGAAATATCCGCCCGTACCGCAGCGTTGGACTTCTTCTGCCAACGAATCCCCTGTAGAGGGTCGAATCCGAGGATTTCCCGGTAGAGGCTTTTCACATTGTGAACGCTGGCCGTGTTAAATCCACGCCGCCCCTGCGCATCACCTTCAACTCTGTTCCTCACCAGACGTAGCACCTCTGACCGCCACGAGTCACCGACGAATGCCCAAGGATCGGAACTCTCTTTCGCAACCCAGTCACGCATAGCTTGAGGAAGTTCCTGCGGCTGGAGGTTTTCCAGCAGCCACTCCACCGTCTCGATCAAAGCTTCCTCGACGTACACCTCCCACGCTGTGTAGCACAGCGCGGTGCCAGACCGGAGCAATGGACCATACCCTGGGCCAGCTGGCTTGCCAGGCTTCGGGTCCTTGGAAGCAGGATGATTCTCAAGTAACGAGTCGACATCGCTGAGAAGATTCGCTGCCGCCTCCAGCGCGGAAAGATCGCTCATTTCTTCCCTCCAGACGTTAGTCCTGAGCGGAATTCTACGACATCGCCGTCCTGCATGACGTAGTCCTTGCCTTCCAGGCGCATCTTTCCGGCCGCCTTTGCCGCTGCTTCGGAGCCTGCCGCCACGAGGTCGTCGAAGCTGACGACCTGGGCCTTGATGAAGCCCTTCTGGAAGTCGGTGTGGATCACCCCCGCCGCTTCGGGGGCCGTCGCCCCCTGGGGGATGGTCCAGGCCCTGGCCTCCTTCGGGCCCGCCGTCAGGTAGGACTGGAGGCCGAGGGTTTCGTAGCCGACCCTGGCCAGCACGTCGAGGCCCGGTTCCGCGATTCCCATCTCCTCCAGGAATGCGCGGCCCTCCTCCTCGTCCATCTCCACCAGCTCGGCCTCAAACTTCGCATCGAGGAAGATCGCCTCGGACGGGGCGACGACCTGGCGCATGCGGTCCTTGAGATCCTCGTCGGCCAATTCGTCCTGATCGCAGTTGAACACGTACAGGAACGGCTTCGCGGTAAGCAGGAACAGGTCTCGCAGCAGCTCCATGTCCAGCCCCGAACCGTGGATCCGTTTCCCGGATTCGAGGACCTCGACGGCCGCCTGCATGGCCTCCAGCTTCGGGCGCGACTCCTTCTTGATCCGCGCCTCCTTCTCCACGCGCGGCAGCGCCTTCTCCAAGCTCTGGAGGTCCGCGAGGATCAGTTCCGTGGTGATCGTGTCGATGTCGCCGGCCGGATCCACCTTCCCGTCGACGTGCGTCACGTCGACGTCCTCGAAGACGCGGGTCACCTGGCAGATGGCGTCGGCCTCACGGATGTTGGCGAGGAACGCGTTGCCCATGCCCTCACCCTTCGACGCCCCCCGGACGATGCCCGCGATGTCCACGAAACTCACGGTGGCGGGCACGATGCGCTGGGAGTCGAAGATCTTTGCCAGCACCGGCAACCGGGAATCCGGCACCCCCACCACGCCGACGTTCGGTTCGATCGTCGCGAACGGGTAGTTGGCCGCCAGCACGTCGTTGCGGGTCAGCGCGTTGAACAGGGTCGACTTGCCGGCGTTCGGGAGGCCGACGATTCCAATGGTGAGAGCCACGAGCGACGAGTCTACGGCACGCCGCCCCGGGAGGGGGCGACGTCGCTCCGGCAAAAATATTTACGAACCTCTTGCGTTTCCCAAATGCTGTGGGTTAGGGTTTCCTCAGTGAACGACACAGTTGGTCACAGGTGTTCAGGACCACCGTTACGCGCTCTGCCACAAGCGCTCGGCAGGCCCGCCGCGCCGGCCTTCTTCTCTCCTTGGGCCGGGTTCGCAGGCGGGCCTGCACACTGTTTCCAGGGGTTCTGCGGGTTTGAGCACTGACCCGATGCCACTTCGGATGGACAGCCGTGGGCGTGAGTACCAAGACGGCCGCCGGGTGGTTTCGACACGACCCGCTCGCTGACGCTCGTGAGGCTCGGCTCAACCAACTTCAACCAGAATGGTTTCGACACACCCCGCTCGTCGACGCTCGCTGGTCGGCTCAACCAACTTCAACCGGAATGATTTCGACACACCCCGCTCGTCGACGCTCCTGAGGCCCGGCTCAACCGGATTCGGGGGAACCGGTCACCCCGCGAGGTAGGCGCGCAGCGCGGCAGCCAGATGGTGCGGGTCATCCACTCCGCACATCTCCCGGGCCGAGTGCATCGACAACAACCCGATGCCGACATCCACCGTCACCATGCCCAGTCGCGTGGCGGTGATGGGGCCGATGGTGGAGCCGCACGGCATCGCATTGTTGGACACGAACACCTGCGACGGCACCCCCGCGGCCTCGCAGGCCTGCAGCCACAGCGCCTCACCCACCGCGTCGGTGGCGTAACGCTGATTGGCGTTGACCTTCAACATGGGGCCACCGTTGGGAACGAGATCGAGGTGCGGGTCGTGGTGCTGGGAGTAGTTGGGGTGAACCAGGTGCCCGGCATCCGCCGAGACGCAGGAGCCACGGGCGAGCAGCGCCTTCGTCGCGTCGAGATCACACCCTGCGACGGAGGCGATCCGCTCCAGCACGTCCTCGAGGAACGGCCCAGCCGCCCCGGAGCTGGTGGCGGAACCGATCTCCTCGTGGTCGAAGGCGGCCAGCAGCACCAGGTCGTCGCCGTCGCCCAGGTCCTCGATGGCCGTCAACCCGGCGTGGGTGCTGGAGAGGTTGTCCAGACGAGACGAGGCGAAGAACTCGTTGCGCAGCCCGAAACGAGCCGGAGGCTGTGAGAGGTAGGTGAACAGGTCGTGTCCCAGGATGTCGCCGGGCCTCACCCCGGCCTGTTCCGCGAGGGCCGCCAGCAGATCGGGTTCGGCGTCGAGGGTGAAGACGGGCTGGGTGTGGGTCTGCCGATCGAGCCTGAGACCGTCATTGACCGACCGGTCCAGGTGAATGGCCAGCTGCGGGAGCCTGGCCACGGAGTCGAGATGCACCAGGTGCTGGGCGCCGTCGCGGGTGACGATGCGACCCGCGATGCCGAGTTCCCGGTCCAGCCACGAGTTCAGCAGCGCGCCGCCGTAGATCTCGACGGCGATCTGACCCCACCCGCGGAAGGAGAAGCTGGCCTCGGGTTTGACCTTCAACGCCGGGGAATCGGTGTGGGCACCCACGACACGCAACCCGGTGGCCTCGCCGATGCGTTCTGGTTGTCGCCAGGCGATCACGGCGCCGTGTCGCACGACGAAGAACCGGCCGGCGCCCCGCGGGAACCGGCTCTTCTCGTCGACCGGGACGAAACCAGCGTCGGCAAGGCGCGACGCCATGTTCCAGGCAGCGTGATAGCTGGTCGGGGAGGCCGTCACGAAGGCAGCCAGGTCATCCAGATGGGAGGAAGGATTCGAGAACACGATTCCCATTCAACACCCCATCCCCGACAAAACCGTCCCCGCATGCGCGATGGGGTGCAGCAAAAAATGTCGGTGCCGTCTGCGACCCTTCCCTCATGGACACTTCCTCACTGCTCCTGGCCCTGGCGGCGCTGCTGGTCGGCGTGGCCCTCGGTTTCCTGCTGGCCCGCCAGAGCGCCGCCACCCGCACGGCACGCGCCGAGGCCGAACGCGATGCCGCCGTCAAACGGGCCGCGGACGTCACCGCGGACCGCGAACAGCTCGCCCACCAGTTCCGGTCCTTGTCGGCGGATGCCTTGGAGAAACAGACGAAACAGGCCGATCGCGCC
>ERZ773069.823-NODE-823-length-19265-cov-90.195836_pt1 | contig 19265 bp, 17 predicted proteins | sample MGYA00580619_ERZ773069 | MGnify/ENA primary metagenome ERZ773069 (study PRJEB29015, sample SAMEA2738007) | human oral metagenome | biome: human oral; feature: human-associated habitat; material: dental | place: China | collected 2108 ...
GCGTCGCCGAAGGATGGTGGCACGCCTGGGGCGAGAAACCCAGCGTCGCAGCCACGACCCCCGCCACTCAGCCCACGCCCGCGCCATCAGTGTCGAGCGAGGCAGCGATGTCGGGCGGCTACCAGATCGGCGCCGACGGCATCCTCGTACGCCCCGCCCAATACGCTGCAGACACCTACACCAAACCCGAGTTGCCTGACGAAGCGAAGGAAAACACCGAACGAGGAGCAGAAGCAGCGGCAGAACACTACCTCGCACTCATGGCTTATGCGTGGAATACAGGAGACACCCAACCGTTCGTGGACATGTCAGATGGTCCTGACGATTTTCATCAGAAAGTAACATCCAATATTAGGAATGTATACTCACACGGCTGGACATATGACAATCAGGCGACAATTGAACACGTATTGGATGTGCATCCTGTCAATCCTAATGGAAGTACTGTTCCGCCAAATACGATTTCTGTTTCATTTTTAACGAAGTCGTCGGACGGTACAACCTGCAAAGGGATGAAAGTCAATACGAGCACTACAGAATATAAATCCATTCTCTCATTACTCCTCACATGGCAGGGTGGCAAGTGGATAGTCATACAAGGAACAATGGTGAATGCAGATGCGTAAACTAAAACTGTTGCCCATTCTGTTCTCATCTTTACTTGTTGTGGGCTCAATAACGTGTGTCACCGCCAATAATGCGTACGCAGATGAGGAAGAGTCTGCTGCGCCCCCGCACTTCCGCGCCAACGGAAGTGGGCCAGATGTCAACGTGGAGGCTAGCAAGGCAGCCCAGAAGGCAAAAAATCTAGATGGATCAAAAAATATAGGACCAGCAGATGATAAGAATTGGTTAACTGCCGAATCGTCGATACCTGATGAGGCCAAGCGTTACTGGGATTGGGCAAAGTGTGCGTCAGTGTCGATCGGAACCGCACCCAACGACGCACGAGTATCTGACGAAGACTGTACTCTCCCACCCGAACTCGTCATGGCAGGGTTTACTCGTGACTCCGACGCTGTTCCGACGACCCGCGAGATCCTCCTCGCCGCATCGACTCTCATCCACGCCGATGGTGCTGGCTTACACAAGCGCCCGACGAAGACTTCGTACACGAACAGGTACGTCCCCACGCTCGTGGCGGCCACCCACCCCACCCAAACCCACACGATCAATCTGCTGGGACACGACATCACCGTCACCCTGACCGCCACCTCCTACACGTGGAGCTGGGGAGACGGAACCCCGGACCTGACCACGACCTCGCCGGGAATGCCCTGGCACAAGGGCATGGACCCCAACACCGACCCCGCGCTCATCCGCCACTACTACACCCCGCCCAACGGGTGGCGCTCACGCTTCGATGGGCCCTACCCCAAAGCCACCCGCACCATCACCCTGACAACCACCTGGGCAGGTACGGCCACCAATCCCTTCACCGGAGAAACCCAAACTATCAACGGCCTGGTCACCACGACGGAGACAACAGGCCCCTTCCCCCTGGGCCACCTCATCGTCTCCAACACCGACACCTGGGAAGAAAAACAAGGCCACTAGATGGCCGTGTGGGTAAGGACCTACGCCACCACCATCGCCGCAGTTCCCGCGCACATCAGAGCTAGGCCCAGCAGGTAGCGCCGCGTGAAACGCTCGTGAAACGCCGCTGCTGACACTGCGACCGTCACGAGAATCGACAGCTTGTCGATGGGCACCACGACCGATGCAGGCCCATCCTTTAGCGCGTGATAGTACGCCAGCCACGACGCGCACGTCGCGGCGCCCGACGCGACGATAAACGCCAGCTCCCGGCCGGGAATTGACCGGGCCTCGCCCAGGCGCCCCTGCGCCCCCACAATCGCCCACGCCATCGCCAGCACCACCAGCGTGCGCACCGCCGTTCCTAGTGTCGGATCCACACCCGAAATGCCGACCTTCCCGAGGATCGACGTCAGCGCCGCGAACAGCGCGGAGGCGAGCGCGAACGTTAGCCAGCTGCCACCCCCGCGCAGCGCACGCGGCAGGCCTGAGAGGTCGGAGGGCTCCACCATCAGAAGTGTCCCCACCGTGATGACGACGATTCCAATGCCACCCCACACGCTCACGGGTTCACCCAGCAGGATGAGCGCAAGGATGATCGCCAGGACCGTCGACAGCTTATCGATGGGGGCGACACGGGACACGTCCCCTCGAGACAGTGCCGCGAAGTAACACAGCCACGAGGCCCCCGTCGCCAGTCCGGACAGAACCAGGAACAGCGCAGAAGTCCCACCGATAGACGCAACGCCGGAAGCGGAGCCGGTCAGAAGCGCCATGCCCCACGCGCCAACAGCCACGACAACTGTGCGCAGCGCCGTCGCGACGGTCGAATTCGTCGACGCAACGCCCGCCTTGGCGAGGACGGATGTCAATCCTGCAAACAGGGCAGACAGGCAGGCCGCGACGATCCACATGAGATCAGCCTAGGCTCGCCGCTGAGGTCCCCGCATCTGAGAAAGATGACGGTGTGTCATGGGAGCCAGGTCGCAGAAAAAGTAGGCTATAGTTGTTGCGTATCTAGACCCGGTATCGAGGTCACAACGGAGTGTAAAGGAACGAGATGAGCGACAACCTCAACGAGCTCGGCGTCAATGGCGAATTTGAAGAAAACGGCCGAGAGATCGTGCTCGACACAAGCGGCGAAGCGGAGCTGACAGGAGAGGCCACCGATGGCGTCGCTGAGCTGCGCGAAACGATCACCCAGCAGGATTCTGAGGCTGAAAAGTACGCGATTGAGTTCCTCAAGAAGGTCGTGCGTATCCGCGGCGTGCGCATTAGCCGCGATGAGTTCCTGCGTCAGGAACTGCGCAAGCTTCACATGAGCGACGACGCAATCGCGAGCGCGGTCGACTCGAATCCGGTGCTCGCAGGCGTGTCCTTGACCGATCTCGACAAGCTTGCTGACGGCATCATCTCCTTCGAGACGAACAAGTCCGCGGCGATGTCCTTCGCTGCGGGCATCCCCGGCGGCTTCGCGATGCTCGGTACTGTCCCAGCGGACCTGATGCAGTACTACGTGCACGCGTTCAGGATCATGCAGAAGCTCGCGTACCTCTACGGCTGGCGTGAGCTCCTGACCGACATGGATGAGGTGGATGATGAGACGATCGGTGTCCTCGCGATGTTCTTCGGCGTCATGCTCGGCGTCGGTGGCGCGGCCCAGTCGCTGACGACGTTCGCGCGCTCGGTCGCGATGCCGGCGTTCCAGAAGCAGGTGACTAAGCAGGCTCTCACGAAGACCTCGTGGTACCCGGTGATGAAGCATTGCCTGCGTTTCATTGGCATTAATGTGACGAAGAAGAGCTTCGCGCAGGGCGTCTCGAAGGTTATCCCTGTCATTGGAGGCGTCGTGTCGGGTGGCATGACCTTTGTGTCACTCCAGTCCCAGTCCACTCGCTTGAAGGGTCACCTGCGCGAGCTGCCGCCTCCCGGAGTCGACGCTGCGGTCTGGAAGCAGTCGGTCAGCGACGCGACCCCCGAGGACCAGGGGCCGGGCGTGCTGGATAGCGCCCAGCAGGCATTGGAGAGCACGACAAAGGTCGTTGCCGATGGTGCGACGAGCGCCGCCTCCGCGATCACCAGCGGCGTCAAGGGGCTCTTCGGTTGGAATAAGTAGCATCGTCGGAGACGAGGCCGGGGCCGGGGAGGTGCGCATCCGCGAGGTTCGGCACAGGCCTCGGCGCAGTGTTTAACGGGCCACTGTTTCCTTTTTTCAGCCCCGGGAGAGGGAAAACCTGCCACCATATGCGGGTGAATGAGACGACGAAACCGGCCCTGGCCTCGTCCCTGACGGAGGCGGGCCCTCTGATCTTGCAGGCATTCGCCTGGGACATGGCACCGGATGCCAGCCACTGGCGCTACCTCGCCCAGCACGCCCGGGCGATCGCGGACCTGGGTGTCACCATCATCTGGCTGCCGCCCGCCTACAAGGGGCACAAGGGCATCGATGATGTCGGCTACGGCGTCTACGACCTGTACGACCTGGGCGAGTTTGACCAGCGTGGCTCCGTGCCCACGAAGTATGGGACGAAGGACGAATACCTGGCCGCCATCGAGGCCCTGCACGAGGCGGGAATCGCCGTGTGCGCCGACATCGTCCTCAACCACCGCATGGGCGCCGACGCGACTGAGACCGTGCGAGCCACCCCGATCAACTCCCAGAACCGTCATGAGGCGATCGGCGAGCCCGAGATGATCGAGGCGTGGACCCGCTTCACGTTCCCGGGGCGCGTGGGCGTGTACTCGGATTTCACGTGGGACTGGACGTGCTTCCATGGCATCGACTGGGATGAAGCCACGAAGCGCAACGGGCTGTGGCTCTTCGAAGGCAAACAGTGGGACGAGTCCGTCGACACTGAGTTCGGCAACTTCGACTACCTGATGGGCTGCGATGTGCACGTCACCGAACCCCGCGTCAGCGAGGAGCTGGACCGTTGGGGTTGCTGGTACGTCGAGACGACCGGTGTGGACGCGCTGCGTCTGGACGCCGTTAAGCATGTGGGTTCCGACTTCTACGCGCGTTGGCTGAGCGACCTGCGTGCGTCTACAGGGCGCTTGCTGCCGGCTGTCGGCGAGTACTGGAGCGGCGACGTGCGCGAGCTCGAGAACTACCTGGCGAGGGTCTCCGACGTCATGCTCTTCGACGTCCCCCTGCACTACCACCTCCACGACGCGTCGATTTCGGACGGCAACGTCGACTTGTCCCGACTGTGGGAGAACACGCTGACGGTGTCCCACCCCGACCAGTCCGTCACGTTCGTCGAGAACCACGACACCCAGCCCGGCCAGTCGCTGGCCTCAACGGTTGCCCCCTGGTTCAAGGCGGCCGCTTACGCCCTCATCCTCTTCCACGAGGCTGGGGTTCCCTGCGTTTTCTGGGGTGACCTCCTTGGTTCTCCCGATTCTGACGACCTGCCCGCCGTGCGCGAGCTGCCGATCCTCATGGGGATCCGTGCCCGCGCGGCCGTCGGACGCCAGCACAATGCTTTCGACGACGCGGACGTGGTCGGTTTCGCCCGCGAAGGCAAGGACGAGATTCCCGGCTCCGGATGCGCGGTCATCCTCTCCGACCGGATGGCGTCTGACAAGACGCTCTACGTTGGAACGCGCCATGCCGCCGAGGAATGGGAATGCGTCATCGGTGGCCACCCGAGCGTGCGTATCGCGGATGATGGGACCCTCACCGGCACCGTGAGCGACGGAGGCCTCAGCGTCTACGTGCCGCGCGCGTGAGCGCATCACACGCCCCGGCCTCGTCCCTGTCGACGAGGCCGGGAAACATGTGCGTACGAGCGCTACTCCTGGGTGCCACCCAGAGCGGGAATGCGTTCGATCTGATCCTTGAAAAAGGCCTCGGCCGACGCGACGAAACGCTCGATGCTGGTCGAGACCTGCGCGTCCGTGAGCCCGTAGCGGGCGGTGACGAACTGCTCGGCGCACAGGCGCTGACGGCCGTCGTCCAGCGACGCCACGTAGACCTTCGGCCACGTCGTCGCTCCGTTCCAGTCATTGCACGCCTGAATGAGGCGCTGACGAAGCTCCATCGACACGTCCTCGGGGATCGCGGCCCACATGCTCAGGTCCGTGCCATCGTTCGCGATCGAAAAAATGAAGTAGCCGCGCCCGATACCCATGTGCAGGCTCTGGTCTTCCACCCTGTAGTTGAAGTCGTTACGGTCGAAGTAATCGATCAGCCGTTGCACGTTGAGGGGACGTACAACGGTGCGGCGCGAAATGGCGGCCTTGCACTCGGCGATGATTTCCGGCGCGTCCTCGTTGGATGGATCCATGGCGACGCACTGCTCCAGGTACGTGAGCGCGCTCTCCTCCTCGTCCTGCCAGTACAGGGCCGTGCCAATGCGGTAGTACCAGCGTGGGTCCGCCATGCCTTCAGCTTCGACGCTGCGCAGCAGCTCGATCGCGTGCTTGATGTGATCGCGGAAAGAATCCATGTAGGGCTGCGCGTAGTTGATGTAGGCGCGCGCCAGCAGACTCGTCAGCTCGTAATCCATCGCCGACGGGGGCTGCCCCTCGATGAGCGCGATGATTTTTTGGTGTTCCTTCTCCTCGTGCAAGAGATTAATCTGGTCGATAAGCGACGAGCGAGAATCCACGGAATCTCCTTCAAACGATGCCGAATGTGACTGCCTGATCACAAGCATAACAGGGCGCGTGTCGGCTTTGAGCCGCTGATGGACCGCTCGCTGTGTAGGCTGACAGAATGGACCAGACCGGCATGAATGAGGACCGCGTGAACGACGACCTGCGTGCGCGTATGAGCAAGGCCGACGCTGCCCAGTGGGACGAAATCCAGCAGTGGAAAGCCTCTCAGCTGAGCGACAAACGCCCCCGCGCTATCACGCAGAAGATGAAGTCGGCAGCCCTCGCACCGGTGGGCAAAGCAGTGTCCATTGCGCGCAAGGTTCCCGGCGGGGAAGCACTGACCCGAACCATGTCATCCGCAGCCCTCGGACTGGTCGATCTGGCTGCCTCCGCATCCGAGGCCTCGGTGCGCCGCACGCGCATCCTCAAGGCTTATCGCGCAGCCGGACACGACGTGACAAGCCTGAGAGATATCCGCTCTCTGCCCCTCGACCAGGTGCTCGCGGTCAAGCCTCGCCTGAGCCTCGCATACTCGGGTACGGCAGCCGCGGAGGGGGCGGTCAGCGGTGTGTTCGCCTCCGGCGGCTCTCTCGCCGCTGTGCTCGGCATGGGCGTCGCGTCGGCACCCGGCGTCGGTGTCACTGCCTCGGCGATGGCCGTCGATATTACGACCTTCCTGGCAGCGGCCACGCGTCTCGTCGCTCACACCGCTGCCTACTACGGCTACGACTCCGAGGATCCCTCAGAGCGCCTCTTTTCCACGATGGTGCTCTCCCAGGCGATCGACCCGGCCGGAAGCGGGCGTGACTTCGTCGTCGAAAAGCAGGCGACGATGCTCGCCTTCAATCAGGTGATGCGCGACCTCGCGCGCAAGGGATCCCTCGAATCGCTCGGCGGAAGTGCGATCGTGAGCGCCATGAAAACACTCTTCTCAGCGATGGGCGTTCGTCTGGCCAGCCGCAAGCTTGCCCAGATCGTTCCCGTCGCTGGAATCGTCGTGAGCGCAGGGCTCAACGCGGCGCTCATGCGCACCATCGGGGAGACGGCGGATCACCTCTACCGGGAACGTTTCCTCGCCGAGTGTTACGGTCGCGCGATGGGCGATAGCGAGCCCTCGACTGCCCTCGTGGTTTCCACGCAGGGAAGAGACATGAACGAGGACGTCGCTCGCTACCTAGAACTGACCGCGGCTGAGAGTCGTGCGTAGTAAGGTGGCGTCTCTCTTTCAGGCGAAGGGCTTCGGCGTTGGTGGCGGATGCGAAAACGCTACTGCCTGATGGTGCGCAGAGGACGGTCATGAGCGAAAGCACGGAGGAGATGAACGACGCGATCGACGAGATACGTGCGCGCATGAGCACTGACGACCTCGCCCAGTGGGACGCAATCCAGGAATGGAAAGCCGCGCAGATTCGCCCCATCAGGCCTCGTGTCATCTCGCAGCGTATTCGCTCGTATCTGCTCGCGCCCCTCGCGAAGGCAGTTTCTCTTGCCCGCAAGGTGCCCGGCGGGGCGGCTGTCACTGGTGCGGTGGCCTCTGGGATCCTCAAGCTCGTCGAGCTCGGGACATCAGCCGCCGAGTCTTCGATCAGCCGCGAGCGAATCGTGAGGGCTTTCCGTCGGGCTGGGTGTGATATCGAGTGCCTCGAGGACATCCGAAACCTGAGCCTGGCGCAGATTCGCTCAGTGAAGCCGCACCTGAAGGTGGGCTATTGCGGGGTCGCGGCTACCGAGGGAGCAATCAGCTCCATCGTCGCGTCGGGAGGATCAGTCGCTGCGCTTGCCGGGCTAGGTGTTGCCTCGGCCCCCGGTGTCGGCGTAGTGGCAGCCGCGATCGGACTCGACATTATGACGTTCCTAGCATCCGCGACGCGCCTGGTTTCTCACACGGCTGCCTACTACGGGTACGACACCGAGGACCCCGCGGAAAACCTTTTCGCCGCGATGGTTTTGTCCCAGGCGATATCTCCGGAGAGCGAGGGCAGCGCCTTCGTCGTCGAGAAAGAAACGTCGATGCTCCTTCTCAACAAGGTGATGCGCAAGTTTGCTCAGCGCGGATCGATGGAGACCATCGGGAACAATGCACTCACCGCGTCGGTCAACTCCCTATTCGCGGCTCTCGGAGCGCGTCTCGTTGGCATGAAGATGGCCCAGATTGTGCCGATCGTCGGCATTCTTGTGGGCGTGAGCCTCAACGCGTCCCTCATCCGTACGATCGGCGTGACAGCGGATCACCTCTACCGTGAGCGCCTTCTGATGGAGCGTTATGCGCAGGGGGAATCCAACGAAGACGATCTGGACGCGCAGATCACGCGCTACGTCGAGCTAGCCGAGGCCGAGGGATGCCGATAGCGCACCTGCACGATCAGCTCCTCGAGTTCCAGTTCTGCCAGTCGTTCCAGTCGTCGTCCTGAGCGTCGACCGAGATCATCGGCATGCGCGCGGACGAGGCTTGGTCCTCGTTCTCTGCTTCGATGGCGTCGTTGTGGTCCTCACGCTGCTTGCGGCGCTTGCCCCAACCCCAGCGCTTGCGGCGCTTTGATTCGCCTTCCTGCTCACGGTGCGCCTCCTCATTCCACGAGAATTCGGAGTTCCAATCTTCCTGGAATGCGGCGGGCACCGCCGGCGCCTGCGGCGTGGCAGACGGGCGTGGGTCGACCGGTGCCTGGGGCGCCTGGGGCATGGTCGGCGTCTGCGGTACGAACGGAGCCTGGGGCACGGCCGTCTGAGGCTCCTGTGTACGCGTGACCTGAGGCGTTGTAGGCACGTACGGCGCGGCCGGGGGAAAGGGAGCGGCTGCCTGTTCGGGGGCAACAGGTGTGGTCTCGGCGCGTGTCGTTGCAGACCAATCGAAGGAATTCACCCGGCGGATACGAGGAATCTGGGCTGTCGGGAGCTCACCATCGTCGATCACGGGATCGAACGAGGCCTGCTGCGTAGGTTCGGGTTCGGGTTCGGGCTCAGGGGCGACGATAGGCTCGGGCTGCGGAACGACGATGGGTTCCGGTTCGGGTTCGGGGACGATGAGGGGTTCCGGTTCGGGCTCGGGGACGACGATGGGCTCGGGGACGATGAGGGGTTCCGGCTCCGGTTCGGGCTCGGGCTCAGGGACGACAATCGGTTCGGGCTGCGGAACAACGATGGGTTCCGGTTCGGGCTCGGGCACGGTGATCGGCTCGGGCTGGGGAATCGCAATGGGTTCCGGCTTCGGCTGGGGGATTGCGACAGGCTCAGGCTCAGGTGCAACGGCATGCCGAACCTTCGGGATCAGCATTGTCGCGGGAGCGTCGTCCTCGTCTGTAGGCGGAGCCGGAACTGGGGCAGTGGCAGGCGACTCGCCATGCTTGCGCTCGGTCGCCTGGCGATCATGGTGTGCCTCGGCCTCGTGCGTGACGGACATGGGCGTCGAGACCTGGTCAGTGGAGATGCCACGGGCAGGCGTCGGAATATCCGCAGGAGCAGGAGCAGGAGCAGGAGCAGGAGCGGGAGCAGGAGCAGGATCGGCCGGGGCTGAGGGCGCATAGTGATCGGTGCGACGCTGAGGGGCGCCGGTGACCGTAGATGCGTCCTGGCCCTGCGGGAAAGCGGGAGCATAGTTTGGGGCAGATGCACCCGGCTCCTGCGCCATCGGCTGTATTGGCTGTGTTGGCTGCGCAGGGAAAACGGCGGGGCGGTGCCCGTTGCGTGAACGCCTACGCTTCGGAGGCTTCGCTGCCTGAACAGGGGCCTCGGGTGCGGCAGTGGCAGGTTCGGGACACGACTTGTGCTGCCAGACAAAGCCGGTATCACGCGGCTTGGGCTGCGGAAGCGACGCGAGGTCGGGCGCAGAAGAATCGGTTGTGGAGGGGAGTCGCGTTGCCTCGGGCGGGACCGTTGCCCCGCGGCCCTGATTCATCGCGGGGGCAGCGGCAGCCTGTGTTGACAGGCCCGCGGCTTGCGTTGGAGCGTAAGGCCTCGAGGCCTGCGTCCCCTGAGGTGTGGATGGGCGACGTGCGTGGGACGCAGATGCGCTCTGTCCCGCCCCCTGGTTGGACTCCTTCGAGTGCTTCGAACGAACCACGTAAATGACGATGACGACGACCAGCACGATGATGATGAGGCCGACGATTAAGGCGATCAGCAGCCCGAGAGAGGGGCCCGAAGAGGAATCGGACGAGGCGGGGGCTGAGCTGGCGGAGGGCGCTTGACTGCCGGGAACAGGCGTTGCGCCCCACGGATCCTTCAGCGCGTTCGCTCCGGCCGCCGCGGACGGATTCCCGCCGGCAGCAAGTGTTCCGTTCACCGTGATGACCTGCGGGACAGTGCCCGTCCACGTCGAGACGAAGAGTGCTCGTCCCTCGTCGGTTGTTGCAGAGGTCGCTGCGCCCGATGTTGCGGACTGTACTTCGGCCTCGACGCTGAGAGACACGGAGGCGAAAGTGAGGGAAGCACCGAACGTTTTCCGATACGCGGCAAGGGTCTGGTCGGTGCGAGCGGAGAGCACGAATGTTCCCGAGTTCTGGAGGGTGAACTCGGATTCATCCTGGGCGCGGGTGTACATCAGCTGCATGTGGCAGACGGTGGCATCGTCGCGCGTCACGAACTCGACGTGCTGGTCCGTGGAACTACCCGCGTATGGTGTGCATGTGGATTCGCTCATCGTCCGAGAGGGATCGACGATGGTCAAGGTGTCGACGAGCTGGCCGTCCTTGGTGAGGACGTATGCCTCCGATAGGGTCGGGGCGTCCGCTGCGTGAGCGCCGAATACGACGGTCGACGTGATGAACAAAGCCCCGAGCGTGGCGCACAGGGCGCGAAAGAATCGCATGCAGTCCTCCTGATATGAACCACTCGATTATCGTCTGTTCGTGGATACAAAGCAACGAGGGGCGCTCGTAGTGATCTAGTCTGACCGGGCGTCAAATAAAAGTGTGCGGGCTGTCAAAGGCGTGCGTCCTGTATTGACAAGGTGTGATCGTGTCCTGTCACGTAGTATGACAGGTATCTACCTAAGGTCAGTTTTTCGATGACTGGTTGGGTGAAAAACTGATGAACTGAGGAGGGGCCCTGTGAAGTGTCGACCTGCCACGCGTGCCGATATTCCCGAAATGACACGAATTATCACCGAGGGATTCCTTGACTATCCTTTACACATCATGCTCAAGCCTTACCTCTACCGTGCGGAGCATTACCCGGAATGTGTCACTGCAATCAATCGGATGCTTGCGGATTCGTACCAGCGGGTCCGTCATGCCCTCGTCGTTGAGCATGAAGGGCGGGTCGTAGGCACGGCTCTCCTGCATGATCGCAAGGTTGGATTCATTCGCAGCTTCCTCAGTGGGGGGTATGAGTTCTTTCGCTATGCTCCACCGTTGCTCGTGAAAGAGTTCTCGGATGTTGTCGATTCCGCGGACCAGGTGACGATCGATAAGGGTGACTTCGAGTGGTATCTCGAGGTGCTCTCCGTCGATAAGCGGATGCGAGGACGTGGTGTCGGTCGTTGGCTTGTCTCGCAGGTTCTTCCCGACTATGTGGCCAAGCGCGGTGGGCGCGCGTATGGATTCGTGACCTCGACCGAGGAAAACGCGCACTTCTACCTCAACGGTGGGTGTGAGCTTCTGGATCGATTCGACATACATTTGCGTGATGAAACGTGTCCCATTTGGTCCTTTCAGAGGCGCGCAGAGCTTCTTTGATAAGTGAGCAAACGGGCCAATCGCGTTGCGCTCCGGCCTTTCGCACGGAAACTTGCTTTTTTGCAGGTCATGGCGCGTGATGCACGTCCCGCAGTTCCGCTTGACTTCAAGGGCTTGAGGTCTTTTAGGGTGAAGCTATGGCAGGAACTGGCTCCGGGCGCACGTACTCCATCAAGGAGGTAGCGGCGCTCGTTGGCTTGCCCCCGTCCACCCTGCGCTATTACGAGGATGTCAGCGTTATTCCGGCCATTGCGCGCGATGCCTCAAGCGGGCATCGCATATACACCGAGGATGATCTTGAACTGCTGACGTGGGTGTCGTGCCTGTCCGCTTCCGGGATGTCGATCGCGGACATGCGTGAATATGTCCGGTCAAGCCTGGGTGGGGAGAGGGATATCTCCGAGTTTGTGACCCTGCTGGAACAGCAGGATGCCCGCCTCCAGGAGGAGGGGCAGATTATTGAGCTTCGTCGTGAGTTCTTGCGCACAAAGATTGCCTACTGGCGCGCGATTAAACACGGGGATGCCTCAGAAGCTGAGCGCTTGGATATTGATGCGCGCGCGCTCGCGGAGCGCCTCAAGAAGTGGTCAATGCGTTCGTGAAAGCCTAGTGGGGCGGTCTTCATGCCTGCTCCGAACTCCGCCCCGCTAGGGGGCACGGGGCCGCGTATCCGGGTTGGATGCGCGGCCCTCATTCATGGCCGCCCCGGAGTCCAGTAGGGGATGTGTTGTCTCAGGTAGGCCATCTCTCGCTCGATCGTTGGAGCAAGGTGCTCCCAGGTGAGCGCGTCGTCCCCGTGCCATGCGATCTCGCCGACGACGAGGAGTCTGGGGAGGAGGTGGTAAAAGAGCAGGTCTGGGGTCGTCACCGATGTGGACCAGGCGACGGCCTCGACGCCTTTGAGCCGCTCCCTGTGGAGCATTGGCGGGAGCTGATCAGCGAGCTGGCGCACGGTGAGTGGGGACTGGGGTGACGAGGGGGCAGCTGCGGGGTGGCTGAGGGTCAGCGGGTCGGAGTCTGCGAGCACCCATGAGGTGCCCGATGAGGACGCGGCCTCGTGCCCGGTCTCATTGTGGCGTGAGGAGAGGAGGATTGTTCCAGGTGGGGTGCTTCCATAGGCGCGGGTTGCGCTGTCCTATGCGGCTGCGCGTCTGCCGTGGAAGTGGAGGACTCGCGTGGCTCGGTCGATGAAGAGGCGCTCGATGTCTTGTCCCGAGCCTAGGCCTGCCCGTGCGAGCCGTGGATCGTGTTCCCACTGGCTCCAGTCGGTCCAGGGGATGCCGATATGGATGATGGGGGAGGGGAATAGGTTGCACGCGTGGTGGAAGGCCGCCTCGACGAATTGGAGGGATGAGGCGAGCGGCCACAGTGTTGAGTTGTCCTCCTGAGGGGAGATGAGGTTGGGGTTTCCCAGGTGTGGGTACGCTCGGATCGCCGCGCCGGCAGCGGATAGGATTGAGATTTCCGGAATGATGCGTACGTCCCGCTGTGCGGCGAAGCGAACGAGGTGCCGAATGTTTGCATCGGAATAGAAACCCTGCGTTGTGTGTGCGGGCGATGTGCGCCATGTGCCCGATCGTTGAGGTGCGCACGTGTGGTCGTACCAGTGTGCGGGATCTCGTGGAATCTGCGCTCCGATCGAGGTGAGCGCCGGGTAGCCGGGTAGTGGGAGACGCCAGTCCGCGTTGTCTGTCAGATGCCAGTGCAGGATGTTCAGGCGGTAATGCGCCATGACGGTGATGATGAGTTCCATGACGGGGACTGACCAGAACGTGCGTGTGGAGTCAATGAGGAGGCCGCGCCACGAGCATGCTGGCGGCCTGGTGGGATCGTGAGGGAGGGGAGAGGGCGTCGTCGCCATTGCGCTTCCTAGAAGTGGACTATGTAAAGTGTAACAAGCGTCACTTATGTTGGGGGTGAGTTTGAAGGGTGTCAATCACTTCAGTTCTGGGGGAAATGGCAAATATCTTCCGACTGTCGGGTTTGTCTTTTGGGGATACAATATCTCTGCTAATGTGAACCTAGTCATACTCAAAGAGGAGTGTTTCATGCTGTCGACTGACACAGTGTCTCTGAACCCCAACCCGCTCGTGCAGGCCCTCGGAAAGCCCGCGAAGGAGTTTACGAAAGCCGACATCATCGGCTATATCGAGGACAATGGCATCCAGATGCTCAACCTCCGCTACGTCGGAGGAGACGGACGCCTGAAGACCCTGAACTTCGCGATCCAATCCAAGGCGCACCTCGATCGGGTGTTGACTCTCGGAGAACGCGTCGATGGTTCCTCCCTGTTCACATTCGTCGAGGCGACCTCCTCGGACCTGTATGTCGTGCCGCGCGTGGCCACCGCGTTCCTCAATCCCTTCTCGCACATCCCGACCCTCGATATCCTGTGTGGCTTCTACGATGTCGACGGCCGCCCCCTGGCCTCGGCGCCCCAGGAAATCCTGAGGAAGGCTCAGCGCGCGCTCAAGGAGGAGACGGGCTGCGAGCTGCAGGCCCTCGGTGAACTCGAGTACTACCTCTTCTCGGAGGAAGAGGAGCTGTTCCCCGTCGAGCCTCAGCGCGGCTACCACGAATCCGGGCCCTTCTCCAAGTGGGAAGAAGTGCGCACGGAGGCTCTCGCGCACCTCGTTGCCATCGGTGCCTCGGTGAAGTACGCCCATTCCGAGGTCGGTAACTTTGTCGCCGACGGGCGTCAGATGGTTCAGCAAGAGATCGAATTCCTGCCCGTCGATGCGCTGGATGCCGCCGACCAGATGGTGCTCGCCAAGTGGGTGCTGCGCGAAGTTGCCCATTCCTACGGCCTTCATGTCTCCTTCTCGCCGAAGATTGCCGTGGGGCAAGCCGGATCGGGCATGCACTTCCATACCCGCATCGTCAAGGATGGCATCAACCAGTTCTCGACGGGATCTGGTCTGACGGATACCGCGCTCAAGGTGATCGGAGGCTACCTGTCGCACGCAGCATCGCTCACAGCGTTTGGTAACACCGTCCCCACCTCGTTCCTGCGTCTTGTTCCCCATCAGGAGGCGCCAACCGCGATCTGCTGGGGCGACCGTAACCGTTCCGTTCTGGTGCGCGTACCTCTCGGCTGGCAGAACATCGACGATTCGATGTTCCGTGATGCCAACCCCATCGAGCCTGCGATCGCCGACCTGCCCAATGACTCTCAGACGGTGGAGCTGCGCAGCCCCGACGGGTCTGCAGCGGTCCACCTGCTCCTTGCTGGCATCGCCGTCGCCGCGCGTATTGGCCTGACCGAGCCGGGCATGGAAGAGTACGCGCGTGAGCGCAAGGTCGACGGCGACGCCTCACAGACCCCCGGCCTCGACCAGCTGCCCGCCTCCTGCTTCGAGGCCGCCGGTAGGCTTCTCGCCCAGCGCGAGGACTATGAAGCGAAGGATGTCTTCCCGTCGGGCCTCATCGACTCGTGGGCGTTCCGCCTGATCGAGCTGGGAGACGAACACCTGCGTGATGACCTGGCGGACTCGCGTGTCTCCGTCGAGGAACTCGTGGAGCGCTACTTCCACATCGGCTGAGGCGTCAGTATGTGGCCCCGACCCTCATCGCTGAGGTCGGGGCCACTGTGGTCAACGGACGCCTAAGAGTGGTCGGGCGGGGAAAAACGTTCAGCGCTCGACTGCGCGTCAGAACGGTCGCGGGCCTGCGCGCTCGCGGGTGTATTCTCCTCGAATGTCGGCGAAGTCGGCGCGAGAGACCGCTTCCCGTAGGGGGTGGCAGCGCTCTTTCGTGCGGAAGCGGAATGTCGCTGTGCCTCACGCAGCCTAGCATCACGGTCGAACTGCGCGTCGGCAGCCGCCCGGCGCGAACGCGCCGATCGTCGCGCGAGACCGGTGATAACGGCCAGCGCAAGGACACCAGCTGTGATCGCCATGATCGGTGTGAGTGACTGTGCGGTGGAGGTGTGCTCGCGTTCCCGAGGGGATGGAGAAGATGCTGAAACGGGCGTCGACGGCGACGGACCGGTGGAGGAAGCCGCAGTGGGCGCGTCGGCATCGACGGCTCCCGTCGCGCTCACGTTGCCGGTGACGCCACGCCAGGTGACCGTGCTCGCGTCCGTCTTCGTTGATGCCCCGGGGGTGGTGATCTGCCCGTCGTGGGAGGCCTCGACGATGACGGAGCTATGCGCGATCAGAGTGACGGACTCGATGGAAGCAGCAGCATCGGGCGATGCGAAGCCCTCCAGGAGACGCGTCGACGTTGATTCGAAGTGGAACACCCCGCCGTCGTCGACGGAGACAATCTCGGCGCCGCCGTCCTCAAGGTCCCAGGTGAAACGACACCCGTCCACGCCGTCGACCGTCACGAGGAGAGAAGACGTTGCCTTGGCGGCCGTGCCCATCGACTGACACTGCTCGCCAATGAGTGCCTGATCCGTCACCAGCGTCACCTGATGGGTCGCGCTGACGCCCGGCGTCATTTCGTAGACCTCGGTCAGGCGGATCTGCGTCGGGTTGTCGGCGAGCGCTGCACTTCCGCCCGCGGTCAGGGCGAGAGCCCCTGCGGTACCGAGCAACGTTCGCACACACCTCATGCGGCCTCGTCCTCCGCGCGCAGACGAGGAACCGACGTCTTCTCCGGGCGAATGCCCACCTTATCCGCGTAGAACGCACGGATAACCTCCATGTCGGCGCGCACGTCACCCGTCAGCTGGTATGTCGGACCCCAGCCGAACGTGTGGGTATTGCGGTCGATGAAGCCGAGCTGAATCGGCACCCCCGCCTCCATCGCGATGCGATAGAACCCGGACTTCCAAAAGTCACGGCGCGAGCGCGTGCCCTTTGGAGTGATGCACAGCGTGAACGAGTCCGCCTCGCGGATGCGCGAAGCGACCTGGTCGACGAGGCCGTGCGCGGCGCTGCGCTCCACCGGGACGGCGCCGATCTTCTTGACGAACCAGCCGAGTACCGGTGCCTTGACAACGGAATCTTTTACCAGGAAGGAGAACGTGCGTCCGGACTTCCACATGGAGATCGCCATGAAAACTCCGTCCCAATTCGAGGTGTGCGGAGCGCCAATGACGATGACCTTGTCAGGCAGAGGCTGCGTGGAGAGCTTCCACCGAGAAACGGACAGGTACGCGGACGCGATCGCGGAAGTGAGAGCCATGAGGGCCTTTCTGGTCGTAGCTGGAGCCAATCCTACCCGCGCCTCGGTCAGTCCAGTGACTCCACGGCGAGCGTCTGCGTCATGATGTGGGGATGCCCCGGCCACAGCGTGAGCGCCCGCTCGCGTACGGCCGCCGTCTCCACGCACACGAAGTTCTGCCACTCACCCTCACCGATGTCGCTCATGGTGGCAGTACCCTGTGACCAGGGATTCCACACGATCGTTGAACCCGAGCCGTTCTTGTCCACGACGATGCGCCGTCCCAGCTTCGGGTCGACGACCTGGACCTGCGCCGTGGAGGTATAGACGCGGTCGGTTGGCCCAATATAAGTGATGTCGCCGCTCTGGGTGGCGTAGCGTTCGCGGACCTTGTCGTAGTAGCGCTCCCCGTCCAATCCCTCCACCGTCACGTCCTTGACGTCACCGACGTGCAGGTATGTGTGCAGGGCCGCCTCGATCGCGAAGGGGTGGTCGTCCTCGTTCGTGAGGGTCAGGGTTGTGTTCAGTTCGTCCCCCGCGGATACGTCAAGGCGTGCACAGAACGAGTGGGGGGTAGAGGGGGGACGTCTCGCCCGTGTGGTGTAGCTCGAAGGAGAACGAGGCCGGGGCGTCGTCCGCGGGTGGTGTCCTTGAGCGCAGCGTCCAGAGCGACGTGCGGGCAAACCCGTGCGCACCTGCGCCGTCCCCCGGCCTCGTCGGCGAATCGGTGGGGCTACCGAACCAAGGGGAGACACAGGGGGATGCCGCCGCGGATTGCCTTCGTGCCATCGAGTACCGCGCGGGAGGAAAGCCACAGGACGTCGGAATGCCCGGCGGGACACCATGACAACAGATGCGCGCCGAAGGGGGTGACAAGGGTTGAGGCCGCCGAAACGTCAGCGCTGAGCGTCGCGATGTCAGTCATACAAGCCAGTTAACGCCATTGCTTGTGAACGAGAAAAGAGACCGGCCGATGGGTGCTCATATCTCCGCCGCGTGTCCACGACGTGGTGGAATTCGCAGGATGGGGATCGCATTGCCCGTTGTTGAGCCGATATTCTTGAAAGCGTATGTGCGTGAAATCGATTCGAACCGGTCGCCTCGGCGACGTGCTCGCCTCTCAACACGCATAAATCTGTATCCACATTTGAGGAGTCCACATATGTCCACGCGTCCCGACCTGCGAAACGTCGCGATCGTCGCACACGTCGATCACGGAAAGACCACGCTGGTTGACGCAATGCTCTGGCAGTCCGGAGCGTTCTCCGAGCGTGACACGGTCGAAAAGACCGGCGAGCGCGTCATGGACTCCGGCGATCTGGAGCGCGAGAAGGGCATTACCATTCTCGCGAAGAACACCGCCGTCCACTATCGCGGCCCCGCGGCGCAGGCTCTCGGCCTGGAAAACGGCGTCACCATCAACGTCATCGACACCCCCGGCCACGCCGACTTCGGTGGCGAGGTCGAGCGCGGCCTGTCGATGGTCGACGGCGTCGTCCTCATGGTCGATGCCTCCGAAGGCCCGCTTCCGCAGACCCGTTTCGTGCTGCGCAAGGCCCTGCAGGCGCACCTGCCCGTCATCGTCGTCGTCAACAAGGTTGACCGTCCCGACTCGCGCATCGAAGAGGTCGTCTCTGAGACGACCGACCTGCTGCTCTCCCTGGGCGAGGACCTCATGAATGAGGGCATCGACATCGACGTGGACTCCCTCATGGACGTCCCCGTTGTCTACGCCTCCGCCAAGGCTGGCAAGTGCTCCCTGGAGAACCCGGGCGACGGCCAGCTGCCCACCGAGAACCTCGAGCCCCTGTTCGAGACCATCCTCAACCGTATCCCCGGCCCCTCCTACGACGAGAACATGCCGCTGCAGGCCCACGTTACCAACCTGGACGCTTCGCCGTTCCTGGGTCGTCTCGCCCTGCTGCGTATCCACAACGGCACCCTCAAGAAGGGCGCTGACGTGGGCCTGGCGCGCCACGACGGCACTATCCAGCGCGTCCACATCTCCGAACTGCTGGCCACCGAGGGCCTCGAGCGCGTGTCCACCGACTCCGCCGCCCCCGGTGACATCGTCGCCGTCGCCGGTATCGAGGACATCATGATCGGCGAGTCCCTTGTCGACCTCGATGACCCGCGTCCTCTCCCGCTCATCACGGTCGACGACCCGGCCATCTCGATGACCATCGGCATCAACACCTCGCCCATGGCCGGCCGCGTCAAGGGCGCGAAGGTCACGGCTCGTCAGGTTAAGGATCGCCTCGACCGCGAGCTCATCGGCAACGTGTCCTTGAAGGTTCTGCCCACCGAGCGCCCCGACGCCTGGGAGGTCCAGGGCCGTGGCGA
>ERZ773069.824-NODE-824-length-19261-cov-9.306831_pt1 | contig 19261 bp, 15 predicted proteins | sample MGYA00580619_ERZ773069 | MGnify/ENA primary metagenome ERZ773069 (study PRJEB29015, sample SAMEA2738007) | human oral metagenome | biome: human oral; feature: human-associated habitat; material: dental | place: China | collected 2108 ...
TCTCCAATGCCTCGCCCGACTTGATGAGGATGCCGTGCGCCGCGCCGCGCCCCGTACCGACCATGATTGCGACGGGGGTTGCAAGCCCCAGTGCACAGGGGCAGGAGATGACGAGAATCGAGATCGTGATGGAAAACGCGAACTCCACCGTCGCGCCCATCATGAGCCAGATCGCGCCCGCCGTGAGGGCAATCGCAATCACGACGGGGACAAAGACCGCCGAGACGCGGTCGGCAAGACGGGCGATCGGAGCCTTTGACCCGCTCGCATCGTCCACAAGACGGATGAGCTGGCGGATCGTCGTATCCTCACCAACGCGCGTTGCGGTGAAGCGGATCGTTCCCTCGACGTTCAGCGTGCCCGAGGTCACGGAGTCGCCCTCCGTTTTCGGAACGGGCATGGATTCACCCGTCACGGCGGATTCGTCGATGCTCGTCGCACCGTCCGTCACCGTTCCGTCCACGGGAATGCGTGCGCCGGGACGCACGATGACCGTATCGCCGAGGACGAGCGTCGCCACAGGGACGACCTGCTCCACGCCGCCGCGCACGACCGTCGCCTCGACAGGTGCAAGCTGCATGAGGGCGCGGAGTGCGCCCGTCGTCTGTCCCTTTGCCCGCGCTTCGAGAAATTTACCGACCGTAATAAGCGTGACGATCATGCCCGCCGACTCAAAATAGAGGTTCGTGCTGTACTCCGCCGCGAGCGCGAGATCTCCGTGCCCCAGCCCCCAGCTCATGCGGAACATCGCGAACACGCCGAACAGCGCGGATGCCATCGAGCCAATCCCGACAAGCGTGTCCATATTCGGTGCACCGTGCAGGAGGTTGCGGAATCCATTGACATAGTATGGACGATTCACATACATGATCGGAAGAATGAGCACGAACTGCGCGAGTGCGAACGTCAGCGCGTTCTCCGCCCCCCAGAACACAGCTTTGAATCCCGCTGCATAGGGCACCCCCCACATCGCGAGCATCGGGCTCATCGCAAGATACATCGTCGGCAGGAGGAAGAGGATGGACGTGAGAAGCCGCGACCGCATGGCACGCGTCGCCCTCTCTGCGGCATCCGCCCCCGCATCCGCTGCGCTTCCACTCTGCGGGGCTGCCTGTGTGCCCCCCGCGCCCTTGATGCTCGCGCCGTAGCCCGCGTCCTCGACCACGGCGATGATCGCGGCGGGGCTTGTGACTGCTGCGTCATAGGCAAGCGTCATCGTATTCGTCAGGAGATTGACGGAGACCTCCGCCGTCCCTTCCATCTTCTTTACGGCGCGTTCCACCCGCGCCGAACACGCCGAGCAGGTCATGCCCGTTACGTTGAATGTTTCTTTTTTCATAGACTGCCTTTGTTGAATGTTTTTTGTTACAGTATAACATTCCTGTCAAGCACAAATAGTAATGAGAAAAAATTTCAAAAAATATTGCGTTGAAATATGAGAAGTGTTATCATCGAAGAAGCAAAAGCAAATCATCCAAAGGAGGATTTTACATGGCAAAGGTTGCAGTTGTATTTTGGAGCGGATCGGGAAATACGGAGGCGATGGCGAACGCGGTCATGGAAGGGGTTGCGAAGGGCGGCGCGGAGGCTGAGCTCATCCGCGTCGGCGACTTCTCCGCTGACCGCATCGCGGACTACGACGGCATCCTTATGGGCTGCCCCGCCTGCGGTACGGAGGAACTCGACGAGGGCGAGTTCGAGCCGTTCTTCGTCGAGGCGGAGAACCATCTGAAGGACGTGAAGGTCGGCATGTTCGGCTCGTACGGCTGGGGCGGCGGCGCGTTCATGGATCCGTGGACGGAGCGCGTCAATGCGGCGGGCGGTGCGATGGTCGCAGACGGCGTGACCTGCGAGCTCGAGCCGGATGACGATGCACTCGAGCGCTGCCGCGCGCTCGGCGCAGCAATGGCGAAGGCGGTCGGATAAAAACCTCCCGCCGCATACAAAAGGGAGCTGCTCTCGGAGCGCCCCTTCTACGGGTCCCGCGCACAGGCTCCGTCTCAGATGGGGGAGCTAGTATGCCGCCGCTATCTGGAAGCCTCCCCCGTCGAAACGGGGGGAGGGGAACCATGCGGAGCATGGTGGAAGGGGCGTCTTGAGCGTTTAGGAAACACGAACAAAAAGCTGTTGTATGAGTCAAACGACTTCATGCAGCAGCCTTTTTTGTTCGTCGATTATAAAATGCTGTGATATAGGAAAATGCCGCGCGTTTCTCGAATATAAACGAAGGGATATTCATCTGTCAAAAGGAGAAAATTATGGACAAGATGGGGTATGAACTGCTGGGCGATTCGTTTCGGAACAAGGGGACGGCGTTCAGCGCAGAGGAGCGCGCCGCATATGGGCTGACGGGGCTGCTGCCGCCGCACATCGACACGATCGAGGAGCAGGCGGAGCGCATCTATCAGCAGATGGAGCGCAAGAGTTCGGGGATCGAGAAGCGCCGCTTTCTCATGGAGGTATTCAACCGCAACCGCCGCCTTTTCTACTATGTATTCCGTCAGCACATCGTGGAGTTAATGCCGATCGTCTACGATCCCGTGATCGCGGAGAGCATTGAGCAATACAGCGAGCAGTTCATCAACCCGCAGGAGACCGCCTATCTCTCCATCGACCGCCCCGAGGAGATCGAGGAGACACTGCGCGCGGCGGCGGGCGGGCGTGAGATCCGCCTGATCGTTGCAACGGATGCGGAGGGCATCCTCGGCATCGGCGACTGGGGGACGAACGGCGCGGACATCGCCGTCGGAAAATTGATGGTATATACAGCGGCGGCGGGGATCGACCCCGCGTCGGTGCTGCCCGTCATGCTCGATTGCGGGACGAACCGCGAGAGTCTGCTCCGCGACCCGCTCTATCTCGGCAATCGGCACGCGCGCGTGCGCGGCAAGGCGTATGATGATTTCATCGACAGCTTTGTGCAGACAGCGGAGCGGCTTTTCCCGCAACTCTACCTGCATTTTGAGGACTTCGGGCGGCCGAACGCCGCGCCTATCCTGCGCCGCTACCAAAAGACCTATCCCGTCTTCAACGACGACTGTCAGGGGACGGGCATCATCACGCTCGCGGGGTTGCTCGGCGCGATGAAGATCAACGGGCAGAGGCTCACGGAGCAGACCTATATGTGCTTCGGCGCGGGCACGGCGGGCGCGGGCATCACGGCGCGCATCTGCCGCGAGATGGTCGAGCAGGGGCTGAGTGAGGAGGAGGCGCGCGCGCGTTTCTACCTTGTGGATAGGCAGGGGCTGCTGTTTGACGATATGGGAGATCTGACGCCCGAGCAAAAGCCGTTTGCGCGCAGCCGCAGTGAGTTCGACCATGCGGACTCGCTGACGAGCCTGACCGCCGCCGTGATGGCGGTGAAGCCGACCATCCTCGTCGGCACGTCGACGATGCCGGGCGCGTTCACGGAGACCATCGTGCGTGCAATGGCATCGTGGTGTGACCATCCGATCATCTTCCCCCTGAGCAATCCGACGGAACTTGCCGAGGCGACGGCGGAGGATCTGATCCGCTGGTCGGACGGGCGCGCGATGGTCGCAACGGGCGTTCCACGTGATCCCGTGTCCTACCGTGGCACGACGTACGAGATCGGACAAGCGAACAACGCGCTCATCTACCCGGGGCTTGGGCTTGGAAGTATGGCGGTCGATGCACGGCTCGTCACAGATGAGATGATCTCCGCTGCGGCGCACGCGCTCGGCGCGTTCCTTACGCCCGAGGCAAAGGGTGCGGCGGTGATCCCGCCCGTCGCGCGTCTCACGGAGTTCTCCGCTGCCGTTGCGGTCGCCGTCGCCGAGTGCGCCGTGCGGCAGGGGCTGAACCGTCGCCCCGTTACAGATGTGAAAGCCGCCGTCGAGGCGATGGTCTGGAAGGCGGCGTACTAGAAGGGGGGGCGCTGTATGCGATACGCCGCATACAAAAGCCCCCGTTGCTGACCCGTCCAAGAAGCAAGTCCGAAAGGACGCAGCTGATTGGGCAACAGCTCGTATGAGAAAACGTTCCAAGAACACAAGCGTTAGCGAAGTGTGATTGGATGACGTTGACCGCCACGGGGGAGGGGAACTGCGCAAGCTGTGAAAGGGGCGCCTTGAACGCGTCGCTGTTTATTTCTCCATGCCAAACGAAAGCCGCACGAAGGTTAAATGCCTCCGTGCGGCTTTTTGTGTGTACGCTCAGTCTGCGAGTACATCCGCGTATTTGTCTGTTCGTCGCATCATCTTGTCTGCGTAGGAGCAGAGAGGGACGATCTTTGCACCGTCGCGACGCGCCGCCGCAATGACCTCCTCGATCAGACGGCGTGCGATGCCCTGTCCGCCGTAGGCGGGGTCGACCTCCGTATGCGTGATGACCCAACGTCCGCCCTCGTCCTCGATCTCTGCGACACCGACGCATTTTTCGCCGTCATACGCCGCAGAGCGGCGCGCCTCGGCTTCCCATAGGATGTTCATGGTACACCTCCTTTCCCGTATTGTACCCGATAGGTGCGGGGCTGTCCACTGCGGCGCGCGTTCGCATGGAGATTATAATGAGATGAAATAGAGGAAGCGCTCATTTTGTCCCGAATGTTAGCAATAAGAAAAGCGAAAAGGGGGAGAACGATGCGCGCAGACTATCATGTGCACACGGCGTTCAGCGACGACTCGACCTATCCGATGGAGGATGTCATGCGGGACGCGATTGCGCGGGGGATTGACGAGCTGTGCTTTACGGAGCATGTGGACTACGGGATCAAGAAGGACTGGGACGAACCCGGAGAGATGCCCGTTCGCAAGGGCGGTGTAGGAGAGCCTGCCGAGATGCCGCTCGCGAATGCGGACTATCCGCGCTACTACGAAGCAGTGTGCGCGATGCAGGAGAAATATGCGGGGCAGATCTGCATCCGATTCGGACTGGAGTTCGGCGCACAGGCGCATACGATTCCGCGCTATGAGGCGTTGTTCCGCCGCTATCCGTTCGACTTCATCATCCTATCGGTGCATGAGATCGAAGACAGGGAGCTGTGGAATCAGGACTTCCAGCGCGGGCGCAGTCAGCAGGAGGTGAATGAGCGCTACTACGAGGAGCCGCTCTACCTCGTGCGCCACTTCCACGACTACAGCGTGCTCGGGCATATGGATCTCGTCACGCGCTACGACCTCGCGGGCGCGTATCCGTTCGAGAAGCTGCGCCCCGTCCTCACGGAGATTCTCTCCACCGTCATCGCGGACGGCAAGGGCATCGAGCTGAATACATCGAGCCACCGCTACGGTCTCTCTGACCTCACGCCGTCGCGCAACATCCTGCGCCTCTATCACGAACTCGGCGGGCGCATCCTCACCATCGGGAGCGACAGCCACAAGTCCGACCACCTCGGCGCATACATCGATGAGGGAAAAGCGGAGCTGCGCACGCTTGGCTTTCGGGAGTTCTGCACATTCGAGCGGATGCAGCCGATCTTTCACGCGCTGTAAATTATTCAAGAAAAATGGAGTGCTGCACGAAAAAGCAGCACTCCATTTTTATGACTTGAATCAAATCTTCTGATTGCCGACGCACCAGACCTTCTTCTCGCTGCGCGTCGCGGGGCTGTTCTGTGGCATGACGCCCGAGAGCGGATGCGGGCGATACGGCTCCGCAAGGTAGGCGATCTCCTCGTCACTGAGCGTGAAGTCCACCGCCGCGACGGGAGCGTCGATGTGATGCAGCTTCGTCTACCGTCCAGCTGTGCTGACCGCTGCCCGCATCGCCAAAACCCATGCAGCCGAGGCAGATGCGCGAGACGCGCAGCCACCCCTTTGCATAGATGAGATGTGCCGTGATACCTGCCGCGATCAGGATGCCCACAATTTCATGGAAGACACGCGGCAGCTTGGTGAAGGAGAGCAGGGCGAGGAAGCCTGCGAGCAGTAGGAGGTTGAGGATGGTCGCGCGCCTCACTGCGCTGTCACCATCACTTCATCTCCTTTTCCCACTCACGGATAATGCTGAAGTCGAGCTTGTCCGCCGTGCTCTCGAGGAGGTGGATCTCCTCGGCGGTGAGCGTGATCTCCGTCGCCCGCACCGCATCCGCAACGTGGCACTCCTTCGTCACGCCGATGATGGGGAGCGTCCCCTTGCCGATCGCCCACGCAACGGGAATCTGAGCGATGCCGACGCCGTATTTGTCCGCGAGGAGTTTCAGCGACAGGTTGAACGTCTCGATCTTGTCCATGATGGGGTTGTAGACCGCTGCGCGCGCGGAGTTATCGGGCATCGGATGATGCGTGTCGTACTGACCCGAGAGCGCGCCCTGCTCGAGCACCATGTAGGAGAAGAAATGCACGTCATTCGCGCGGCAATAGTCCAGAATGCCCGACTCTTCCGACGAGCGGTTCAGCAGGCTGTAGTGGTTCTGCACCGCGCCGAGCTTCAGCCCGTGTTCGCGCAGGATGCGGTCTGCCTCTTTGATCTCGTCGATGTCGTGGTTCGAGACGCCGATCATCGGCGCATCTGCCTTGCCCTCGAAGAACTTTGCCGCCGCCGTGATCCAGCGCGGCGCGTCCACGGGGTTGTGCACCCAGTAGATATCCATGTTCTCGACGCGGAGCAGTTTTAACTGCGTCTCCCACATATCCTCGACAGGTGTATCCGAGGAGTAGTCCATGCACTGCGGCGTCAGCTTGTCCGAGATCAGATAGGAGCCGCGTGCGCGCCCCTTGAGGAATGCACCGAGCATCTTCTCAGACGTGCCCACCCCGTAGGCGTACGCCGTGTCCCAGAGGTTCAGCCCGTGCTCCATCGCCGCGTCGAAGATCGGGCGCAGCTGCTCCTCCGTATAGCCCGTGCCGAACGTGCCGTCGTTGCCCCACGCCCATACTCCGAGCGCGATTTTTGGCAGATTTGTCATAATATCCTCCCCTTGATTGACAGAAACATCATTATTTTATCAGTATACACGATGGAGTATGGTCGAGGTCAAGGAAAATGTAGGCATGCAGACGAAAAAGACACACTGCATGAAAATATCGTGCAGTGCGCCGCTAGTTATTCGTAATGTGTCCATATCCGCTTGACTAGAATGATGCCGTCATACAATTTTCCCGATGGGGCTGCATAGCCATCGGTGTTTTCTAGGACTGCATATACGAGGCGATGCTGTATGTTGATGCGGCGCGAGTAATTGCCGCTCAGATTCCCGACGAGTTTTTCATAGGGCGGTGGATTTTGAAATGGATTTTGTTGGATGATATTCAGCAGGGATTTTGCCTTTGCTTCGAGACCTGCGGCTTTCAGACGGGATTTATCCTTATCCGCCTGCTTGCTGAATTTGATGAGATACATCACCACGCCTCGTTCGGGTCATAGGTGCGGCACGCATCGAGATCTTCCGCGTCGGCGGCGAGGATGCTCGCGCTCATGCCCGGAATCGCATTTAGATAGAGCGTCTCCTGCACGGCGTTCCAGTCATCCTCGGACAGCAGCACCGCATTCTTGCCGCGCGCATTCGTGATCGTCACGGGGGTGCGGCTCTCGTTCACGTCTGAGATGAGCTGATAGAGATTCCTGCGCGCTGTCGTTGCATTGATTGCAGTCATATCGATCCTCCTTCCGATTATCAATTTTATTATAGCGTACGCGTTCCCGTGCGTCAACGATGTGCCGCACAAAAATACCGCCAACCGAAGCTGGCGGTATCGTGTTGTAGGAGTGAGGGTTAGAAGAAGAACTCGACGCGGCCGAAGAGCTTCGAGACCTTATCGTTGTTCGAGCCTAGATAGCGGGCGTACAGATCCTTGCCGTGGAAGTACTTCGCCGAGAGTACGACATTGTCGAACAGTGTGTAGTCTGTGCCGAGCTCAATACCTCTCGTGCCTTCAAAGGCGCCGTCCTCAGTTGGTGCGACAGATGCTCCTGCAAGCTGACGATAGGAGACATAGGCGCCCCACGAGCCTCTTTCCTCCGGCTTTGCGCCCTTGTACTCGTAGGTTACCTGATAGGACTTCTTCGGCATGTTGCCCCACTGGAAGTTTTGGCTGTGCGCGTAGGCGGCGGAGAGGAAGTTGTTCTTATCGAAGCTGTAACCTGCGTTCACACCCCAAATGGGCATGGTATGCTTGCCATTTTTTACGAGCGAACTTAAATCGGAGGCGTTGAGGCGATAGTAGCCTGCACCGATGGTAAAGCGGCCGTTGTACTGGATCTCTGCCCCCTGATAATTTGCCGCCACATCATTTGTGATCTCATCGCTGCTCATGCGGCCTGCCTGCAGCTTGAACTGCACGTTCTTGCCGAAGGAGACCTCTGCACCCGAGAACTCGCGGTCGAAGATAAGTGCGCCCGGCTTTGCGTAGGCTTCTGCCGAGAGCATTTCCATCTTACCGAGTTTTACAGTGAAGTTGTTGTAGTCCCCCTGTGCCCACGCACGCTTGAGCGTCACCTTGTCGCTGTCGTTCTCTCCCGAGTCCTTGTTCATCTTTGTCTCGGCATCGAGACGCGCGTTGACATGCCAGTGGCTGTTGACCTCGGCGGACGGCTCGAGACGGAAGAGGAGGTTGTCGTCGTTCTTCTTGGTCTTTCCATCGCGTGCTGTTTCTGTGCGCTCACTTGTGTACGTATACTCAAGTTTTCCGTTCCACTTCACCATATCGGCGTGCTTTTCGAGGTTCGACACGCGTACGCCGAGGTTGTTGAGCTCATCCGCGAACTCCGCAGCGAGACGGTCGACGAGCGCGCGATCCGAGGCGGACATGTCGCCCTTTGCCATCGCCTTTGCCGTCATCTGCGCCATCTCGTAGCGCGTGATGTTGCGGTCACCGCGATACGTGCCGTCGCCGTAGCCCTCGACAATGCCGTCGGCGGCGAGCTGTGTCACAGCATCGTACGCCCAGTGATCGCGCGGCACATCGCTGAACGGATTTGCCGCTGCGAACGTCGTTCCTGCCGCACCGACGACGAATGCCGCCGCGAGCGCGGACACCAGAGTTTTCTTCATGAGAATTCCTCCTTCTGAACGCGCGGAATAACTCCGTGCTTTTACACCTGCGGGAGGGAGCGGGTTGCCTGTGTTTCCAATGGGGTATTGTGTCTGCGGCCATCGTGCGCCCTATTCCCGCAAAACAATGAGATTGTTTCTTATTATATAAGTATATGAGAATATTTGTCAAGCAGAAGTTTCAGAAAAATTGGAAGAAAATAGGCAGGAATATCATTTGTTGTTCTTACAAGCGGAGATGAACTGTGCTATAATGAAGGAAATCAACGGACGACCATGGTAAATTGAGAGGAAGGGTAATATGAACGAAAGTATCAAGGCTGTGCATCTCGCCCATACGGACGGCGAACTCTCGGATGTCTCCGCGTTCGGTTCGGGGGCGACAGCGCGTGCCGTTACGTTCCATCGGAGTCTGCCCGTGTACGAGCCGACACCGCTTGCCGATCTCAAATGCCTTGCGGCAGGTCTCGGTCTCAGGCGGATTGCGGTGAAGGATGAGAGCAAGCGATTCGGGCTGAATGCATTCAAGGGGCTGGGGACGAGTTACTCCGTCGCGCGCTATCTCGCGCAGTACCTAGATCTGCCTGAGAGCGAGATGACGTACGAGACGCTCCAAAAACCGGAGTACCGTGAGCGTCTGCGCGGCATTACCCTCGTGACGGCGACCGACGGCAACCACGGGCGCGGGATTGCGTGGGCGGCAAAGCTGTTCGGACTCTTTGCACATGTCTTCATGCCCAAGGGCAGCTCGCCCGAGCGGCTGGCGAATATCCGCGGGCTCGGTGCGGAGGCGGCGTTCACCAACTATAACTACGATGATGCCGTACGCTATGCGGCGCAGATGGCAAAGGAAAAGGGCTGGGTGCTCATACAGGACACGGCGTTTGAGGGCTATACGGAGATTCCGCGCTGGATTATGCAGGGCTATACGACCCTCGCACATGAGGCGATGGAGCAGTACGATGACATGCCGACACATATCTTTCTGCAGGCGGGTGTCGGGTCGCTGCCCGCTGCGATTACGGGCTACTTTGCCGCACACTATGGAGAAAAATGTCCCGTCATCACCATTGTCGAGCCGAATCGGGCGGACTGCATCTACCGCACGGCTGCCGCCAGCGACGGTGAGCGGCATATCGTGACGGGTGAGATCAACTCCATCATGGCGGGGCTCTCTTGCGGTGAGCCGAGCCCGATTGCATGGGAGATTCTGAAAGACTACGCCGATCACTTCGTCTCCGTGCCCGAGTGGGTCGCGGCGAAGGGCATGCGCATCCTCGGCAACCCGCTCGACGATGATCCGCGTGTCGTCTCGGGCGAGAGCGGTGCGGTCACGACGGGGCTCGTCGCAGAGCTCATGCAGAACCGCAGCCTCGACTACCTGCGCGACCGCATCGGACTCAATAAGGACTCGCGCATCCTCTGCATCTCCACCGAGGGCGACACCGACCGCACGAACTATCGGCGTGTAGTGTGGGATGGATTGTATCCGAGCTATTGAACGCGTGTATGAGAAACAGCCCTGTGCATATGCATGGGGCTGCTTCCTAAACTGAGAAGAGGATATGATGCGTCTGTGTTTTGATTGTTGCTGCTACAACCGTCCCTTTGATGACCCGTCTCAGCAACGGATTCACGACGAGAGCGAGGCCATCCTCTCCCTTATGAATCGTTGTAGTGCAGTGCGTGGGACGATTTTGGGCAGTGCTGTTTTACGGCTTGAGATTGACCGCATTGGTGATACCGTGAAGAGGGGAAAGGTTCGGCATCTCTATCGAGCTGTCAATGAGGATGTTGGATACACGCCGGTGATTCGTCAGCGTGCCGAGGAGATTCGGCAGCATTCCGTGATTCACGAGATGGATGCGCTTCACCTTTCGAGTGCTGAGGCAGGGCATGCCGATGTGTTACTGACAACGGATGCGCGACTGATTCGTTCCTGTCGGAGTGTATCCCTCCGTGTTCGTATGGTGAATCCCGTATCCTATCTGGCAGAGGTGATTGAATATGATGGATATTAACGTTAACAGCCCGAGTGATGTGCGGACGGCAGGGATCGCGATTTTGGAGGAGAAGCTCGATCCTGTTGGCGTCACGCGCTTTCTTCAACAGTTTGAGAACGGGTGGGGCGATTATACAAAGGAAAAACAGGAACGCCGTGAGTCGAGTTTGGACGAGCTCGATCAAATGCTTCGGGCATACTCCCAGGGAAGCACTGATAAATTCAGCACCGCCATCTTGACGCATCTTTTTTGTCCGCACTTCGTCGGCAAATCCTCCACATAGCCCTTGCTATGCGTCCGGTTTGCCCCCTCAATCGGACGAAAAAATCTACACCAATCTGAGGGGCTATTTTATCAGCGATTTCTATAATATAGATACAAAATGCCTCTGCGCCGAAACGGTGCAGGGGCATTGTTATAGGCGAAAGTATTCTTGTCGCATCATATCAAATAGGGATGTGTATGGTACTTGGAAATGGCGCGCAACATCGGGGAGTTTCGGATTGTTTGAGCGCGTCGTTATGCGACCTGCTGACTGCTCGAAGCTCAGGAGCGTATAGCCATATACTTTGGCGGCGGCGATCAGCCATGGGTCAGCAACATTTTCTCGCGACCAGAGACGAAGCGCGGATTCGGTGTATTGATCGCTTTGCTGAATAAAGCTCAGAACATCTCTATACGTCTGGATAATTTGTATATCCTGCGTCGACAGAATACATTCGTTCGGAAGATCGCTTATCCATGCGGAAAGTTCATCTGTTCCCTTTAGAATCTCATCGCGCACCTTATCCAGAACGACTATTTTATCCAATGAAATTTTAGGACGCAGCTGCTGCCAAAAAGATGGGGCAAAATCAAACGGATAGTATGCACGGGCAGGGCGTATCAGACTATTGGCATCGATGAGATATTTTTTGCTCAACTCAAACGCCTCCCATCCGCTCAAGTGCACCTCTGTAGGTTCTGCGATTGGTTGCTGTCAGTCGGTAGGCATCTGTATCCTGTGTGTTCCCTTGAATCACGCTCCGTTCAAGGGCGGCAAGAAAACGGTGATCAAGGTTCGAGAGCAAGGTTTTGTAAAAATCGCCACCGCTTTTCTTTTTATGAGCTTTTGTTTGCTCCCATTGTTCTTTTTGAAATGCAAGCATACGTGTATAGAGAGTTCGTGGTATCTTTTTGGTTGTATAGGCGCGTCGTAGAATCACCGCTTCGCTGCATCGGAAATGACGCGCGGCTTGTCCTATCATATCTTCAACAGGAATGGACGGATCCCATACTTCGGAAAAATCTGCTGCAGGGACGAGCAGTTCTGCTGCAACGGCATTGCACTTCTGTTCGAGCAGACTCACGTGCTCATCCGACCATTCGGGATTGTTGAACAGGCTGTTTTCGCCGAGCCATACATGAACCGTTTCGTGCAGGAGAGAGAAGAGGCGTCCGTTTGCTGTGTCTGTTGTGTTTATAAAGATGAGCGGCGCATGGGTATCAATCAGGGTAAACGCACGGAATTCCTTCACATCGAGTGGACGATGTGTATTTGCTCCGACCTTTCCCCCCGTAAAGATGAGGAGTCCATGCTGTACGAGTGTGTTGCGTAGGCGATTGAAATTATCTTCCGCATTTTTTCCTTCTCTGTACCAGTTTGTTTTGAGGGCAAGATCATCTCGTATCCGTTGTGCAATCTTGCCCGTGGAATTGTGGAGGCTGCAACTCCCGACAAAAGAAGTTGCGTCCGATTGTTCCCGTTTGAGTTCATCTCTCATCCAATCCTGAATTGCCGTCATCTGATCGAGGATATCGATGAGTTCACGGCTCGGTTTTTGGTTTTTTTTACTTCCTACGGTGCGGTATTCGGCAAGTGCGATATCCTCGTCAGGCGGTGTCTGTAGAAGGAAATAGCCGAATGGAATACGCGTCTTCCTGCTCATCGCTTCCAGCTGTTTCAGCGTTGGCTGCTTTTCCCCGGTCTTCCATGCGTTCAGCTGGTCGAGTACATCGGGAGCGACCTGATCTTCATGGACATTCTGCATGATCCAGTCGATCACAGGCGCATGAATCGGTACGGTGACGGTTGCCATTCGAACCACCTCCTTTTGTTCGTTTCTTCTATGATAGCATATTTATGAAGTGAGTTCTATAGAAAACAACCTAACGGCTGCCGAAATGCAGAGTTTATCAGAGCTGTATTTCCGTTTTTATTGAAAAACGGAAATACAGGGAAGATGGTGGGCGTGAAAAGTTTCGTTCAACTAACGAAAAACAGGGATAATGTCATTTCCTCTATAGATAGGCGATTATTTTCTTTGATTAAAGCATCATTTAATTGTATAATATTCTGTATAGTGATTCTCTGCAAATTTTGATGGTTAGGGGAGGGATTCTCCATGAATGACTTGAAGTTTTTTACGAATATGCCGGAGCGGGATCTTTATAGCAGATTTTCTACAATCTTACGGAATCATACGCAGTTCTTCGACATTCTCGTTGGATATTTTCGTACGAGTGGATTTTTTCGCCTGTATTCGGCAATGAAGGATATCGAGGAGATTCGCGTTCTCGTTGGGCTGAATGTGGATCGGAAAACCGTTGAAATCATCGATCGTGTGAATGGTCAACCGACCATCAAACAGGCGACCGAAGCCTTTTCTAATGCAGTTGAGGCGGAGTTTGAAGAGGCTCCGACCTCTGCGGATGTTGAAAAAGGTGTGCGATACTTTATTGAATGGTTGAAAAATGGGAAACTGCAGCTCCGTATGTACGTTGAAGCACCTCTGCACGCCAAGGTATATATCATGCGGAAGGATCCCAATCATGCAGATTATTATGGAAGTGTCATCACGGGATCCAGCAATTTCTCGGAAGCCGGGCTGGTAAATAATCTGGAGTTCAATGTTGAACTCCGAGATCGTGCAGATGTAACATTTGCGTTGGAGCGTTTTGAGGAGCTGTGGAAGCATAGTGTACCTGTTGAAGAGGCATACGTACAAGCAATTGAAAAGCGTACATGGCTTCGGAGTGATATAACACCGTATGAAATCTACTTGAAAACACTGTATGAGTTCTTTCGAGAGGAGATCAATGCGGATAAGGAGCTGCTTGCGCAGAACTTGCTCCCCGATCACTATATGCGTCTACAATATCAGTTGGATGCTGTCGTGCAGGCGAAAAAGATATTAGAGGCTTATGGCGGTGTGTTTATCTCCGATGTCGTAGGTCTTGGAAAGACATATATCTGTGCGATGCTTGCAAAATCTCTTGGCAAAGGGAAGAAGCTGGTCATCTGTCCGCCGGTACTGGTCAACTATTGGGAGGAAGTTCTACTCGAATTTGACACAGCGGCGAAGGTTGTCTCCCTTGGGAAACTGGATTCTATACTGGACGGTCATATCAATTATGAATATGTCTTTGTCGATGAGGCGCATCGTTTCCGTAATGCGGATACAGCGAGCTTCAGCAAACTGCATGAGATATGTTATGGCAGAAAGGTTGTCCTGATCTCCGCAACGCCGATCAATAACTATACAAGCGATATCGAAAACCAGATCTATCTTTTTCAGCCGAAACACAATAGCAATATCGTCGGAACAAAGAATTTGGCACGCTTTTTCGCGCATTTGAATGGACGGTTAAAGGGGCTGGAAAAAGGAAGCCCAGAGTACATCGCGCAGAGTCGGGCAAATTCTGAGATCATTCGTGATAAGCTAATTCGCCATATCATGATACGGCGAACCCGCAGAGAAATCGAAGAGTATTATCACGAGGATTTGCAGAAACAGGGGCTTGTTTTTCCAAAGCTCGGTGCACCGGAGCAGATCATTTACGCCTTTGATGAGACAACCGACAAGGTTTTTGGAGAGACGATCACGGCGATTAAAGCATTCACATATGCGCGTTATAAGCCACTTACCTATCTGAAATGTGCAAAGAAATATGCGACGATGATGACGGCGCAACACAATATGGGCGGCTTTATGAAAGGTATTCTGGTAAAACGACTGGAGAGCAGCTTCTATGCATTTCGTATGACGCTTTCCAGATTTATTGAGTCCTACGAACGCTTTATTGAGATGTATAAAAATACGGGTGGCGTTTGGATCAGTAAGAGTGTAGATGTGTATGATTTACTGGACGCAGGTGAGATCGATCAACTGATGAAGATGGTGGAGGATGAGAAAGGACTGCGCATAGAGTCCGGAGAGTTCAGTCCCAACTTTATCATCGATCTGACGAAAGACCTGGCAAAGTTGAAACTGTTACGCGATTTGTGGGATACGATAGAGATTGACCCGAAACTGGATGCATTCAAAGAGGCACTTGCACGGAATGATAAGCTGGGTGGAAAGAAAAAAATCATCTTTACCGAGTCCCGTGAAACTGCTGAATATCTGGCAAAAGAACTGGAAGCGCAGTATGGCACACGAGTGATTGCGTACTCAGGACAAAGCAGTGCAAAGCAAAAGGCAGATATCGAGGATAGTTTCAACCCCAAATATGCGGATCGGCAGCACGATCTCTATGATGTTCTGATTACGACGGATATTTTGGCAGAGGGCATCAATCTCCATCGCTCCAATATTCTTATCAACTATGATTTGCCATGGAATCCGACGCGCATCATGCAGCGTGTTGGACGTATTAACCGTGTCGGCACAGAGCATGAGCAAATCTATGTGTTCAACTTCTTTCCGACAGCACAGTCCGATGCGCATATGCCTCTCAAAGATCGTATCTTGGAAAAGCTGCAGGCATTTCACGATACCTTGGGAGATGACTATCAATATCTTTCCGATGCCGAGATCGTCAGCTCACAGAAACTGTTCGAGGACTTGACGGCACGGATGGATGGTGAGGAGGAGACCGGCAGTCCGGAACTCCGATATTTGGCAGTGATTCGGCAGATCAGAGATCAGGATGCGGCTCTCTTTGAGCGCATCAAGCGTCTGCCAAAAAAATCTAAGACAGGACGTTATAGTACACAGGTGAACGAAAAGGCAACCATCACCTTTATTCGTAAGGGGGCATTGAAGGATTTTTATATGACGGGGAAGGAGACCAAACAGATCTCCTTCATCGAAGCTGCTCAATATTTGGAGTGTTTGCCGGAGGAATCCCGACTGGATGTTGGCAGTGTCTATTACGATCATTATGAGCGAAATAATGAGGCGTTTGACCAAGCACTTGTTCAGGATGAGGTCATTGAGTCAGTAAAAGCACCCTTGGGACGAAACGATGCAACCATTGTTAAATTCCTACGCGCAGCAGGGCGAGATCCGTCGTTGACGGAGGATCAGGAGGCAACACTCTCTCGAATGCTCAAGGCATTTGAAAATGGGGATATCCCACAGAATATCAGCAAGAATATTGTAAAAGGATTAACGACCTATAAGGATATTCCTTCTGCGTATTTCTTCGTGGCTGGCGAAATACCAGAGCAATACCTCTATGAACGCAAAGACGCTATACGACAGACCCCTGGTGAAAAACAAGTGATTCTTTCCTGCTATCTAAAGGAGAGCGCAAAATGAGCGACAAGAAGCGAACGATTTTTGAGGAGACCTTGACACAGGCATACTCATATGAGAGTTATCGGAGGTTTCTGGGCGAATTGCTCAATCATGTGCAGTTCAAACCGCAGATTGCCGAGGAGCCCTATAGTACGTTTTCAGTAGCTATCAAGAATTATGTGCATATCGGAGACTATGAAGGTGGAGATCATCAAAAAATAGCTCTGTTTTCTGTTTGTCTGAAAAACGATAAGAGTATAGAAAATGCACGCAGCATGCAGCGCGCATTTGTCAAATCACTGCTGGAAGCCAGCAACAGTGCTGGGGCTCTGGTGGCATTTTATACGGATGCAGACCCTGGCAGATGGCGGCTTTCCATGGTTCGCATGGATTACGGTTTTACCGATGGGAAAATAAGCGTGGAGCTCACTCCTGCAAGGCGTTACTCCTATCTGGTCGGTGAAGGTGAGCCATGTCATACGGCAAAAGAGCGTCTTTACCCGATTTTTGCAGAGGATGACATCGACCCCGGACTGGATGACCTTGAAGAGGCGTTCAGCGTCGAGGCTGTAACGAAGGAGTTTTTTGCACAATATCGGGAAAAATATCTTTCTGTGAAAGAGTTTTTGGAGCATAATACGGACTTTGTGCGGGAAGCGGGTTCCAGAGGATTTAACAGCGAGCAGTTTGCCAAAAAGCTCATGGGACAGCTGGTCTTCCTGTATTTCATACAGAAAAAAGGCTGGTTGGGGGTTAACGCATTCCCGAAAACGCTGAGTGAAAGAGCATACAAAGATGCCTTCTATCAGCCGGGACAAAAGCCAAAAGAGCTCATGCCGCATGTCTATCGCAGAAATGAGGCGGGAGAAATCCGTCTGGATGCATCAGCTCTGCGTGCCCTCAGTGATGATGATGAGATTGCCCTGTCCAAGATTGTACAAGGTGGTGCATGGGGCGACGGTCCCAAGGACTTCATGCGTCAACTGTTCAACGATTGCAGGAAGCGAGGGAAGAATTTTTTTGACGATTATTTAGAGCCTCTTTTTTATGAAGGGCTCAATCAGAACCGTGGAGATCAAGCATTTTTTCTGCCGCTACACAGCCGCATCCCCTTCCTCAATGGCGGTTTGTTCGAGGAGTTGGAGGGCTACGATTGGAAGAACAATGACTTCTGTATTCCGGATAAATTGTTTTCTAATGCCGATGAAAACGGCAGGGATGCGGACGGTATCTTGGATGTTTTTGATCGTTATAACTTCACCATGGTAGAAGATGAGCCGATGGAGCGCGAAGTTGCCGTTGATCCGGAGATGCTCGGCAAGGTATTTGAAAATCTTTTGGACGTGAAAGATCGAAAATCAAAGGGTGCATTTTATACGCCACGTGAGATTGTTCACTATATGTGTCAGGAAAGCCTGATTTGTTATCTCTCCCACAAGACAGGCATTGCGGATGGCGATATCCGTAAGTTCATCCTATATGGGGAGTATTTCAGAGAGGAAGACATAAAGAAAACAAAGCCCGTCTACAAAGATGGTAAAAAACACCATATGGTTTTTGATAAGGATAAAGTCCTTGAAATACCGGAGACCATCTTTAGCTATCGAAAAGATGTGAATCGACTACAGGAGATGGACAATCTTCTTGCAAACGTCAGGGTCTTGGATCCCGCTGTCGGGTCGGGGGCATTTCCCCTTGGTATGTTGACAGAGATTGTGAAGGCGAGAGAAACACTGACGGCATACATGGGGATCGAACTTAATAAGTTTCAGAGATATGCACTTTACTCAGACCGTAGAACCTATCGCCTGAAGCGGGAAACGATCAAAAACTCGATCTTTGCATGTGATCTTGAAGCAAGTGCTGCTGATATCACAAAACTGCGTCTCTGGCTCTCTCTTGTCATTGACGATCAAATTCGTGCGAAAGAAAATGAAGAATTTGGTGAAATGACAAAACCTCGCGAGTTGCCGAATCTCGACTGTAATATTATCTGTGGCAACAGCCTAGTTGATGCATTTCACGGAATCAAGCTGATTACGGAAAATAGTGCCTTAGGCAATCTATCTGCGATAGGGCAGGGGGCGCTTCTTTATGATGAACATTTTACAACGCAGATTCATCGTCTCATGTCCATGCAGGATCGTCTGTATGACGAAAAAACACGTGTGGAAAAGGAGCGGATCAAAAAAGAGATTCAAGAAATTTATGATGAGACTATCCTAACAAACTTGAACGGTTCTCAGCAGGCGATGAATGCGTACTATGAATGCAAGAATGACGTGACGAAGCCGTTCATCCTCTGGCAGCTCATGTTTCCTAAAGTGTTCCGTGACAATGGCGGATTTGACATTGTCATCGGAAATCCGCCATACATCCAGCTACAAACGAAGATTGATGAAAATACAGGCGAGAAGTTGGGGGATCAGTTTGCGGAACTTGGATTCCAAACCTTTGCGAAAACGGGAGACATTTATTGTTTGTTTTACGAAAAAGGATATCAGCTGCTTTCCCTTGGCGGTGTCTTGACGTACATTACAAGTAATAAATGGATGCGTGCAGGATATGGGGAAAAACTGCGCTCTTTTTTCGCTGAAAAAACCAATCCTCTCCGATTGATTGACTTTGGAAAACAGAAAATATTTGCGTCGGCAACCGTCGATGTTAATATATTGATGTTCACAAAAAGTGAAAATGAAGAACGTACTCTTGCGTGTACGGTAGGAGAGTCGTGTTCAAGTAATTTGAGCGTTTATATTGAGCAGAATAACCTGATCTCCTCGTTTACCGGAAAAGACAGC